>ERZ894183.384-NODE-384-length-38086-cov-9.472404_pt1 | contig 38086 bp, 30 predicted proteins | sample MGYA00380279_ERZ894183 | MGnify/ENA primary metagenome ERZ894183 (study PRJEB32331, sample SAMN06328422) | human gut metagenome | biome: human gut microbiome; feature: stool | host: Homo sapiens | collected 2013-06-26 ... | reverse complement strand
GTAGTAAGACCGGTTACACGTTTGCCGTTGGCAAGGATCGTGCCGGCACCGAGAAAACCAATGCCGTTGATAACCTGTGCGCCAAGTCTTGCAGGATCAGCATTGGGATTGATCATAGTAACCAGATACTGATCGACACACATGACAATACATGCGCCGAGTGCTACCAGAATATGCGTACGAAATCCGGCGGCTCTTCCTTCCAGACCACGTTCATAACCGATCAGGCCTGCGGAAATACAGGTGAACAGGACGCGCAGTGCAATGGACAGGAATGAAAAGTCCCGGATAGGGTCAAATAGTTTCAGCATCAGCTTGCCTCCTGTCAGATGATAAATTCTGAACGGATATCCGGAGTGTAGATCTCGCCGTTGTATGCGGAACCTGCGCGGATCCGCATGAATGGGATATCGCCGTCACTTGGCAGATGGTAGAGACACAGCTCTTTGACATTGCCGTTGGCAGCGGTCTGACCTGCTTCGATATCGGTCATGTGACCGGCACCGATGGTGTGTCTGGTTCCCATGGAAATGGTTGCTTCACAGATCAGAAGGTCAGCACCTTTGATGAAATCTGTGTGTGACGGATCATATGTGGTATCCGTATAATATACGATCGTTTTACCATTTTTCTCAATGCGGAATGCATAGCATTCGATCGTATGATTGACTTTCTTGACGGTAATGTCTGCGCCTGCCATATGTATCTTCATGCCGTCTTCCAGTATGTGGGTATCGCAGAATGGATATTGTACTGCATCCCACATGGTTTCCGGAGTCTTTGGCGCATAGACCTGTGGCTTGTTGGAACGAAGACCTACACGCAATGCATAGTTGATAGCGTAATACAGGCATCCGACATCTCCCATGTGGTCATAATGAAGATGGGAGAGGAGTACTCCCTGGAACTGATCGGTCAGATTGGCGTGCTCAAAATATTTGGATAACACACCGCCGCCACAGTCTAACAGGAACTTACCTTCGCTTGTAGTGACAAGTACGCCGCAGGTGGCACCGCCCGGTTGTGGAAATGCGCCCCACCAGCCTAAGATATTGATCTTAAATGTAAAATTATTAAAATTACTCATCTAACCACACCGCCTTTTTGATGTCTACTGCGATATCAGTACCTTCCGGTTGAATGAAGCTGACATCAGTCAGAAGACGGAACATTTCGCATCCAGGAGCTTCCAGGTAATATTCAATCTGACTGCCCTGATACAGAGCGCGTCGGATATGTGCTTTTAATGGAGAAGCTTCATTTGGTGCCATATGATGCGCACGTACGGCTACAAAGCCCTGCTCATTTTTAGAATCTACATATGGTACTTTCAACGGATAACATCCGGCTACCATGATGTCCATCATGCCATCGCTGTCACGGACAGCATCCGCCTTTTTCGTGGCTGGCAGAATGTTGGCAGATCCGATGAAACGTGCCACAAATGTATTGACTGGTTCTTCGTAGAGTTCATAAGGAGAAGCAAACTGTTCCAGAACTCCCTTTCTCACGACTGCTACACGGTCTGACATGGTCATAGCCTCAATCTGATCATGTGTTACGTTGATAATGGTAATGTGCTGGGTGCGCTGGATCTCTTTGATCTCACCGCGCATTTCTTCGCGGAGTGCAGCGTCCAGATTGGAAAGCGGCTCATCTAAAAGCAGAAGCTTTGGCTTCATAACCAGTGCGCGGGCAAGAGCAACACGCTGCTGCTGTCCACCGGACAGCTCGTGAGCCATACGGTTTTCTAACCCTTCCAGGTGTACGACCTTCAATACACGCATAACCTCACTCTTGATTTCGTCTTTGCTGACCTTGCGAAGTTTTAGCGGATATGCTACATTATCAAATACTTTCATATGTGGCCATACAGCATACGACTGGAATACCATGCCGATATTACGCTTCTCAGGAGCAATCGGGGCTATGCGGTTCTCAACATCAACCAACAGTTTATCGTCCAGATAGATCTGTCCACCGGTAGGCTCGATGAATCCTGCAATCATGCGGAGAATTGTTGTTTTACCACAACCGGATGGTCCTACGATGGTCAGAAGCTGACTGTCCTCAACTTCGATATTTACTTTGTTAACAACGGTATGGTCCCCATAGGACTTTGTAAGATTACGGATAGATAATTTTCCCATTATTCAATACCTCCTTTTTGTATCAGTCTTTATCAGTCTGGCTGTTAACCAGAAGATTGATAAAGACAACCAGAATAATCAGTATAATAGCAATTGCTGCAGTTAAAAGAATACGTCCTTCTTCTTTGGCGGAGAATACAATAGTTCCGATGGTCTCATTACCTACTGACCACAGCAGGCTTGAAAGTGACAGCTCGGAGATGGTAGGTGCTACTACCAGGAAGAAAGAACTGATCAAACTGCTCTTTAATAAAGGAAGCATGACATCCTTAAATGCCCGGAGCTGTGATGCTCCGGAGATCCTGGCAGCTTCTTCCAGAGAGGTGTCTACCTGACTGATGGCACCGGATATATTGTTGTAGCCCAGATTCATAAACCTGGCAATATAAGCAATCAATAAGATCCAGATTGTGTTATAAAGTCTCACACCTGCAATAGGCTGTGAAAACGCAAGGATCATGGACAGTGCAATGATGACACCAGGTACTGCATAAGGAAGTACAACGGTCATCTGCATGAATTTCACGCCCTTTACACCACGGACGCCGCCGCGAATGCTGATATAAGCAATGATCATAGTAACGATTGTGATCACAAGACTGGAGGTAACAGACAGGAACAGACTGTTCTTAAATGCTCTTGCCACATTCTGGATCTGCAGCATCTGTGCAAAGTTCTGGAATGTTATGTTCTCCGGACCGAATGGAAGACCGTAAGTCTTGGTCAGTGATGTGATCAGCGTTGCAAGGATTGGTGCACAGGTTGTGAACAGGAAGAAGATTACCAGGATTGCAAAGAGGATCCAACGAGGTCCCTTGTTCAACTTGGTAGGTTCTACCGCTGCACTTTTACCGCTTACAACAACGAACTTATTAGTTGCAAGGACTCTGTTGTATACCCACAGACCGACCAGCCCAAAGAGGGATAAGAACAGAGAATATGCGGATGCAACCTGAAGGTTGTTTGCGATCGTCGAGTTGTTGATCATGTAATATATCTGAGTGGTCATCAGGTGGATCTGATTCGGGGCACCTAATACAGAGGATACACCGAAGTCCGCCAGAATGAACATAAATGTCAATAACATGGCACCCATAATAGAAGGGGTGATCAGTGGAAGCGTAATGTCACGCAGGGTGCGCCATGGAGAGGCACCGGAAATACGTGCTGCTTCTTCAACAGAGGCGGAGATACGCTTCATGGTAGGTAATACTACGATAAAAGACACCGCATAACGGTACATGGACATGATAAAGATCATGCCGCCCAGACTGTAGATATTCATTGGAGCCTGCTCAAATCCGAAAGTGTTCATTAAAAATTTGTTGAAATATCCTACTGGTCCCAAAAGAAATGTCCATGCGATCGCCCCGATAAAAGGAGGGATAAAGTAAGGAATCGATAGGAGTCTTTTCCAGTATTTTACGCCGGGAACATTGGTGCGAACAACTACCCATGATAAAAATACACCGATGATGGTGGAAAATATAGTGGCAGGAATTACTACGATAAATGAGTTTTTCATACTCCGCAGAATACCTGGATCTGAGAATACGGTAACATAGTTATCAAGGCCATATCCGTCACCTACCTTCAAACTGTTCAGTATCAGACGGATAGAAGGATAGATAACAGACAGTGCAAGAAAAGCTACGACTACCCACCAGATGATCGTAGGCGCGAGAGAACCGCGCGAAGAATTGGAGCCGTTTTTCTTAAACATGGTATCACGTCCTTTCTTAAAAATATTGGTTAAATAATGCTTTTGTCCATTTATGAGCAAGCTCGTGTGGGTGAAAAACCTTAGACCTTGGCATTATATAAAAACAGCAGGAACCGGCAAAAGCGCGGCTCCTGCTGTCGAAGTTACTTCTATAGCGGTGTGCTATTGTGCTCCGAAAATGCTTGTGAACTTTTCAAGCATAGAGCCTGAGTTCTCTCTCATGTAGTTAACGTCCATCGGTAATACTTTGATATCATCAATGGTCGGTACTTCTGTTCCTTCAGCAGCTTCGCTGATCATTGGAACATAGCCCTGCTGTACAAACAGCTTCTGAGTCTCGATGTCGAACATATAGTTAACAAATGCTTCAGCAGCAGCTTTGTCGTCATCAGACATGTTGTCCATCAGACAGAGTGGCGTAGGAATCAGTACAGATCCAGATTCCGGATATACGTAATCGATCGGAGAACCTTCGTTCTTGGAATTACGTGGCAGGTAGTCAACAATAACAGCACCTTTGTACTCGCCGGATGCTACCTTAGTGAGGAGGGTACCATTAGACTGCTCCATCTTGACATCGTTGTCAGCAAGCTTCTGATACCAGTCCCATCCAACTGTGGATTCGTTGTCCGGTTCTACATGAACAGAAAGTGTTGTCATAGCTCCACCGGAGTATGCAGGATTTGCAATTGCAAGAGATCCTTTGTAGTCATCAGTTGTAACATCGTCCCAATCCTTAGGAGCTTTGTCGATCTGTGTGGTGTTGTAAGCCAGTACAGAGTAGATCGCGCGTACTTCATGACCCATACCGTCATTATACTTATAAGTATCTGGAAGATCCTTCGCACTCTCCGGAGAGTAGTGGTAGATCAGACCCTGATCGTCCAGGTCATACATATAACCCAGGTCTGCAAACCACAGAACGTTAGCATCTGTACTGCCAGCATCCAGCTCGGTAGATAGCTTAGTCTTAACATCACCGGTACCAGAACGGAACAGTTCGTATGTAACGCCAGGATTCTTAGATACGAAATCATCTAACATCTCAGTAACCAGATCCTGAGGCTCTGATGTGTAAATAACCAGGTGTCCTTTCAATTCGTCATTTGTCGCTTCGTCGCTGCTTTCTTTTTTGTCGGTGTCAGCAGATTTGTCATCACTGCCGGATGCACAGCCGATCAGTCCGAGTGTCAGCATCAAACATACTAAAAGTGACAGAAATTTTTTCATAGTGAACCTCCTCTCAGTTCGCTCTTAAAAAAGAGTTGATGTTTGCAAATGTAAAAAACCCGTTGCAAATTTATTGATTACATTTTTACAATAACATGAAATGCATGCTATGTAAAGGGTAAAACGTGTAAAAATGAGTTAAAAATAAGTAAAATGAGAAATACTTGCAAAACACTGAGAAACAGGGTAGACTAGGAGATGAAAGGGGTGATGGAACACTATGAAGATAGTAGATCTGCATACTCACACAACCGCGTCGGATGGCTCATATACGCCGACAGAGCTTGTTAAATACGCAAAGCAAAAGGGACTTAGCGCGATTGCGATTACAGACCATGACACCGTAGCAGGAGTGGAAGAAGCTTCTATGGAAGGTGAGGAACTGGGGATTCGGGTGATCCCTGGAGCGGAGCTCAGCACCCGCGTAGATGACTGCGATGTACACATGACTTCGCTTTTTATCAATTGTAAAAATAAACGACTAATTAAGCGACTGGATGATATGGCTGCAAGCCGTCAGGAACGTAATTATAAGATGGTAGATAAGCTTCATGAAGCGGGCTTTCAGATAGACAGAAGAGATCTGGATGCACTTGGAGAGGGGAAAATCTTGGCGAGAGGGCATATTGCCCAGATTCTGATTGCAAGAGGATATGCCACAGAACTCAAAGAAGCACTGCGCAAGTATCTGTCCAAGGGCACACCGGGATATGTACAAAAGGAAGTCCTGTCACCGGAAGAGTGTATTCAATTAGTCCATGATGCGGGAGGACTGATCTTTGTAGCACATCTGCATCAGATCGATCCGCAGGATCCGGAACATTGTAAGGATGTGGCGAGACGTCTGATACGCATGGGAGCGGACGGACTGGAGACCCAGTACTGTGAGTTTGATGATGAATGGCGTCAGGCAACAGAGCAGATTGCGCAGGAATGCGGATGCCTGAGGTCTGGTGGAAGTGATTTCCATGGAGCTATGAAGAAGGGGCTGGATCTCGCCTGTGGATATGGTGATCTGCAAGTTCCATATACATTTCTGGAGGCCATGGATGCGGAATTAGCACGAAGAAAAAATGAAAGACAGGTAATTAAAACTTGCAAAAATTAAATAAAATGTTAAAAACAATCAAGAAAAATGAATTGATACTTTTTAACTAATTCATTTCATAAAACTAAAAATGGCGAAACAGGATTGACCTGAGCAGATGTTTCCTATATAATGAATCCCAATCGAACATGTGCATCACAAAGGCGTGCTGTAGATACTGCAATGAGCAGTGTCTCAGTGCGCCTTTTTGTATCTGGATAAATCAGAAAGGGGAATGCTTATATGAGTGGATTTGCAAGTAAAGGTCTGTACAGACCGCAATTTGAACATGATAACTGCGGAATCGGCGCGATCGTTAATATCAAAGGAGAAAAATCTCACAAAACCGTTGAGAATGCGCTGGAGATCGTTGAGAATCTGGAGCACAGAGCCGGTAAGGATGCAGAAGGCAAGACCGGAGATGGTGTTGGTATTCTGTCACAGGTTTCACACCGTTTCTTCTCAAAGGTCTGTAAACCGTTAGGAATCCGTCTGGACGGAGAACGGGATTACGGTGTAGGTATGTTTTTCTTCCCACAGGATGAGCTGAAGCGAAATCAGGCAAAGAAGATTTTTGAAGTCATTACCGAAAAAGAAGGTCTGGAATTTCTGGGATGGAGAAAAGTGCCGATCCGTTCCGAAGTTCTTGGCAAGAAAGCACTGGAATGTATGCCGTGCATTGAACAGGCATTTATCCGCCGTCCATCTCAGATTGCCAGGGGTCTGGATTTTGACCGTCGTCTGTATGTGGTAAGAAAGGTATTTGAGCAGAGTAATGATACCTATGTATGCTCTCTGTCCAGCCGTACTATCGTATACAAAGGTATGTTCTTAGTCGGACAGCTTCGTCTGTTCTTTGAAGATCTGCAGGATCCGGATTTTGAATCCGCGATTGCAATTGTGCATTCCCGTTTTAGTACGAATACCAATCCAAGCTGGGAGCGTGCACATCCGAACCGTTTTATTGTACATAATGGTGAGATCAATACGATCCGGGGCAATGTGGATAAGATGCGTGCAAGGGAAGAGACGATGGAATCACCATATCTGAAAGGTGAGATGCTGAAGGTACTTCCTGCTATCGATAATACAGGTTCAGATTCTGCAATGCTGGATAATACATTGGAATTCATGGTAATGAATGGTATGGAACTGCCGCTTGCAGTGATGATCTCTATTCCGGAACCATGGGCGAATAACCGCAGCATGCCACAGAATCAAAAAGACTTTTATCAGTATTATGCGACAATGATGGAGCCATGGGATGGTCCGGCATCCATCCTGTTTTCAGATGGAGACTGTATGGGAGCAGTGCTTGACCGTAATGGTCTGCGTCCATCACGTTACTATATTATGGATGATGACACATTGATTCTGTCATCAGAAGTAGGCGTACTTCCATTAGATCCGGCACGTATTGTGGTAAAAGAACGTCTGCATCCTGGTAAAATGCTGTTAGTGGATACGGTAAAAGGCCGCGTAATCGACGATCAGGAACTAAAGAATATGTATGCCGACAGAGAACCATATGGTGAATGGCTGGATGGAGCACTGATTGAATTAAAGGATCTGAAGATTCCGAATGAATCAGTCCAGACCTATACCAAAGAAGAGTGCAAGCGTCTGCAGAAAGCATTTGGTTACACCTATGAAGATGTACGGACAACAATCCTGCCTATGGCAGTAAAAGGTGGAGAAGGCATTTCTTCCATGGGTATTGATGTGCCGCTGGCGGTATTGTCTGATAAGAGACAGCCGTTATTTGGTTATTTTAAGCAGTTATTCGCACAGGTAACCAATCCGCCAATCGATGCGATACGTGAGAAAGTGGTAACCTCTACTACCGTATATCTTGGAAAAGATGGTAACCTGCTGGAAGAAAAAGCAGAGAACTGCAGGATGCTTAAGGTGAATAATCCAATTCTTACAGATACGGATCTCCTGAAGATTAAGACAATGAAGCAGGATGGCTATCAGGTAGCTGTGATTCCGACTACTTATTATAAAAACTCAAATCTGGAAACCATGATGGATTATCTGTTTGTACAGGTAGATAAGGCAATTAATGAAGGAGCGAACATTTTAATCCTGTCTGACAGAGGAGTGGATGAATTTCATGTGGCAATTCCTTCACTGCTTGCAGTATCCGGGGTACAGCAGCATCTGGTAAGAACCAAGAAACGTACTGCGGTAGGAATCATTATTGAAACTGGTGAACCGAAGGCTGTACATGAATTCGCGACCCTTCTCGGTTACGGAGCCTGTGCGGTGAACCCATATCTGGCATACGCGAGCATCCATCAGCTGATTGAGGATGATATGCTTCAGAAGGATTACTATGCGGCAGTAGAAGCATACAGTAACGGTATACTGGCAGGGATTGTTAAGATTGCATCTAAGATGGGTATTTCTACCATTCAGTCTTATCAGGGTGCCAAGATATTTGAAGCATTGGGGTTTGAAACAGTCCTTTATTGATAAATATTTTACCGATACAGTTAGCCGTGTTGGCGGTATTGGTATCGAGGAGATTGCAGAAGATTATGCAAAAATGCATGCGGAAGCCTTTGATCTGTTGGGCTATGATTCTGATATGACGCTGGACAGCATAGGTCAGCACAAGAGTAAAAGCCAGGGCGAGCAGCATCTGTATAATCCTAAGACAATCCATCTGCTGCAGCAGTCTACACAGACAGGCAATTATGAACTGTTCCGGGAATATACGGAACTGGTCAATGAAGAGGGTGCCGGAATTAATCTGCGAGGACAGTTTGAATTTAACTTCCCGGAGAAAGGCGTGCCAATCGAAGAAGTAGAATCTGTAGACGAGATCGTGACAAGATTTAAGACAGGAGCCATGTCCTATGGATCTATCTCAAAGGAAGCTCATGAGACGATGGCACTTGCCATGAACAGCCTGCATGGTAAATCCAACAGTGGTGAAGGTGGAGAAGAAATCGAACGACTGGATTCTGACCGCTGTTCTGCCATCAAACAGATTGCATCCGGACGTTTTGGTGTCACCAGCCGTTATCTGGTAAGTGCAAAAGAAATCCAGATCAAAATGGCGCAGGGAGCAAAACCAGGTGAAGGTGGACATCTGCCAGCCGGAAAGGTCTATCCTTGGATTGCTAAGACCAGATATTCAACCCCTGGTGTAGGTCTGATCTCACCGCCGCCGCATCATGATATTTATTCGATTGAAGATCTGGCACAGCTGATCTATGATTGTAAGAATGCGAACAAGGACGCACGTATTTCGGTCAAATTAGTATCTGAGGCGGGAGTCGGAACAATTGCTGCAGGTGTAGCAAAGGCAGGAGCAGGACTGATCCTTATCTCTGGATATGACGGCGGTACAGGAGCGGCACCGGGAAGTTCAATCCATAATGCGGGACTTCCGTGGGAACTCGGACTTGCGGAGACGCATCAGACATTGCTGCAGAATGGCCTGCGTGATCGTGTACGCATCGAGACAGACGGTAAATTAATGAGTGGTCGTGATGTGGCAATCGCAGCAATCCTTGGAGCAGAGGAATTCGGTTTTGCCACAGCACCATTGGTAACTATGGGATGTGTGATGATGAGAGTCTGCAATCTGGATACCTGTCCGGTTGGTATCGCAACCCAGAATCCGGAACTTCGTAAACGTTTCCGTGGAAAGCCGGAATATGTTGTGAACTTTATGCGGTTTATTGCACAGAATTTAAGAGAATATATGGCAAAACTTGGCGTACATACGATTGATGAACTGGTAGGAAGAACAGATCTGCTGCGTGTAAAAGAGCATCCGAAGTCCAGACATGCATCTACACTGGATCTGTCCGGTATTCTGAGACAGGACTATGCAGGATCAGCAGAACAGACCTTTAACCCGGCGAAGAAGTTTGACTTTGAACTGGAGAAGACACTGGATGAGAAGGTGCTGTTGAAAGAACTTGGCAAGGCACTGGAGAAGAAGCAGAAGAAGAGTATCCATGTAAAGGTATCCAATGTAAACCGTACCTTTGGTACAATCTTTGGTTCGGAGATTACCAGACATTATCCGGAAGGACTGCCGGAGGATTATTTTGTGATCCACTGTGAAGGTGCCGGAGGACAGAGCTTTGGTGCATTTATCCCGAAGGGTCTGACACTGGAACTGACCGGTGACAGCAATGACTATTTCGGAAAAGGTCTGTCCGGTGGTAAGCTTGTGGTATTCCCACCGAAGGAAGTTACCTATCGCCACAATGAAAATATGATCATCGGTAATGTAGCACTTTATGGTGCAACAGATGGTAAGGCATTTATCAACGGACTCGCCGGCGAACGTTTCTGTGTCCGTAATTCGGGTGCAATGGCAGTCGCAGAAGGTGTCGGAGATCACGGCTGTGAATACATGACCGGTGGACGTGTCGCAATCCTTGGACCTGTCGGCAAGAACTTCGCAGCAGGTATGAGTGGCGGTATCGCGTATGTGCTGGATCAAGATAATACGCTTTACCGTAAGATTAATAAAGGTATGGTAAATATGGTGCATGTCACTTCTAAATATGACATTCTGGAACTGCAGGGCATGATCGAAGAACATGTGAAGCATACAGGTTCCGAGATCGGACAGGAGATATTAGATCATTTTGAAGAATATCTGCCGAAATTTAAAAAGGTCATCCCGTTTGACTATGAGAAGATGCAGACCTTTGTGCTTCAGATGGAAGAGAAAGGTCTAAGCAGCGAACAGGCAAAGATCGAAGCATTTTATGCGATCAAGAACGGAAAGGAATAGGAGGGGTGAACCATGGGAAAAGCAACAGGATTTTTAGATTATGAGAGACAGGATAAAAAGGCAGAAGCACCAAAGGAAAGGATCAGCCATTTTCGGGAGTTCCATAAGCCATTGACGGAAGAAGAACAGAAAAAACAGGGAGCCCGATGTATGGATTGTGGAGTACCGTTCTGCCAGGCGGGTATGATGATCGCCGGAATGGCAAGTGGATGTCCGTTAAATAATCTGGTGCCGGAATGGAATGATCTGGTCTATCATGGCAACTGGCAGCTTGCCTATGACCGACTTCATAAGACGAATAACTTTCCGGAATTTACGTCCAGAGTCTGCCCGGCACTCTGTGAGAAGGCATGTACCTGCAATCTAAATGGAGATCCGGTGGCAACGCGTTCTAATGAATATTCAATCATAGAACGGGCGTATGCTGAAGGATATGCTGCTCCGAAGCCGCCAAAGACGCGTACCGGCAAGAAAGTGGCTGTCATAGGTTCCGGTCCGTCCGGACTTGCGGCAGCAGATCAGCTGAATAAGCGGGGACATTTGGTCACCGTATATGAAAGAGAAGATAAAGCAGGCGGTCTGCTGCGCTATGGGATTCCGAATATGAAGCTGGAGAAGCATATTATCGACCGGAAGATTGCAGTCATGGAGCAGGAAGGCGTAACCTTTGTCTATAACTGTAATGTGGGAAAGGATAAGAAAGCAGCAGAGCTTTTGAAGGAATACGACCGTGTTATCCTTGCCTGCGGAGCCAAGAATCCACGTGACATCAAAGTACCGGGAAGAGATGCGAAAGGGATCTATTTTGCTGTAGATTTCCTGGCTTCCACTACGAAGGCACTCTGGACAGATCCGGAAAAGGGAAAAGAGGCAAAAGCATCTTTATTGAAAGCAGGAAGCTGTATTTCTGCCAAAGGCAAGAGAGTTATGATCATCGGAGGCGGTGATACGGGAAATGACTGTTGTGGTACTGCGATGCGTCATGGAGCCAAATCTGTCCTTCAACTGGAAATGATGCCGAAAGCACCGGAAGAACGTCTGCCATCCAATCCATGGCCGGAGTGGCCTAAGATTCTGAAGACGGATTATGGTCAGGAAGAAGTGGCAGCAGTATTTGGTAAGGATCCTCGTGTCTATCAGACTACGGTAAAGGAGTTTATCAAGGATAAAAACGGAAATGTATGCAAGGCTGTTCTGGTGAAACTGGAAAGCAAAGTGGACGAGAAGAGTGGGCGCAGAATGATGGCTGAAGTAGCAGGCAGTGAATATGAAGTGGCAGTAGATCTGGTGCTGATCGCAGCAGGATTCTTAGGCTGTGAGGAGTATGTTACCAAGGCATTCGGCGTAGAGCGAAATGCCCGCACGAATGTACAGACGGAGCCGGGGGCATATGCGACAAGCGTGAAAAATGTCTACACAGCTGGCGATATGCATCGCGGACAGTCTCTGGTTGTATGGGCAATTCGTGAAGGAAGAGATGCTGCCAGAGCAGTAGATTACAGTTTACTTGGCTATTAATTAGCGTATTTTTACAAAATTATGAAATGTAATGCATAAAAATCTCTGTATTTAACAAAAAGCACAAAGTTAATTGACAAATAAAAATGCAAATGCTATTATGCATACATCGAACGAAGGCGTTATAGATTGATTTCTATAGCGCCTTTTTTCTTGTTATTTTTAGGAATCTAAAGGAGGAAGTATTATGACAGACGAGATATTGAGCGTAATCAACGGGCAGGTATATGGTGTCTGGTTCCTGATCGGAGCGGCACTGGTATTCTGGATGCAGGCTGGATTCGCAATGGTGGAGGCTGGATTTACCAGAGCAAAGAATACCGGTAATATTATCATGAAGAACCTGATGGACTTCTGTATCGGTACCTGTACATTTATCCTGATTGGTTTCAGCCTGTTACTTGGAGAGGATATGATCGGGTTGATCGGAAAACCGGGATTTGACATTTTTACATCGTATGCTAATTTTGACTGGTCCAATTTCGTATTTAACTTAGTGTTCTGTGCGACCACAGCAACTATCGTATCCGGAGCTATGGCAGAGCGAACCAAATTCTTATCCTACTGTATTTATTCAGCAGTAATCTCAGCATTCATCTATCCGGTGGAAGCACACTGGATCTGGGGAGGTGGCTGGCTTGCACAGATGGGATTTCATGATTTTGCAGGTTCCTGTGCAATCCACATGGTCGGTGGTATTTCAGCTCTTATCGGAGCAAAAATGCTTGGACCTAGAATTGGTAAATTTACGAAAGATAAAAAGGGAAACATTACAAAGGTCAATGCATTTCCGGGACACAATCTGGCACTTGGAGCACTCGGAGTATTTATCCTGTGGCTTGGATGGTACGGATTCAACGGAGCAGCGGCTACATCGGTAGAGCAGTTGGGATCCATTTTCCTGACAACAACAGTAGCTCCTGCAGTAGCAACTGTCGTATGTATGATCTTTACATGGATTAAATATGGTAAGCCGGATGTGTCCATGAGTCTGAACGCATCACTTGCCGGTCTGGTAGCGATCACAGCACCATGTGATGTAACCGATTGTTTTGGAGCGATTATAATCGGAGCTGTCGCAGGTCTGCTGGTAGTATTTGGTGTATGGCTTCTGGATTATGTACTTCGCATTGATGATCCGGTTGGAGCAGTTGCAGTTCATTGTATGAACGGTATCTGGGGTACAATTGCAACAGGACTTTTTGCAACAACATCGGCGCCTGGTAACGATACACTGACAGGACTGTTTTACGGTGGAGGCTTTACACTTCTTGGGAAACAGCTTCTGGGAATGTTTTCAGTCATTGCATGGACAGTGGTAACTATCACGATTACATTTATGATTATCAAAGCAACTGTAGGACTTCGTGTCAGTGAGGAAGAGGAGATTGAAGGTCTGGATTCCTGTGAACATGGTCTGGCATCCGCTTATGCAGGCTTCAGCCTGATGGACGTATCAGGATCCATGATCATGGAAGAAAATGAAAATACACAGCTTGGCGTATCAGAATATGAAGCAGCATCCGAAGTACAGAAGAATGCAGCCGTTAAGGTGGTACGTCAGCCGGCAATGGATACAGGTATGTACAAGGTTGTTATTCTGGCGAAGCTGTCACGTTATGATAAATTGAGAAAGGCGATGAACGCAGTTGGTGTTACCGGAATGACTGTAACACAGGTTATGGGATGCGGTATCCAGAAAGGAAGCGGCGAGCGTTATCGTGGAGCAGAAGTGGATGCAACACTTCTTCCAAAGGTAAAAGTTGAAGTAGTTATTGGTAATCTTCCGATAGATACTGTTGTAGAGGCGGCCAGAGAGGCACTGTACACAGGGCATATCGGAGATGGCAAGATATTCGTATACAGTGTAGATAAGATTATTAAGATCCGTACAGGAGAAGAAGATCTGGCTGCACTTAAGGACGTAGAATAGATATTCTTATATCTTTTCTAATTGCATATTATAAAGAAATTGGAATCTGTGAATGCAGGTTCCAATTTCTTTTATAAAAGTATAACAGAATTTACAAACTGTCTTTTAAATATTCACGTGTCACACTGTGGGAAGATTCTAACATTTCTTTTGGTGTTCCTGCAAAGAAAAGTTTGCCGCCTGCCAGACCACCTTCAGGTCCAAGCTCTACAATATAGTCAGCATCCTTTATAATATCAAGACTGTGTTCGATAATAAACAGCGTATTGCCCTGATCGGTCATCTTATTGAAGAGTTCCATAAGTCGTCTGATATCATCCAGATGCAGTCCGTCTGTCGGTTCATCCAGAATGAATATCTGTCCCCGCTCATCCAGCTTGCTCGCCAGCTTGATACGCTGCAGTTCTCCGCCGGAAAGAGTTGACATTGACTGATTCAGATGCAGATATCCAAGACCAACCTGTGCCAGTGTATCCAGTTTGCTTACAAAATTGGCATTTTCAAAAAATTTGATTGCCTGACGTACTGTCATATCCATAACTTCAGCAATGTTTTTTCCTTTATACCGATATTTAAGCACTTCCTCAGAATATCTGGTTCCATGGCATACCTCACAAACCGTCTCGATAGAATCCATATATGCCATTTCTGATATAATTACACCTTTTCCCTGACATACAGGGCAGGCGCCTTTGGAATTGAAGCTGAAATATGCCTTTGCAACATGATTTGCCTTTGCAAACAGGGTTCTGATCTCATCTGCAATATCCAGATATGTAGCCGGAGTTGACCTTAAATTGATTCCTATATCCTTCTGTCGGATTGAAATAACTTCGCCTGGATATTGGCTGGTAAAATATTCCATCAGTGAACTTTTCCCGGAGCCGGCCACACCGGCAATGACTGTCATAACGCCAAGCGGAAGCTTCACATTTACATTTTTCAGATTATGAAGATTTGCATGTTCAACTTGATACCAGCCTGTCGGCTTTCTGTATTCCATTTTTATCGGAGTTTTTGCTCGCAACATACGTCCTGTCACTGTATCTGACTCCAGGAGCCCCTTATAATTGCCCTGGTACATAATCTGTCCGCCATTGATACCTGCTTCCGGTCCCATATCCACAATATGATCCGCCAGTGCAATAACTTCTCGGTGATGTTCCACAATCATAACGGTATTGCCGTGTTCTTTTAATTTTATCAGAGAATTTTTAAGCTTTTGGATATCTCTCGCATGTAATCCTACACTTGGCTCATCCAGTACATACATCATATCTGTAAGTGGTGAATTGATATACCTGGCAATTTTAATTCGTTGTGCTTCGCCGCCTGAAAGTGTATCAGTTCCCCGGCTAAGCGAAAGATACCCCAGTCCAATCTCTGTCAGCGCGTTCATCCGTTTTAAAATCTCAGCTTTGATATCGCGTGCCAGCGGATCGTCAATCTGATGTATAAATTTTGCTGCATCAGGAATTGGCATATCGGAAACTTCACAGATATTTTTGCCATTGATCAGGCAACTGCGGATTTTGGCATTCAGTCTGGTTCCGTTGCAGTCCGGACAGGTAAATGTGTGAACGATACGATCCAGTTCCTTTTTGTGAAGCTGACCTTCCTTGGAGCGGATGATACTGCGGTACATACGTGGATAAATACCTTCATATTTCGCAGTTTTTGGCCAGTTGGCCGGTGGATTTTTAAGACGGATCTGTGGAGAATAGAGAAACAGATCCATTTCTTCTTTTGAATAATCCTTTATTTTCTTGTTTAGATCAAACAAGCCGCTGTAAGCATATCGTTTCCATCTCCAGGCACCTGTTGTAAATGCCGGCCATTTGATAACACCTTCATCATTTAAACATTTATCAAAATCTACTAACTTATGGATATCCAACTCTGTTACGACGCCAAGACCTTCACAGCGTTCACATTTTCCACTGGGATGATTGAATGAAAAACTATCCGAATATCCGACAAAAGGTTTTCCGACACGTGAAAAAAGCAGACGCAGCAAGGCATAAATGTCGGTATAAGTGCCGACTGTAGACCGTGAATTTGCTACCGGCTTTTTCTGATCGATCACAATAGTGACCGGAAGATTTTCCATGCGCTCTACTTCCGGACGACCATATTTCGGCAAAAACTGCTGCACAAAACTTGGAAATGTTACATTCAGTTCTCTTCTTGATTCTGCCGCGATCGTATCAAGACAAAGGGAAGACTTACCCGATCCGGATACACCGGTAAAGACGGTAATCTTTTTCTTTGGAATTTTTAATGAGACATGTTTCAGGTTATTTTCTGTTGCATTGACAATATTTATAAAATTCTGTTCGTTGTTGTCCATTTACCTGCTCCTTTTGATCAGTATAGCTTAAAAGAAGCACACATCACAGATGAATATTCATACTGCAATCGTGTGCTTCCTTATTATACACTTATTTTATATCTGCGTTAAGATACTTTAAACAAAACTACTGTGCCTTTGCCGGCGAAGCCATCTGATTGATATCAGGAATGGCAATCAGGATTGGATACAGGATGATGGAAATTACCAGTCCACCAACACCCTGAATAATGTTAGCCGGAATACTTGCTGCTGCAGATGCGCCGTACAGGAAATATTCACAAACGAAGTATCCACCGGCTACCAGCACAATATCAATTACGCCGCCAATCAGAACAGCGATGTACTTTTTCTTCTTATCTGTAGCCATTTTCTGGTAAACAAGTCCTGCAAACAGTGCGATCAGCCCTTTTACTGCGAATGTAATCGGAACATATACAAAATATCCACCAAGCAGGTCAGCCATAGCTGATCCGATACCGGCTGCAAGAAGTCCCCATACAGGTCCAAGTACTACACCAGAGAGGATTACAATTGCATCACCTGGGTGAATATATCCGTTTGTTCCGGGAGTAGGGATACGGATTGACATTGTAGCCACACAAGCCAATGCGGCAAATAAAGCTGCCATTACGATTTTCTTCAAGTTTGTATTCATAGTCTCTTCCTTCTTTCATGTTCTTATCTTTTTGTTAGACCATACTTTACTACTTGAGTGGATTGTGATAAAGAGCCAATTATTGTAAAAATGACCAGTCCAGTTTACTTTTTGCGAAAACGGTCTGGAATCGTTTTCAGACTGATGGTAAACAAATCGCGGATTGTGCGCTGAAGAAATTCTCTGCTTTCCGGATCAAGAGCTCTTGCTGCCTGCATCAGGATTTGAAGATTGGCAGACCAGTTCTGCACCAGTTCTTCGGTAGAGAATACATCGGTAGAATTAAGCAGTTCAAACAGCGTATCTACAAAACGTTCCCTGTCTGCCGGTGACAGTCCAAGGATCCAGGTATTCAGCGTCTCATCCATATGTCTGGCTCCGGAATTCAGGTGATCCGCATAGGCAAAGTCGTTTCCATTCACCACCCAACTGGCGGGATCGTGCTGAAACAGAGAAAATGCCCGGCTTTTTACAACTTTATAATCTTCCTGTGTTTCAAAGAGCATGCCGACCAGTGAAGATTGCGGCACTGTTTTGTGGATCCGATCTTTCATTTGTTCATATCCCGGCAGTTCGAAGAAAGATTTTAAGAATCCAGGTCCGTCATGGGAATAGACGTCAAGGATCCGTCTGCGGATTGACGGGTCGGATTTTACCGCAGAATATACCGCCAGATTACCACCTTTGGAATGCCCGCCAAGATATAGCATACCAGGGAAATGACTGGCAGCTTCGTGAAGATAGCGGATGGCTTCCAGCTGTCCGGCAATCGGATCCTGAAAAGCCATGTTAAAATCTTCTTTCCAGCCGATGATGCTGGAATCAGTACCGCGAAAAGCAATATATGACGTATCTGGAGTCAGTCGGAACGTGACTGCTGAGAACTGTTTTTCCGTTGCGGCATCGTATTTCTGTGTATAGCCACAGATCAAGATATCGCGGAATCTTGGACTGCATGCCAGTGCGATCAACAGTTCCAGACAGCTTTTGCCGTTCCAGATACCATGGAACATCTGTTCAAAGCATTCTGCTTTCAAAAGGTCTGCAAAGTGAATGCCGTTCCAGTCTCCTTCAGGCAGTATCTCTTTTGGGAAAAATGTATATGCGATGGAGGAGAGCACCAGACTGTCCACCTGACAGAATGGGCGTTCATCAAAGGTATCTAAGGATGTTCTGGTGTAACCAAGTATACTTTTCATAAGATATCCCTCCGTTTCATTCTTAGCGTATGTAACATTTTACTTTTCAATTATTATAGCATGGATTAAAATGTTGTTAAGATGAAAGAAAGAATCCGGGATAAAATCGGATATTGTAGAAAATAAATGATATGAGTACAGATAGAATAGAGTATGGTATTTATTCACAGATCGCATCCGGTGAAGGAATCCGTGCCAGAGATATAGCAAAGGAACTGCATATTGACCGTAAAACGGTGAACCATTATCTTTATCGATCGCCCTACATGCGAGATCTTTGCTACCAGGACAAGGACTACAGATGGCATGCGTTAATCCGTCAGGGACGTCCTCATCTTGGACTTGTGGATTACAGCGGATATTATGGAACGGTAAAAGAATTTCTGGAGCTTACTGAAGATGAATGGTTTGAAATGCTGCTTGCGGGATGTAAAAGGATCGGACGGAATCTCAATGACACCAGAGGCTTGTTTCATTCGTTTCGGGATGCCAGAGAAGTCATGTGTAGTTTATTTGCGGATCTGGATACTATGGGAGCAGACAAAGAAGAATATGAAACATGGGAGATCGTATTTGAACTGAGAATCCGTAGATCCAGATATATTCGCATTTATGCAGATGTGTTAGTGGTCACGGATCGCTATGTATTCTCGTTGGAATTCAAAATGAAAGACAAGATTGATCCGGACGAACTCAGTCAGGCAGCAAAGTACAGTCCGTATCTGGAAGTGATCTTCGGACCGGAATACGAGGTGATTCCGGTGCTTGTGCTGACAAGAGCCGAAGATCTGTATCGATATGAGAAGTTTGGCGGAACGACGGCAGAAGTGCCGGTGTGTTCAGGCGATATGCTGTTTAATGTGCTGGATGAATATCAGGGGATTATGAAAGAAAGTGATGAGAGGTGATTAATTATGACGAGAGACGAATTAGTTGCATTACCGAAAGTGGAACTTCACTGCCATTTAGACGGTTCGCTGAGTAGGAACTTTATCGAAAAGAGACTTGGCAGAAAGGTATCGCAGGAAGAACTGAGCGTATCGGATGACTGCCGGAGTCTCAACGAGTATCTGGAGAAATTCGACCTTCCGGGACAATGTCTGATGGATGAGGAAGGTCTTCGGGAAGCAGGATATGATGTGCTTCGCAGTATGTATCAGGAAAATGTGTGTTATGCGGAAGTACGTTTTGCACCATTGTTGTCCGAGACCTCAGACATGGATTGTAGGAAGGTGATCGAAGCAGTCATTGCCGGTATGAATAAAGGAAAGCAGGACTTTGGTATAGACTATGGCGTTATCACCTGTGCCATGCGTCATCACAGTGCAGAGGAGAATCTGCGGATGCTCCAAATTGCCAGAGAATACCTGGGCGACGGTGTCTGTGCAGCAGATCTGGCCGGGGCAGAGGCACTGTATCCGATGTCTGAATTTATGGATGTATTTGAGACTGTGAAGAACCTTGGCATGCCATTTACGCTTCACGCAGGCGAGTGTGGAAATGTTCAGAATATCATTGACTCGGTAGAAGCAGGAGCTGGGCGTATTGGTCATGGTATTGCCATGCGTGGACATCAGGAGCTTCAGTCTGAGTTGGCAAAGAAAGGTATTGGTATCGAAATGTGTCCAATCAGCAACCTCCAGACGAAAGCGGTGCAGAGCACCGCGGAGTATCCGCTTCGAGAGTTCTTGGATGCAGGGCTGAAAGTGAGTATTAATACCGATAACCGGACGGTCAGCAATACCAGTCTCGCAAAAGAACTGGAATTTGTGCAAAAAACGTATGGCGTGAGTGATGAAGAGATTCGAAAAATGATGCAGAATGCGGTGGAGACAGCATTTGCAAGGGATGATGTGAAAGAGAGATTGCAGAAGAATGAGAGGGAACACAATGAGTGATGAGAAGAAAGGGAAAGTATTTCTCATATCTATGACAGTGATAATCGTGCTGTTGTTTTTGTCACAGGGTGCTTATCCAAAGTATAAAGCAGGGAAGTATGAGGAAGAACAAAAAAAGATAGCCGCTGAACAGAAAAAAGTAGATGCCAAAGCGGAAGATTATATAGAAGAATATGCGTCACAGTTACAGGATAAGATGCGTTTGGCAGGTGTGGATGATCTTATAGTTACTTACGATGACTTGACAGATGATATTTTTAAGAAGTATACCAGCAGTAAGGAAGTAAATTATACATATTATTATGCAGTATCTTATAGTAGCGAAAGTATTGATCAGATTTATGCGGAAGACACGCAAGACGGAAGTTATGAATCATTTATCCGGCTGATGGAGAATGAACAGAATGTGATGAATGAAGGGCATGCACCGGGAGACCATAATCATGACATAGAGTACGGAGATCAGACAATTACCGTATATATTGGCAATGCAGATCGCAGTAGTGCAATTAATATCAAAGGACATCAGGGAACAGAATACTGTCTGGATACCAGCAACGGGCAGTCAAAACTTTTAGTTGGTGGAGTGACAGTGAATGCTGTGCAGGAAGAAGAGGAGCCTGAGACTGCAGAAAGTTCAAGTAATACATCTACTGCAGGTGGCAGACTTGGTGGCGATTCTTTTGATACATCAACTTCAAGCGGTAATGCTTCCACCAGAAGAACAGATCCTTATGATGTATACGATTATGATGACCCAGATGATTTTGCAGAGGAGTGGGCAGAGGAATTTGGAGATGGAGACTATGGCGATGGATACGACGATGCGTATGATTACTGGGAAGATGCATGGTATTGATAATAAGGAAATGAAGGGATATAGATATATGAAAAGAAAAATGAATTTTAGACAAATCCTGGCTTTGGTATGTGCCATTATAATACCAGTACTTTATATAATCACCATTATATTGTTAATTGCAGGCAATCCATATGGTCAGCTTTTCTTAGCAATATCTTTTGGGGTAACATTTTTCCTTATCCCAATCATGTATCTGGTGACAAAGCTACCAAAGGATATGGCAGAAATTTATGGCAATGTATCAGATGCTTTAAAGAAAGATGAAGATAAGAATGATGGCAAGTAATGATTGTTTCAGTAGAAAAGATATAGAGATGACAGAGACTTTTGTAGATGGAATACAACTGCATATAGCAGAGCACGGGCATGGAGGTCCGGTTATTTTCTGGGGGATGTATCCACATCAGGAGCATGAAGTGGAACATTTATGGGAAGAGCTGTTAGAAATAGTATCGGAGAATGACTTTCTGCTTGTGGCATTTCAGGTGGAAGACTGGAACCGGGATTTTTCACCTTGGGGAGCACCAGCAGCATTTGGAACAGAAAGATTTGCCGGACAAGGCAGGAATACTCTGAGATGGCTAACAGAGGAATGTATTCCATATATTGAAAAAACATATGATGTGAAAGATCGTGAATATTGGCTGACGGGATATTCTCTTGCCGGCTTATTTGCGTTATGGGCAGCATATGAATGTGATATGTTTTCAGGAATCGTATGCTGTTCGGGTTCTATGTGGTTCAAAGATTGGGCTGTTTATGTGAGAGAACATAAGCTTCAACATAAATGTAGAGTGTACCTGAGCCTTGGTGGAAAAGAGGAGAAGACAAAGAATAAAGTGATGGCAACGGTGGGAGAACGTACCAGAGAACAGGAAAGGATACTACGGGCGGATCCATTGGCAGAGCAGGTGATTCTGGAATGGAATGCGGGAGGTCATTTTGCGGATTCGGGAAAGAGGCTTGCCAAAGGAATTCGATGGCTGTTAATGAATAATGATGAAAGAAGATAAGAACGAGACAAGATGGGATAAGTTATTGCATATTCGGACAATGGGACGGGATGACTCTAATGCGGACAGGTATCGATATCCTTATGAACCGACTCCATATTCGGTACTGGAGCGTCTGGCGAATGCCGGATATATGCGAAAAGGAAATACGTTGCTTGATTATGGATGCGGTAAAGGGCGTGTGGATTTTTTTCTGTCTTATCAGACGAGATGTGCATCTATCGGAATTGAATATGATGAACGGATATATGAAAAGGCAGCGGAGAATCATACGTTAGCAGTGTCTTCAGGCAGGGTGACATTTGAATTGGCGAATGCGGAATATTATCAGGTGCCGGAGTCGGTAGACTGTGCTTACTTTTTCAATCCGTTTTCAGTAGAGATACTTCAGAAAGTCATTGCACGGATCCTGGAGTCATATTATGCATGTTCAAGATCCATGCAGTTGTTTTTCTATTATCCATCAGATGAGTATATCGCATATCTGATGACAGTAGACGAGTTGTCATTTGTAGATGAAATCGATTGTCGTGATCTTTTCCCAGGGGATGATCCGAGGGAGCGGATTGTGGTATTTGAAATCTTATAAAAAATTATATTTGATTATTTAGGTTGCTACGCTCCATCGCGACGCCGTTCTTTATGATATCGACTCCAAGACGCTTAGTGGTTACCGGAACAGCCGTGTTTATTTTCGCCACAATGATGCTCACCGCAGGAATGGTCATGGCTGTGGTGAGAACATTGAACATTAGGATTATAGTTCAGTTCGTCAGCAAGGTATGCAGTGACTGCTTCGTCGGCAGAGCCTGATACGCCGCCATATAATTTGATTCCAGCCTCAGCGAGGGCAGCCTGTGCACCGCCACCGATACCTCCGCAGATCAGGATATCAACCTGAGTCTGTGACAGAAATCCGGATAATGCACCATGTCCCTGACCGTTGGTAGATACAATCTGTGTTCCTGTAATCTGTCCATTTTCAATATCGTACAATTTGAATGTCTCAGTGTGTCCGAAATGTTGGAAAATCATACCATTTTCATAAGTTGCTGCAATTCTCATAGTTCCGTTCTCCTTTTTCTCAATGATTGATGTTGCGACGGAATCGTACGCTGATGTGCATCGAGTAAAGCAATGTGAAGAAGTATCACCTTGGCACAAGCGATAATGTCCGCCGGATATCAGCAGAGTTTTTCCGTGAATCAGACTGTCTGCAATTTTGTATCGGGCAGATTCATAGATTTCTGTAACGGTTGTGCGAGAGATTTCCATTTGTTTTGCACATTTTTCATGTGTAAAATGTTCCAGGTCAATCAGGCGTATAGCTTCAAACTCATCCAGTGTCAGGCAGATTGTTCCATCGGAAGGGAATCCTTCGGGTCTGAAACTGTCGTATACAGGTTCCGAACATATTTTTCTACATTTGCTTGGTCTTGCCATATCAGTCCTCCAAAATATTTCCGTCATATGTCGAAAATAGTATAGCTTATATATGATAGAAATACAAGTCGCTATGAAAAAATGAGTGACTATATATTTTATTATCAGTATTCAAATTGTTGGTGTCCAGTGATATAATCCTAATGTTGCAAAAAAAGAGATCTAAAATGAAATGAGGTATTTATGATGGAATCAATAAAGAAAAAACTGCCGGGCATATTAACCTGCTTTATCATAGCAGTACCGTCCTGGCTTCTCGGTAAGACATTTCCAATCATCGGCGGTCCTGTGATTGCGATTCTCGCTGGCATGCTGATTACGATGGTATGGAAAAATAAGGGAAATGCAGAGACTGGTATTAAATGGACGTCTAAAATTATTCTCCAGACAGCGGTTGTGCTGCTTGGATTTGGAATGAATCTGGGAGTCATTCTCCAGACCGGTAAACAGTCACTGCCGATTATTGTGTGTACGATCAGTACGTCGCTGATCATTGCGTGGATTCTTCGCAAGGTCATCCATGTGCCGTCCAATACATCAATTCTGGTAGGCGTGGGATCGTCTATCTGTGGCGGATCTGCAATTGCGGCAACAGCACCGGTCATTGATGCGGATGATAATGAAGTAGCGCAGGCAATCTCCGTTATTTTCTTCTTTAATGTGCTCGCAGCGATATTTTTCCCAATATTAGGAAAAGTCATCGGCTTCGATACCACGTCGGGAGGAGCATTTGGAATCTTTGCCGGAACAGCGATCAATGATACATCTTCCGTAACAGCGGCTGCATCGACATGGGACAGTATGTGGAATCTCGGAAGCGAGACGCTGAATAAAGCAGTAACCGTAAAGCTTACCCGTACCCTTGCAATTATTCCGATTACTCTGGGATTATCCGCGATCAGGGCAAAGCAGGCAGCAAAAGATAATCAGAAGACAAACGGATTCAGCTTAAAAAGAGCATTTCCGATGTTTATCTTATACTTTGTGATTGCAGCAATCATCACAACTATATGTATCCATATGGGTGTGAGTGCGGATGTATTCGCACCACTGAAAGAGCTGTCCAAGTTCCTGATCATTATGGCAATGGCAGCAATCGGGCTTAACAGTAATGTGATTGAGCTGATTAAGACCGGTGGTAAGCCGATCATTCTCGGAGCATCCTGCTGGGCAGGTATTACCGTTGTGAGTCTGATCATGCAGCATGTGATGGGAATCTGGTAAGCTATGTTTGCTTGAAAAATAAGACAGAAAAGAAGGAATAAGAATGGATATTATTAAGAAATTTGGAGATAAAGTAGGGAGCGAAGCCCTGACAGATCCGGAGAAGGCACGCAGACTTCTCCTGACAGGATATCGCCTACAGGAAAAAAGATTACGCTTCTTTCCGGATAAAGAGTTACCATCGTCTGGTCAGTACGTAGCAAGAGTTGTAATGCGTAATATTATCCAGGCGCTTGCAAAGCCTGAAAATGCAGCAATGGTAAGTATCTTTGTGCCGGGAGAACTATTGACGGCAGCAGGATTGACACCGTATTCGGTAGAAGCGTTGTCATGTTTTATAGCAGGAACCAGATGTGAGCAGGCATTCTTGCGAAGAACAGAGGAAGAGGGATTCCCGGAGACCATGTGCTCTTATCACAGAGTCTTTTTGGGAGCTGCCCTGACCGGTCTTGTGCCGACACCAAAGTGCACTATTTATACGAATCTTGCCTGTGATGGCAATATGATGACATTTCCTTATCTGAAACAGAAGAACGAATTACCTGGATTTTATATAGATGTGCCATATGAAAAAAATCAGGCTTCTGTGAAATACGTAGCAGATCAGCTGCGGGATATGAAGAAATTTCTGGAAAATGTAACCGGAAAAAAGATCTCCGAGGAGGCGGTGCAGCAGGCAGTTGCTAACAGTAAAAAGGCAGCTGCAAATTATCAGAGACAGCTGGTGCTGCGCAAAGATCATGATCCTGTGACATCCCTGACAAATGAATTGTATGCTATCTTTATGTGCCATTTATTATCTGGCTCAGAGGCCTCTGTGAAATACACGGAAATGTTACTTGAGGATGTGAAGAAAGCACCAAAAGGCGAGGGACTTCATGTGCTCTGGATGCATATTATGCCGTTTCTTCAGCAGCCGGTGAAGGATGTATTTAATTATAGTAAAAAGATGCACATCAGCGCCTGTGATTTTGTGGCAGACGGATTTCGGGAGATGCATGCGGAGGATCCGTATGAAGCCATGGCAGAAAAGATGGTTTATTGCATTTACAATGGTGATGTGAGTCAGCGGATTCAGATGGCGGAACGACTTGCCAAAGAGACAGAAGCTGACGGCGGAATCCTGTTTGCACACTGGGGATGCAAAGGAACCATCGGCGCATCCAGTCTGATTAAAAACTCTTTGGAGTCAGCCGGACTTCCGACTATGATCCTGGATGGAGATGGATGTAACCCTGCTAATACCAGTGACGGTCAGGTATCTACGAGACTTCAGGCCTTTGTGGAAATGTTAGAAGAAGGTAAGGAGGAGAAAAAGCATGATACATTACGTCTGTAAATATACTCCGATCGAACTTTTTAAGGGATTTGGAGAAGAATGTGCAGTCTTGGAAGAAATGCCGGAGAATTTTGAAATGTCGGACCAGATCGCACATGCGAATCTGTGTGGATTTGGTAAATCTGTGATACAGGCGGTATTGGAAGGAAAAGCAGATCAGTTAGTGCTGGTCAATTGCTGCGATTCCATGCGCCGTGTGTACGACATTGTGGCAAGTACCGGTAAATGCAAATTCTTATATATGCTGGATCTTCCGCATGAAGATAACGAATGCGAAAAGGTCAAATTCGCCGGAGCGATTCACCGTTTAAAGGATGCATATGAAGCATATTCCGGACAGCAGTTTGATAAAGAACTCTTTCTCCGATCATTTGCGGAATCAGAGAAAGAGAGAGAACCATATATCGGTGTATTGGGTGTACGTGTCAGTGGTGTGCTGGAAGACATGATACAGGACAACATCCGGATGAAGGTTGACAACCTGACCTGTACAGGCGGTCGTAGACTGGCCGTGCTGCCGGAAGAGATGGAGACCATGGACGAAGATGCCATGTTTCTTGCATATGCGGATGCACTTCTGGCACAGATGCCATGTTTCCGAATGAATAACAGCACCAGAAGAAATCAGCTGTATCTGGATCCGGATCTGAAAGGAATCATTTACCACACGATTAAATTCTGTGATTATTATGGATTTGAATATGCAAGTATCAAGAAAAATATCAAGGTTCCGCTTCTTAAGATAGAAACTGATTTCACGAGTCAGAGCGCAGGACAGCTACTGACCAGAATTCAGGCATTTTCAGAAACAATTGAAGGATCGGAAGATATGGATCTGGGAACAGGCATCAGCGAGGAGGCAAGAAAGAAGATGAAATCAGGGGTTTATTATGTAGCGGGAATCGACAGCGGTTCCACGAGTACCGATGTGGTGATTCTTGATCAGAATGGTAAGATTAAATCAACAATGATCATTCCGACCGGTGGCGGGGCAATGATGAGCGCAGAGAAGAGTCTTGCAGCGGCAGTAGAAAAAGCCGGAATACAGGAAGAAGATATCGTGCGGATCGTAACGACCGGATACGGACGCGCTTATATTGACAGTGGAGATGACAGCATTACGGAGATCACTTGCCACGCAAAGGGTGCGCATTATCTGAATCCGAATGTGCGGACGATCATTGACATCGGCGGTCAGGACATCAAAGCAATCAGTATTGACGAGCATGGTGCGGTAACGAATTTCCTGATGAATGACAAATGTGCGGCAGGAACAGGGCGCTTTCTGGAAATGATGGCAAGAACGCTGGGACTTTCATTAGAAGAAATGAGCACCAAAGGACTGGAATGGAAAGAAAATATTGTAATTTCCAGCATGTGCACTGTATTTGCAGAGTCAGAAGTGGTATCATTAGTAGCACAGAATAAAAATGTGGCAGATATTATTCATGGGTTAAATGTATCCGTTGCGTCCAAGGTAGGTGCACTTGCAGCCCGTCTTGGAAAGAAGAATCCGGGAGAATATATGATGACCGGCGGTGTGGCGAAGAACCAGGGCATTATCAATGCGCTGGAGGAAAAACTCGAAGCAAAACTCTATATCTGCGACGAAGCACAGCTCTGCGGTGCACTGGGAGCAGCATTATTTGCCTATGAGAAATGTACCGCCGGAGAATAGACTTTTGGAGTAAATTATGCTAAATATAATAGAAATCAAAGATTTTAACGCGCCGGAGCTTGATGTGTATGCAAGACTCACGGAAGCGCAGCTTCTGAATAAAGATCATCCGGAAGATGGAATGTTCATTGTGGAAAGCCCGAAGGTAATCGGCAGGGCACTGGATGCAGGCTATACGCCTGTGTCAGTGCTGGCGGAACAGAGACAGCTGGAAGAAAATGACGAAACCAGACAGGTTCTTGGAAGATATGAGAACACGGATATTCCAATCTATACAGCAGATTTTAATGTGCTTGCGAAGCTCACAGGATTCAAACTGACCCGCGGAATGCTTAGCGCAATGCACCGCAGACCACTTCAGAATTATCTGGAACTGTGTGCGGGTAAGAGCCGGATCGCCATTCTGGAAAATGTCATGAATCCGACCAATGTGGGAGCTGTTTTCCGGTCAGCGGCAGCCCTTCATATGGAAGCAGTTTTGTTGACACCAGGGTGCAGTGATCCACTTTATCGGAGAGCGTCCAGAGTCAGCATGGGAACGGTATTTCAGGTTCCGTGGACGTTCATTCAGGATGAGAATGAGATCCGATGTCAGCGGGAAATACTCTGGCCTAAGCAGGCAATTACTGAATTGAAACAGATGGGATATAAGACAGCGGCACTTGCATTGACAGATGATTCGGTCAGCATCGATGATCCGAACCTGATGCAGGAAGAGAGGCTTGCGGTGATCCTTGGCACAGAAGGTGACGGCTTGATGCAGGAGACCATGGAGCTCTGTGATTATACGGTTAAGATTCCGATGGCACAAGGCGTGGATTCTTTGAATGTGGCAGCAGCCAGTGCAGTGGCATTCTGGCAGCTGGGAAAGAGGTAACATACCTGGATAGGTGATAGAGGTGAGTAGTTCATGGAGATAAAAAACCGCCAGAAAAGAAAAGAGAGAAAAAGGCGAGTTGCAATTCTGATGCTGGTAATTGTGGCTTCCGTTATCAGTCTGGCTTTGTGGCAAAATCAACAGAATAAGGCACAGGAAGCGGCAAAGAAAGTGGAAGAAGCGAAGGACAAGTCTAAGAAAGATAAGTCCGATAAAAAAGATATATTTGACCGGGAGAAGCTGGCAGCAGCCGGCTGTCCGGAGACTTTGCTGGATCTTGCAGAGCGCAATCCGGAGACCATCGATTTTGTCAAAGGCTATCTTGATTATGACAGCGCTTCTGTTAACAGAGACATTTCCGCAGAGGTTCAGCAGGGCACGATTCCGCTGTTCCTGCAATGGGATAAGCGTTGGGGATACGAACAGTATGGCGATAATTTTATGGCAGTCACAGGCTGTGGCCCTACCTGCCTGTCTATGGTTTACAGTGGCCTGACAGGAAAGACAGATATGAATCCCTATGAGGTCGCAAAAAGAGCAGATGCAGAAGGTTATTATGTGAATGGAGAAGGCTCGTTGTGGACGATCATGGAGACATTTGCCGGCGAACTGGGACTTCACTCAGAATCCATCATGCTGGATGAAAATACGATAAAAGCGGAACTTGCTGCAGGTAAGCCGATCATTTGTGTCGTCGGGCCTGGGACATTTACCGATAATGGACATTTTATGGTGCTGACAGGTGTATCGCAGGATGGTAAGATACTATTGCATGATCCTAACAGCAAAGCAAACAGTAACAAAGAATGGGATTATGCAGAACTGGCATCACAGATACAGGCATTGTGGGCATATAGCGTGGGCTGATCCATGTGCCGGAAAATAATGGAGAGAATCGAACATAAAGGAAAATAAAATATGACATATTATGACAGAGAAGACCAGTTTCTGCGCCAGCGTCTGCAGAAAGAGATCCCAATCCTTACCGCGTTGATCAAGAATCTATATGGAGAATTGGATAAAAAGTTCCATCTGAACGGAGCGAAAGTGCCGGTGACATTTGGATTTGATACGGACAGTCTGGGCTCCTATACCAGACGGAGCGCCCATGAAAAGGAACATTTTCATTTTTCACTTCTTTTTATTGCATATGGAGTCAAGAATCCACTGTCCAAAGAAGACCGTATAGATCTGTTCAAACACGAGTATGCACACTATATGCAGTACAATATGCAGATACCCGAACAGTATAAATGGCAGACGGGAACGCACGGAAGCGCATGGAAATATTGCTGCTCACTTGTAGGCGCTGCGCCGACGCCTTATTACAAAGCCGGCGAAGCACTGATGAATCACAATTACGATAAAGCATTGAAGAACCGGATCCACGACAAATCCGTGCCGATCCGTGATACGTATCGGCGTCTGCAGACTGCACAGAAGCAGAAGGATGAGGTTGTGCAATATAAGCTTGGGGATACCGTTACACATCCAAAATTCGGTAACGGTGTGGTAGAAAAGATCAACCAAAGATCCGGCGATGTACATCTGCATATCCGTTTTGACGGTGAAGTGAAATGTATCGACCAGAAATGGCTGTCGAGAAAGAAATATACGTAAATATACAGACGGTATCCTGCAGATAGAAAATAGGAAATGCATACGGAAATATATTAGAAATTCTGGTATAATTGATTCAGATAATAATGAGAGGTTAAAGAAAGGAACTACGAAAATGCTTAAAAATCCTGAACAGACAAAAAATGAAATTGTAGAATGGATAAGAGATTATTTCAAGAAAAACGGTCCAGACTGTGATGCCGTTGTTGGTGTGTCCGGCGGAAAAGACTCCAGCGTGGTTGCAGCGCTTCTGGCAGAGGCACTTGGAAAAGACCGTGTAGTCGGCGTCATGATGCCAAATGGAGTACAGAGTGACATCAGTGATTCACAGGAGATTGTATCTCTGTTAGGTATAAAAAATGTGACTGTCAATATTAAGGACGGCGCAGATGGATTATCAAGTGCAGTAAACAAAGCACTTGCAGAAAGTGACACCGTTCATACGAATGAACTTTCCCGGGATTCCATGATCAATATGCCGCCACGTCTCAGAATGAGCACGCTCTACGCAATCGCTCAGGCACTTCCAAATGGTGGACGTGTGGTAAATACCTGTAACCGTTCCGAAGATTATATCGGATATTCTACCAAATACGGCGATGCTGCCGGGGACTTCAGCCCCCTTGCGAATCTGCTCGTACACGAAGTTATCCAGATCGGTGAAGTACTTGGAATCCCAGAGAGACTGACCAAGAAAGCACCGTCTGACGGACTCAGCGGAATGACCGATGAGGACAAGATCGGATTCACATACGCTACACTGGATCATTACGTACTGACCGGTGAGTGCGAAGACGAAGAGATAAAGAAGAAGATTGACCGGATGCATACGATTAACCTGCATAAACTGCAGTTAATGCCGACATTTAAGCTGGAAGAGCATGAGTAGGGGAAAAGAATAAAATTATAAATATTTATAGAAATGTGGTAGCTGTCCTGATTATAGGACAGCTACTTTTTATATAATGAAACCAAGTGCGAAATATGGAAAAAGATATGATATACTATATACAAAAGTGAAAATCTTAATTATGATAAGGACTAAGTTAGATGAAAATATTTGTAGATGCTGATGCGTGTCCGGTAGTTCATATCGTGGAAAAACTCGCTAAGAAATATGAGATACCTTGCAAATTACTCTGTGATACGAATCATGTATTGCGTTCAGATTACAGTGATGTGATTGTTGTGGGAGCTGGAGCGGATGCGGTGGATTTTAAATTGATTTCGCTGTTACATCGTGGAGATATCTGCGTGTCTCAAGACTATGGAGTTGCGGCTATGGCACTTGGAAAAGGATGTTATGCGATTCATCAGAGTGGGAAATGGTACACAAACGAGAATATTGATCAAATGCTGATGGAGCGTCATTTGACGAAAAAGGCGAGACGAAGTAGTAAAAAGAATCACCTGAAAGGTCCAGCGAAGAGAACGGAAATGGATGATCAGAGATTTGAAGAATCGTTTGAGAAGATGATTCGGAAGGCACTGGCAGAAGATAAAACGGTATAATTATTCAGTTATATAAAACGGAGTGAAACATATGAGTAAAATTAACGAAATGAGATTAGGATTTGAAACAGCATATATAGACGGATCGGTTGTTTCAAGTAGTACATATCGACCACAGTTTGTATCCAATAATCATAAAGAAGGAAAGAAAGTACTCTCATCTATAGAGGATGAGCTTTTGTCATGTGATGGATTTCAGATTAGTGTGGCATTTATTACAATGAGTGGTATCACTCCGCTTCTGCAGACATTGAAAGAACTTGAGAAGAGAAATATTAAAGGCGAGATTTTAACAACGAATTACTTGAATTTTAGTGAGCCGAGAGCTTTGAAGAAGCTTGACGAATTATCTAATATTACACTTAAAATGTATGATGTTGAAATGGCTGCGGAAGGCTTTCATACTAAGGGATATATCTTTAAAACAGATGAGATTTATCGAATTATTATTGGAAGTTCTAATATTACAAGTGCAGCGCTCACAAGTAATCGTGAGTGGAATACGAGATTGATTTCAACAGAACAAGGTGAAGTTGCGAAAGAAATTGTTGCAGAGTTTAATGAACTGTGGAATTCAAAGTATGCGTTATCGTTTGATGATTTTTATGAAAATTATAAAGAACGATATAAAATCATTAAACATCAACGAGAGATTGCAAAGCAAGAAGAAATTACTTCGATTGAAAAGTATAAGTTACAACCAAATAGTATGCAGGTCGGATTTATTACGAATCTGAAGAGAATACTTGCAGCAGGAGAAGATAGAGCATTGTTAATCTCCGCGACGGGAACTGGAAAAACATATGCATCTGCATTTGCAATGAGAGAATTGAGATTTAAAAGAGTGTTATTCTTAGTTCACAGAGGACAGTTAGCAAGGCAGACCAAGAAATCATATGAAAAAGTATTTGCAAAGTCGGTATCTATGGGACTTGTAGGCGCAGGTTACCATGAATATAATGCAGATTATGTTTTTGCTACAGTACAGACATTGAATCGTGATGAGCATTTACTGCAATATGCAGAAGATACATTTGATTGTATTATTTTGGATGAAGCACATCATGTTCCTGCTGGAACATATCAGAAAATCATGAAGCATTTCACACCAAAGCTTTGGCTTGGTATGACTGCGACTCCAGATAAGAGAGATGACAATGTTGAAGGTAGAAATGTATATGAAATATTCAATTATCAGATTGCATATGAGATTCGCTTACAACAGGCTATGGAAGAAAATCTTCTATGTCCATTTCATTATTTCGGAATAACAGATTTATCCATTATTGATGATGAGGCATCCGGTCGAGACTTTTCAATGCTTACGGGTGATGAAAGAGTAAAACATATTATTGAGCAAGCAGATTATTATGGATATAGTGGTGATAAAGTAAAGGGATTAATCTTTTGCAGTAGTATAAGGGAAACGGAAGAGCTGTCTGCAAAATTTAATCAAGCGATTAATCCAGTGACAGGACAACATTTTAGAACAATAGCGTTAAATGGAAGTGCTTCTGAACAGGAAAGGCAGAATGCATTTGAAAGGCTGGCAATGAATGAGGATGAAGCAACAATTGATACACAACCATTGGACTATATTTTTTCGGTTGAAATTTTGAATGAAGGGGTTGATATTGTTGAGGTTAATCAGGTTATTATGCTCAGACCGACACAGTCTCCAATTGTATTTATTCAGCAGCTTGGTCGTGGATTAAGAAAAGCAAATGGAAAAGAATATGTTGTTATTTTAGATTTTATTGGAAATTATAATAATAACTTTATGATACCAATTGCATTGTCTGGAGACAGAACTTATAACAAAGATAACATTCGTAGATATATTATGGAAGGTGGCAGGGTAATACCAGGCGCATCTACGGTACATTTTGATGAGATTAGCAGAAAGAAAATTTTTGCATCTGTTGATAATGCGAATTTCAGTGACATTAAGCTCATTAAAGAGAATTATACAACATTGAAGAATAAGCTGGGAAGAATCCCGAATCTTCGAGATTTTGATGATTATGGAGAGATGGATGTAATTCGGATTTTTGATAATAAAAGTTTAGGATCGTATTATAAGTTTTTAGTAAAATATGAAAAGGAATATAAGGTTAGATTATCAGAAGACGAAGAGAAAGCTATCGAATTCATATCTAAGAAATTGGCAAATGGAAAGCGTATTCAGGAACTTCAGTTATTAAAGAGAATGCTTTCCTACACACGTGGAGTCAAAGGTGGGCTGTTCACTGGATTGTCGGCAGATATGCAAAAATATGGAAAAGAGATTAGCCAGGACCAGAAGGAAAATATTGTAAATATCATGACAAACGAATTTCCTGCTGGATCTGGTAAGAAAACTTATTCTCAATGTGTATTTATTGAAAAAGAAGATGGAGATTATAGGCCGACGCAAGCATTTTTGAAAATGTTGGCAAATAAAGATTTTGGGAATGTTCTGAGTGAGCTTGTGGATTTCGGCATAAGTCGATATGAACGAGATTATAAATACAGCTATGATCAAACGGATTTAGTATTATATCAGAAATATACATATGAAGATGTATGTCGTTTGTTGAACTGGGAACAAAATGAAGTGCCGTTGAATATTGGCGGTTACAAGTTTGATAAGAAAACAAAGACATTTCCAGTGTTTATTAACTATGATAAGGCAGAAGATATTAGTGATACTACGAAATATGAAGATCACTTTGTACCGGGATTTAGAGATCGGTTGATAGCTATTTCTAAATCAGGAAGAAGCTTACAATCTGAGGATGTTCAGAATTTCCTTAAAGCAAAAGAACGTGGAATACAGGTGGAATTATTTGTACGTAAGAACAAAGACGATAAGATTTCCAAAGAGTTTTATTATCTTGGACATATGACGGCAAGTGGGAAGACAAAAGAATTTACAATGGCAAATACGGAGAAAACAGCTGTAGAAATTGAATGGATTCTCGATGTGCCTGTAAGAGAAGATATTTATGAATATATTGTAAATTCGTAAATGGAGGAACAGATGAAAACGATAAGAGTGGTGGCAGCAGTAATAAAAGCTGTTAATGAAAATGGAGAGCCAATTATTTTTGCAACCCAGCGTGGATATGGAGAATTTAAAGATGGTTGGGAATTTCCGGGTGGAAAAATAGAAGAAGGAGAAGCACCGCAGGAAGCATTAAAGCGTGAGATCATGGAGGAGCTTGATACAGAGATATCTGTTGGGGAGTTAATTGATACTATCGAATATGACTATCCGACATTTCACCTTTCAATGGATTGTTTCTGGTGTGAGATAGTAAATGGCGATTTGGTATTAAAAGAACATGAAGCTGCGAGATGGCTGACGAAAGAGAAGTTGGATGAGGTGGAATGGTTGCCAGCGGATGTGACGTTGATTGAGAAGATTAGAAGAGCGATGTAAGCGGATTTTAAGGGAGTGAGTGGAAATGCAGTTACCTTATTCAGAAGAACTTAATATTGGTTATTTAAGCAAATTGTTCGAGAACACTACTAATTGTTATAAGTTTTTCTGGTTTCAAGCAATTCTTCGAAAAATGGATGGAGTTCGTAGTAGATTTACATTTGATGAGCTTATTAATGAAATGATTGCTGATGCATGGTATATGGTAACGGAATATCATCTTAGATTAGGACCACTTGGGATTACTGATAATCTAGAGGAAGTAGTGAAGTATATTCATGAGAAATATAGATTTGCACCAGCAGAAAAGCAAGAAAAAATTCTGGAATTCCTTCAAGAGGTAGAAGACAAAAGAATTATAAAGTATAAGTCGGATCTGACATTAAATGTTCCATATAGATTGCAAGTTCCATTTTACGATGAAATCAATATTGCTAGAAGTATGTGGAATGGTTCAAAGAAAATTTTGATAAGTGAGATTAACAGACAAAAAAGGCTTATATATTATTTCGCAAGAATATCAGGACTTCGGACGATAATTGAAGTGGATGAAGTATGGGCGGAATATCTTTTAAAACATAAAGAGATTTTAAAAGGTTGGACACAGTTGAAATTAATTCAGTATCTTCAAAATAAGAATCCAAGTGTTCCAGGAATAGCAGATAAAATAGAAGCCCCTATTTCACGAGATATTGAACGGGTAAGGAAGTATTGGAAACTAATAATACAAATCGATCCATCTTTAAGGGATATATATGGAGATATATTGCTTAAAGATGAGAAAATTTCAGTGGATCATTTTGTACCATGGCAGTATGTAGCACATGATGAGCTTTGGAATTTACATCCAACAATAAAATCGATAAATAGCAGCAAAAGTAATTCTTTGCCATCGTGGAAATTATATTTTAATTCGTTAGGAAAATTGGAATATAGGGCGTATGAATTAAAAAATCAAAATGAGACATTGGCAAGAGAATTTCAAAAGATAGCACCATATCATTTGAATAATCAGCAGATTCGAAATCAATTGTATGCAGAAGGTTTGGACAAGAATTCATTTATAGAGAGATTAGAGCATGTTGTGAAACCCGTGTATGAATCTGCTCAAATGTCAGGATTTAGGGAGTGGGTTTATGATAAAAGTATATAACAAACTTGTAAGAGATAGAATTCCGGAAATTATTGAAGCAGATGGTAAGAAGTTTAAAATAGAAAATTTGTCAGATGGTGACTATTTGAAAATGATTGATGAAAAGTTGGATGAAGAATTAGCAGAATATCATAAAGAACAGAATATAGAGGAATTAGCGGATCTTGTGGAAGTGATATATGCGGCAGCAGAAGCGAGAGGGTATTCGATTGAAGAACTTGAAAAGGTAAGATGTGATAAAGCTGAGAAAAGAGGTGCGTTTAGGAAGAGGATTCTGTTGAGAGAGGTTATCGAATGATAAAATGGAAGAAAAGTGATTTGTTTAAATGGTTACATTTTATTGATAAATAAAGACTAACTATTAAAGAAAGTCAATAAATAGTTTCAAAAACAGAAATGTTTTGAGTATAGTGGCGATGACTTATTCATCGCAATCAGTACCTTGAAAATTGCATGACAAATAGAGCATCGAGTATGATGCTCTGACAAGAAGATATGATGTTGGAAGAATTAGATTGCTTTTTGGTATTGCTGTCCAGTGCGTTCGAGATGATAAATTAGCCGAACTAGTTTCTTGGTCGCGTGAGACATTGCAACATAGTAATGCTTGCCTTCAGCTCGTTTCTTGGCAAGATAAGCCTTGTAGGTTGGATCCCATAGACAAACATATGCGGTTGCATTAAACAGAGCATATCTAAGGTATCTAGAACCACGTTTTTCCATTCTGGCATAACAGTTATCTAACTGGCCGGATTGATAGGTAGAAGGCGACATTCCTGCATAAGCAAGGATCTTATCTGGAGAGTCGAATTGGCTAAAGTCACCTATTTCAGCAATAATCATGGCACCCATTCGATAGCTGATTCCAGGAATGCTAAGGATTGGAGAATTGATTTCATCCATGATGACTTTAATCTCGTTTTCAATCTCTTCGATTTCAGAATCTAGCTCTCTAATGAGCTTAATGGTGTGCTTTAATTCAAGCGATTTAGCTGGCATATTTGAACCGATAGAGGTTCTTGCAGCCTCTCTAAAAGCGATAGAGGTTTCTTTTGTGTAGTGGCCTTTAGATGCGGTTTCAAGAAGATTTGAAAGTCTTGTGAGATGTGCATTAGCTACCTGTTTTGCACCAGGAAATTCGTAGAGTAACTCATAAACAGAATTCTGATGAAGTGTTGGAACAAGCTTTTCTAACTCAGGGAAAAGGATACATACAAGACGGGATATAGATGTTTTAAGCTTCGCGCGTTCTTTAACTTTATCAAAACGATAGCGAGTAAGTGACTTAAGCTCTTCGTTGTGATACGATGTGTCTGAGTAGGACTTTAAGTTCACGTCAGACATTAGCATAGAAGCAATTGTATGGGCATCAACTTTATCCGTTTTCGTCTGTCTAAGGCTTAGACTTTTTCTGTACAGATTAGTAT
>ERZ894183.364-NODE-364-length-39269-cov-39.824323_pt1 | contig 39269 bp, 30 predicted proteins | sample MGYA00380279_ERZ894183 | MGnify/ENA primary metagenome ERZ894183 (study PRJEB32331, sample SAMN06328422) | human gut metagenome | biome: human gut microbiome; feature: stool | host: Homo sapiens | collected 2013-06-26 ... | reverse complement strand
CGTGTGCGTAGTGGCGGGTTTCGGTTTCGTATTCAACGGTGGAGGTGTTGATTGTGATACCACGAGCTCTTTCTTCCGGTGCTTTATCGATGGAAGCGTAGTCGAGGAAGTTTGCTTTGCCTTCTTCAGCCAGAACTTTGGTGATTGCAGCGGTCAGGGTTGTTTTACCATGATCGACGTGGCCGATGGTGCCAATGTTAACATGCGGCTTTGTTCTTTCGTAATGTGCTTTAGCCATTGTAAGATTTCTCCTTTAATTATTTGTTTCCGAGTCTTTCTTCAGTAATCTGCTGGGAAATAGCTTTCGGAACTTCTTCATAATGATCGAATGTCATGGTGAAGGTACCGCGGCCCTGTGTGGAGCTGCGGAGGCCTGTTGCGTAGCCGAACATTTCGGACAGCGGAACGAAGCCTTTGATTCTGGATTCGCCGTTTTCTGTTTCCATGCCTTCAATACGTCCGCGACGGGAGTTGAGGCCGCCGATAACGTCGCCCATGTAATCTTCCGGAACGTCAACTTCAACGCTCATGTATGGTTCGAGGAGGACAGGATCTGCCTTCTTAGCGCCATCTTTGAACGCCATGGAGCCTGCAACCTTGAATGCCATTTCGGAGGAGTCGACATCATGATAGGAACCGTCATAAACGGTAACTTTGATATCAACCATCGGATATCCAGCTACAACGCCGTCCTGCATAGCAGCTTCGACGCCGGTCTGAATCGGGTTGATGAATTCCTTAGGAATAACGCCGCCGACAACTGCGTTTTCGAAGGTGAAGCCTTTGCCAGCTTCCTGCGGTTCGAGACGCAGCCAGCAGTGACCGTACTGACCATGACCACCGGTCTGACGAATGAATTTGCCTTCGGATTCGACGGACTTGCGGATGGTTTCGCGGTAAGCTACCTGCGGCTTGCCTACGGTGCATTCAACGTTGAATTCACGTCTCATGCGGTCAACGATGATGTCCAGATGGAGTTCGCCCATGCCGGAGATGATCGTCTGGTTGGATTCTGGATCGGTATGTACTCTGAATGTCGGATCTTCTTCAGCCAGTCTCTGGAGAGCATTGCCCATCTTTTCCTGGTCTGCTTTGGTCTTCGGTTCAACAGCAACGGAAATAACCGGTTCCGGAAATTCCATTTTTTCAAGAATAATCGGATGATCTACATCACAGAGTGTATCGCCTGTGGTTACATCCTTGAAGCCTACAGCTGCAGCGATATCGCCGGTGTAAGCTACGTCGATTTCCTTACGGTGGTTAGCATGCATGAGGAGGATACGGCCTACGCGTTCCTTCTTGCCCTTTGTGGAGTTGAGGACGTAGGTGCCCTGATGCATTTCGCCGGAGTATACGCGGAAATATGCGAGTTTGCCAACGAATGGGTCAGCCATGATCTTGAATGCAAGAGCAGAAAGCGGAGCATTGTCGTCTACCGAGCGTTCATCTGGTTCTCCGTCAAGGCTTGTGCCTTTAACCGGAGGGATGTCCAGCGGGGACGGGAGGTAGTCGAGGACTGCGTCCAGCAGGAGCTGGATGCCTTTGTTCTTGTATGCGGATCCGCAGAATACCGGGAACAGTGCGCAGTCAAGAACCTGCTTACGGATGGAAGCTTTGATTTCGTCGATGGTCAGTTCCTGGCCGTCGAGGTATTTTTCCATCAGTTCATCGCTGCCTTCAGCAGCAACTTCGCAGATCTTGTCGCGGAGTTCTTCAGCCTGATCTCTCAGGTCTTCCGGGATTTCTTCTACATGGATGTTCTGTCCAAGGTCGTCTTCATACATTTCAGCCTTCATTGTCAGCAGGTCGATGATGCCTTTGAAGGTATCCTGCTTGCCGATTGGAAGCTGCATTGGAATTGCCTTAGCATGAAGGCGGATATCCATGGTTTTTACTGCATGGAGGAAGTCAGCGCCTACGGTATCCATCTTGTTGATGAATGCAATACGCGGAACACGATAGTGATCTGCCTGTCTCCATACGGTTTCGGACTGGGTCTGGACGCCGTCTTTAGCGCTGAATACAGCTACGGAACCGTCGAGTACGCGCAGGGAACGTTCAACTTCTACTGTGAAGTCTACGTGCCCTGGGGTGTCGATGATGTTGACTCTGTAACCTTTCCAGTGGCAGGTGGTAGCAGCAGACGTAATTGTGATGCCGCGTTCCTGTTCCTGTACCATCCAGTCCATGGTAGCAGCGCCATCATGAACTTCCCCGATCTTATGGTTTACACCGGTATAAAACAGGATACGTTCCGTGGTTGTTGTCTTGCCGGCATCGATATGAGCCATGATGCCGATGTTTCTTGTTTTTTCAAGCGGAAATTCTCTGCCCACGATTGTTACTCCTTCTTATATTACCAGCGATAATGAGCGAAAGCCTTGTTAGCTTCTGCCATTTTATGTGTGTCTTCTTTCTTCTTTACAGCTGCGCCCGTATTGTTGTAAGCGTCCATCAGTTCACCTGCAAGACGTTCCTGCATTGTACGTTCGCTGCGCTGACGAGCATAGCTGACCATCCAGCGGATGCCCAGAGTCAGACGGCGGTCTGCTCTTACTTCAACCGGTACCTGGTAGTTAGCGCCGCCTACACGACGAGCACGAACTTCGAGGACTGGCATTACATTATTGAGAGCCTGTTCGAAAATTTCGATTGGTTCTTTATCAAGTTTGCTCTGGCAGATGTCGAATGCACCGTAAACGATGGATTCTGCTACACCCTTCTTGCCGTCAAGCATAACTCTGTTGATGAAACGGGTAACGATCTTGTTCCCATACACGGGATCCGGAAGAACGTCACGTTTCGGAACAGCACCTTTTCTCGGCATTGTTAATTTCCTCCTTTAAAGTAGTTCATTGATCACATTATGATTCGTTTCAAATTATTTCTTGTCGCGTTTAGCGCCGTATTTAGAACGGCCCTGCTGACGTCCGGATACACCTACGGTATCGAGAGCGCCGCGGATAATGTGGTAACGAACACCTGGAAGATCCTTAACACGGCCGCCTCTGATGAGGACGACGCTGTGTTCCTGCAGGTTATGGCCTTCGCCCGGAATGTAAGCAGAAACTTCGATTCCGTTGGTCAGGCGTACACGTGCTACTTTACGAAGAGCAGAGTTTGGCTTCTTCGGTGTAGCTGTGTAAACTCTTGTGCAGACACCACGTTTCTGTGGTGACTGTTTCAGAGCCGGGGTCTTCGCTTTGGTAGCCAGAGTCTGGCGGCCTTTACGAACCAGCTGATTGATTGTCGGCAAAATGGGCACCTCCTTTCCATAAAGGGAAATTTATAATTGATCCTCCGGAGCATAGCCCCGATGGATATTACCGGGATTTGAGAACGGCAGCGGAAGCGGCTTTTACCTTGATCCCGCACGCGCGGCCGATTTCTTTCTTCGTGAATCCCTGTTCCACAGGAATTCCTGACGACTGGCAGGCCTCCATCAATGGACGGGAAATGCGCTCGTCACAGTCCGATGCGATAAATACGCATGCGGCTTCCTGCTTTTCGACGGCCCGCTCCGTTTCTTTCATTCCTACAACAAAAGCTGCTGATTTCAATTCTTCCAGTGTCATTCATTCTCACCTGCTTTACAGCACACTAAATCCACGCAACATTGGAATTATAACATTCCTTCTATCCGATGTCAACATTTCCCATAGCGAATTTTTCCCGTGTTTATGCAGAACTTTTTTACCACGTACCCTCGCGTACCATAGCCTTGAAAATGCCCGTTTCACGGGACTGGCGGCATGCCCTTTTTCCATCAGGAAATGAGAATGTACAAAACATTCCCAAATTCTCCTCTTCATTTTATTTTTATTTTTCAAAAATCTTTCATAAGAAGAACGAAAAACCATCCTATGATACAATAGGAAAAGCGTTAAGAAAGGAACTCATTATGAAACTGGAAAATATCGTCATATACTGCGGCTCGAACTTCGGAGCCGAACTCTCCTATGCATCCTTTGCCGGAGAACTCGCTGAAGCCATTGCCAAGAGCGGCCGCACCATCACATACGGCGGCGGCACTGTCGGCCTCATGGGCATCGTCGCTGACGCAGCCATGGCAGCAGGCGGCAAAGTCATCGGCGTCATTCCCGAAGTCTTCATCCTGAAGGAACAGGCACACCGCGGCATCACAGAGCTCATCGAAGTCCCCGACATGGTCGAAAGAAAGAAAATCATGATAGGATCCGGCCATGCCTTCATCGCCCTTCCCGGAGGCCCTGGCACGCTGGAGGAATTCTCCGATACCATAAGCCACCTGCGCATTTACGGAGAAGGGAAACGTCCGCCCGTCATCATTGCGAACGTCGACGGCTTCTACGATCCCCTCCTCTCCCTCATCAATGCATGGGAAGAAGAAGGCTTCATGGAAGAAGGCGACCGCGATAACATTTTCATCTGCAGCAGCGTCGATGAAATCATGAAAGTCATTTCCGACCACGAAATCTGATTTCCATTCCTTATATATAGAGCGGATGGGAATGGTATAATAATAAAGCAAACTCAATTTGGGAGGTACAACATGAAAGTCACAGCAGACGATCGTCTTTTTGAAGAAATCCCCGGCCTTTGCATCGGCATCATTGCCCTTCGTGCAGCCGACAACCGCGGACTGAACCGCGAAGCAGAACTCTTCCGCCGCAGATGCTGCACGGAAGCCAACCTGCTCCTGAAAATGAACCCCGGCATGGCAGATGGAGACATCGCATCCTACCAGAAAGCTTTTGAAACCCTTGGCGAAGAAGGAAAATCTTCTGCCCTTGAAACTGTCATCCGCGAATACAAGAAAGGCCTTGGCATCGCTGAGGAAGAAGAAACGGACGACGACATTGAAATCCTTACCGCACCGAAGCAGGCATCCATGGATGAACTGGCAGGCTCGGACATTCTCCCCCGCGTCAATCCGGTCATGGACATGGTCCGCGGCGGCATGCTGAAATTCCACGTCGACATCCATGCCTACGATATGGGAAGAAATGACGACGTCCTCAGGATCGAACGCACCGAAAACGGCGCACGCGTCACCCTGGGAGACAAAGTCTCTGAAAACGCTTGGCTGACTGACGGCGAAGAAGCAGGCGCCGTCAACGAAGACTCTGAAAACATCCTCGTCCTCATCACAGGATTCGGGGAAAGCCGCAAAAAGGTCGCTGTTGCAAGAAATGAACTTGCCCGCCGCCTGAAATCCGCCTTTGACCGCTCCGTCGAAGTAGGCTGGATCGAAGCCAGCCCGCATGAATTCACCTCGGCTATCTGAGGCATCCATGAAATATATTGCACTTGACTTTGAAACGGCGTACTGGGGCCCCGCCAATGCCTGCTCGCTTGGAATCGTCACAAGCGACGGACACGAAGTCATCGATGAATGGTACCATCTCATTCATCCGCTCAGCCTGAACTTCGATGAAGGCTGCTCGAAAATCAACGGCATCTATCCGGAAGACGTCATCGACGAGGACGAATTTCCCTACTTCTGGAAGGACATCGCCATGCGCCTTGAGGGCGGCATCGTCTTTGCCCACAACGCGCGCTTCGATATGGGCGTCCTTGCTTCTGCCATTGATACATACCAGCTTCCCGACATCCACTTCCGCTACGGCGACACCGTCGTCCTTTCCAGAAAACTCTGGGCGGACCTGCCGAACCATAAGCTGAACACCGTCGCCGAAGAGCTGGGTTTCACATTCAACCATCATCAGGAGTTAGATGATGCAAGAGCCTGCGAATACATCGTAAGGAGCGCCATCGAAAAGACAGGCGCACCCGATGCGGAAGCCCTCATGAAAATGACCGGCCAGCAGCTGAAGCGCTTCGCCATCAAGCGCGGCGCCAAACGCCTTCTTGCACCGTGAAAGGAGATCCCTATGATATCCTGTATCCTTGCCGTCCCGTGCGGCCATCTGAAACTGACAGAAGAAAACGGATTCATCACTGCATGTGACTGGACAGAGGAAGCACCCTTCTTTGCCGAGACCGCGCTTCTTAAAAAAGCAGAAAAGGAACTGGAGGAATACTTCAAGGGAAAAAGGAAGACCTTCGACCTTCCCGTGCAGCCCAAAGGAACTGCCTTTGAGAAGGACGTGTGGAGCGTACTTGAAAAGATTCCTTACGGACATCTCATGACTTACGGGGAAATCGCCAAGGAAATCGGCCGCCCCAAAGCCTCCCGCGCCGTAGGAAATGCCTGCGGCAAGAATCCCGTCTGCGTCATCATCCCCTGCCACAGAGTCGTAGGGAAAAATAATGACGGCGGTTATTCTAACGGCATGAAGTACAAGTATGCCCTATGGAAAGAAGAAGGAATTGAGAGGAAATAAAGAAGGGGCTGTGACAAAATTCGTTAAAACGCTGCTTCTCCCTTTTCTCGAGCAAAGCGAGGTTTAAGGGTGTTAACCTTGCTCCGAAGGAGAAGGTCCCGGCGAAGCCGGGGAATAGAGTAGTTCTCGAGCGCAGCGAGGTTTTTAGGTTTTCAGACAGAACAAATAAATACATTTGTTAGATAATCCTTTAATGGAATATTCCAATAGAAAAAGGTGCTGTGGCAAAATGATAAACCATTTTGTCACAGCACCTTTTTTGCTACCGTTTATTCCGCAGCAGCTTTTAAGGTTTTTTCTACAGCTGCCTTGATTGTCTCGTAATCCTGTCCGGGCTGGGCTTCGAAAAGCTTTTCCCCGTCGATGAAGAGGCTCGGTACATAGTAGTACTTGCCGTTGTATGGAGTGACGAGCTCCGGCTGCAGCTGTTCATCGATCACTTCTACTTCTGCATTGGCATATTCCGGTTTCTGGCAAAGTTCCTCGAATGCCTTCTTCGCTTTTGCGCAGTACGGGCATCCCGGGATCTTGATCATGGTAATTTTTTTCATGGAACATTCCTCCTTCTTGGAAATTTGGATTCCTGTATTTAAGATACTCTGTTTCCCCTGAAATTGCTAGTATCGAAAAAATTCTTTTTAGTCTTGTTTCAGAAAATCCAAAAGACCGGGAATGATCCCGGCCTCTTTTCATTCAAGCCCTCTAATCAGTCAGAGTTCTTGAAGTATAATTTGAAATTGGAGTCCTGCACTCTCGGGCTCTTCGGTCCTTTCGGACGATTGCCGCGACCGCCTTCGAAATGACGGCCTCCGCGCTTTCCTTCGAAACGGCGTCCTTCTCTGTCGCCGCGGCCTTCATGGTCGCCGCGTCCTTCGAAGTGTCTTCTCGGGCGGTTTCCGCCTTCGAAACGACGGTGTCCGCCGCCGCTTCTTCTTCTGAAGTTCGGAGCTTCTTCCGTGATCTTGACCGGAGTAACGTCCGGCTGTTTGGTCAGCAGTTTGATAGCTGCTGCAACGAGGGATACGGAGTCCTGGTCATTCAGGAGTTCTTCGGCGCTTTCGCGGAACTGTTCGAGTCCGCCAGCCTGAGCTGCTTCGGAAAGGCTTTCAATGGCAGCCTTCTGGTTTTCTTCCATGACTTCGGTCAGTGTCGGTACAGAGCGGCGGGTAATGCGGCGGCGGATGACTCTTTCGATGTCACGCAGCTGGCCCATTTCTCTGGAAATGACGAATGTCGTAGCAAGACCGGTCTGTCCTGCGCGGCCTGTACGGCCTACGCGGTGTACATAGATTTCCGGATCCTGCGGCATATCGAAGTTGTAAACGTGTGTGACGCCGGAAATATCAAGGCCTCTGGCAGCGACGTCGGTAGCAACGAGGATATCAATGGTGCCTTCCTTGAACTGGCGTACGACGGTGTCTCTCTTCTGCTGGGACAGGTCGCCGTGAAGACCTTCGGCCATGTAGCCTCTCTTCTTCAGAGCTTCGGTGACTTCATCGCAGCGGCGCTTGGTGCGTACGAATACGATAGCCAGTTCGGGATCCTGCATATCGAGCAGACGGCAGAGTGCGTCAAATTTCTGACGGTCCGGCAGTTCGATGTATTCCTGTTCGATCAGGTCGATGGTTACGGTAGCAGCCTTGATCTTGACGACTTCCGGGTCCTTCAGGAATGTTTCAGCGAGTTCACGGATCGGTCCAGGCATGGTAGCGGAGAAGAACATGGTCTGTCTTTCTTCCGGAATAGCAGCAAGGATCGTGCGGATGTCGTCGATGAATCCCATATCGACCATTTCATCGCCTTCATCAAGGACGAGAATCTGTACATTGGAGAGGTCGATCGTGCCGCGCTTCATATGGTCCATCAGACGGCCCGGGGTAGCTACGATGATGTTTGGTTTCTTGCGGAGTGCCTTGAACTGGCGTTCAATATCCTGACCGCCGTAGATCGGCAGTGCGTGGATCGGCAGGTACTGTGCAAGATGGTTGATTTCTTCAGCGGACTGGATAGCCAGTTCTCTGGTTGGCGAAAGGATGACTGCCTGCGGACCTGGCTTTGTTGTGTCAATGCGTTCCAGTACAGGGATACCGAATGCTGCGGTTTTGCCTGTGCCTGTCTGTGCCTGACCAATCAGATCCTTTCCGGAAAGTGCTACTGGAATGGAGACCTTCTGGATCGGGGTCGGTTCCTCGAACCCCATATCCTTTACGGCCTGCAGAATTTCCGGCTGGATTCCTAATTCGTCAAAAGTTTCGTACATGTGTTTCCTCCTGTGTGCGTCATGGGTACGCATTCGCTCATCGCTAATAAAAAAGGCAGGCGTCTCAATCTATGCATCTTTGCATCTTCCGGGTCTTCGTATCTGCGGATCCATCCGCTCCCGGGCACTAAAAAAAGAGAACACTACAAGCGTCTCTCCCATGATTTACGTTTCTCGGTTGTCCGTTCTCGTTAGTACATGCCTGCTCATTGATGTTATTATATCACACTTTTTCAATTAAAAGTAAAATATTTCAGAAAATATCAAAAATAGTCAATATTTTTTAGAAAAAGAGTACACTTTTATCTATAATCCCTCAAAATCAGAAATATTTCTTGAAAATGGCTGGATATACCACATAATTACCGAAATACTATTCCATTTCATACAGATTGTCATAGAAGCGAAACGGGAGTATCCGCCGCTTTCCCATTCAGGAAATGCATTCATGCAAAGAAAAAGCCGCAGGAAATGCATCGCATTCCCGCAGCTCTCTATATAACAGCCTCTTTATAATACCCCGCTTACAGTCTGACCTGCATGCCTGTGAACCATTCTCTTCCATGGACGTAAAGGTCGTCCACTTTCTTGTCGAACCAGTTATAGACGCCCGCCGTCATGGACCAGTCGTCCCAGCGTTTCCGGATGGACGTGTTCAGCGTCTGGAATGTATACGCTTCATCATCAAAGCGGTAGTGGTCCTGGAAGGTATCCCAGATGGCGCCCGACCAGCCGTAATCATCATGATCATCATAGAAAAGAGCGGCCGTCACCGTATGGCGCGCGCGGTTGTCGAGCATCGTGCCGTCCGTCTTGTTCTCGGCATCGAGGTACACATGCGAAAGTCGCCAGTTCCAGCGGCTTCCCATCAGCGCGGAAAGCTCTGTCTCCACGCCCTCGATGTCGGCGCGGTTCACGTTTTCATAATGGTAGACGGCATCGCTCACCTGCACGATGTCGATCAGGTTCTTCACGCGGTTCTTGAACCAGGTCACCTTGCCCTTGAGATTTCCCAATTCCCATTCATATGAAAGATCGAGGGAGCGGGATTTCTCCGGAGAAAGATCGGGATTGCCGTAAATGCGGTAAGCGAAATGATTGAGATTGAGGTACATTTCCGAAACTGTCGGCGCGCGGTATCCGGCGCCATAGTCTGCCTTGATCCTGTTATGGGGATCCAGCTCCCATGTCGCGCCCAGTCTTGGCACGCCGTAATCACCGAAGCGGTTGTTATGCTCCATGCGGAAGGATGGTGTCAGCGTCACGCCCCCGCCCATCGTCCAGAAATCCGTCACATAGAGCGCCGCATTCTCGATGCTGTGCCCTTCTTCTTCCTTTCCTTCGCCGAGGCGCGTCCCCGTGTACGACGTCATGCGGTAATCCCCGCCGTACGTCACGCGGTGCTTGTCAAAGGTCATCGTGTCCTTTCCGGAAAGCGCCCACTCCGTGTACTCCGCCTTGTCGTAATCGCTGGCAGGGTACAACGTGTCCAGCATGGAATTCACGAATGGCGGAAGGATGCCCGTAAAATCAGGACGGTCATTGCTCGTCTTCGAATTCTTCGTAAGGCGGCTGTAGGAAACGCTGCCTTCGTATTCATTTCTGTCCGTCTTTCCTGTATACGTTAGGAACGTGTCCGTCTCATGACGGTCGATGCGGCTCCTGTCATCCTTCTGGAGCGGCAGGTACAGCCAGCCCATCTGCATGCCGCCGTCAGCAAAGCGCGTCAGCATCGATTCGTCGAAGTAATTCACGCCGAAGCGCACCTTGTTCTCGTTCCTGTTCTCGAAATCATAGACCGTATCGAGCCCGATTTCCTGTCTTCTGCCATAGCCCGGCACATCCCAGCCGTCCGTTATGATGCCGCGTTCATCCGTCCCCTGGTTCCTGTAGGAAAGAGGGCGCACCTTTGCCGTGCTGTAATGGAAGGAGGAATTCCAGCGGCCGAGTTTCCCAGTCGTATAGCGGAGGTCCTCGCCCCACTCCGCCTCCCCCGTGTGGAAGCCGAGCACCGTTTCTTCCTTGTCCGGCTTCTTCGTGATGATATTGATGACGCCGCCCATGCCGTCTGAGCCGTACATCGCACCCGACGGACCCCTCACGACTTCGATCTTGTCGATCGTGGAAAGAGGAATCCTTGAAAGAAGGTAGGCATTCTTTGTCTGGCTCGTATCCTCATCCGCCATGCGCCTGCCGTCAACAAGGATCAGCACCTGATTCGTATTCATGCCGCGGAGCATCACCTGCGTGCCGCCCATGGAAGCCGTGCTGCCGGCCTTCCCGCTTGAAAGGTTGATTCCCGTCACAAGCTCCAGGGCCTGCGTCGCATTCACCGCGCCAAGGCTTTCGATTTCCTTCTGATCGACGACCTGGACCGCCTGCGGTTCCTTCTTCGATTCGACTGGCATCTTTTCTGCCGTCACAACCATCTCCGGAAGCGAATATACCTCTTCTGCGCCGGAAGAAATCGGCATCAAGAGAGCCCCTCCCATGGAAAGAAGCACTGCCTTCTTTATTATATTTTTCTTATTAATAGAGCCGCGAGAGCCGCGCGGCTGATTCATCATGATCCCCCCTTGCCAGAGCCTGACCGGCAGGCTGCCTGTATTTATTCCTTTCTATTATACTTCATGGTCCGAATGCGCTCTCAAAAAATTTTTCAAAAAATATTTATGTAACTTATTGAATATTTATTCTAAAAGTTGTATTATTATTTCAATCCAAAAACGTGCGGATTTTTATATTTCTTCAAAAATTGAGATTTGATGGAAATAATCCACATATCCGCCGAATATCGTTTATGCAATATTGCATAAACATGCATTTATGCCATAGAAAAGAGGTCCTCGGAATGTACGAAAAGGAAGTCAAGGAAAAAACATCGCAGATCCTGCCAAAGGTGGTGGGATGGAGACGACACTTCCATGAATATCCTGAAGTGTCCGGAGAAGAAAAAGAGACTTCCCTTTATATCCAGCAGGTCCTCACTGAACTCGGCATCCCCTTTGAAACAGGCTTCTTCGGGACGGCAGTCCTTGGGACTATCAAAGGCGATCTTCCCGGCAAGACCGTAGCCCTCAGAGCCGACATGGATGCCCTCCCCGTCACCGAATTGACAGGCCTGCCCTTTGCTTCGAAAAACAAAGGCGTCATGCACGCATGCGGCCACGACGGCCACATGTCCATCCTTCTCGGCGCTGCCGCTGTCCTCCAGTCCATGAAGAGCCAGCTCCACGGCACAGTGAAGCTCGTATTCCAGCCGGCTGAAGAAGAAGCTTCCATCGGGGGCGGACGCCACATCGCCGCTTCCGGCAAGCTCGATGACATCGAAGAAATCTACGGCCTCCACGTATGGCCTGAACTTCCCGTCGGGCAGGTCGGACTGAAAAAAGGAAATCTCATGGCAGCATCCGATCGTTTCTACGTCCACGTCAAAGGGAAATCCACCCACGCAGCGCAGCCGCACAATGGCACGGATGCTCTCGTAGCCGCTGCCCACTTCATCATCGACGTGCAGACACTCATCTCCCGTGAGATGAACCCGATGGAAAATGTCGTATGCACCATCGGCCTCATGAATGCAGGCACCCGCTACAACGTAGGCGTCGAAGATGCTTACCTCGAAGGTACCGTCCGTACGTACACCCCGGCCCTCCGCGACAAGATGGAACAGCGTCTGGGAGAACTCCTCAAAGGGCTCGACTACACGTTTGGCACCCATTCCGAACTGAACTACGTACGCGGCCACAGCGCCACGATCAATACACCGGAAAAGATTGACTTCCTCGATGAAGTTGCCAAGACCTACATCGGCAAGGAACACATCACCCATCCGGAATTCCCGTCCATGTGTGCAGAAGACTTCTCCTACTACCTTGAAAAATTCCCCGGCGCCTTCCTCTGGCTCGGCACCGGCAAGGAAGGAACTCCTGCCCTGCACAATGCAAGCTTCGCTCTAGACGAATCCATCCTTCCACTGGGCATCATCATGGAAGCAGGCGCCTGCCTCGAAACTTTAGCCAAAGAATAATCCCGTTCGAAAGAACATTTCCCTCTGAGAGGTATATCATGAAAAGCTTACTCAATAAACCGTTCCTGAGCATGACCGACTACACACCCGAAGAATTCGCATACTACCTGGACCTCGCAGCCGCTCTTAAGAAAGACAAGAAAGAAGGCAAGGAAATCCAGACACTGAAGGGAAAGAACTTTGCCCTCATCTTCGAAAAAGATTCCACACGAACCCGCTGTGCATTCGAAGTCGCTGCCAGAGACCAGCGCGCATTCACCACATACCTCGGACCGACAGGCAGCCAGATCGGCAAGAAAGAATCCATTGCCGACACCGCCCGCGTCCTCGCATCCATGTTCGATGGAATCGAATACAGAGGCTTCAAGCAGTCCGCTGTCGAAGAACTCGCAGCCAAGGCAGGCGTTCCCGTCTGGAACGGCCTCACCGACTACGACCACCCGACACAGACCCTCGCCAATTTCCTGACACTGAAGGAACATTTCAATAAACCTCTGAATGAACTCTCCTTCGCTTACGTCGGACACGGACAGTCCAATATGGCGCACGCCCTCATGGCAGGCGCAGCCCTTGCAGGCATGGACTTCCGCATCATCGGACCCGCCCAGTTCTTCCCTGAAGACGATTTCCTCGCCAAATGCCAGAAAATCGCTGAGAAGACTGGCGCGACCTTCACCTTCACCGACGATCCCGTAGAAGGCGTCAAAGGCCTCGACGTCATCTACACCGGAGTCTGGGTCACCATGGGCGACCCCTACGAACTCTGGGGCGAACGCATCAAACTCTTCATGCCATACCGCATCACGATGGACATGATCAAGAACACCGGAAATCCGGACACCGTCTTCTGCCACTGCCTCCCGGCCTTCCACAATACCGAGACAAAAGTCGGCAAGGACATCTACGAAAGATTCGGCCTCGACGGCATCGAAGTCACAGACGACGTCTTCGAAGCGCCGTTCTCTCTGGCCTTCCAGGAAGCCGCCAACAGACTCCCGACCATCAAAGCCGTGATGGTCGCCTCATTTGCCGAGTATCCCATTCATGAATAAGAAAGAAGGATGAGTATCATGACACAGAAATCACTGCCAAAAGTCTTTATCGTCGGAGAATCAGGAACCACGGGCCTCCGCCTGCACGACCGCCTGTCCGGCAGAAAAGACATCGACCTTCTTTCCCTTCCCGAAGACAAGAAAAAGGACATCGACACCATCGTTTCCTTTGCCAAGGAAGCCGACATCATGTTCCTCTGCCTTCCGGATGATGCATCCAGGGAAATCGTCAAAGCCACCGAAGGCACAGGCATCCGCATCCTCGACACCTCCACTGCCCACCGGACGAAAGAGGACTGGGTCTACGGATTCCCTGAACTTTCCGAGCAGCAGAAAGACGCCATCGCCAAAGCGGATAAAGTCGCAGTCCCGGGCTGCCACGCATCCGGCGTCATTTCCATCCTCTACCCGCTCGTCAAAGCCGGCGTCCTCCCGATCAATTACCCCCTCCACTGCTTCTCCCTCACCGGATACAGCGGCGGCGGCAAATCCATGATCAAGGACTACGAAGAAAACATGAGAGAAGAACTCAAGGCTCCCCGCCAGTACGGACTCTCCCAGAAGCACAAGCACCTTCCGGAAATCATGAAAGTCTGCAAACTCTGCGAAGAACCGATCTTTTCACCAATCGTAGCCGACTATGTGGCCGGCATGCAGGTCACCATCGGCTTCCACACCCATTTCCTGCAGCTCCCCTGCGGACTTCCCGGATCCGTCGACATCGACGATTTCCATGAAATCTACAAACGCTGCTACAAAGGTTCCAATATCGTCAAAATTTCTGACCTTACCACCGACGAAACGAACGGCCTCTTCCTCAATGCGAACAAGGATGCCGGCAAAGACAGCCTCACCATCTACATCGCAGGAAACGACGACCGCATTCTCGTCCTCGCCTCTTTTGACAACCTCGGCAAAGGCGCTTCCGGAGCTGCCATCGAATGCATGAACATCATGCTCGGCTTCCCGGCAGAGACCGGCCTTGTCCTCTAAGCAAAAGCGGCTCCTTCCATAAGGAGGGAGCCCTCTTTATACCCCGAAAAGGAGACTTACCATGAACCAGGCAACTAATGCAGTACGCGCCGAGATCCTCACCCAGGCGATCCCGTACATCAAAGAATACGCAGGAAAATACGTCGTTGCCAAGTACGGCGGAAATGCAATGACCGATCCGGAACTGAAGAAATCCGTCATGCAGGACATCCTTCTCCTCCGCCTCGTCGGCGTCAATGTCATCCTCGTCCATGGAGGCGGCCCTGATATCAACCATATGCTGGATGCCCTCCACATCGAGTCCCACTTCGTGAACGGCCTCCGAGTCACGAACGAAGACACCATGGAAGTCGTGCAGATGGTCCTTGCCGGTAAGATCAATAAAGGCCTTGTCGCTGAACTCACCGCCCTTGGCGGAAAGGCAGCCGGCCTCTGCGGTATAGACGGCAACCTTATTCACGTCCACACCAAGGACCCGGCCCTCGGCCTTGTAGGAGAAATCGACGCCGTCAATAAAGGCATCATCGACAACCTCCTCGCAGGCGGCTACATCCCCGTCATTTCCTCCGTCGGCATCGACGACAAAGGACAGCCGCACAATATCAACGCCGACACAGCAGCCACTGAAATCGCAGCTGCCCTGAACGCCGAATGTCTCGTCTTCATGAGCAACATCGACGGCGTCCTCAAGGACAAGGACAACCCCTGCAGCCTCATCAAGTCCCTCACCGTCGAAGAGACGGAAGCCCTCAAGAAAGACGGCACCATCGCAGGCGGCATGATCCCCAAAGTCGACGGATGCACCGACGCCATCAAAGGCGGCGTCAAGAAAGTCTTCATCATCAATGGAGAGATCCCGCACGCTCTCCTCATCGAACTCTTAACCGACGAAGGACTCGGAACCATGTTCTCCGCCTGATCGAATACAGAAAAGGAGCCAGACCCATGAATACATTTGAAAAAGACAAGACCTACATCACCCACACTTACAACAGATACCCCGTATGCTTCGTCAAGGGAGAAGGATCCCACCTCTATGACGACAAAGGCAAAGAATACATCGACATGGGCACCGGCATCGGCGTCGACGTCCTCGGCATTTCCTATGAACCCTGGATCGAAGCCGTCACCAAGCAGCTCCATACCCTGAACCATGTATCCAACCTTTTCTACACCATGCCCCAGACAGACCTGGCACAGGCGCTCTGCGAAAAGACAGGCATGAAGGACGTATTCTTCTCCAACTCCGGCGCTGAAGCCAATGAATGCGCCATCAAGGGAGCCAGAAAATACTCCATCGACAAGTACGGCAAGGACAGAACCACCATCGTCACCCTGATCAACAGCTTCCACGGCCGTACCATCACCACCCTCGCTGCAACCGGCCAGGACGTATTCCATCAGAACTTCTTCCCCCTGACAGAAGGATTCCTCTACACACCGGCCAATGACCTCGATGCCTTCATCAAACTCTGCGAAGCCCATCCGGAAATCTGCGCCGTCATGGTAGAACCTATCCAGGGCGAAGGCGGCGTCCATCCCCTCGATAAAGACTTCTTCGAAGGCGTCGGCGCTTATGCCAAGGAACATGACATCCTCCTCGTCGTCGACGAAGTACAGACAGGAAATGGCCGTACAGGAAAACTCTACGGCTACATGAACTACGACGTCACCCCGGACATCATCTCCACTGCCAAAGGCCTGGGCGGCGGCCTTCCGATCGGAGCTACCCTCTTCGGCGAAAAGACAAAGGACGTCCTCTCCAGCGGCACCCACGGCTCCACCTTCGGCGGCAACCCGATCGTCTGCGCAGGCGCCCTCGCCATCCTTGATCACATCGATGACAAGCTCCTTGATTCCGTCGCTGAAAAAGGCAAATTCATCAAAGAAAGCTTCGAAGGTGCCAAAGGCGTCAAATCCGTAGCAGGCATGGGCCTCATGTGGGGCATCGAGCCAGAAAAAGACGTTTCCACTATCGTTCCCAAACTCCTTGAAAAAGGTGTCGTCGTACTGACAGCGAAAGAAAAAATCCGTCTCCTCCCTGCGCTCAACATTCCTGAAGAAGACCTTGAAAAAGCAGTCTCCATCATGAAAGAAGTTCTCGCAGAAGACTAAAGACAATAATGACAATAATAAAAAGACTGTGGCGAAATGATTGCACATTTCGCCGCAGCCTTTTTGCTTAGGGGAAAACAGGTTTACTTGTGTTCTGCTATGAACCTTCTCACCAGATGATTCAGGACTGCCGTCGGCGTCAGGTAAAGATCCAGGCATGCTTTCTTGAAATCACGCTTGAGCTCCTTATTCATGCGGAATGCTGCCATCGCCGAGCCTTCCCTGCCCATGGCGACGGGGCTGAATCCATCCGCATTTCCCTTCTTCACGAACGACGCCGCCAGATCATTCAGGACCTCCCGCTGCGACCTTCCCATCGCCTTGCAGATCCGCCCGAACTCCTCCTTGTCCCTTTCCAGAATGAAGAACGTCATCTGCGACGTATCCGAAGACGACGGATTCTTAGCGCTGTCCAGCTTTTTCATCATTTCCTGATGATCCTTCCCATACCACTTCACATAAAGCGCCATAAAAGCCGTCAGCACATTCGATACCGCAAATCCCGCCTGGCTGCACGTTTCCTTCAGAAGATCACGAGAAGACTCAGGCATCTCCACCCTTGCCGCGCAGTCCTTCACGATTTCAAAAGAAAGAGCCGGCAGACCAGACTCCACCATCTCCGGATGACGCCCGTACTCGTCGATGAAAGCAAGGATCGTCGAGCGCGCATCGCTCCCATTGGCCCGGCAAAGGTACATGAACTTCTTCTTCAGCGCATACGAAGTCTTGAAACTCGTGACTACACCCTTTTCCACTCCGCGGATTTCCTTCGTATCCTTCGAAAGAGTCTCCCCCTTCACCGCATACCAGCACATGAAAGCATTCAGCATCGCATTCACCGAGCATCCGTAATGCTCGCAGTTCTCTGCCAGACGATCCTTCACCGAAGCTGGCACACGCGCAATGAAACGCTCCGTCAAAAGCGAACCCGACGCCCCCTGCTGCTCCATCCTTTCCTTCACTCCTTCCACCAGTGACAAAAGCTCACGCGACCGGTCCCGCCCGGCCGCAAGATCCGACAAGTACTCCTCCGCCATCCTGTTCATGACAGCATTCCCCGTCATATGCGCCGCCTTGCACCGTTCAAAGAAACGCGCGCGAAGGACCGGAAACGCAGCGATATAAACCTCCTTCGCCGCATCCTTCCCCCGCCCCTTCCTGGCAGCCAGAGTAATCCTTCCCACCGAATCCATCATGCTCACTCCATTCCAGCAGACACATCTATGGGATGCCTTCCCGCATCCCAGACACCCACTCTCCCCTCTACTATCAGTATAATTTTTACAATGACAAATCCTGTCTACTTCAAGAGCCTAACAAAAGATTTTTTTGAAGAAACGTCAAAAAAGAAATAAAAAAAGAAAGATTCAGCAAAGTGAACCTTTCAAAGAGAAACATGAGCTGCCTGTGCGGCAGTGCTGTTTTTCTCGAGCGAAGCGAGGTTTAAGTGGTTTTGACCTTGCCCTTTAGGGAAGGTGGCGGCGGAGCCGTCGGATGAGTTGTAGTTCGTACAGCCGTCAGGCTGGTTGTATGGTTTTTCTGTTGTCTCGGCAATGATTGAATCGCACGTGGAGAAAAGGAAATCTCACGTTTTCTAAGCTGCCTATGCGGCAGTGATCCCCGGCCAGCTGATTGTGATTCATGTGAAGGATTTCTAAGCTGCCTATGCGGCAGTGATCATTCTCGTCACCCGTGATGACCTTGTAAATAGTTTCTAAGCTGCCTATGCGGCAGTGATCTTTTCTTCCGTCCGATCTCACGCCGGACCTGACTTTCTAAGCTGCCTATGCGGCAGTGATCCAGTACGCACCAATCACGAATGGCATCCTCCAGTTTCTAAGCTGCCTATGCGGCAGTGATCGAAAAGCCGAACGGTTGAAAAGGTGCGTTCGATTTCTAAGCTGCCTATGCGGCAGTGATCAAGGACTTTGAGAAAGACGGCTATGGAACATGTTTCTAAGCTGCCTATGCGGCAGTGATCGCGGAACCAGAATGGAGACATTACCGCATTATTTTCTAAGCTGCCTATGCGGCAGTGATCCAAAGAAGACTACATGAACCTTATTTGAAAGGTTTCTAAGCTGCCTATGCGGCAGTGATCACAAAGGCGGCGCAGGAGTTGTTCATGTCCGTTTTCTAAGCTGCCTATGCGGCAGTGATCAGGCAGGCAATGAGGGATAAAGGCGTCAGGTGTTTCTAAGCTGCCTATGCGGCAGTGATCGTACACAATAAAGGAGTGGTGAGATGGCACGCTTTCTAAGCTGCCTATGCGGCAGTGATCTATATCTTTAGGTAGCACCTAAACTATCTTTATTTCTAAGCTGCCTATGCGGCAGTGATCAGATGATTGGCGTGTCTGGGACTTCCAAAACATTTCTAAGCTGCCTATGCGGCAGTGATCGTTGATATGATTTGTTATGGTATCAGAGATAATTTCTAAGCTGCCTATGCGGCAGTGATCAAAATCCGTTTCATAGTCTTTTATGTCAACTGTTTCTAAGCTGCCTATGCGGCAGTGATCAGCAATTTATCTATATCGTACATGCCGGTTATTTTCTAAGCTGCCTATGCGGCAGTGATCACGTAGAGGCCGGAGTAATCACCGTAGAATACATTTCTAAGCTGCCTATGCGGCAGTGATCTCGGAGTCATTGCAATCTGCATCATCATTGCATTTCTAAGCTGCCTATGCGGCAGTGATCTATACACATCCCGGAAACGATGCAGGCAGGAATTTCTAAGCTGCCTATGCGGCAGTGATCTAGAGTCCGGCAACATTCGCAAATCCATGAAATTTCTAAGCTGCCTATGCGGCAGTGATCGGAATAGCGGTTCCATCGCCGTCACACTTGATTTTCTAAGCTGCCTATGCGGCAGTGATCGATAAGGTGAACAAGGCATGGCAGTCTTACATTTTCTAAGCTGCCTATGCGGCAGTGATCCGCGTTTCCCTGCCCCCGGCGTACTTTTTTGATTTCTAAGCTGCCTATGCGGCAGTGATCTGTCGAAAGCGCGCCGGTGTGGGAGAAGTTATTTTCTAAGCTGCCTATGCGGCAGTGATCCTGTTATTATTATCATTATTTGTTTATTGCCATTTCTAAGCTGCCTATGCGGCAGTGATCGGGATATGATTCCAGCGGATTTGAGCACACGCGTTTCTAAGCTGCCTATGCGGCAGTGATCTGATTCAAGGGCCGCCTGCGCAATGCAGACAGTTTCTAAGCTGCCTATGCGGCAGTGATCCGCAACGAACCCGGGCGGCCGCGGGCACATGTGTTTCTAAGCTGCCTATGCGGCAGTGATCAATAGAATCATGAATAACATCCGACTTTTTATATTTCTAAGCTGCCTATGCGGCAGTGATCATTGGCCTCCTGCCAGTGTTTTTGCTTGATAATTTCTAAGCTGCCTATGCGGCAGTGATCCGTATGGTGCATGTTCAGCTCTTTCATGCCATTTTCTAAGCTGCCTATGCGGCAGTGATCGGGAGGTCACCTTCTCTGCGGTCTACCATGCATTTTCTAAGCTGCCTATGCGGCAGTGATCACTCTGCGGCCTCACGAATTTCTGCTGGTGTCTTTCTAAGCTGCCTATGCGGCAGTGATCGTCTGCGTGGTAGTAACAGAATTGATGCCTTTTTTCTAAGCTGCCTATGCGGCAGTGATCCCGAGTATCACATGATTTTAAGTGTATTTGATTTTCTAAGCTGCCTATGCGGCAGTGATCCTGACACAGAAGGGAAATGAAATTCTCCGAAATTTCTAAGCTGCCTATGCGGCAGTGATCGCACTCTTGTATGGATTGAGCCCCAAGACCGTTTTCTAAGCTGCCTATGCGGCAGTGATCGAACTGTTAAGCAGTCCGCTGGCGCTTGTATTTTTCTAAGCTGCCTATGCGGCAGTGATCCGGCACAAACCTATAGGCGCCGTCTTTGTCCGTTTCTAAGCTGCCTATGCGGCAGTGATCGACCTGCTTATTTATGGCCGTATCAGCCTGCATTTCTAAGCTGCCTATGCGGCAGTGATCACTTTCCGGCACACCCACGCCACGAGGCTCCTTTTCTAAGCTGCCTATGCGGCAGTGATCTTTACAACATTGCTGTCAGCCTGCTTTCCCAATTTCTAAGCTGCCTATGCGGCAGTGATCATGAAAACTCTTACCGCAGAACAGTGGCCAAATTTCTAAGCTGCCTATGCGGCAGTGATCCATGATTGCAACCCGTTTGACCATTCATCGGATTTCTAAGCTGCCTATGCGGCAGTGATCTATAGCCGATGCGGCCAATGACAAAGGGTACATTTCTAAGCTGCCTATGCGGCAGTGATCTTGATTTTCTACGCATGCGGCTGCGCTGGGTTTTTCTAAGCTGCCTATGCGGCAGTGATCGAAATCCGGAGCTGCGCGGAGGCCCTTTATAATTTCTAAGCTGCCTATGCGGCAGTGATCCTTTTAATATCACATTGTGCTATGTGATAGTCTTTCTAAGCTGCCTATGCGGCAGTGATCGTTAAACGGTGCCGGTTATGCTTTCGTGAACTTTTCTAAGCTGCCTATGCGGCAGTGATCGCTTTCTGCTATCTATATTTCCCAAAGTATATTTTCTAAGCTGCCTATGCGGCAGTGATCCTGGACAGAATAGCGCACTTGCTTTTTATTATTTTTCTAAGCTGCCTATGCGGCAGTGATCGAAAATTAAATATTGTAATCCGGTGTGTGTCTTTTCTAAGCTGCCTATGCGGCAGTGATCAATGCAATTTGGACAAAAAAGGCTAAAAATCATTTCTAAGCTGCCTATGCGGCAGTGATCCGCCAATTTAGGTAGCAGCTAACGCCAATTTATTTCTAAGCTGCCTATGCGGCAGTGATCAGTTGAAGTTTCGCCGGTGTGTGAGAAAATGTTTTCTAAGCTGCCTATGCGGCAGTGATCTAAAGGGGGTGGAAGTTATGAGGCAGTACGCATTTCTAAGCTGCCTATGCGGCAGTGATCTGTTATTATTGACTGTCATGTTCAATGACTGCTTTCTAAGCTGCCTATGCGGCAGTGATCTCTACCAAACTTCTACCAAATTTCTACCAAATTTTCTAAGCTGCCTATGCGGCAGTGATCCTCACATGTCGTAGCCGGTCCGTAGCCGTCCATTTCTAAGCTGCCTATGCGGCAGTGATCTGTCTTTATCATTGTCAATAAAGCCGTAAGCATTTCTAAGCTGCCTATGCGGCAGTGATCTATTATTATTTAGTCACAAATGTGAACAAGAATTTCTAAGCTGCCTATGCGGCAGTGATCGTTTTCCACGGCCAGAAATCCTCCCTGGTAATTTTCTAAGCTGCCTATGCGGCAGTGATCTTTTTCTTTGGTGTCCGCGGCGCTGTATTCCATTTCTAAGCTGCCTATGCGGCAGTGATCAGTACAGAAATCTGAAAAGTATGGGTTTGTGTTTTCTAAGCTGCCTATGCGGCAGTGATCCAAAAATTACTGTGATACAATACAAGCATAAATTTCTAAGCTGCCTATGCGGCAGTGATCAACTCAATCTCAAAGATTTGCAGAAGCTTTCATTTCTAAGCTGCCTATGCGGCAGTGATCATTATTTTTAATGTACCATTATACTGGCAGGCATTTCTAAGCTGCCTATGCGGCAGTGATCAACAGATAACCGATTGTTTTTTAGTATAGTGATTTCTAAGCTGCCTATGCGGCAGTGATCATACGACATGACACCAAAGCTTTTCACATGCCTTTCTAAGCTGCCTATGCGGCAGTGATCGGCTGGCAGGCAGCAGGCAGCAGGTGGCAGCATTTCTAAGCTGCCTATGCGGCAGTGATCCTGCCAGTATCCACGTTCCCCACATCTTTATATTTCTAAGCTGCCTATGCGGCAGTGATCAGAATAGTGCATTAAACGCCACCCCTAAAATTGTTTCTAAGCTGCCTATGCGGCAGTGATCGACTGGAGTTATACGCCCGATGACCGGCAGCATTTCTAAGCTGCCTATGCGGCAGTGATCAACTACTGTAGACTTAACGGCAGCATTTCGCATTTCTAAGCTGCCTATGCGGCAGTGATCGAACTGCTGTCGGAGTAAAATTAAGTTCAGATTTTCTAAGCTGCCTATGCGGCAGTGATCCCATACGGCCGCTTCCTAAAGTGTAGGTAAATTTTCTAAGCTGCCTATGCGGCAGTGATCGAAGGACAGGATCTGCAGGAACTCGCAAGGAGCTTTCTAAGCTGCCTATGCGGCAGTGATCTGCTGAATGATGGACTTGATTTTCAGGAAATTTTTCTAAGCTGCCTATGCGGCAGTGATCAAGGCTTCGTGTAGAGGCAGGAATCCTTCTTATTTCTAAGCTGCCTATGCGGCAGTGATCAATCTGGAATGGAATGAAATGAAGGTTTCTTTATTTCTAAGCTGCCTATGCGGCAGTGATCCTTCTGCCTGCACAGAAGAACCATACAAAGCCTTTCTAAGCTGCCTATGCGGCAGTGATCACATACCGCTTTGTGCCATCCTGGGCGTCGTATTTCTAAGCTGCCTATGCGGCAGTGATCGGTCTACTTCATCGCATAAAAGGATGCGGATATTTCTAAGCTGCCTATGCGGCAGTGATCTCTTTCCAGTACGTCTGCGGAGCCTGGCAGATTTTCTAAGCTGCCTATGCGGCAGTGATCGCCGGTTATACTGGCTTCCATGGGCAGATCATATTTCTAAGCTGCCTATGCGGCAGTGATCTTCGTCCTATAGTTTAAATATTTCAGGCTATCTTTCTAAGCTGCCTATGCGGCAGTGATCAAATCCCAAAGCAATTTTGCGTATACGATAGATTTCTAAGCTGCCTATGCGGCAGTGATCGCCCAGGTGCTTGGCGCAAGGGGCGCCGAACTTTTCTAAGCTGCCTATGCGGCAGTGATCGGCTTAAGGCAGGACTGCAGAACATGCCGAAGTTTCTAAGCTGCCTATGCGGCAGTGATCTCGAGATCTGGCTTTGTCGGCTTCGGTATTCCTTTCTAAGCTGCCTATGCGGCAGTGATCTCCTTGAGCTGATTCATGATGTCACCGTTGTATTTCTAAGCTGCCTATGCGGCAGTGATCTGGTGGTATGGGAAGCACGGGGGATTGACTATTTTCTAAGCTGCCTATGCGGCAGTGATCCGGATCCGCCAGAGCGTCATGGAAAGGAAATATTTCTAAGCTGCCTATGCGGCAGTGATCTATGCATGTGCATAGAGATTTCTTAGATTCTATCATACCATCCGGAATTACGTGATGCAAAACCCTTTTAAAAGGGGGCTTCGAAAAAAGTTAGATTTTATCGCTCTTTTTCCGAAGCCTTTTTTATTTGGGTCAAAATTCGGGTACTGCTGCACCCTTGCTCAGCCCGTAAGTTGTAAATCCGCCCTGGCCTTCTTCTTTCTTTTCTTCTTTTTTGACGAAAAGATTGAAGGTTTGCCCTGTAGATAAGCTCTTTAACTGAATGAAGGGAAGGTCATACTTTTCTTCTCTTTGTTTTAGCATCTTGAAAGCTGCTTTCTCGGTAACTTCAGGATGCCTTTTTGCATATCTACGGGCTTTTCTGGCAATGGAGCTGTCCGGCTGGTATCTTGCGAATTTTACATACCCTTTGACTTTGGACTCCGGTACTTCCCGAATGCTTGTGATATGAACGTAATCACTCAATCGTCTCAGTGCTTTTTTCAGATCCAGTTTTTTCAGATCTGCTTCTTCCGGTGCAAAAACTCTTGCCTTTTCTCCCATAGATTCATCAGCATATTCAGGAAATGAGACTCCATAGATTTGTTTATGATCTATATTTTCCCGGTCGGCGAATGCCAAATGGATCTGTGCATAGACTTTTGTCCAGAGGAAATCCGGCGGAATTTCAGCATCCGGAATCAATGTAATTTCTTGATAGTATTTCATCATAATAAATTACTCTTCATCGTTCTTGCCAAAGACACCGCCGCGTACCAGGACTGCCATGACATAGTTTTTGTCATCATCGGAATCAAGATCTACGCCATTTGAGTAATCATCAAAGAGCGTGTAGAAGTCTTTCTTTTCTTTCGGTGTTCTGTAAGCCATGCCCATGTTTGTTACGGCGCCGTATGGTTCAACAGCAATTGGTCCGGTTTCTACTTCATCAAAGCTCGGATACCAGGTATCGATAGCACGGATAGCGTTGCCAAGCTTCTGTGAATGCATAGCTGCGATATCATTTACCTGATAAAGGATTTTGCTCTTCTTTTCTCTGCCTTCCACTTTATCTTTGTTCAGGATCATTTCTTCGCTGGGGTATACTTCCTGTCCCTGTCCTTCGAAGGCAAATGCAGTGACTTTCAAGAGGAGATAGTTTCTTTCTCCGCAAAGTGCCTCAGCAATGAGACCTGCAAGTTCTTCTACATCGTCAGATGTGTCACCGAAATCTTTCAGAGAGAAATCGTATGCATCAAAGATCCATTCCTTTTCCACGCCATCTTCTTTCAGCGCGACAACATGGACTTCAATTTTTTCTGCGCCGACACGGTTTCTCCAAAGGAAACGGCCATTTGCAAGGTTCAGCGCATAGCGGCGAGACAGTTCTTTGAATCCATTTTCTGCAATGAAATCTTCTCCCATTTTTTTGATGCTTTCATAATGTTTTGGATCATTGCACGCCGAAGGATACTGAACGCCAGAGAGTACTTTGACAGTGAATTCAAGTTTCAATGTATCTTCATCCATCGTCAAAGAAGCGCTGTCGACAGTCTGCAGGTTTGCTTTCTGAATTTCTTCATTCAGTTTAGCCGGATCATTTTTTACAGCACCTTTCAGACGATTAGAAATTGTGCCGCGAACTGATTTTTCCTGAAGTCTGACTGGAACAGCTTTGCCGCTTCTGTCTTCCCATGTCGTTCCATACATATAGCCGTCAGATACAACCAGTTTCTTTTCGAATGCGAGTACTTCACCTTTTTTTTCCATTTTACATTCCTCCCTAATTAAATTTTCTGATTTCTGCAAAGATATAATTCCTGATTTTCATCATAAGCATACCGCCACATCATATCGTCAATTGAATCGAAATGATACGGCATACGGAATTCACCGAGTGTTACGACACTTTCAGCAAACCGATGCTGCGTTTCTTTATCACGCTGATTTCTGCAGATTCCCAGTGGTGACAATCCCTTAAAACCTACAGAGATCGGGATGATCCAGCCTGTGCCTTTTCTCGAAAGATTCCATCCCGTAATTTTCCCATTTTCATCTTTCCTTGCGCTCATATTGACTTTCGTATAATCAAGAAGCGCATCAAGACCGTTAGTGCCATTTTCCATTTCCTGCTTAAGGATATCCCGTCTTTCAATGATGACATATCCTGGCATGAGCATACCTCTTACTCTGCGGATTGTTGCTGGATCATCTACATCGGTATACTGTATGCTCATACTTTGTATCCTGTTGATATCACCGCCAGCGATTTTCATCCGCCAGATTTCGCTCTGTACTTTTTCAAGAATGGCATCTTTATCATCAGGATCCAGTCCATCGATCTCGATTAAGATGGAAGCCGAAAGGTCAATGTGCGGTTCCTCAATCGTAGGTGGCCTTTCCCAGTCAGCTCCCTTTTTAATTAATGGATTCGCCGTATTAACAACAGCATTCCCATACGCTCCTTTAAACACATGCAGCCTTGTTTTATGAAAGCTGACTGCGACACCCGTGAAATGGATCTCTGAAAAATCAGTATCTTCTCTCTTTTTCTGATTCAGACCGCGAACTTTTCTTTCTAAAGCATGGACAGCTCCCAGCCATGCTGTCATAGCCGGAACTCCGATCGTATATGTACTGCTCATTGCATTTGCGTTATGAATCTGCATTTTCCTAATCACAAGATATGTACTCATAATCCCAGTCTCACCTCCTCACGCAGCTGATCATAAATGGTGTTTCTGAAGTAATCCGTCTCTGCATCTCCGAGAGTTACCTTTTCGTCTCGTTCAATTTTTTCATATGTACGAATAATCCAGCGCGCGAAATCCTTGCTGACAGCTTCTACCCACGCGTCTCCTTCTCTTTCACTTTCGTATGCATTGTCGAGCCAGATTTTCTGAAAACGTGGAAGCCCATTGTACTTTTCATCATCACTCCAGCCAGAAGGATTCTCTTCACGGATTCTTCCGGCAGTCATCATGGCCGTATCAATGATTCCCCCAAGGATCCGATCTCTCTTCTCTCTAATACCTGCATTATTCCAATTGATTTTAAATAATGCATGCAAACGTGATACGAAAGATCTGTATTCGGAATACGGAACGGATTCTTTAAAGAAATTCCTCTTTGGAAGAATTAAATCCCGTTCATTCAAAACAGGCGGAAGTGATGAAACCAGATATCCTTCCCCATGATGCAGCATGTTAAGCCCACTAATGTTCTGCGGCTTTGTCCCGCCGAAGGTGATGACCGTCTTATCCCAGACATTGCTGCAGTCCTTCCCATAATTAGGATCTTTAGGATCCCTTGCAGCAGAGAATTCTCTTCTAATGATGTTCAGCTTATCAAACAATGTTCACAATTCACTAGTGCTTGGCATTACTGTCAAAAGATGATATTCTCCTTCACTTATTGGGAAATAAACCTGCCTTAAATTCTTATCTGTAAATCCCCTGGTTCCTGTCTTAAGGTCCTTAAATTGCTGATACAATTTCTCCGAGTCAATTCCATAAAGCTTCAGTTCATCGGCTTTTCCATCCTGGTTCAGAATGTGTTCCAATATAGACTGTCCGTCTTCCATTTTATACAAGAGAAGCATAGCCGCTGTCATGATATTGGCATTCGTATACACGATATCCGTCTCACATTGTGTATTTTCCGTTGTCAAATATCCGTCAGGCCTCTCTTTGCTCTCTACATAGAGATGCACAGTACTGTCAGGATTAGCAAATTTTCCCACATGTGTTGCTAATGTGTATTTAGATATTTGCTTCTCTAAGAGATCGCGTACCCAGACGCCTATCTTAACACGCCTGGCTTCTTCATCTAGAAAACCGTCTGGTAGTTTCTTGCGGTCTTCGACAATTTTCTTAGCGACTGCTTTACTTTCAAGAAATTCCGCAATTTCTCCCAAATTTCTCCCTTCCCTTCCTTCTTAAACACTCGTTTTCGAGAATAATCCGAATTGGTCAGAATAAAACCATTCTTTTTCTAAATTGTCAGGTATGATAATTTCTCCATACTTCTCAGACTTTTCAAAAAGAATTTCTTCTTCCTGCCTGAAATCTGAATCATTTACATAACGTTTCAATGCTTCTTTATAATCCCTCTTCAGCCATAAGTTTTTCTCGATCCCCTCCTTAAATTTTGGAAACGCTTCAATGCTTCTTTTCCTTCCTACTGAAACAAATTCCCTATCTATATACTCAGAAAACTTGATCTTATTATCTTCAAACAATGCGGTCAGGCGTACATCTGGATACGTTTTTTCTCTGAATCGGTTCAAACGCTGCGGCAATGCTGTCATCCACCAATATTCCCGGATCCATCCATTGACCGCTTTGGCTCCGCTGCTTTCTTTATCGTTGAAATCTTCCATCGCTTTCTGCTCGAGATCAATTAAATTCGTTCTCCAGGTTAGCGGGTCCTCTTTTCTAATACGCGGAATGGAATCAATCCTCTTTAAAACATCCTCTTTCAAAATACCTTTAAGATCATGACTTTCCAGCTTATTCTTTCCACTTTCATAGCCTGGATATATAAAGGCAGGTGCCTTTCCATTTAATCCTCTTAGATTCCATCGCATGACGGCTATATTTTTCTTCTCAATATTTTCGCTCATGATTCTATGACGAAGGACTCGTCCGGCAAGCTGGATAATCGAGCGATACGACGAAGGCTCAATCACTGACCAATCGAGATCGTGATCCCGTCCTACTTCTTCTACAGGCGTTGCAACAATAATGAAAACGACATAATCTGTTGTTGCTTGATCAATATGTTTTCGGAGAACCGGATCCTTGATGTCAACAGGCTCTCCATACAGCGTTTTCCTCTTCAATACACTATCCAAATACTTTTCCTGCTCATGACGAAGCAGCAAAATCTGCCGGCTGTGATAGGTCATAATGCGCGGTGTTATATCATCTTTATCCCAATCCGTATTCTGCAGTAGGTACAAGCTGACTTTTACACATGGATCAATATTTGCCATACGAACAACACCGATAGATACTTTTTTGCCTGTCTTCTCGTCTACAACGAAATTTTCTTTGGAAAGACGGACAACCTGTTTCCGGATGCTTTCGAAGTACGATTGCATCTTATCAGACTTGGCATCTTCAGTGTCTTCATCCTCACAATCTGCTATGTATCCTGACCTCTTTGTTATTTGCCGTGTTAATTTCGCGACGCGCTTTTCGATGAATGATTGATGAAATGCGCTATAGTCGGAATCATCATCTGTATTCATGAACTTCATCTCAGTTCGGAATTCATCACAGAGTACGACGCTGACACGTTTCTTGGAAATAAAGAAACTGTTCCTGCATTTCACACCGGCTATATAGGCTCTATACATGCCTTCTGCCAAATCGGGAGGAATTGTCGCTGAAGAAAGAACAACATTTCTTCCATACATTCCCGCCAGATGCACGAGCCGGGAAATGGCAGTCAGGTCTTTCTGCGTAAAATCATCGATTTCATCGATAACTAGATCAGAGGACATCAGCCGGAGCATCGGAAGAATGAAGCGTCCGCCCCGTATTGTTTCTGTCGCCCCCATCATATGATCGATTGTCGCAACGAGAACGGGCTTGTACAAGAAAGCACTGTTCTTATCTGCATCGATCCCTCTCGCAGGTTTGAAGAAAATATTCATGAAAGCTCGCTGCTCATCGTTCAAAGAGTCTTCATAAGCAAGCCCTTCAGCGAGAGATATATCTTCGCCGTCTTCATCTTCCATTGCTGATCGTTTTTCTTCCAGCTCCTTATCTCCTTCGTGAAGTTCCAGAACTGCTTTTGACCCGATCAATACAGCAAGGTCATCTTTGCTGAGTTTGATTCTTTCTCTGTACTCATCGCCGGTCTGCAGTGTCAGAGTACGGAGTCCTAATGCCAGAATGTAACGCAGGGAATCTCCTCCTGGAGAAAGCGCTCTCATAATTTTTGCATTGGCAAAAGTTTTACCGCAGCCAGTACTTGCAATATTTACAACAAAAGATACCTGATCTTCTCCACGATCTTTGCGGAAATTTCGTATTGTCTCAGCCGCCTTATCCTGCCAGGAAAACTTTCCAGGGCTTCTCTTCTTCAAAGCTTTGACGTCATACGTCTTTTCCATCTCTTCCGCAAATCTAGGCAGCTGATGCGCTACGCGAAGTGCTTGATCTGAAACGCCCGTCATATGCTCCTCCAGAAACTGGTTCTTCTCAGATTTTCTTTTCTTATTCCTGAAAGAAAAGGTATTTGCCCAAAGGTCTCTCGCGCTCCACTTCCCGTCGTCCTGCTTCGCATCGCCATCCAAAGAGGAAAAATAATGGTCTCCCAAAACTAATGCCAGGCGAGCGTTAAGCAGTATTTCACGGAAAGCCGGATCATAGTCAGGATCTTTCATGATCTGCTTCAAGGTATCGTAATCCTGAAGAAGTCTGCCGGTCCATTTCTTCAGATGCTTTTTCCAAATGTTTCCTTCGTTCCAAAGTATCCCATGAGAAAAGCGGAAACATTCCTGCCGCTTCTCTACAAAATCCGGATCATCATTTTCGTATCCCCATGATGATTTCAAACTTTTCATCATTTCATAAAAAGTTTCTCGTTTTTCATCTTCATAAGCGCGCCGGTCATCCTTATTTAAATCCGGAAGTTTATGATGTGAAAGAATCAGCCACGTGAGACATTCCGCGGCAGGCGGAAGCTTTTTTAACTTCGTTACATCTGATTTCCCCGCTTTAGCTTCATTTTTCAAGATATTTAAAACGATTTCTTCTTCAAATGTGCCATCAGCGAATTTCTTGAGCCAAGGTGTATCATCTTCAAAATCGCCTGATGCTTCTACGCATGCTTCAATCATCTTGCAGCTCATCCATTCGTGACGGAACGGATCCCGCTCTTTCGTTCCTGAGCGCAGCTTCTTTTGAAAGAAATCCGATGCTTTGCCCCAATCGTGAAAAAGTCCCGCCAGACCGGCCAGCTCTTTAATAATCGGCAGGTACTGCCAGTCGTTTTCCCATTCAGAATGGATGATTTTCTTTTTCGTCGTATTAACAGGTACAGCGCCTGCATCATTGAACTGGCTTCTGTCACCGACAATCCAGAGCAGATCGCTTCTTGCCCTCGACCTGATCCAATGACAAGAAACCGCCGTATTTTTTGTAGCATTTCTCCGAAGCGCAGTCCGCACTGCTTCCAGACCGTCCGAAGTTATGACCGTGCGCCAGGCGTCATCCCCAATTCTTTCCGCAAAGCTGTCCAAGATCGTACGGACCGTTTTCTGTGACTTACCGGTGCTTCGGCTGATCAATAATACCATCATAGGAAATCACCCGGCCCATATTTCAAACTACTGCGTTGGACGATTTCAAACATGTAATCCAGTGCTTTATGTTCTGTCAATTTATTCAAACACGTCATACGGAAATGCTTGTCATCATCGCCTCTGGCTGCTGAAATAAAACTCCAAGGCAGAATAATTGAGTCTTTGATCAGGTCCGCCACATCAAAGACAAGCGCGCCGCGCCTTGTTTTACCGTGCATGACCGCAAACCCATGCGGAATTCCCAATACCCAGAGAGTACAAGCTGCCAAACCATAGGCTAGGTAGTTTCCATGATTCAGGAAGATGTTCGCTTCATCATCACCGTCATGATTCCTGGTAAAATCCGGAAGTCTGGTTCTCTTAGCTGCATATTTATAGAGGGATTTGGTGAATTTTGCTTCTGACAGTAACAATTCCGTCACGTCTTTTGCACTGTCTATCTTACCTCTATAAACCGCCAATGCTCTTTCGATTTCAGGATCGTCCGCATTGAAATTTTCCTCATGCAGATCCCTATCTTTCCCCCATGTTTTTTCAAGAAAATTACATCTGGCTCTTTGGAAGTCTCTAGCCGTTTCGAGGCGTCTTTCTTTATTCATCCAGAACGAAATCCACCCCTGCATGTACTCCGTCGGACGATATTCGCTCTGCGGCATCATCCATTCAATATCCGTACCGGCAAAAAGAGGCGTACCACCGCCCCCGCAAAATCCGATCATGACACCTGCAGAAGCAAGCACCCGAACAGCTGCCTGGGTCAAGGATGTGCCGCTCCCCAAAAGAATGACCGTCGTATTGGCAACAGGAATATTCCAGAATAAATTTTCATCGCTGCTTTCAGTCAAGTAGACGACACGTCCATCCTTCTGCATGACTCGGCATTTCTCAAGATAATAAATATTGGCACGTTTAGAATGCAGAATCGCTTTGTAATTCGATTTCTTCAGAATCTCTTTCATCGCAGTTCCTCTTCGAAAAATGATTCATCTCTATATTTTTTATTTACGGATTTTTAATAAGTTGTTTTTATTATAACAGATAAACATGTCACGCTTTGTCATAGGAATGTACTATAAAAAACTTTTATGCCAGGCATTTCCTCTCCCTCATGTCAAAGATAGAATTTTGTTTAGCTGTCACAATTCAGCGTTTGTTCATGCTAAAATATAGAAAAGAATCAATACAGATTTTGCAAGGAGGCGAGCGGGATGAAGAAGCGGTTTATTTTGGATATGACAATGCTGTTTGTATTTCTGATCGTGGTCGGGTACAAGCCGCTTGGAAATTACTGGCATGAGACTTTGGGCATGGTGCTTTTTGTTCTGGTCTTTTTGCACAATTACTGGAACAGGCAGTGGTACAAGTCTTTGAGTAAAGGGTCCTGGGGACTGGAGAGGAAGTATACGGCCGCGGTTGACGGGCTTTTGATTGTTTCTTTCCTGGCTGTTCTCCTTACTGCTCCATTCATTTCCCGCTCCTACTCTCTTGGTTTCAATATTCATTTTCTTGAGGGTATCCATAAAGCGGGCGGCGCTCTTATGCTGGCGGCGATCGGGCTGCATCTTGGGATTCACTGGGCGATTTTGAAACCTCGTTTTGTGAACGGGCTGCATCTTGCTAATGTTTCGACAGCTGGAATAATCGTCCGGCTCGTGGTCCTTGGGATCGTTCTCGGCGCGATTTACTTTATTCTTCCGACGGGCACGCGTCCGAATCTGAATCCTTCCGGCGTGTATATCGGTATGCTGGGACATTTGGTGGATGTCATCGGTATTGCGGCGGTGTCTTACTTCATTCAGATGCATCTTAGGAAATTGGGACGTAAAGCGCCAGCAAAACCTGTGCGTTAATTGAAAAAGGGCTGTGGCGAAATGATTGCCTGTTTCGCTGCAGCTTTTTTGATTTCCTTTTCCATACATTTCTTCTATAGTTTCTCTGTCATATTTCGCATTTCACATGGTATCCTACCGCATGCTAAAATGAAGAAAAGAGGTTCTTGGGAGGTTTATTATGAAGCTTCGTATGATTGTAGACACGGTGATGCTTGTCTTATTCCTCGCGATTCTGGATTACCGCCAGATCGGGAGTTCGCATCATGAAATCTTCGGGATGATTTTCTTTGTCATCGTCATTTTCCATAATTATTTGAACAGGCAGTGGTATAAGTCTCTTCCGCGCGGGCGGTGGAACTGGGACAGGCGGTTCACGTTTCTGATCGATGTCGTGCTTATAGGTTCGTTCCTCGCAGTCATGATTACGGCGCCGCTGATTTCTTACAAGCTGTCGCTGGATATCAATGCGCCGCTCATCGTTCACAGGATTCACCGGATCGGCGGTTATGTGATGCTCGTTGCAATCGGGCTGCACCTGGGGATTCACTGGAGCGCTCTTCTTCCGCGTTTCAAGAAGGCTCTGCACCTGGGAAATACGAAGACTATTTCTATTTTCCTTAAGGTGCTTGCTGTGGCACTGGCCGCTGCAGGAATTTACTTCTCGTTTGGGTTCCACATGGGAAATCGTATTTTCCTGCTTCCTGTCACGGGGACACGGATGCGCGCGCCAAACGTGCCTGCCTTTGTTCTCGCCCATCTGACGATTGCGATTCTCTATGCGGAGATTTCCTATTATATACAGAAGTTCATCAAGTCGAGCGGAAGGAAACCAAGAGCAGTAAAGAAATAATAAAAAGAGGTTGTAGAAATGATCGCACATTTCTACAACCTCTTTTTTATTTCTTATTCGCTTTTCAGAACGTATCATGGGCGGCGTTGTCGTACCAGTGGTATTCTATCTGCTTGCAGATTTCTTCTGCTTTTTCTTTCCCGAACTGATCGGCAACAAAGCCTACTGCCATGTCAGTGCCTGCGGAGACACCGGCGGCGGTATAGATATTGCCGTCACGGACCCAGCGGGGTTCTCTTTCCCAGAGGACGCTTGTCCCCTGGTTCCTGACCCAGTCAAAGGCATTCTTATTGGTCGTCGCGTGCCGGCCGTCCAAAATGCCTGCTGCCGCCAGAAGTGCAGAACCTGTGCAGACGGAGAGCACCCATTTCGCCTTTGAGGCAAGGTCGCTGAGGCCGGAGAGGAACCAGTCGTCGGTGACAAGGGTTCTTGTCCCCATGCCGCCCGGGACGATGAGGATATCTGAATCCTGCACGTCGAGCATGCGCTCGGTCACGACCATGATGCCCTGGCTGTTTGTCACGATGCCGCCAAGAAGCGATACGGAGCGGATCTCGTATCCATCCAGTTTGGACAGGACCTCTGCCGGACCAAATGCGTCAAGCGTTTCAAAATCATCAAACATCACAATCGATATCGTCTTCATGGTTTCCCTCTTTTCCTGTTTATCTTATAAGGATAAGACGCAGAGCGCCTTCCTGTCAATCTTCACCTTTCAGAGGCAACAAAAAAGCCCCGGTTTCCCGGAGCTTTCTCGTACGGAACACGGAACAGCTAACAGTAGAACTGACAACTCAAATCCTAAAAAAAGCATACAAGTTTCATGAACTATCATTCACTACATACAATCTAATCCGGAAAGGAGAAAACGCATGTGTTCCGATTTCGCTGCCTTTGCGGCAGTGGTTGGTGAAAGGTCTTCTTACCCTTCAAGTTCATTATAACACTTCACTTATCACATTTCTATATTTCTATCTATAAATCTTTCTCTAACTTGCAAAAGAAAGAGAAAACGCCATACGTTCTTGAAATAATGTTTCATCCCCGGCTGGCCTTCCCCAACAAAAAAGATGTGAAACCCACAGCGGATTCCACATCTCTTTATTTTTAGTCGTCTTTTCTTTCGTCCCAGTAGTCGACTTTCATGCCGATGGTTTCGGAGGTGAAAGGCGTGCCGTCGTTCTTTGCATAGTGGGCAGCGGCTTTTCTTACGTAGCGGAAACCGAGGTAGAGCATCGGAACGTTGCAGTATACCATGATGATGTTTGCAAGGTCAGAGAATGCCCAGAGGTTCGACAGGTCGTATCCAGCGATGCTGCAGGCAATGCCGAATGCAGTGACGAAGACGCAGAGCAGACGGAGAACGGTGATGAAAGAATTGGAACTGGAAATACGGTTCCCGGAAATTTCGGAGAAGGTAACGAAGCCCATGACGCAGGTGTATGCGAAGAGGCAGAAGCAGATGGAGACCATGACCATGACGAAGGTCTGCAGGAGATCCGGAGTCAGCGCATGGATGGAGAGCAGGAATTTCGGATAGGTGCCTGCCGCTTTCCATTCTTCAGGATTCAGCGCCCACTGGTGAGCCATGATGATGATGAAGCCTGTCATGGTGCAGATGACGTGGGTATCGAGGAATACGCCGAGAGCGGAAATGATGCCCTGTTCGCACGGATGGTGCGCTTCAGCGGAAGCAGCTGCCATCGTGATGGTGCCCTGGCCGGCTTCGTTCGACATGAGTCCTCTCTTGACGCCCTGCAGAAGTGCAGTACCGAGGACGCCGCCGAAGACAGCTTCCGGCTTGAAGGCACCTGCAAAGACGGCATGGAAGAAGTACGGAACGCTTCCCAGGTTCGTGAGAATGAGAAGGATGGCCGTGCCGATGTAAATGACTGCCATGACCGGGACAAGGATATCTGCCCAGCGGGAAATACGCTTGATGCCGCCAAACGCCATGAAGGTGATGAAGACAAGCAGAAGAATCGACATGACGTAGTAGAATGTCGACTGCAGCGGAATTTCCTCTCCGCCAACGAGCCCGACGATCGAGCCCAGGGCTGTGATGACGTTCAGGCCCTGCGCCGGAAGGCACATGAGCGCGTAGAAGATATAGAGAGCAGACAGAGCCACGCCTACCCATGCCTTATTTCCGCAAAGGCGCCTTGCATAGAAAGGAAGGCCGCCGACGAAGTTGTCGCCGCGTTTTTCCTTGAAAATCTGTGCGAGCGTGCCTTCAGTGAAGGCTGTCGCCATGCCGAAGAAAGCGGAAATCCACATCCAGAAGAGTGCTCCCGGACCGCCGGCAGCAATCGCGCCCGTGACGCCGATCATGTTGCCCGGGCCGACGCGCATAGCCGTCGAAAGGAGGAAGGCCGCCAGAGGAGAAATACCCGTGTGGATGCTTCTTCTCGTGGCAAGGGTCCGCACGCCCGTCATGAACTGGCGGATCTGTACGAATCCGAGGCGAAGTGTGAAATAAATGCCTGATCCCACCAGTACGATGATGGCCAGGGAGAATGACCCCAAGACAGGGATGTCCTTCCAGAAACCGAACATCTTCGGGAAATCCCAGAAGAAGTCAGAAACCGGAGTGACGAAGCTGAGTACTGCATTCAGAGCTGCAAATAAGTTTTCCAATAGCTTCACCCCTCATTTTTTTATTTACAGGGCTCCAGAAAGCCCTTCAGATTACTGCTGTGCGCCAGCTTCTTTGATAGCCAGAGCGAGCTTGTGAGCGAGGCCGTGCATCTTTTTCTTGGAAACGGAGCATACGGCAAGGCGGATGCCCTTCTTCAGCGGAACCATGAATACATGATCCTTTTCAAGGATGTCGCAGACAGCCTGGGAATTGGTGACAGGAATCGTGATGAAGAAACCGGAGATGTAAGGAACGAACTTCACTCCTTCTTTCTGTGCTTCTTCTACGAAAATAGCGGCTCTTTCCTGGATGAGCTTGTAGTACTTGGCTCTTTCAGCGTCGAGCTGTTTGATCTTTTCCGGATCCTGGCAGATGCGGATCATTGCATGCTGAGCTGCACTGTTGCAGTTGGACCATGTAGCACGGCTGCTGTACTGGTTGATATCGACGTATTCCTTGATGACGTCTTTGTCAGAGGAAATGCCGATCATAGCGCCCATGCGCTGGCCGTACATCGTGAAGCCCTTGGAAAGGGTGTATGCACAAACGACGAGGATGTTCTTCGGGAGTCCGCCGAATACCTTGAAGAATTCACGGCATTCTTCCTTTTCGCCGCTGTAGTCGAGGTATGCAACGTCAGCAATCAGGATGGCATTCTTTGTTTCATCCTTGGTTGCTTCCTTGAGGACATCGACAGCAGACTGCCATTCAGCCACGGACATGCAGTAGCCGGTCGGGTTGTTGGCAATGCCGTTCAGAATGATGACGATATTGTCCTGTTTCTTCAGGATATCTTCTACATTTTCCTTGAAGGAAGCGGCATTGAAATGGCCGTCGCTTGTCAGGAAGGAGAATGTGCGGACCTTGCGGTTGTTGTCGTCGATCAGGCTGTCATAAGCGCCCCAGTGCCAGTCAGTAATGAGCACTTCATCGCCTGGTTCGGAATAATTGTGCACGACATGGTGCAGGACGCCGGTGCCGCCAGGTGTTGCGCAGGCATCGATGTATCCTTCCGGACGGGACTTGCCGAAGCACTGATCGATACAATCCTTCAGGAATTCATCATAGCCCTTGATCGGAGCATATGCGCAGAATTCCGGCGGTGTCAGGTTCTTCAGTTCCTGCTTGACGACATCAAGAACGACGAGGCTTCCGTCTTCATCAAGAATGGATCCTACTGTGGCATTGGTGACGTTTTCCACGCCGATTTCCTTAGCCAGTGCGATCGCTCTGTTGTTAGCAGCAAAAATGTTGTCTTCTGCGCTCTTTCCTTTTGCATGTGGTGCAGCAATACTGTACATACTTACATCCTCCTCCTAAATAGCTGGTTGCCCGGTCAATGCATTTCCCTCATTTTAGCATGAGAAAACCGCCGCTTCAACGAAAACTGCGGATTTTCCCGCCTCCGGACGCAAAAAAGGCCGCGGCAAATACAATGCCGCGGACACCCTTGTCCATTTCTATGAAGTTACTTTTACATTATAAACCATCCGGCAAAAAAAGAAAACGGACTATAAGGCTCCATCGTCTTTTTCGGGAGATTTCTTGCTTTTTCTCAGGAAATCTGTATAATTCTGCTAAAATTTCATGGAACGCCTGTACTATACTTGATATCCATGGTATGATAGAGCCAAAACTATTTACCGGAGGAGTTTAAACATGTCCAAAGATCCGAACTTTACTGAAACGGACCTGTTTTCATTTGAAGCGGGCCCTGCGAAACTGAAAAAGTCCCGCAGCAAGAAGGCAGAAGGCGAATCGCCCAAGCCGCGCAGGACAAAGAAATCCATCCCCGCGCCCGCACCAGAGCCCGGGAAAGAAACAGCAGCGCCTGAAGGAGAAACAAAAGCCTCCTCCCTCTGGGCTGACAAATACTGGGAATTCGACATCACCCACCCGTCAGCCGAGATCAAGGACGCCATGAAATCCTCCATGGTCGAGGAAGGCTTCACGAAACGAGAAGCCAACCGCGTCTTCAAAGGACTCACCTTCAAGGAAAAAGTCTTCAACACGAAGCGCCAGGCGAAAGAATACCTGAAAACCATACCGACCACCTACGCCGTCAAGTACAAGATCGGCATCGAACCATCCCCGCAGATGATTTCCCTCGAAAGAAGGCTGAAGGAAAAGCAGGAACGCCTCGCTTCCTACTCCAAGGAGCAGAACGAGAAGAAATTCAGCGCAGACTTCATCACTTGCCCGCACTGCAAATCCCGCGTGAACACCTCCTTCATCCACCCGCCCGTCTGCCCCGTATGCGGAGAAGACATGCGCTCTGATACAGCCGTGAAAACCATCCACTCCCTCGAAGAAGCCGTCAAGGATCTTTCCAAGAGAAGTGAAGACGCTGCAAGAAAACACAACAGCAAATTCACCGGCGGAGAACGCTGGATCATAAGGACAATCAATCCAGTCAAAGAAGAAGAATAAAAAAGGAAACCGCTGCAGGAGAATGTGCCATCATTCTCCTGCAGCGGTTTTTGAGTGGTGCGCTTTCTTATACACCATACAACCGAGCTGCGATTAGCAAAATGAACCCCTTTCGGCGCATTCGCGCCACTTTCCCCTAACGGGGACAGCTAAACCTCGCTTTGCTCATACGAAAGGATGGGGGTGCGGATATTTTTTTGGACCATTCTGGTAGTACTTACATTATCCCTAAGC
>ERZ894183.359-NODE-359-length-39599-cov-23.259837_pt1 | contig 39599 bp, 40 predicted proteins | sample MGYA00380279_ERZ894183 | MGnify/ENA primary metagenome ERZ894183 (study PRJEB32331, sample SAMN06328422) | human gut metagenome | biome: human gut microbiome; feature: stool | host: Homo sapiens | collected 2013-06-26 ... | reverse complement strand
GGTAAGTGCTGGGGGATTTCTTATTTTGTCAAGATACGGATTATTACTTACTTACAATACATCTTTAAAAAGCTGCCGGTCTTCTCCACGTAAAGATATCAGGAATATAAAATCCACCTGATTTTTATGCCAGGAGATGGGGCGGTCATTAAGTGCAACAGCAATCGAGGATATCCGTGTAAGTGATTCATCTGCAGTCAGTGGATGCGGAAGTGCAACATTTCTATAAGCACTGGGCGCCACCTGTTCATGATAGAGGATTTCCTGATGAAAAGCTTTATCTACATAATCAGACGTTTCCATCTTCTCACATAAGTATCGAATTGCTTCTTCCCGTGATGAAAAGTTTGTGCGTGGGAAGAACAGTTCCTTTTTAAAAATCTGTTGAATCTGGCGGCGTAGTTCCCGGTGGTGGATATTTTGGGTCAGTTCAGTCGCTTTTAAAAGAATTGTCTCATAATCCTGCTTTGTCGGAAGCATGTGAACTTTGATAGTAGGGATACCTAAATCAGGAATTTCAGGCAGCGTGGTAATGATTAAATCAACAGATGATAAATCTTGAATCTGCTCATACGATGTAACAATGCCATAAAGATTGACAGGTGCAGCCAGTTGCTTGATATGCTCGAAAATAGTGACTCCTATGTTATAGTAGTCATATAAAACCATGACAAAGTTAATCTTTGTGGCGGCATTATTCTTTTCTTCCATTAAAACTCCCAAATGAAGAGCTATATATGAAATTTCGTTTTCAGGTAATGTAACATGTATTTCCTGCCCGATAATAGAGGCTATATATTCTGCAATCACATATAAGAAAGGGTAGTCATTCTTTATTGTAATAAAGTAGTTTTCTGGTACAACAAGTGAATTGGAAGCCCTGTCCATGAGACTATTTAGGTGAAAAGCAAACCGGACCATAAAGTTATCAGCTTTAAGATCAATTCCGTAAATACTGTGTACCGCCGTTATTATTTTAAATAGTATCTCGCATGCCTGGGCCGGAACGATAGTTTTTATTTGTTCAAAATTAAGATTGCTTAAGTTGACAGAGCGGATTCTCGTAGTCATAAGAACAGAAGCATCCAATACCTGTGTAAAAGAAATATCTGTATGATAAATATCCATCAGATTTTGATGGATTTCTTTTACTATTTCTAATATATGCGGCGTAAAAGGATAGTTATTTATCACATTGTTTATCGTGTCAGGAATTTCACAGCGGTTTTGGAACATAGTCCTCTGGGATGTCTGCACAGTATTATATACAGTATTATCCAAACGCCGGTTTCTAATATTGGGTTATCACTGGGAGGACACATTGTTATTTGTATTTTGGCGGCTACAATCATGTGGTGTGGACTGCACGCTGGAACAATTGGGAATCTTGTCACACCGCTGCTTATTGCTGCCAGCGCCGAGAATCTGGCGGCTTACACCGCGGGGCGGGAAATCCCTAATATTATTACCCAGGAGTTTTTTAACCTGACTCTTCCCGGCATGGCAGGATGCCTTCTGATTCCGGCGCTTCTCATGGCATTTGCGTGCAGAAGCAGGCAGTTGAAAAGCGTGGGCCGTCTTGCGGTCATACCTGCGGTTTTTGGGATTGGAGAGCCCGTACTGTTTGGGGCTCCGGTCATGTTGAATCCCCTTCTTTATCTGCCTATGGTTCTCAGCATTATCGTGAATCAGGTATTCACATACACAGCCATAATGACAGGACTTATCGGGCGGTCCACAGGGGTTGTATTGCCATGGACAACCCCTCCGGTGTTGTATCCTCTGCTGGCAAATTCCACGTCGGTGCAGGCGGCAATCCTTAATGTGGTAATTATTTTCATTGATATTATTATTTGGCTTCCTTTTGTGAAAGCGTATGACAGGAACACGGTTTTAAAAGAGACAGAAGCAGAAAAAGAATAAAAGTATCATCATAAAAAATGCACCGGGGCGTGCATTTGCAAAGGTAGAAGTAACAGAGCTTCCTGATATAATGGTGAGTATAGAAACCATGGAAAGGAGGATACAGACATATGACTTGGGATGTGATAGTTTGTACGATTGTTGCCAATGCAGGAGAAAGCAGAAGCGCTTCTTTAGCGGCAATTGAAGCAGCCGGAGATAATAATTTTGAATATGCGGAGCAGTTGATGCAGGAGAGTGAAAAAGCATATCTGCTTGCCCATGAGGCGCATATGGAGATTCTGACAAGAGCTGCCGGAGAAGACCCTGTACCCATGAATTTTTTAATTGTACACGCGGCGACTCATCTGTCCAACGCTGAAGTTACGAAGGATTTGGCAAAACAGATGATTTCAATCTTAAAAAAAAGGAGATAAAGGGATGTTTAATATTGTTTTATTATGTCAGTTTGGAGCAAGTACGGGGATGTTGGCGGAACAGATTAAAAAGGCTGCCGCCAAAAGAGGCGAGGAGGCCATTGTCAATGCCTACAGCTTTTCCCGTATCAGGGATGTCATTGATGGGGCGGATGTTATTCTTCTCGGGCCGCAGATCCGGTTCCAGAAGGCTGCGCTTGAAAAAGAGTATGCAGATAAGGGGGTTCCGTTTGCAGTCATTGATACGCAGGCTTACGGTATGCTGAATGGCGATAAGATTTATTCAGACGCGAAGGCCAGGATTGAAGAATTCAATATAGGATAAGGAGAAGGTTCTGTGGACAAATTTGCAAATAAAATAGAAAGGATTCTGACTCCGTTTGGGGCAAAGCTTCAGAATGTTACGTTTATGCAGGCAATTTCCGAAGCTTTGCAGGCTACACTGCCGATCTTGATTGTGGGATCATTTGCCACATTGATTTCCAGCCTGGATGTTGGGCCATGGCAGGGGATTGTGAAGTCCATTCCGGGACTGCTGCCTGTATGTCAGAAAATCACATTATTTACTTCAGGGGGCTTTACATTATTGATGTTGATTGCGCTTGCACATTTATACTGTAAAAAAATCGAAGTAAAGGAGTACATTTCATGTACCGCCCTGACAGTTGCTGTTTTTCTGATTTTGTCTGAAATTACGGATGGGAATATTGCATCAAGCGCTTTGGGCATGAGAGGTATGATATTAGCCCTGTTTGTGGGCATTTTAGTACCAAAGAGTGTAAAGGCGTTGATTGATAAAAATGTCAGGATTCGGATGCCCAGCTCTGTCCCTAAATTTGTGGAAGAAGGGTTTACAATCCTGCTTCCTGCCTGCATCGTATGTATTGCGGCAAGTGTTATCAACTATTTGTTTACTTTGCTGGGGTATTCGAGTTTCCAGACCTTTTTTTACTCAACGATTCAGATTCCCCTTCAGGGGATTGGGCTGTCGTTTGGTGGCTTTGTATTTATCAGCTGCTTAGGAGCGCTGGTAATGTGGCCGGGGTTACATGCTTCCACTATTTCGGCATTTATTCAGCCTCTGGCATTAACAGCAAGCGCTGCCAATCTGGAAGCATGGAATTTAGGAAAGGCTCTGCCCAATGTAATCGAGTATTCATTTATGCAAAGCGCCAAATTCGGCGGCGGCGCGAACCTGCTCTTACCTTGTCTGATTGCGCTGTTTTTTTGTAAATCCAAACAGTTAAAAAGTGTGGCGGGGTTGGGAATCGTTCCAGCGGTTTTCTGTATTGGTGAACCAATCCTGTTTGGTTTTCCAATGATGCTGAATCCGATGATGCTGATTCCCATGATAATAAGTACAATCACTACATATACCATATATTATGCGGGTATTGCATCAGGAATGGTAGGACAATTTACAGGTGTTGTGCTTCCCTGGACCACGCCGCCGGTATTAAACGTCGCATTATCAAGTTCAACACCACTGCGCGCAATCATTATGCAGCTTATTGCAATGGCTGTCGGTATACTTGTCTATTATCCGTTTGTGAAAGGCTATGATAACCAGCTGGTTGAAAATGAGAAACAGGCAGAACAGATGATATCAGAATAGACAGGAGCACAATTTTAGAGCCTTGTTTATTAATTTGGAAAAGGAGAAGCAAAAATGGAGTCCAGCATTAGAAGAGCGCCTAATACCCAGTTTTTTGGAAAGGAAGCATTTTCAGAAAGCAGTGATACCGTAATCCGGTGGATGGGAGTAGGGGCTGCAATGATAAACTGTCATGGCACCTGCATAATGATTGACCCTATGTTAAAAGATGCAAATATGCCAATGCTGATTGATTTTCCCATAACGGTTGAACAGATTCCTTATTTAGACGGACTGCTGGTCACACATATAGACCGGGATCATTATAGTCTGCCGACCTGTCTGGCTGTTCACGACAGATGTAAAGAATTTCATACGACCCGGTATGTTGCGTCAGAGATGCAATGTGACGGGATAAACGGAATTGGACATGACATCGGCGACCGGTTTACAATTGGTCCCATGAGTATATTGGTGACTCCAGCCGATCATTGCTGGCAGAATCAGGACGAGAGATACAGGAACAAACGGCTTTATGTGCCGGAGGATTACTGTGGATTTTACATAGACACACCCGATGGTACATTCTGGGATATTGGCGACTCAAAGTTAATGGAGGAACAGCTGCATCTGCCTGAACCGGACATGATATTTTTTGACTTTTCAGATAACGAATGGCATATCACACTGGAGGGTGCATACAAACTGGCTGCTACATACCCAAATTCGGAGCTGGTCCTGATTCATTGGGGATCGGTCAACCGGCCGGATATTACAGCATGTAATGCAAATCCCATGGATTTATTCGAGAACGTCGCCAACCCGGGCAGGGTTCGGATTGTTGCTCCTGGAGAGCCGGTCAAATTAAAAAGAATCAGTGAAAGATGAGGAAGAACCGCAGCTTATGGAAATGGCTACCAATAGTAAAATACAGGAATTTTATACAGGAGAAAACAGAAAACAGATACACAGGCAATTTGTACGGCTGATTCAGATGATCCGGGACAGGGATTTTACGAATGTGTGCCAGGTGCTTACAGAGGACTGCGAAATCCACTATAGTACGGTGGGACACCACAAAGGAATTGAACCTATATGCAGGATTCTTATGTGGCCGGGAATCGCAATGGATATCAGGAAAGCGCAGATCCTGAATTTTACAGCCAGAAGCAGCGGGAAACATGCTGTTCAGACCGCATATCTTCAATGCGTAGAGGCAAAGGATGATGGAGTGAATGTGTTCCCCTTTATATTCGGAGGAGAATATGCAAACCGGTTGGTGAAAGAAGATGGAATATGGAAGTTCTCGGAAATCAGATTTGATCTGTGTTATGCAAAGGGCAATACAATATTTGTGAAGGACAGATGGGTATTGATGGATGAGAGCGCTTATTGCGGTCATGAACCAATGATCAATCCGGACATTGACAATCCGTGGAGGGTGATTCCTGTTGATGATGAACCACAGGGAAATGAAGAGAAGATATTCGAATTATTGTATAAGTACGCCTATGCGTTTGATCACAATGACTATAGGTTCATGAGTGAATTTACAACAGATAACTTCTATATTACAGCCAGTTTTGAGGAAGCGGCGCTCTGGTCGGATCAGCCGGATTCCGCTGATCTTGCCGGCTGCCGCCAGATAACTGATTTCCTAAGGTCTAAATTTCACAAGGAGGCCAAAATGATGCATTCCTGCCGCATGGGCAGGATTCTGTTCAAAGAGGATATGGCGGTTGCTTATATGCCGAGAGGAGAAGACCACCGGCTGAAAAACTGTGTCATGAACCGGGATAATGTGCATGGTATCTGCACAACGGCAATTCATACAGTATATGCGAAATATGATAGAAGTACGAATCAGTGGAACATGTTTAAATATAATGTGAACCCAATCCCCACCATATTTACCAAAGCCGAGGATGATTGTCTGGAATTTCATGAATACCTTGGAGGACGAGTGTGAAGAAATACAGGAAAGTAATTTGGGATTTTTTAATCTGTTACGAATTGGGTCAATGGGATAATGGCAGGGAACTGGCTGACGACGGCATTTTACTGGAGTCCACGCTGGTTGGAACCCATAGGGGAATCGAAGAAATTAAATCAGCCATACATCTGCCGGAGGAAAATAACATCAGCAATATGGTCATTACCAACTTGATACACAGGGAAGTGGACGGCCATGATCTGGTATGGTGTTATATGCACCATATGACCGGCAGCTATTACAGCAAACAGCTGTTTCCGCTTATTTATGGAGGAAAATTGTATTTTGATATTTGTAATAACAGAATTGCGAATATTAAATTTGAACAGGGCTATGAATATGGGAATACCTGGATGATGAAGGAACATTGGAGGTTCTACGAAGAAACAAAGAATATGCATTTGATTTCCGCAGATATTTTAAGGCAGGATGAAGCGGTGCGCAGTGCGGTGGATACGGTAAATCAATTCTTTTGGTCCATTGATCATATGGACAAGGCGTTGTTTCAAAAAATCTGCAGTAAAGATGTTGAAATCATCAAATCTGGAATTGACAGCGGCATATATAAAATAAGTGGTGTTTTCGATGTGGACGCATATCTGCGGTTTGAAAAGGAGTATTATGAGCAGAATCTGTACAGCATCCATATTGTGGATGAGTCAGACATAGATGCGTCTCATAAGAAAATTACGTGCTGGCATTTAAGTCCCGGACGTCCGGGAACAAAGCACTACGGAACCAATACCATTTTTATGCAGTTTTATGATGAAATAATTAATTTGGAATTGTACATGGATAAGGGCCGCTGGAAAATAGGGAAAGCAGTCTTTACAACGAACTCCAATCAGGTGGAATATAGTCCGAAGCTGCTGGTGCTGTGATGGTTACAAGCTAAAATAAGATTAAAAACATAAAATGTTTACCCTGTGATATAATCAAAGAAAAGACTGGGGGACAGCATATGTTTTTATTTCAGAAAATAGAAGAAACCATGATGAAATACACCGATGCCCGCCACGCAGTAGGCGAGTTTATCCTGCAGGAGCCGGAGGAGCTGTATCAATATACGGTTACTGAGATTGCGGCGAAGACCTTTACCTCGAAGGCTACGGTTGTCCGGTTTGCAAAGGCGATGGGGTATGACGGCTGGAAGGAATTCATGAAGGACTATATTGCTGAAGTAAAATATCAGAAAGACCATAAAAACACAGTGGACTTCAATATGCCGTTCCAGAAGGATGACAGCGTGGATACAATCATGGAGAACATCAAAAAACTGCAGATTGACAGTATTAATGAGACAGCGGATTTATTAGACAGAAACGTTCTGCAAAAAGCTGTGGATTACCTGGCCGGAGCCAATCGTATTGAGATTTTCTGTAACAGTCCCAATACCTATCTGGCAGAGTTGTTTAAGCGGAAGCTGATTACAATTGGTAAGAGCGCGGATGTAGCTATGAGAGGGGAAGCAGGGCTTGTGGCGGCTACGCTTGGGGCGCAGGACTGCGCGTTGATTATTTCTTATTCTGGAAACAGCGTAGACCAAAATCCGGTTAACCGGATTGGGATTTTAAAGAAAAACCATGTGCCAACCATCGGGATTACCAGCGGAGGCGACAACTATATGAGGAAAAACCTGGACTGCGTATTCACCTTGTGTACCAGGGAACGCCTCTATACCAAGATCGCAAATTATTCCACAGAAGAATCCTTAAATTATATTTTGAATGTCCTGTTCTCCTGTTGTTTTGCCAGAAACTATAAAGCAAATCTCGATTTCAAAATCAGAAATTCACGGGTGCTGGAACATGAGAGAATCACCATGATGAAGGCAATAAAGGATCAGGATTAAGAGGGCTGTACAGAACAGATTGTAATTTTTGTTCTGTACAGCCCTTGTATATTTGCATAAAGAACAGTGACTGTTTCAGGAAGTTTCATCCAAAAGTGGCATAAATACGGAAGATGTAAAACTTAGTTTTAGAATCGGCCATTCGCTTGAAAGCAGGGCTGCTATGTGATTAACTGTGGTTAAGAAGTGATGGAGACATCCTTTAAGGTATCGATAACTATCATAATCACGATAAGAGGGGAGTATTTCATATGAGCAGAAAATATGAAAAATTGGCCGGGGAAATTGTTGAAAAGGTCGGCGGGAAGGAAAATGTAAATGACGTGTATCACTGCCAGACGCGCCTTCGTTTTAAATTGGCGGATGAGGAAAAAGCGGATGACAGGGCGCTGGAGGGAACGGACGGGGTTGCGAAGGTGATACGGAACGCAGGTGTTTACCAGGTGGTCATCGGCACCCATGTGGCGGATGTATTCGAGGAAGTGGAGAAGCTGGTGGATACCGGAAAGGGAAAAGGAAGTACCAAAACAGCAGAAGAAAAGCAGAATGCCTTTGAGAAAGTAATTGACTTTGTGGCAGGTGTGTTCCAGCCAGTGATCCCGGCGTTGTCCGGCGCAGGTATGGTCAAAGCGCTGCTGGCCGTGCTGGTGGTCATGAAGGTCCTTTCCAGCCAGTCGCAGACCTACTATCTGCTGAATTTATTTGCAGACGGCGTGTTTTACTTTCTGCCTGTGATACTGGCATTTACCTGCGCCCAGAAGCTTAAGTGCAATCCGATCCTGGCGGCCGGAGTCGCGGCCATGATGCTGCACCCCAACTGGACGGCGTTAGTTGCGGCAAAGGAAGCGGTAAGGTTTTTTGATGTGATACCGTTTACTTTGACAAACTATGGTTCTTCGGTAATCCCGATTATTCTGATTATTTTTGCACAGTCCTTTGTGGAAAAGAGGCTGAAAAAATGGATTCCGAAGTCGGTGGAACTGGTCTTTGTGCCGATGCTGACCTTCCTGATCATGGGAACACTGGCGTTCTCCGTACTGGGTCCCATAGGAGCGGTTCTTGGCAGTTATCTGGGAACCTTCTTTACATTTTTAAGTGAATCGGCAGCCTGGGCTCCGGCGGTCCTGATCGGTTCCCTGCTCCCTGTGATGGTCATGTTCGGCCTGCACAACGGGGTCGCCCCGCTGGGCGTCATGCAGATGGCGGATCTTGGGTATGACAGTATCTTCGGACCTGGATGTGTGTGCTCCAATATGGCGCAGGCGGCGGCCACCACAGTGGTTGCACTTAGGACAAAGGATAAAAAGACAAAACAGATTGCAGCCTCCGGCGCAATCACCGCATACATGGGAATCACAGAACCGGCATTGTACGGAGTTTCCCTTCCTAAAAAATATCCGCTGGTGGCGGCCATGATTGGCGGCGGTCTGGGCGGCCTTTATGCAGGACTGACACATACCCATCGGTTTGCCACTGGATCTTCCGGATTGCCGGCAGTCTTTTTATACCTGGGAGATGACACGACGAAATTCTTTGTAAATATTATCATTGCAATCATTATCTCAATCGTAAGCTCTGCGGCTATTACGCTGCTGTTAAGTTTTAAGTTTGAGAAGGATACTGAGGAAGATGGACAAGAAATAGACAGGGAAGCAGCAGAAGCGGATGCTTCTCAGGAGACCAATGAGACCGGAACGGAAGTAGACTTCTTTGGATTCGCCTCACCGGTAAAAGGCAGGGTAAGGCCTTTGGCGGAAGCTGCTGACGAAGCATTTGCATCCGGGGCATTGGGGCGGGGAGTCATGATTGAGCCGGAGGAGGGTGTGGTGAGAGCGCCATTTGACGCTAAAGTGGCGGCCTTATTTCCAACCAATCACGCAATCGGACTGGTTTCCGATAACGGAGCAGAAATCATGATCCATGTCGGGATTGACACGGTTCAGTTGGAAGGCAGATATTTTGAGGCATTTACAGCCCAGGAAAACCGTGTGAAGGCCGGAGATGTCCTAATCAAATTCGATATGGAAGCAATCAAAGCCGCGGGATATCAGACCCAGACCATGGTGGTAGTGACCAACAGTTTTAACTATGCAGAGATAGGGACAGAATGCCATGAAGACCCGGACAGCAGCAGGGATATCATTATTTTAAAGAAATAGGACAGAAAGGGGCAGAGATATGTATTATAAAACATTAAAAAAGTTTCCAGAGAATTTTCTGTGGGGGGCCTCTACCTCCGCGTATCAGATCGAGGGTGCCTATAACCAGGATGGAAAAGGGATGTCTGTCCAGGATATCTATGAGACGCCGGAAGGGATTACAGACTTTAAGGAGGCGAGCGGCCATTACCATTGCATGAAGGAAGACGTGAAGCTGATGGCGGAGCTGGGAATGAAGGCATACCGTTTCTCTATAGCCTGGACAAGGATCATCCCGGATGGGGATGGGAAAGTGAATGAGGCGGGAATCCGGTTCTACAATGATTTAATCAATGAACTGATTTCCTATGATATCATTCCGGTTGTGACGATGTACCATTTTGACCTGCCGCTGGAACTGCACAAAAAGGGCGGCTGGGGGAACCGGAAGACCATTGACGCATTTGAGCAGTATGCCAGGGTATTGTTTGAGAACTTTGGCGACCGGGTCAAATATTGGCTGACCATCAATGAGCAGAACGTGATGATTAACCATCCCAATGCCATGAATCCGGGTAAGATTCCGTCTAAAAAAGAACTTTATCAGCAGTGCCATAATATGTTCCTGGCGGGGGCCAAGGCAACCCTGCTCTGCCATCAGATATGCAAAGGCGGAATGATTGGCCCGGCTCCGAATATCACCGCTATTTATCCGGAGAAGTGCAGTCCCGCGGATGTGATTGCGGCCGATGACTGGGAGAGTATCCGCTGCTGGCTGTACCTGGATATGGCGGTGTATGGGAGATACAATTCTCTGGTCTGGGCTTATCTGGAAGAAAAGGGATACACGCCTGTAATCGAAGCAGGGGATATGGAAATTCTTGCAAGTGCAAAACCGGATTTCCTCGGCGTCAATTATTATGCTACCGCTACTGTAAGTGCAAGTAAAAATGACGGGACGGACTGCCAGCCCAGAAATGGGGACCAGCAGGTCATGATCGGAGAGGAAGGCGTTTACCGCGCAGGAGAAAACAGTTACCTGGAGAAGACGGAGTATGGCTGGATTGTGGATTCCATCGGGCTGCGCGTCACACTCCGGCGTATCTATGACCGGTATCATCTGCCGCTTCTCATTACGGAGAACGGACTTGGTGCGAAGGATGTGTTAAATGAAGATGGAACGGTGCATGACCAGTACCGGATTGATTATCTGGAACGCCATTTCAAACAGGCGCAGCTTGCAATCACGGACGGCGTGGATTTGATTGGGTACTGCCCGTGGTCCTTTATGGATCTGGTCAGCACACACCAGGGATACGGGAAACGGTACGGGTTTGTCTATGTCAACCGGGATGAAACGGATTTAAAGGACATGGGGAGAATTAAGAAGGACAGCTTTTACTGGTATCAGCAGGTCATTGCGACAAATGGGGCGATATTGGATTAACGGACATCATGATGAAGACTGTTGTATCAAGAGGGAAACTTGGTACAACAGTCTTTTTTGCAAAAATGGCATCATTCTTGCTTTTATAACTATATAGAAACTATATGCTTTTTCATTAATAGAACAGGAGGATTTTATGTTTTCAAATAAAGATTTAAAAAAATTGATTTTCCCTCTCATTGTGGAACAAATATTACTCATGCTGGTGGGTATCGCTGATACCGTTATGATTTCTTATGCAGGGGAAGCAGAGATATCAGGAGTCGCTCTTGTAGATATGGTGAATTACCTGATAATTACAGTTCTGTCGGCGGTGGCCACGGGAGGAGCGGTAGTGGTGTCCCAATATCTGGGAAGAAAAGAGCAGGGGAGTGCCAACCGGACAGCGTCTCAACTCTTTTCTATAGCATTTTTGATTTCCACGGTTATTATGGCCTTATGTCTTTTGTTTTGTGAAGAGATATTAGGTGGACTATTTGGCAGAGTAGAAGCGGATGTTATGAAAGCGGCATGTGATTATCTGTTCATTACAGCATGTTCTTTTCCGTTTTTAGGAATTTATAATTCATCATCAGCGTTGTTCCGTTCTATGAACCGGACAAAAATAATTATGTATGTATCTTTTTTGATGAATGTTATAAATGTGATTGGAAATGCAATCGGAATATTTGTTTTTCATGCGGGGGTCGTAGGCGTGGCTGTACCCACACTTTTTTCAAGGGCAGTCGCGGCTGTTATTATGTTATGTTTGTCCATGCAGACAAAGTATGAAATTTGTATTACATGGAAGAAACTGATTTCCTGGAATCAGGGGGCTGCGGTGAAAATTTTGAAAATAGCGGTTCCCAATGGAATTGAAAACGGATTATTTGCACTGGGACGGGTGCTTGTGACCAGTATTGTTGCTTTGTTTGGCACGACCCAGATTGCGGCCAATGGGGTAGCTGGAAGTGTGGATCAGATTGCGTCGATTGCAACCAATGCCATGAATCTGGCAATTATTCCGGTGGTAGGGCAGTGCATTGGAGCGGGAGAATATGACCAGGCGTCTTATTATACAAAAAAGCTGATGAGAATCACCTATGTGTTGATTGGAGGCATGGGCGGCCTTGTGATTGTCACGTTGCCGTTCATTCTTGGCTTTTTTGAATTGTCGGCAGGAACCTATCGAATCAGCGTTTTGCTGATTATTCTCCACAATACGATGGCATTTTTGCTTCATCCCACATCATTCGTTCTCTCAAATAGCCTGAGAGCTGCGGGAGATGTGAAAATTACCATGTACATAGGGATTGGCTCTATGGTAGTCTTTCGACTTGGGTCGGCAGTTTTGTTTGGAATTGTATTTGGTATGGGAGTAGTCGGAGTGTGGATGGCAATGGGGATGGACTGGCTTGCCAGAAGCATAGCGTTTTCCATACGGTTTAGAAGTGGAAAGTGGAGAAATGTAAATGTAATATAATATTACACAATGTGCCAAAATGTGTGTCAAAATTGTACCATATTGTTTTGGCATGAAACTTGCATTGTATATTGTGATATTGTATATGACTTGGAATGCATAGGAAGGAGAAAAATATTTTATGAGAAAACAGGATGTATCACAGTGGAAGGTTGCAGTGCTTGGGGCGGGAAGTATGGGGCAGTGCATCGCGCAATTTATGGCGATGAACCGCCATGAGGTATTTTTGTACAACCGTACTCCAACAAATTTGGAAAAGGCCATGGTGCAGATTGAAAATAACCTGCAGACACTTGTATCCTTAGGGCAGATTAATGCGGAGGCTATCCCGGACATCAAGGAACGGATTGTGGGAAGCAGCGATTTGAAACGCTCTGTGGAGCAGGCGGATATTGTAATTGAGAACCTGGCAGAGGTAGAAGATTTAAAAAAGATGATTTTTAGCCAGCTGGACGAATACTGTGGCAGCGATGTAATCCTGTCCAGCGACACATCGACCATGAATATTTTTGATTTTTTAGAGATATCCCACCCGGAACGCCTGGTCATCACCCACTTCTTTAACCCGGCACATGTAATGCCGTTAGTAGAGCTTGTCCGCGGGCCAGAGACTTCCGATGAGACAGTTCATGTGACCAGGCAGTTTCTGGAACATACGGGCAAGCAGGTGGCGGTGCTGAACAAATGTATCCCTGGATTTATCCTGAACCGCATCACGTTGTCTGTGTTCCGGGAGGCGGCCCATATCGTAGAGGCAGGAGTAGCGACACCGGAGGATATTGATAAGGCTATCATATCTACCTTTGGCCCCCGGTATACGTTTGAAGGTCCCTTTGGATTGAGTGATTTTGCGGGAATTGATATTTATGAACGTCTGGCCACGCTTTTGCCTCCGGTACTCTGTTCCGACACCGAGTGTCCGAAGCTGCTGCATAAGATGGTGGAGGAAGGAAAATTGGGTGTAAAATCCGGTGAGGGATTTTACCGGTACGATGATGAAAAGGGAGCCAGGAGAAACCGCGACACAAAGATAATGAAAATGCTTGCCGCCATACAGGAGGTAAACAAACAATAAGAAACGCCCCGGCCAGGGGCGCTTCCAATCATCAATCAAAATGCAGTATTAACTCGTTTCAATCCCCAGCTCCTCTAATTTCCGGTAAAAGGTCCTCCGGGATATTCCCAGGTACTTGCTGGCCTCTGAACGATTGTTGCCGCAGGCGGCAAGGGCCTCATATATATCTTCTTTCGTAAGGGCCTTGCGTTTCCCGCGTATGGGAGGCTGGGAACCGCTAGTCTCCAAAACCGGTAGCGCTGCTTCCGCTTCCGAAGGGGCATTGGAAGCAGCCGCAGGGAGCGGGGCAGATGGAGCGGGGGCGGCAGGTTTGGCGGAGGAGGCGGAAGTCCCCTCCATGGGAAATGCTTCACGGAGCGCCAAGACGGAGCTGATATTTTTTTGCTCGTTCTTAGGGTAGTACCGTTCCGACACATTGTCCAGTATATATTCCGGGAGAATGATATCCCCGGGGTACAGCTGCACGACGCATTCCACCAGATTCTGCAATTCCCGGACATTGCCAAACCAGTCCATTTGCTGGAGCAGTTCTTTTGCACTTTCTGAAAAACGCATAATGTTTGGCTTGTCGATCCGCCTGGAGATGCTTCGGATAAAATGCTCGGCAAGAGGAACGATATCATCGCGTCTTTCGCGGAGCGGCATCAGGTACAGCTTCATGGTGCTGAGGCGGTAATACAGATCGGCCCGGAACAGTTTTTGTGCAATCATGTCGTCAATATTGGCGTTTGTTGCGGCGATGATACGGACGTCCACACGGATATTCTTAGAACTGCCCAGGCGCATCAGCTGCTTGGTTTCCGTCACACGAAGCAGTTTTGCCTGCAGTTCCAATGGCATTTCCCCAATTTCATCCAGGAAAATGGTGCCTCCATTGGCAAGCTCAAATTTCCCGATATTGCCGTTCTTGCGGGCGCCGGTAAAGGCCCCGGTCTCATAACCAAACAGCTCGCTCTCTACCAGGTCGCGGGGGAGGGCGCCGCAGTTAAGGGCGATGAAGGGTTTTCCGCGCCGCGCGCTGGCGTTGTGGATGGCCTGGGCGAATACATCCTTGCCTGTTCCGCTTTCTCCCAGAATCATGATGTTGCTGTCTGTCTGGGCCATACGCTGCGCTTTCTGAATCAGTTTTTTTAAATCGGCGTTATCTCCGATGATATCACTGAAGGTCTTGATTGCGCCGTTTGCTACCTGTCTGGAAAGCTCGGCAGTCATCTTCTGGGGAGTTGTAAAGTAAAAGACAACGCCATGAGCATTAATCATGGGCTGGTTGAAGGCATCTGTCGAGGCAATGACTTCCACGGTCTTTCCATTGCAGGTTACCTCCAAAGGCTGGTTTGCGATGGTGCGGTGATTCTGGACAATGTCCCAGAGCTCTTTGTTAGCCGGAAGGGGATCGATGAGATGCTCCGCGGGTTCATAATATATGTCTATGGGTGGAGTTTCAAGTACCTTAAAAAGTTCATCATTATAGTAGGTAGCAAGATTGCGGCCGGAAGTGCTCATCATGTTATCGATGGAAAGAATGCCCTTGCCGCTGCGCTCGTAATACATGGTTGCAATGTTGTTAAACTGCAGTGTAATCATCATATCATGGGCTGTTCCGCGGATCATGGTCAGATAATCATCCCATGCGTTGTCCAGGGAAGCGATGATACCAAGACCACATTCTTCCATCTGGTCATAAGGCTCATAAGGGCTGAGAATGCTGATAGGGGCGTAATAAATGGCATATTTTTTTAATACAGGAAATTCATTTTCCTCACCGATGGTACACAGGCTTTCACGTCCAATGATTCCCTGACGGACTGCATTATAACCGATATTCAGCCAGTTGCTTCCTGCCCGGATTCCATCATGCATGAAACATTCCAGAGTATAATTCTCATGGGCAAAGAGGTCAAGGAGAAGTCCGTCGCGGGAGAATAATCCCATTGCGTACCGGCTTCCGTGGCTGACGGATATGGTTTTGCCAATGTAACGCCAGATAAAGGTATACAGGCGGGAGAGTTTCTTCCGCTCAACACTGAGTGTCTCATAAGGGACATAGCTGAAAATTTCGTTTGGCATAAGGGTCACTCCTGTACAAAAATGTGTCATTTGCATTATAATATTATTAAGTATAACACACATTTGTGCCATTTAAAAGAATAAATGACACACCTATTTGTTTCTGCTGAAAAAAGAAGGTGAAATGGCACAGAAAAATTGGCATGAAAATTGCGGTTAATAAAGACACAGGCTTTAGGAGAGATAAGTCGGAGTATAAAAGGAGGAAGATATTATGGCAGTACGTAACAAACCACTTGGGCGGATTGATGTGAATGTAATTGATGATATCTGGAAGGGAAGTATTGATATGCATATCCATCCGGGTCCGGATCCCCTTGCGGAACGGCCCGTTGACAGCGTGCGTGTGGCAGAGATTGCGGAGCAAGCCGGAATGAAGGGAATTGTGCTTAAAAGCTTTTCCTATAATACAGTATCTGACGCGTATTTGATTGAAAAGAACATGACATCCGGCCTTCGCGTATTCGGCAGTGTTGTGATTGGCTACACCACAACCGGCGGTCTGGCCTATGCGGCAAGAACGATAGAAGCCATGGCAAAAATCGGCTGTAAGGTGGTATGGTTTCCGGCCATGGATTCCAGATGGTGTCAGTCCTATCTGGGGAAAGAGGGCGGAATCTGTATCCTGAAGGATGACGGGACACTGAAGGACGAGGTGCTTGACATTCTGGATGTGGTAAAGCAGTACAATATGGTCGTCTGTTCCGGACATATGTCCTATGAAGAAAGTACGAAGATGTTTGACGCGGCTATCCAGAAGGGAATCACGAAGATGGTTGCCACACATCCGCTGGCGGAGCTTAGTCGCTTTACCCTGGAGCAGATTCAGGAACTGGCGGCAAAGGGTGTGTACATTGAACACGTATATGGAACCCTGATGCCCCGTCTTGGCAGCATGGATCCCAGTGATTATGTGGACTGCGTCAAGCTGGTTGGCGCAGAAAAGTGCATTATGGGAACCGATCTGGCACAGGTATGGGATATGCCGCCGGCAGATGGTATGCGCCACTTTATAGCGATGATGATTCAGTTTGGCTGCACACCAAATGAAGTTGAAATGATGAGCAAGAAGAATCCGGCGAAACTGTTGGATATGGAAGAGGAGGAGAAATGATGAGCAGTTTGAAAGATAAAAGGTTTGGATTTTTAGGCTGGGGCGCCATTGGGTTTCCAATCTGCCATGGCTTGGTAAAAAGTGGTTATACGGTATACCTGCCCACTTACCGGAGAGAGAGTGCGCAGAAGCATGGATTTTCCGGGCTGGTGCCGGACGAAAAAGCAAAGACAGAGGCAATTGACTGGATGCTGGAGCACGGCGGCATTGCCACTGCTTCCCAGCGGGAGCTTCTGGAGAACAGCGACATCTTAGTATTTTCCCTGCCTAAATCCCAGCAGGTGGAGGATGTGGTTCTGGGTAAGGATGGTGTTATGGAAGTATGTAAACCGGGAACCGTAATCATTGACATGACCTCGGCAGACGCAGTTAGCACGAAAAAGCTTGCGGCGGTTTTGGAGAAAAAGGGGATTGAGCTGTTAGACGCTCCGGTAAGCGGAGGAACCTCAGGCGCGGCGGCGCAGACGCTGACCATCATGTGCGGCGGGAAGGAAGAGACCTTCCGTGCCATGAAACCGGTGCTTGACGTGATGGGTTCCCCGGATAAGGTAATGTATATGGGCCCCAGCGGCTCCGGCGATATGATCAAATGTGCCAATAACTTTCTGTCGGCCTGTTGTGCCGCCGCCACAACCGAGGCGGTTGCAGTATGTGCCAAAGCCGGTATCGATCCCCACATGGCGGTACAGGTAATCGGCAGCAGCGGCGGAACCAACCATGCCGCCACCATGAAATTCCCCAATATTGTTTTTCCTGGGAAAAACTGGAACTTCTCCTTGGGACTGATGAGTAAGGATGTGGGGCTGTTCAATTCCGCAAGCAAGGATATGGGAATCCCATCACTGTTCGGAAACCTGACGGCTCAGATTCTGGAAATTCCCAAAGCGGAAGATGGCGATAATGCGGATTGTATCCAGGTGCAGAAACTGTATGAGCGGTGGGCAAAGGTAGAACTTTGCGGTATCGATGCTGATAAATAAAGAGGACAAGATATGACCCTGAAACCATTGGAAGGAATAACAATCGTGGAGATGGGAACGACAGAGGCAGAAGGGATAGCAACTCTTCTGCTTTCTGATTATGGGGCGGAAGTAATCCGTTTGGAGTTCCCAAAAAAAGAGCAGGAAGAAAATTGCCAGGACTTCCGCATCTGTGACAGAGGGAAAAGGAGAATCCGTTTCCGGCCGGACGTGAGGGAGGACAGAACGTGGCTGGAGGAATTACTCTCCCATGTTGACGCGGTTGTGACATCTGTGCCGGATATCCGGATGTCACAGTGGAATCTGGATGTGGACACATTGTGCGGGAGAAATCCTGCAATGGTATACACCTCTGTGACCGGCTACGGGCAGACCGGCCCTTATGGGAATGGACGCCTGTATAATGAGGCCGCAATTCAGGCGGAATCCGGATTCATGGCAACTACTGGACCGGAACATGGAGAACCAGTGCGCAGCGGAAGTGATTTTGCCACATTTGCCGCCGCAGCCAACGCCTGTATCGGAACGCTGATGGCGCTCATCGACGCACAGCGTACCGGAAGGGGACGCAGAATCGATGTGTCGATGATGGATTCGATTCTGTATGGATTTGAAAACCAGTTCAGCGTATACCTGAAATCAGGGCTGATTCCAGAACGGCTGGGAAATCATTACGCGCTTTCCGCCCCGGTGGGAGATTTTATGTGTAAAGATGGAAAGAAGATTATGATATCAGTTGCCACAGGGGTACAATGGGAAAATTTTGCAGATGTTATGGGGCATCCGGAATGGCTGGAAAATCCGGACTATCGGAATGTGAGCGCGCGTCTGAAAAATCACTGCCAGCTGGAAAAGGAAGTGTCAGCCGCGTTTTTAGAGTACACCAGCCAGGAGCTGATGAGACGGCTTCAGACAAAAAAATGTATTTACGGACAGATTAATAATTTTAGAGAGGTTACGGAGCATGAGCAGGTACAGGCCAGACGTATGTTGATTGAAATAGAGGCTCCGGATGGAACAAAGCTGACAGTGCCATCCAATCCGCTGGTTATGGATGGGAAGAAAAATGCTGGCACAGTAATAAATGACACAAAAATGTGTCGTGAATGTGACATAGAAAAACTGTTTTTGGCATAAAAAAAGTGTGTCGGGAGAAAAAAGAACGAAAAAAGAAGAAAAAAACGTCTAAAATGGACTTGAATTTTTGGCATGAAACTTGCGGTTATATATGGGTGTAGGTTTCATTGATACATAAAACGTAAATAAACAACAAAAGGAGACGAGGTTATGAGTAAACCGTTAGAAGGTTTCAGGATTCTGGATTTCAGCCAGTTTATGTCTGGTCCCATGTGTACCCTGTTATTATCTGATTTTGGCGCGGAAGTAATTAAAATTGAAAATCCGCCAATCGGTGATAACACGCGTTACGGTAACATTATCGACCGTGATGTAAGCAGCCATTTTGCTACACGTAACAGGGGGAAGAAGAGTATTGTCCTGAATATGAAGGATGAGGCCCATAAAAAACTGTTTTTGGAGCTGGTTAAGACTGCGGACGCCGTGATAGAAAATTATAAACCAGGAACCATGGAAAAATTTGGAATTAATTATAAGGTGTTAAAGGAAATCAATCCTAAAATCGTATTTACATCAATCTCCGGCTATGGACAGGATGGCCCATATGCGTCCCACGCGGCTTTTGACCAGACCGTGCAGGCAGAATCCGGCATGATGAGCATCACAGGCCCGGAAGGCGGGGAACCGGTAAAAAGTGGTGGTTCCATCGCGGATTACACTGGCGGACTAATGGCATGTATTGGCACGCTGATGGGAATTTTGGAAGCCCAGAAGACCGGACATGGCCGCAGGGTGGATGTGTCGATGATGGATTCCCTAATTTTTTGCCTGGAAAACCAGTTCAGCTCCTATCTGATGACTGGTAAGGTACCGAAGCCCATGGGCAACAGCTACGCGTCCAGCGCCCCCATTGGCGCCTATAAATGTAAGGACGGAAAGTCTCTGATGATTACCGTTGGCACAGACGCGCAGTGGAAGACCTTTTGTGAGGCATTAAACCAGCCGCAGTGGTACGCAAATGAGGGATGGGCGACCATGACCCAGAGAGCGGCGGACTATAAAGCCATTGACGCGGAGGTGAACCGCGTATTCAGCCAGTACGACAGTGAAGAAGTAGCCGACATGCTTTTCAAGGGCAAGTGTGTATATGGAAAAATCAATGATTTTGAAGCGGTGGCAAACCACCCGCAGGTGCAGTACCGCAAGACAATTGTGAATGCAAATTATGCCAATGGTGTGACCTTCCGCGTGCCGGGCAATCCGATTTTGATGAGTGATCTGGAGCGGGAGACGGATTATACAGCCGCGGCGTTGGGTGAAAATACGTTTGAAGTGCTTGGAGAGGTTGCGGACCAGGAGACGCTTCATCAGCTCTTTGATCCGGTACTGGAGAAGGTTTCAGAGGCGCAGAAGGCGGTTTATTCAAAATCGAAGTAAGGAGATGATTTCATGGCAAGGTTAATTGAAAGCGGAAAAATTGAGGAAGTAATTTTTGCCAGATTTGAGCCAGGGGAAGATATCTTGAAGGCTTTATATGATATCTGCCGGGAGAAGGACATACGGACCGGCATCATCCTGGACGGAAGCGGGAGCGCGGTTGATTTTACATATCAGCATTTTCCAATCAACCCCAAACTGTGCCCGACCAATGTTTCTATCGGGACCATGCACGGGAAATGCGAGATCAGCCTGCAGGGCACCATCGGCTCTACTGTATGCAATCTTGCAGAGGGAGATACCCCGGACGCAGTGGTAGAGGGGATGTTCCCCACTGTTCCAGGCCTGTGGGAAGGACCGGCTGATAAATGGCCCATGGTTGGCTGTGAATATGGCCCAGGAACCCCATATATCCATGCCCATTGCGTGGCAAGCAATGCGGATTATACGGTATGCGGCCATCTGATGCCTGGGACAAAGGTGGCATCCGGGGACCCCAGTAAGCCTTCCCATTTTACAGTGATTATCGCAAAAATCAGTGGTGTGGAGCTTCAGGCAACCATTGACCATCAGATTGGGTTTTACCAGAATCTGGTAAAGGTTGAAGAATCATAAGTGGGAGGCAGAATATGCGTAAATTATTTGAAAAAAATCCTTTTATAGAAAAGGTCAACGCGGGAAAGGCGCCGGTAGGATTTTTTAACTATCTGCGGGATACTGCGGTGCTGGATATCGCGGGGACAGTGGGCTTTGATTTTGTGGTCATTGACAATGAGCATACCGGCATGGAGCGTGAAACAACGGAAAAACTGATTCTGGCAGCGGAACTGAACCAGGTTGTACCATTTGTCCGTGTTCCGGAACTGATTCCATATCTGATGCGCAATTACATGGAGATGGGCGCCCGCGGTATCCTGGTGCCTCATATCCGCAGCGGAGCGGAATGCAGGACGGCGCAGGAAGCTCTCCGTTATCCGCCTTATGGCAATGCCAGTTGCTGCAGATCAAACCATGCAGACGGATTTGAGGCAAAGAACTGGATGAAATATCTGGACCATGTACAGGATTTGGTATTTGTACCGATGATTGAAGATCCGGAAGCAATCGAACACCTGGATGAGATTCTGGATGAGTTGAAGCCGGGACGGGACATGGTGATGTTTGGAAAGGCAGATTACGGACAGGCCTGCGGTTCCCTGAATGAGGACGGAACCTTTACTTCCGAGGTAAATGAAGCCTACTTAAAGGTAATGGAACGGTGCAGGGCAAGAAATATCGGCTTCATGGCCTGTCCGTCCGCAGAGCCTAACGGGCAGACGGCCGCAGATGTGCAGAAGGTGATTGAGGAGGGCTGTTCCGCCGTGGTATTAAATACCGACCAGCTGACGCTGGCAGCGGCATTCGGAAACATTGTGGGCCCTTGCCTGTCTCTTGATATAAAAAAGTAAGGACTGAAATCTTATAGGAGGGGAATTATGGATTTAAAATTAACAGGGAAAGTAGTAGCCATCACCGGAGGCTCCGAAGGAATCGGCTATGCTATGGCCGAAGCGTTTGCAAAAGAAGGCTGCCGGGTTGCCGTCTGTTCCAGATCCCAGGCGAAGCTTGATAAAGCAAAGGCAGAGTTTCAGGAGAAAGGCATCGACCTTTATGTAAGGAGCGTGGATGTCAGTGACTCCGACAGGCTCTACGCCTTTGTGGAAGAGGTAAAGAATGATCTGGGACGCATCGACATCTGGATTAACAATACGGCCACCACAGTTGTGAAATCCATCCTGGAGCTGGAACTGGATGAGTGGAACCGGATTATGAATACGAACCTGAACTCTTATTTTGTCGGAACCCAGGCGGCTGGGCGCGTCATGAAAGAGCAGGGAGGCGGAGTGATTGTGAATGTGGCGTCCTTCGGGGGACTGATGCCTCCAATGTACCGCAGCGCGTACTGTACCAGCAAATATGGGATTAATGGTCTGACAAGAATGTCCGCGGCGGAATTTGCCCCATTTGGAATCCGTGTAAACGCGGTGGCTCCTGGAAGCATCAATACAGCCATGCAGGCGGCGGCAGGACGGACTGAGGAGGATGTGAAGCGTGTGGCAAAGAACTTTGCGCTGCACAGGGCAGGAGAGCCAGAGGAGGTCGCAAATGTAGCACTCTTTCTTGCATCAGACATGTCTTCATATATTGATGGCGTGGTGCTGGAGTGCAGCGGCGGTAAGTTCCTGGCTCAGGACTGTGATACCGCATGGCAGCAGAGACGCTGACCACCTGTTAAAACAACAATAATTGGGGGATAAAATTATGTTAGGAGTTATAGGGCTTATTCTGGCAATCATCTTTCTGATGGTCTTTGCTTATAAAGGGCTGGGAGCGCTGCCGCTGGCAATGGCGGGCGCATTGATTGCTGTTATTTTTAATCAGATGCCGGTATACGAAACCTTTACCGGCAGTTTTGTACCAGGATATGCAAGTGCCTTTACCAGCTATATGCTTCTTTTTGTAAGCTCTGCGTTTTATGCAAAGCTGATGGATATATCCGGCTGTGCCACCGCCATTGGAAATAAGTTTACGGAGTGGTTTGGAATCGGGCACGTGGTTCTGGTTGGTATCGTGATTGTCGGTATCCTGACCTACGGCGGTATCAGCTTATTTGTGGTAATTTACGCGGCAGCACCAATCCTGTATACTATGTTAAAGAAGGCAAATCTGCCCAGACATCTGACTGTGATTTGTTTCAGCGCAGGTTCTTCCACCTTTTCCATGACCTGTCTGCCGGGCTCGCCGCAGTTATCAAACCTAGTGGCCACAGAGTATCTGGGAACCAGTTTAAACGCGGCGCCTGTCATGGGTATTGTCTGTGGTATTGCAATGTTTGTAATGTGTGCTCTCTATGGCGAATGGGCATCCAAAAAGGCCCGTGAGCGCAAGGAAGAGTGGAGCTATCCGGCCAATGTGGACCCGAAAAACTATGAAGTTGACGCAAGCCAGTTACCTGCAGCATGGAAAGGATTTCTTACCATCGTCTGTCTGATTCTTATCATCATTGTCGGCAGCCATAAAGGTGTAAATGCGACCCTGATTGCGGTTGCGGCAATGGTAACCGGCAGCCTTATGGTCATTGCTTTGAATACAGACCGTTTTTTTGGCAAGGTAAAATGGCTGAAACTATTTACAGAGGGGATGACCAGCGGCGTAACTTCCATTGGAGGAATTGCCGCAATCCTTGGATTCGGCGCGGTAGTCAAGGCTACTCCAGCCTATCAGAATATTATTGACTGGGCGCTGGGACTGAATATGAATCCGTTGCTGCTGGCGGTAGTCGTAACCTGTATCGTATGTGCCATCGCAGGAGGGTCGTCCTCCGGACAGCGTATCATGTATGAGACCATGGCGCCCACGTTCCTGGCGTCCGGCGCAAATCTTCCCGTACTTCACCGGCTGGTTGCCATCGCATCCGGTTCCCTGGATACCCTGCCCCATTCTTCCGGCCTGTTCCTGGTATATGATCTGCTGGGACTGACCCATAAGAATGCATACCGTCACAGCTTTGCAACATCCGTGGCGATTCCGTTCCTTGTAACCGTTGTGGCAACGACAGTTTGTGTTGCTGTTGGGATTTAAAACAAAAAACTATATTAATTATAATTTCAGGAGGAAAAAATTATGTCAGAACATCGTATTGACGAAACATGCCGTTATGAGGAGGATTTCATCATCCGGAATTTTAACAAGATGATGGAGGGTAAAGTTGTGATTGTAACCGGCGCAAGCTATGGCATGGGCAAAAAAATGGCGCAGTTAATGGTTGAGCAGGGAGCAAAGGTATTTGTAACTGCACGCGGGAAGGAAAAGCTGGACGCAGCCATTGCAGAGATTAAAGAGAAGACCGGCGGAGAGATTACCGGCATTACTGCGGATTCATCCAGACCGGAGGAATGCAGGAAGGTATTTGAAAAAGCGATTGAGGCATATGGGGACATTGATGTGCTGATTAACAATGCAGGCAAGGGTGAACTCATTACCATTGACGCGGTCAGCGATGAGGTCATTGACCAGGTGGTGGATACGAATATGAAGGGACCGCTGTACCTGTGCCGCGAAGCAGTCAAATATTTCCTGAAAAAGGACAGCGGGAATATCATCAACATTTCTTCTGTTAACGGCATCCGTCCTATGTGCGGCGCCGCGTATTGTGCCACAAAGGGCGGTTTAAATACCCTGACCAAGAACGTAGCAATCCGCTGTACCGGCACCGGTGTCCGCTGTAATGCGGTTGCTCCCGGACATACTCCCAGCCCTACCGCCTATGCCCATGATGACGGCGGCCCTCAGACATTGGCCGAGGGTGTTATGAATGAGGTCCGTAATACACGCACGGTCCGTTCCGTACATCCATGGGAAATTGACCAGGCTTATGCCGTGCTGTTCCTGGCCAGCGATATGTCACGCTGTATTAACGGAGAAGTGCTATCTGTTGACTGCGGCTGTTATTTATAAAAACTGCAACTGTTTTTTAACACAATGCCGGCAGCCAGTTCCAGCTGCTGGCATTTACTGTTATATAGGGGAGAAAACAATGGCACTGGTAAAAGTGAATTTTTTTTCGGAGTCTTTAAAAAGAACGGTTAATTTTATGGCGGTTATCCCTATTGATAAAAGGGAAATGGATGGAGAAGGCCTGCGGAGCAAGGATGCGCCATTAAAAACGCTGTATCTGTTTCATGGGATTTATGGAGGTGAATATGACTGGCTGACCAGTACACGAATTTTTAAGTGGGCAAAGGACCGAAATCTTGCAGTGATTCTTCCAGCGGGTGAAAATAGTTTTTATAATGACAACCTATATAATTATTATGGGAAGTTTGTAGGGGATGAATTGGTAAACTTTACAAGAACCATGTTCCGGCTGTCAGAAGAGAGAGAGGATACATTTGTTGGTGGTCTTTCTATGGGAGCATTAGGAGCTTTGTATAGTGCATTCCGATATCCGGATACATTTAGCTCTGTGGGTGCATTGTCAACAGCAGCCATTGCGGATATATATCCAAAGGGAGAAGGAAACCATACGGGGCTCCTGGACCGCCGTTCTTACTTTGAAAATGTGTTTGGACCTGCAGATTCCTTTAAGGGCAGTGATGCCGATTATTACAGATTGGCCCGGGATTTGGCTGAATCAGGAAAGCCAGTGCCCGGAATCTATATGGCGGTTGGGAAGGACGACCCATTGCTTCAAAATAGCCGGCTCTATCACAAATATTTGACAGAGGCGGGAATTCCTGTGGACTACCATGAAGATGAAGGCGCGCATGATTGGGCTTTCTGGGACCGGAATTTATACCGGTTTCTGGAGTGGCTGCCGGTGGAACGCCGGCCTGCAGATAAAATTTACGATTTTTAAGTGTGACACAAAGTAAAATGGCACACGTATGGCACAATACGGGAAAGAAGTGTGCTTTTCAAACAAAGTGACACAAATGGTAACAATGTAAACCAATCCATACACGCAAATAAATTGGCATGAAATTTGCTCTATATAGTAGTGACAAACATTTATGAGGAGGGAAAAATACACACTATGGAAAAAAAATGGTCTGAATACCAGGAGTCAGCAAAACAGAAGTTTATTGAAGCCAGAGGCGCTTGGAAATGGAGTGCAATGTGGGACACCATCCTTGAATTAGATCCCAGTATCGTAGCCTCCTATGCAAGCTATTCTTCTGTACCTGATAAACGCAATTACCTTGACATCAGAATGCGGAAATTCATCTGTATCGCTATCGACAGCGTGACTGGCTGTCTGAATGCAAACGGGCTCAAAAATCACATGAAACATGCCCTTCAATTGGGAATTGATGTAAAAGAAATCCTGGAAGTACTGGAAATTACCTGTATGGTAGGAGCTACCACCCATTCAATGAGTGTACCGATCCTGGTGGATGAGCTCCAGCGCCGGGGAATCAGCATTGCGGCGGAAGCATTGGACGACCGGCAGACAGCCCTTAAAAAAAAGTATCTTGAGAGTCATAACGGATACTGGTCGGATGAAAAAGAAAATATTTTGAAATTGGATCCCGAGTATTTTGAAACATTTACGGAATTTGAGGCAGGTCCCTGGAACAACGGTCCATTGTCCCCAAAAGAGAAGGAACTGATTTATCTTGCAGTTCACGCGGCACCGGTTACCTTGCATCCGGATGCGGTAAGATACCATATTTCAAGAGCATTGGACTGTGGAGCGGAAATAAAAGAAATCGTGGATGTACTTCATATTGTCAGTACGCTGGGAATCCACGCGGTAACCATGGGTGTTCCGATTTTGAAGGAAGCCATGAAGGAAGTAGAAGCAGAAAAAATATCAGGAGGAAAATAATTATGGCAAGTATTGGGAAAGTTGACTGGCATACACGTAAAACACCGGATTTTGATTCTATTATTGGAAAGGGACTGGGACCGAGATATTTTGAGTATACATGGAGAGATGTAATCCTTTACGCGCTTGGAGTGGGATGTACAAAAGACGATCTGCCATATGTATGGGAAGGCTGCCCGGATGGTTTCAAAGCGTTGCCGTCCTTTGTCCTGACGGCATATCTGAATGCAATCACCATGCAGCCGCAGAGAAGAGTGCCTTACGCGCCGAACGAGATTCCAGGAGACCTGATTATCGAGGCACTGGATGGATATATACCGAACAGGCTTCATATGGGTGTGGATTTTATCATGCATAAGCCCATTGACCCCCTGTGCGGAAAAATTCTGACAGAAGACAGTGTAGAGGAAGTATTTGACTGGGGCGAGAAAGGCGTTGTGAACCAGTGTAAGATGGAGATGTATGATATCGCGGGCAATCCGGTCTGTACGCTGCGGAGCCAGCACTATATCGCTGCATTTGGCAATAACGGAAGACCCAAATATGTTTCCAATAAAATGAATTATCCAGACAGGGAACCGGATTTTGAATGTGATGACCACATTGCAGACAACCTTGCCGCTTTATACCGTCTGACCGGCGATACCTATACCACCCATATTGATCCTGAAGTTGGAAAAGGCTACGGCTATAAAGGCGCCTTCATGCCAGGCCTGTGTTCTGCGGGTTTTGCAGCAAGGCTTGCAATTCAGGCAGTTATCCCCTATCAGCCGGAACGTGTTACCCATGTTGCCACACAGTTAAGAAGCGTGACATTCCCGGATACCCCCGTAAAATTCCAGGCATGGAAAATTGAGGAGGGGAAACTGATTTATAGGATGATTAATAAGGAAACAGGAAAAGCAATCGTAGATAACTGTCTGCTTGAGTATAAGTAATCATAGAATGTGTGGAAGGAAGTAAAAAATATGAAGTACAAAAAACTCTTATCACCGGGCAAAATCGGTTCATTAGAACTAAAAAACCGCGCCATCATGGCTCCCATGTCCGCAGCCCTGGGCAATCCGGACGGAACGGTATCAGACCCGCTCATTGCTTATCTGACAGCCCGCGCAGACGGCGGCGTCGGAATGATTATTACAGAGTACTGTTTTGTGACAGAGGACGGGAGGTCTTCAGATCATCAGATATCCATTACGGACGACGATAAGATTCCAGGCCTCAAGAAACTGGTTGATGCAGTCCACAGCCATGGCGCGAAAATCTGCCTGCAGCTTCAGCATGGCGGAAGACGCTCCATGGTAAGGGTGATGGCGCCCTCCGCCATCATGAAGCAGACCGACAGGGTGACGCCCTATGAAATGACGACCCAGGATGTCTATGATTTAATTCAGGCATTCATCGCGGCGGCTGTAAGGGCAAAAAAGGCCGGTTTCGATATGGTAGAGGTTCACTGCTCCCATGGATATCTGCTGAATGATTTTGTCTCCCCAAGCGCCAACCGCAGGACGGATGAGTTTGGCGGCGGCATCACGGGGCGCGCAAAGGCACCGGTCATGATTATTGAGGGAATTAAGAAAGCATGCGGTGAGGATTATCCGGTCAGCGTCCGGTTAAACGGCGACGACATGGTATCAGACGGGAATCTGGGAAGGGATTCCGCAGCACTGGCCATGCTGATGGAAGAGGCCGGAGCGGATTTGATTGATGTTTCAGGCGGTATGAACGGCGTGGGTTATGGAATCGCTCCCGCCGCTGTGAAAACCGGATACAACGCGGATCCTGCGGAAGAAATCCGGAAGGTAGTAAATATTCCGGTGGCTGTGGCGGGCAGGATTAATGAACCGGAATATGCGGAAAGCTTATTAAGAAAAGGCGAAGTGGAATTCATTACCCTGGGAAGGTCCCTGTTCGCGGATCCTGAGTTTGTCAATAAAGCGGCCGAGGGAAAAGAAGAGGAAATCTGCCCCTGTGTAGGCTGCCTGCAGCGGTGTTATGGCAGCTACGGCCATGGAGGCCAGTTCAGAGGCTGTATGGTAAATCCATTTTCCATGAGGGAAACGGTGCTTAAGATAGAGCCGGCAAAAACAAAGAAAAAGGTTGTGGTAGTAGGAGCCGGTATCGCCGGTATGGAAACAGCGTGGACGGCGGCGGCTCGGGGCCATGAGGTTCAGCTTTTTGAGAAAAGTGCATACCCTGGCGGTCAGTTTAAGATAGCAGCCATCCCGCCTCATAAGCAGATGCTGGCAAGAGCCTGCGTTTATTACAGTCGCATGTGTAAAAAATATGGCGTACAGATGCATTACAATACGGAAGCGGACCGGGCATTGATTGAATCCTGCAATGCGGATGTTGTAGTGGTCGCCACCGGCGGCAATCCGCTGGTTCCGGGAATACCAGGGTTAAAGGAATCTGGCTGTATCGCAAACCGTGAAATCCTGCTCGGACGGATTGCACCCGGAGACAAGGCCCTGATTCTTGGTGGCGGCCTTCAGGGGGCGGAGACAGCGGATTTCATGGCGGAGCATGGCTATGAGGTTACTGTGATTGAAATGCGGGACGGCATCGCTATGGATGACCATCCGGCAACCCAGAAGCTGCTTCTAGAACGGCTGGCGGCCAACCATGTGAAGTTAATCACTTCAGCTACTGTTAAGACTGTGTACCCGGACGGCGTGGATTATGAGAAGGATGGAGAACTCACCGGCTTAAGAGGGTTTGACAGCATTATCCTGGCATTTGGCACCCGATCGGAACGTGGGCTGGCAGAAGAACTGAATGGGATTGACGCTGAAGTTATAACAGTGGGCGACGCCGTAAAGGCGGGGAACGCAGTGGAGGCAATCTACCGCGGCGCAGTGCTGGGAACGTCTATCTGACAAGGAGCATACATATGGCGGGACAAACGGAAAAGAAGACGAGATTTACACTTTTGGATCTGGGTGACTTTGACGCATATAAAGCAGAGCATGTAACCCTTACGGAACCGGAAAAAATAGTGGATAGGACCAGGCGGATTGTCTGGCCTATTCCCTGCTATTGTGTACTGGTGCAGCATCCGGTGCTTGGCAATGTGCTGTACGATACGGGAATCGATGATGAGTATGAGACCCGCTGGCCTGAAAATCTTCTGGAAGAATACCCGGTGAAAAGATTCCACCGGCTGCAGGACCGGCTGGGAGAACTGGGGCTTTGTGCTGCGGATATGGATATGCTGATTCTATCCCATATGCATTTTGACCATTCAGGGAACCTGCGGATATTTTGTGGGACAAAGGCGGGAAAGCATGTGGTCATACAGGAGGATGAAGCACGTCATGGATTTACCCTGTCTAATATTTATGACTGCCGGGAAATCAAGTACCGCTATGATGGTTATGTCCGCCATGAATTCAATGGGCTGGATGGAATTGCATTTGATTTGGTAAGAGGTGATGTGAAACTGGCGGATGATCTGGAACTGATTCATCTTCCGGGACATACGCCGGGAACCATGGGGCTGGTGGTGCGTACGGAACAGTTTGGAACAGCGGTTTTTCCATCGGACGCAATCTATAATGCTATCAATTATGGTCCTCCCGCTGTTCTTCCAGGAATGTGCGCAAAGCCAGAAGAGTTTCGGGACAGCATTGAGAAATGCAGGGAACTGGTAGTGCGGGAAAATGGAGTTGTATTTTTCAGCCATGATATGGTAAAGTACCAGGATTATAAGAAATCGCCGCAGTGGTATCTATGATATCAATATAAAATTAATACATAAAATATGGAGAAAATTATGCCGAAAAATTATTCAAAGACAGCGGGTAAGCTGATTGATGAATTGGGCGGGAAGAAGAATATCAGGAGCGTAACCCATTGCATGACTCGCTTACGATTCGTATTAGAAGACTGGATATGGTGTCCGGTTCCGTGACCCCACTTCTGCCGGCATTGATTGGCTGTGGTATGGTAAAGCTGCTTCTGATTCTTCTTGATCTGTTTCAGGTTCCAGGCAGCTTGCCCACATACCGTATTTTAAGCGCGGCAGCCGATTCTGCATTTTATTTTATGCCGATTCTTCTGGCCTGGTCCGCATTGAAGAAAATGAATTGTAATTCTGTTCTTGCAATAACCATTGTGGCAGTATTGGTTCACCCCGATATTACCGCATTGCTGAGTGGAGGCTCATCCAGCTTTTTAAGGATACCGGTTACGCAGGCAACCTATAGCTCGTCTGTATTGCCTGCATTATTAAGCGTATGGTTCCTTTCAAAAATAGAACCGATAACGGACCGGCTGTTCAAGGGCTGGCTGCATACAGTATTGAAGCCGCTTATGTTACTGCTGATTTGCGTACCGGTTTCCCTGATTGTACTGGCGCCATTGGGTACATTGATTGGAACAGGACTTGCGGTCGTACTAAATTTCATGCAGTCAAAGGCCGGATTGCTTACCTTGGGGCTCTATTCAGCAGCTATGCCATTTGTTGTAATGTCAGGGATGCACTATGCAGTATTTCCGTATGTATTATCTAATTTGGGAACGCTGGGATATGATATGCTGCAGCTGCCCGCAATGCTTTGTTCAAACCTGGCACAGGCAGCAGCAAGCCTGGCAGTTGCAATCCGTACGAAGGATAAGAATTTGAAAGCAGTGGCTTCTGCGTCCGCCGTTTCGGCTGCTACAGCAGGAATTACGGAGCCAGCCCTCTATGGTGTTACTATGCGGCTGAAGAAGCCTTTAATCGCCTCTATTATTGGTTCCGGCACAGCAGGTCTGTTTGGAGGTATTGTGGGGCTTAAAGCATATGCATTTTTAACGCCATCCCTTCTGGCCCTGCCTATTTATATCTCCAGTCAGAATGTGTATAATATTGTATATGCGGTTGCAGCCTGTATGATATCTGTTGTTGTAACCTTTGTTTTGACCCTTATTTTCGGGTGGGAAGACCCAGCCGGGGAAAATAGTAATTCATGAAACAGACTTAGGAGGTAGATTATGCAGGCAGCAGCACCTAAAACGCAGCATTTTGGAAAAGAGGCGTTTGGTAGGATAGACGGAACAGAAATCAGATGGTTAGGAAACGCAGGAGCGCTGATTAACAGCAGAGGGACAACTATAATGGTGGATCCAGTGTTAAGTGGCTTTGATATGCCATTACTGATTGAAATGCCTATTACAGAGGAGGAGGTGCCAGCAGTAGATGGAATCCTTCTGACACATTGCGACAATGACCACTATGGAAGGCAGACCTGCAGCAGGCTTGCAGGCAAGGCCGGGGAGTTTCATACGACGGGATATGTAAATACGCTTTTGTCAGAAGAACTGCAAATCAATGGGTATGGCCATGATATTGGGGATTGTTTTTCCATTGGATCAATCAAGGTTACCCTGACTCCGGCAGACCATGCATGGCAGAATGAATCCCCGAAGCATCACACAAGAGACTTTCAAAAAAAGGATTTTTGTGGATTTTGGCTTGATACACCGGATGGAAGCATATGGGTGGTTGGAGACAGCAGGCTGCTGGATTCACAGCTTGAGATGCCTGAGCCGGATGCTGTCCTGTTTGATTTTTCAGACAGCAGATGGCATATAGGGCTGGATGGAGCAGAAACGTTTGCCAGGGCGTACCCGGATACTCCGTTGATTTTATGGCACTGGGGGAGCGTAGACGCGCCGGAATGGAAGGAGTTCAATGGGAATCCGGATATTTTACGCAGCCGTATTGTAAATCCGGAACGGGTAGTCGTGCTGGCACCTGGAGAGAAATATAAAATTGGATAGAAGGGGAGTAATAAACAATATAAAAGGCACCGTGCTGATTGATAGCATGGTGCCTTAAACAATCGGAGGTTAATAAGATGGAAACAGGTAATGGGAAAATAACGGATTCAGTCTATGGCCTGGGCTCCATTTGCAGAAGGAAGGGATGGTATTTTCAAAGAAAACAGAATCAGCAGGAAATGGCTTGCAGTTCCGGTTGGGATTGTTTTGGCAGTAGTTTCCTGGTTTACGGGAATGAAGTTTTTGCCCGTCCGGAAAATGTGGATGCCAGGAACGGCCAGGGGCAGAAAAGCGGTATGCTATTCCAGGAAAACAGCAAAGCCGGGGAAGGGCATATGCCAGATTCTGATTATTGAGGATGACCAGTTGATTGCTGAATTAGAGCGGGATTACTTAGAGGCAAGTGGTTTCGAGGTTGAAATCAGGCTGAATGGGGATGATGGCTACAAAAGTCTTATGGCGGGCGGCTTTGATACTGTGATCCTGGATATTATGCTGCAGGGGAGAAATGGGTTTGATATCTGCCGTGAGATACGCAGGAGACTGAACATTCCTGTCATCATGGTGACTGCTAAAAAAGAGGATGTGGATAAAATCAGGGGACTGGGGCTGGGAGCGGATGACTATATGGTAAAGCCTTTCAGCCCGGCGGAACTGGTGGCCCGGGTGAAGTCTCATATCCAGATCCACAAGCGGCTCCTGGATCAGAGGGAGGAACAGCAGGAATCCATTATCATCAGAAACATCAGAATCCTGCCAAAGGAACGGAGGGTGTATGTGGACGGGGAGGAGACAGCGCTTGCGAACAAAGAATATGAGCTGCTGCTATTTCTGGCGGAGAATCCCAACATTGTATTTTCCAAAGAGAATTTGTTCGACCGGGTATGGGGTATGGAACATGTAGGGAATACAGCCACAGGCACGGTACATATTAACCGGATCAGGGAAAAAATAGAAAAAGACCCATCTGCCCCTCCCTTCGTGGAGACGGTCTGGGGGGCGGGGTATCGGTTCCGGGTAAAATAAGAACGCTCCATAATGCTTACAGGGCATAATACATAATAGGAAGCAGGTATTAGAAAAAACATGTTTTTATTTTATGATAAAGAAGGAAACACGAAAAATAAATATAGATGAGGAGGAATGTAAGATGCCGCATATTGCAATTACGATGATTCCGGGACGGGACCGGGAAACAAAGAAAGAGCTGGCTTTAAAGGTACAGACGTTTATCTGCGGGGAGTTGAATCTGGAACCAGAGTTTGTATCTGTTTCCATTGAAGACGTACCGAAAGAGGATTGGGCAGTGCATATGAAGAACTTTCCGGAGGATATCATTTATACGGATCATCATTGAATGCAGGAAATGGCTGGACTGCAGCAATGGCAGAGTGGAGGTTTTATATGGCACATAAGAAAAATATATGGCTGCTCGGACTGGTGACGGCCGCTATCTTCCTGAACTTAACAATATGGACTTTTGCAGCTTCCGATGACCGTTCTTATACAGCATTTCAAAATCAGGAAGAAACCATTCTGACAGTAAAGACAACTTCCGGTGAAACCTATGGTTTTTATGGAAATCTCAAAGTGATCAACAATGGCGCGGACGGAGGCCAGCCAGAACTGGAGTTTAAAGGCTGGCTTGTCGGCTATGATGAGGAAGCACAGTAGCGTGATGCTATTACTTTAATATTTGAAGGCGGGGAGCTTATGAGAAGTGGAACAATGGAACCCATCTGTTTTCAGGATAATACAAAAGAAGATGAAAAAACCATGTCTTTGAGGGTACAGTATGATAAAAAAATATTGTATTTTACCCCGGTAGATGGATTTGAGAAGAAAGTATTTAAAAGCCTGAGTGATCTGTTGCAGTTTGCAAAAGCGTGCGTCAGTGCAGGCTATGTGGTTGGTTAGGAGGAAAATAATATGAGGAGAAACACAGTATTTCTGGCAATGGCGGTCTCTGTGATTATAAGCGGCTGCTCCGGCGGCAATACCGGCCGGGCAGAGTATTCCGAAACAGGTGTAACGGCAGAATCAATGACCGCAGCGCAGACAGAAGCAAAAACCATCAATACCGTGACGGCAGTTTCCCAACATACGGGCGAAGCTGCTTCGGGTACCCTGATTGCGTATTTCACCTGGGCAGATAATACCGTGGTGGAAAATCAGGAAGCCGCCGTACAGAGCGCCCTGGCACATTATGATTCCATAGGCGATTCGTCCCGATATACAGATGTGGACGCCGTCAGCTCTGCAAGTGTGGTACAGCCCGGAAATGTGGCACAGATGGCCGGATGGATTCAGCAGGAAATCGGAGGGGACTTATATTCCATCCAGGTGAAGGAGCCTTATTCCAGTGATTATGACGAATGCATGGACCGGGCTTCAAAAGAGCGGGCGGATCAGGCAAGGCCGGAGTTAATCGGTCAGGTTGAAAATCTCGATGCCTATGACACTGTGATGATTGGTTATCCAAACTGGTGGTCCGGCGTACCCATGCCGGTATTATCATTTATAGAAAACAACAATCTGTCAGGAAAAAAGATCATCCTGTTCTGTTCCCATGGCACGGGCGGCCTGGCAAGGAGTGTGAGGGAAATCACGGAGGAACTGCCTGCCGACTGCAGCGTAGAGGAAAATGTGCTTGGAATCTACCGGGCGGATATCCCGGGCGGACAGCCAAAAGTACAGGAGTGGCTTACGGAGATTGGATACTAAACAGCAGCAAATAAAACAAAAAATAAAAGGAGATTCAGAAATGATGGAAAGCAAAAAAACAACACAGATTGCATTAGGAACATGGTCCTGGGGAGTAGGCATGGTCGGAGGCGACCAGGTATTTGGCAGCAGCCTCGGTACAGAGGAGTTGGAACCGGTATTTGACGCCGCGATGAAGAACGGGCTGAACCTCTGGGACAGTGCCATGGTGTACGGCATGGGAGCGTCAGAAGAAATACTAGGAACATTTACGAAGAAATATGCCCGCGAAGATGTGATCATTTCCACAAAATTCACCCCGCAGATTGCTGGAAATGAAGCCGATCCGGTAGCAGCCATGTGCGAAGGCAGCTTAAACCGCTTTGGGACAGACTACATTGATATTTACTGGATCCATAATCCCGAAAATGTGGAAAAATGGACGCCGTACCTGATTCCTCTTGTAAAAAGCGGGAAAGTAAAGAAAGTCGGCGTATCCAACCATAACCTGGCACAGATCAAGCGGGCGGAAGAAATCCTTTCCAGGGAAGGAATACATATTTCGGCAGTGCAGAATCACTACAGTTTATTGTACCGTTCTTCAGAGGATGCAGGAATCCTGGACTACTGCAAAGAGAACGGTATCACATTTTTTGCTTATATGATATTGGAGCAGGGAGCATTGAGCGGTAAGTATAATACCACAAACCCGCTTCCGGAGGGAAGCCAGAGAGGGGAGACTTACAATCCAATGCTGCCAAAGATTGAGAAGCTGACAGCGGTCATGGCGGAAATCGGAAAGAAATATGATGCTACCGTGTCACAGATTGCCATAAGCTGGGCGGTTGCAAAGGGAACCACACCAATCATCGGTGTGACAAAGGTGTACCAGGTTGAGGATGCGGCGAAAGCGGCAGCAATCGTGCTGACTGCAGAAGATATGGCGGCGATTGAAGCGGCTGCGGCAGTAACAGGCGTTGATACCAGGGGCAGTTGGGAGAATCCAATGGTGTAAGAGATGAGAAACCAGGAAGGAAGGTGGTCAGATATGAAAATAACAGTGATTACGGGCAGCCCCCATAAAAAAGGAACTTCCAGCCTGCTGGCGGATGAGTTTATCCACGGAGCGAAAGAAGCGGGGCATGAGATATACCGGTTTGACGCAGCATTTGAGGAGCTGCACCCATGCCTTGGCTGTGACAGATGTGGGATGGGGGCTTCGCCATGCGTCTGGAAGGATTCCATGCAGAAGCTGAATCCCCATATGATGGAGGCGGACGTAGTAGTTCTGGTGAGTCCGCTGTACTACTTTACCGTCTCAGCCCAGCTCAAAATGGTGATTGACCGTTTCTATGCCAATACCGGCCGGTTTACAGGCGGCAGAAAGTCAATCCTGATGGCAACCGCCTATGATGCCAATGAATGGACCATGTCCGCATTAACCACATACTATCAGACATTGGCAGACTATATGAGGTGGGAGGACATCGGAAGGGTGCTTGCCACTGGCTGCGGGAGCAGACGCGATATCGAGCGTTCACGGTTTCCACAGATGGCATACGAGATGGGAAAAGGGCTTTAAAGGAGGGAGACAGACGGATGAAGAAAAAAATAGCAGTGATGTTCATGATACTCATGATGACGGGAAGTTTAGCCGGCTGCGGTAACACGATAGCTGTTCCATCACAGAGTGCCGGAGCTCCGGCCGGGGATGCCCAGACAGAGCAGGAAGATTCCATCCAGGCAGAGAAGACGGCACAGACAGGGAGTGTCCCCGGAGAGTCAGTCACAACCAACGGCGGAACAGAGATTCCTCTGTCAGGGCTTACCTATGTGACCGATTCCGCCGATGTACCGGCAGTTTACTACTGTTCCGCAATCACCCCGGAAGCTCTGGTTAATACCTATGATGCACTTGGCTGGGCTCCCACAGGAAAGGTGGCGGTAAAGCTTTCCACCGGGGAGCCTCCTGCCTCCAACTATCTGGCGCCGGAACTGATTAAGGATCTGGTGCAGAAGGTGAACGGCACAATCGTGGAATGCAATACCGCATATGGCGGTTCCCGTTCCAGCACCGCGGCACATTACCAGGTGGCAAAAGACCATGGCTTTACAGGGATAGCCGATGTTCAGATATTGGATGAGAATGGCTCCATGACGCTGTCGGTAAATGGAGGAACCAGGCTGACGGAAAATCTGGTGGGTGCGGCTTTTGGCGATTACGACTCCTATCTGGTGCTGTCCCATTTCAAAGGACATGCGATGGCAGGATATGGCGGTGCAATCAAGAACATTTCCATCGGGCTTGGCTCCAGTGAAGGAAAGTCCCACATCCATACCGGCGGAAAGGGCGGAAGCATGTGGAGCGCGGATCAGGACAGCTTCTTAGAGGCCATGGGAGATGCCGGAAAATCCGTATCGGATTATCTGGGAAATGGTGAGCGGATTGTGTATGTCAGTGTCATGAACCGGCTGTCGGTAGACTGCGACTGCGACTGCAATCCTTCGGAACCGGATATGCACGATATCGGTATCCTTGCCTCTACCGATCCGGTAGCGCTTGATCAGGCATGTATTGACCTGGTGTATGCAGCACTGGACAGCGGGTCGCTTGTGCAGCGTATTGAGTCCAGAAACGGAATCCATACACTGGAAAATGCGGCGGCAATCGGCCTGGGAAGCAGAAACTACCGTCTGGTTGATTTAGACAAGGCGGGGCAATAAGTTTTTATTGGCGGGATTGGACATTGCGAAAGAGGTGATTTGAATTTTAGAGAGTTTGTAGCGGGAATGTATTTATCTGTGGTACTACTTTGACATCCAGTTGAGACAGATTTTCTGGTACTGGATGTGGAGTATGGTAATCGGCTCTGCGGTATCCGTATTTGCAAAGGATAGAATCCATCAGCTTTTCTCGGCCATGAATGGGAAACGCTGGGGGATTCTCGGAATCGTCCCGGCCAGCTTTCTGGGTATCTTATCACCTCTCTGTATGTATGGAACGATACCGATTGCGGCTTCTTTTGCACGGAAAGGGATGAGAAAGGACTGGCTGGCGGCATTTATGATGAGTTCCGTCCTGTTAAATCCCCAGCTTATGATTTATTCGGCAGCGCTGGGGACAACCGCCATGTTGGTAAGGCTGGTTTCCTGCACACTTTGCGGAATGGCTGCAGGAATCCTGGTATCAGTCTGTTTCCGGAAAGAGAAATTCTTTGACTTCAAAAATTTTGAGGAAAGGCAGAGCCGTGATACCGATCCCAATCTGTTATTCCGGTTTATAAAGAATATCGGACGGAATATGAGGACCACAGGCGGATATTTTCTCTTTGGCATCCTGTTGTCCGCTGTATTTCAGCGATATGTGCCTTCCGATGCATTTGCACATCTGTTTGGTCCGGAACATGAGGGCTTTGGCGTTTTGATGGCGGCAACCATCGGGGTTCCGCTGTACGCCTGCGGCGGAGGAACGATCCCGCTTCTGCAGGCCTGGCTGACAGACGGCATGAGCCTGGGAAGCGCCGCCTCTTTCATGATAACGGGACCGGCTACGAAGATTACAAATCTGGGCGCGCTTAAAATCGGGCTGGGAGCAAAGCACTTTGGGTTGTATATAGGTTTTGTTATGATGGTCTCTTTGCTTACAGGTGGTTTGGTCAATATTTTTGTATGACAATAAAAATGTAGTATTACATAGAGGATAAGATGTAAAGCGTTTCAAAAAGATGACTTGAATTAGGGCTTTGTAAAGCATCGTAAGCCGCTGTGTTGCCTTTTTGGGCAAGGGATGGAGAATAAGGCCATACCGCAATAAATCTGGCTAAATTGAGCCAATAAGACGTGATTGATTTTCAGGAAGTAAGACCGATATTCTATACTGGCTTCATATCCGCAAATCAAACATGATCCCCGTTCGATTTGTGTGCAGGTTAAAGGGAGGTGCACCTAAAGGCGCCCCTCCCGGCCACAATCGCCCGCAATGCGGGCGTTTTTCTACTTCCACAAAGGTGCACCTGTTTGGAGCCTTGGTCACCTGTCAGGTGGTCGGTTTTTGCTGGAGACCACGCAAGTACAAGGAAAATAGCGCATTTATAGGTGCACCCTGTAGGTGGTTCTGACGTATTTGGAGCAGAATCTTTATGACATGTGGATATGGACTTCCGCCGGGATATTCGATATGGTGTT
>ERZ894183.352-NODE-352-length-40227-cov-7.933735_pt1 | contig 40227 bp, 43 predicted proteins | sample MGYA00380279_ERZ894183 | MGnify/ENA primary metagenome ERZ894183 (study PRJEB32331, sample SAMN06328422) | human gut metagenome | biome: human gut microbiome; feature: stool | host: Homo sapiens | collected 2013-06-26 ... | reverse complement strand
CCCCCTCACCCACCGCTTAGTGCTCCGCGCACTTGAAGCGGGGGAATGCTTATCTGCGTTCAAAATGAATACACTCAAACTTCTCTTATTCTGATGGAATGATTGTTTCCACCAGACGGTTAAAATTCTCATCCGCTGATGCATTGCTAGATGCCATATTCAGGCTATTCCAGTTAATCGTAACTGTTGTCTCTGTACCATATGACGGTGCTGCTGCATATTTATCATAGATATTTAAAAATGCATCTGCCACCTCGGCAGTACTGTAATAAGTACCTGCATCCAGTTCACTTGCCGCATTTACAATACTTGTGTTCGGTGTCGCGGTAAGATCAAATTGATACTCTGTAAGCGATACCTGCCGCATCGCACCTAATGTGTACTGACAATTCTTATATATTGCTTTTATAGCATTAATAAACCTCGTATTCTGATCATCTGTCAGATCATCCAGCCGAAAACTGTTAAACGATTCCTCATACCAGGCAGCAGCTTCTTCTGCACTCTCACCTGTATGCATACAGTAGCGCTCAGTATCTCCCTTAAAATATGCATCCAGGTATGCCTGCATAAAATCACGGAAATCAAACACGGTACCGACTGCCTCATAAGGAGCCATATACCCCTGAAGTGCATCCTGCAACAATGCCGTGATATCCTTTTTCGATACTTTATAGCTGTCTCCGGACTTCTTTACAGTAATGGTTCTGCTCTTTTTCTGCTGTTTTGTGGCATTACTTAAAAGCTTCGTATCCTCTTCCAGAAGATTTTTCACCTCTGTTGTAAAATCTGTGCCTGATATATTCTTTACATATCCGGCATCCGTTTCTTTGGTCGTAGCTGCAATATCAATCGGTTCATAAGTTACACGAATGATATAGGTATCATTAGACTCCTTGTCTGCTTTGTTAAGTTCAAACTGTACCTGATTCAGTGCTTCCTTAAGAAACGCTTCATAGGATTCCTTTAATTCATCTGGAAAATCAATCACAAAATCATTGGATGATTTGGCATCCGCAATTCCCGTTTCTAATACACTCTGCAGTTCGCCCTCATTTTCCTTGGCACGAGTGATCAAACGGCCAAGATAATCATCTGCCGACTCTTTCTTTTCACAACCGCTACATAACATCATCAGGCCAAGCAGCAGGCACAATGCACACAACATTCTCCTCTTTTTCATTCGTTTGCCCTCTTATTCTTTCTTATTTAATAATCAGATCACTCCAGCTTTCTACCGCATTGGCATCCTGTTCTACCATCTGCACAACCTCTTCACTGTCTACCTGAGCAATCTCTAAATGAAAATAGTCCATCAGCACAAATACCAGGAACAATACACATCCGATCAAAAGGCGTGTCTGCAATCCGGATGATTGTTCCTCTGATTCATATAAATCCCCATATATATTTCGAAATCTCGGATGTACCGCAGGCGGCATATGGGAATCTCCATACATTTCTCTGGCTGAACGCAATAATTCTCTTCTTCTTTTTTCTGATTCATTCACAGACTGAACCTCTCTATTATCGTTCTTATATCAGTCTATGAAATTCATCTGCTATATATCCCTGATTTTATCTGTCGGCAAGCTCACCCACAATATCATCCCAGGTAAGTCCCTTTTCTACCATCAATACCATAGCATGATAAAGAAAATCAGCCATTTCGTATTTTACCTCTTCCGGATTTGGATTCTTTGCTGCAATAATGATCTCTGCGGCTTCCTCTCCAACCTTCTTAAGAATCTTATCAATTCCTTTATCAAACAGGTAATTTGTATATGAGCCTTCTTTTGGATTTGCTTTACGATCCTCGATTACCGCATACACAGATTCAAATACCTGAAGCGGATTCTTCTCATCATAATCTGTTCCAACAAGCGGTTGATAGAAACAGGTCTTATTTCCTGTATGGCAGGCTGCTCCGATCTGTTCTACTTTGGCAAGCAAAGTATCCTTGTCACAGTCAATGGTCAGTGACTTCACATACTGGAAATGTCCGCTGGTTTCACCTTTCACCCACTGGCACTTGCGGCTTCTGCTGTAATAGGTCATCCGTCCGGTCTTGATCGTATTATAGAATGCCTCTTCGTTCATATATGCAACCATCAGAACTTCCTGTGTCTTATAATCCTGTACGACAACCGGAATCAGTCCATTTTCATTCAGCTTAAATTCTGAGAATTCCATGATGCTCTCAAATGAAGTCATCTTAATCTCTTCGTCTTCACAACGTTTCTTAAATTCACTGAATTTCATATCTGTCTGGCTTACATAGCGCCCTGACAGTCCTTTTACTCCCGGACACTTTAATATATTGATAAGTTCCGGTTCTTCCATAGAATCGGTCACGATCACACACGGAATATCGGTAATATTCATCACTGAATCCAGATCCAGTCGGTGCATAAATACAATCTCACTGCAGTTTTCATTAATCACATGCTGCTGTTTGAAGAGTGAATCAAAATCATTTAATGATACTGCGATCTTCTCTTTGCCAAAGCGAAGTGCTGCCGCTTCCATCATTTCAATACTGTCCTTTTTGGAAAAGTTCAGCATGGCGCGTTTTGCTCCTGCATAAAGAATCTTCTTTACATCTTCCTGACGCTTGATATTCCCTCCCGCAACCATTGGAATCCGGATCACACGGTTAATCTTGCGCATCAGGTTGATAGCTTCTTCGTGGTCTTCATCTGACTCGGACAGGTCAAATACCAACAGTTCATCTGCACCATTTTCACTGTAGTAACGCGCCAGTGAGACTACATCTTTACTGATCACCGTCCGGTCATCATACCAGCGCACTGCCTTTCCCGAATCTATAAATATACATGGTATTACTCTTTTATAACTCATATCTGCTCCCCTTATAATTTGCCTTTTGTTGTCCACGCCTCTTTGATACGAGGCTCCATTCCGGTCGCCATATCCAGCGCCTTTCCGAAGCTCTTAAACAAAGCTTCCGCCATATGGTGGTTATTGCCTGCATCCAGAATCTTCAGATGCAGATTCATCATTGCGCCGTAAGATACCGCATAGAAAAATTCACGGATCATCTCTGTATCCATCGTTCCAAGTCTCTCGCAGGTAAACTCTGCCTGATAATTCAGATATGGTCTGCCAGAGAGATCAATGGCACACATGGCAAGCGTCTCATCCATCGGAAGCAGAAAACTTCCATATCGCTTAATGCCAGCCTTATCTCCCAATGCCTCACGGATTGCACCACCTAATACAATTCCTACATCCTCTATGGTATGATGACAGTCCACATCCAGATCTCCACTCACATGAAGCTCCAGATCAAACAGTCCATGTCTTGCGAATCCATCCAACATATGATCAAAAAATCCTATGCCGGTATGTATATCATTCTTTCCCTGTCCATCCAGATTCAGTGACAGGGTAATATCTGTCTCCTTTGTCTTGCGGGTGCAAGAAGCAGTTCTACTCATAGACAGACCTCCTTATCTGATTTAATTATATTGCTATCTGTTTTCTTCAAATCTGACTTTAATTGAATTCGCATGCGCGGTCAGATGTTCTGCTTCCGCAAATGCTTCAATATCCTTGTGTACACGTTCCAGTGCTTCTCTGGAATAGCCGATAATGCTGGACTTTTTAATAAAATCATCCACCGAAAGCGGTGAGAAGAATTTCGCTGTTCCATTGGTCGGAAGGACATGGTTCGGTCCCGCATAATAATCGCCCAATGGCTCACTTGCATACTCACCGATAAAAATAGCTCCTGCATTACGGATACGAGTCATGGTGTCATACGGATTCTTTGTCATAATCTCAAGATGTTCCGACGCAATTTCATTTGCTGTATCGATCACTTCATCCATCGTATCTGCGATCAGAATATAACCATAATTATCTAAAGATTTCTGAATAATATCTGCTCTGGACAGTTCCTTTAAGAAGCCATCGATCTGATCAGATACTTCTCTTGCGAGCTTTTCACTGGTCGTAACCAGAATCGCTGAGGCCATCTCATCATGTTCCGCCTGAGACAACAGATCTGCCGCCACATATCGTGGATTAGCAGTCTCATCCGCTACTACCATAATCTCACTTGGTCCGGCAATGGCATCAATGCTTACATGTCCGTACACCGCTTTCTTCGCCAATGCCACATAGATATTACCAGGTCCTACAATCTTGTCTACCTTTGGAATACTTTCTGTTCCGTATGCCAGTGCTCCGATTGCCTGTGCTCCACCTACTTTATAAATAGCTGTTGCACCTGCTTCACAGGCTGCCACCAGAGTGTTAGCATTGACACGCCCATCCGCTCCCGGAGGTGTAACCATAATGATTTCATCCACTCCGGCCACACGTGCAGGAACAATATTCATCAATACAGAGGATGGATAAGCTGCTTTTCCGCCCGGTACATAGACACCTACCCGCTGAAGCGCAGTTACCTTCTGTCCAAGGATTGTTCCGTCAGGCTTACTGTCAAACCAGCTGAACTGACGTTGTTTCTCATGATAAGACTTAATGCTCTCTAATGATCCGCGGATCACACGCAGTAATTCCTCGCCAACTTCTTCATAAGCCGCCTGAATCTCTTCCATTGTTACACGTACATTAGAAGCGTCAATATGGGCATGGTCAAATTGCTCTGTATATGCAAATAATGCTTTATCTTTTTCAATCTTAACATTGTTTAGAATCTCTGCCACCGCCTGCTCATACTGCCCATAGCTGGATGGACTGCGCTGTAGCAGATCTTCGAGAAGATTCTTTTTTGTGCTGGAATCCAAATGCTGTATTCTCATCCTGATCAATCCTTTCTGTCTGTATCTCTATTTATCATTCAATATTTATATCACAGTTCTCAGTCTCTGGATCAGATCCTTGATCCGTTCACTTTCCATTCTCATACTCACCGGATTCACAATCATGCGTGCCGACAGCGGACATACCTCTTCCAGTACAGTCAGACCATTCTCGCGCAGTGTGGATCCTGTCTCTACTATATCACAGATTACCTCTGAAAGTCCCACAATCGGAGCAAGTTCGATAGAACCATTTAACTTGATGATCTCTACGGTCTGATGCTTGACATTGTAAAAATAATCTTTTGCAATATTTGGATATTTGGTTGCAACGCGGATCAGTTCATGATGTTTCAGCAGATCTTCCGCTTCTTTCGGTCCGCAGATACACATGCGACATTTACCATAACCAAGATCCAGCACTTCGTGCACCTTTCTTCCCTCTTCCAGAATGGTATCTCTTCCTACGATACCGATATCAGCCGCACCGTATTCCACATAAGTCGGTACATCCGGACCCTTGGACAAGAAAAAGCGAAGCTTCAGTTCCTCATTTACAAATATCAGTTTTCTGGACTTTTTGTCCTTCATTTCTTCACAGGTAATTCCTATTTTTTCAAATAATTCCAGCGTCTGGCTGGCAAGACGCCCCTTTCCCAGGGCAAATGTAAGATATCTCATAGCAGGCTCCTATCTTAAAATTTCTAAACTAATTATCTGAATGGATCATTTTCTTCTCACCGGTTACCAGATTGATCATAATAATCTGATTATCGCTCTGAATATAGAGCATATTGCCGGCATAGTTTTCTTTACCGTAGCTGATATAATCCTCCAGCGTCTTACCCGGAGCACGTTTCACCAGTTCTGTATTTTTGCATTTTTCACGAAATTCTTTTGCCAGGCTGATTGCCTCTTTCTGACGTCCGTCATCATAAAGGATCAGTGTGTTCTTACGAATATAGGAAATACGGATATGCTGTCTGGTCAATGCATTCATCAGTTGGTCAATTATGATCGCAAATCCAATAGATGGTGATTTTTTACCAAATTTCTCCAACAGATGGTCATAACGACCACCCTTTACAATAGCATCGCCTGTTCCAAAGGTATATCCTCTGAAAATAATTCCTGTATAGTATCCATATAACCCCGTCATACTCAGATCAAAGTTAATGTATTTTTCTACGCCATAGATCTTCAGCACTTCATAGATCCGCTTCAGTCTGCGAACTGCCATGATGGCTTTGGAGTTTGGTGCAATATTTTCTGCCTGATCCAGCACCTCTTCTCCACCGTAGAGATCTTCCAGTGCTACCAATGCCTCTCTGGAGCTACGACGCACTTCGATACTGTCCAGATATTCTTCCACACCCGGAAAATTACGATTACCGATCAGTTCACGTACTCTTGCTTCTGATTCTTCTCCCAGTCCTGCATCTTCAATCAGGCTCTGGAAATAGTCAACATTACCCACACTGATCTGGAATTCACGCAGACCGATTGTCGTAAGACAATCCACTACCAGTGCCAGCATCTCAGCGTCCGCCTCAATAGACTCTACACCGATCAATTCCGCACCCATCTGTGTATTCTCACGAAGACGGCCCTGATAACTCTGCGGATAATTCACAAAAGTATTACCGGTATAACAAAGCCGGATCGGCATATCATTATCCGGGAACAGCGTAGCCGCTGCCCTTGCAATGGATGGTGTAATATCCGGTCGAAGAACCAAGGTATTTCCTTCTTTATCAAAAAATTTATATAATTCTTTGGATGGAATGGTTCCGATTTCTTTGCGGAACACTTCAAAGAACTCAAACGTAGGAGTCTGGATGTCGTGATATCCGTACATTTGCAGAACTTTATGCAGACGGCTCTCCAGTGAGAGTTTCTTGCCGCATTCGATATTGTATATGTCCCGGACACCTTCCGGAGTATGCTGTAATTTCTTCATATTGATCTCCTTGCACTTTAGCTTGCTAATACGTTAAAATTTATTTTTGAATTATACGAATTTTTTCCAAACCTGTCAAGACCTCTCATCCCGGAGTTCCAGATCCAGATTAATCATATCCAGATATGGCACAAAACAGCCTGAACGGATGTCAAAGAAAAATCGTGGATCAAGTTCTTCAAGACGAATGCTCTTGCGTCCGCCGGTCATTGCACGATTCCAGAACTTCGCCACCTCTTCAAAACGCATATAATACATTTCATTTCTTGCAGTATAATAGATTAACAGGAAAGAAATCCCCTGCTGTTTCTCCAGATTTTCCATAAATATGATCTGATGCTCATGTATGTTCTGCAATGGAAATGTATCTGCATTGCACTCTTTTGCATCAAAGCAGACTGGAATTCCCTGTACGGCACCGATGTAATCCACCGTACTGCGCTGTTCGAAATACGCCAATGTAATCTGACGATGTTCCTTGTCCATGCGCACCGGCGTGATCGGTGTGGGAATCTTCTGGATCAATGCCAGCTCCTGTTCCAGATATCTCTCATTTGTCCGGTTAACCATATCTTCCAGTGTGGAGCCTCTGAGCCCCCTAGTATGCCATGTTCCCATTATTTATATAATCCTTATCTGTCATTTTATCTGATACAGTCTTTTGCAATTTTCTGGAATAATATCGGTTCTTCTGCAATAAAAGCTCTGCCTGAGACTTCTTTTAATGCCCCGTCAAGCTCTGGAAATTCCAGACGATATGCATGTAGCAACTGTGATTTTAACCCATATTTTTCACGAAACCGGTCATTCAATGACCGATCTCCATATTTATAATCACCGATAAGTGGGTGTCCTGCCGATGCAAGATGCGCACGGATCTGATGGGTCTTACCCGTGATAAGGTGTACCTCCAGAAGCGTATACTTTCTATTAGATTCCAGTGGTCGATACTCTGTTTCGATTGGCTGTGCATCCGTTTCAGACTCTTGTATTACCGTAACCCGGTTCGTCCGGTGATCTTTCTTCAGATAGCCGTTCAGATGGATCTGCTTGTCTACCTTTCCTTTTACCAGACAATGGTAATACTTGCGGAATGTCCGGTCGTGAAAGCCCAGGCTTAACTCCTGCAGACCTGCAAGACTCTTACCCGCTGCAATAAGTCCGGATGTATTCCGGTCCAACCGGTTACAGATTCCAGGATGAAACGTATGAAGATCTGTTTCAGTAACCTGTCCGCTCCGCAGCAGATATTCCGTAATATAATCCACTACCGATACATCGGATGGATTCGCTTTCTGTGACAACATACCTGCAGGCTTATTTAACAGCAAAACATCCGCATCCTCATAGATCACTTCCGGCATATGTCCCGGAAGTCTCTTCCGTACAGTATGTTTCTGCTCGATAAACTTCTCAATCGTATCTTCCGCAAGAAATAATTTCACCGAATCCCCTGCCTGCAGCTTTTCCTTTCCGGCAGCTTTCTTACCATTCAGAACGATATTCTTTTTCCTTAACATTTTATAGATGAAGCTTGTCGGAGCCTGATTCAGATATTTGGCAAGATACTTGTCCAGTCGCTGATTCGCTTCATTTTTCGATATGATTAATTCTCTCATTCGTCACCTGTCATGATTCTGATATTTTAATATTGTGTCAAAAGCAGTGTTTTTATTACATGGATACATTCAGTATCTTGCGGCGGATACGTCTCTCCAACTGCTGATCTGCAGACTGGCTGATCTCCATCATGCTGTTCAGTCCTTCTACCCTAGAAAGAAAGGGCACATACTCAGCAAATACTTTTACTGTGGATGGTTCCAGACCTGTATTTTTCAGGATCTGTTTGATATACGCCGCAGCCATCTCAGGATCTGTCTTTGGATTTGGCGCATAACCAAATACCTTGTGATTGGAGATTGCCACTGCACTGACCGGCATGATATGCTCTCCATCTGTAATCACCATATCATACGCTCTGGTAAGCAGTGCTCCTTTCGCATCTATCTCACGCTGTACTTTTCCCTCAATGCTTCTATAAGGAAACATCGCGATAAACTCCACCAGCACACGCGCCGCCGGAAGACAGCCTACGATCGCAACTACCGTAAATATATTCAGTCTTGTTTTTGTAATTACATATCCAATGATCAGGATCAACGCAACCACGGCAAATTCCGCCAGTGCCTGCAATCCTAATCTTTTTTTCTTTTCAGCCAGATATCCTGCTTTTCCTTTTGTTACTTTCTTCATATTCCCCTGTCACTCCCTGATTGATTCTGTTATTTGCTATGTTATTTCTTTTTGCGTTTATGCACATTACGAATATGCTTTTTCTTCCGTGTGTTATCACGCGCATTCTTTCCTGACTTGCCCTTCTCTGACCAACCGCTGGATTTCCCCTTTTCCGGACGGATCAGACAGCGTTTGTCATATCCTACCAGATCCATGCGTCCGGTCTTTTTTAGTGCTTCCATGACCAGATCATAATTCTTCGGATCACGATACTGGATCAGCGCTCGCTGCATTGCCTTTTCATGAGGATTCTTCGGCACATATACCGGCTGCATGTTCCGCGGATCCACGCCTGTGTAATACATACAGGTAGAAAGAGTGGACGGTGTCGGATAAAAATCCTGTACCTGCTCCGGCATATAGCCAAAGTCCCGCAGATGCTCTGCCAGATTTACTGCTTCTTTTAATGTAGAACCTGGATGCGATGACATCAGATACGGTACCAGATACTGATCTTTGCGAAGCTTTTTATTCATCTGATTGTATTTCTCCACAAACTTCTGATACACGCTGTATTCCGGTTTTCCCATTTTCTGCAATACCGGATCAGACACATGCTCCGGTGCTACCTTTAACTGTCCGCTGACATGATATTCACATAGCTCTCTTAAAAATGTATCATCCGGATCTGCCAGCACATAATCGAATCGGATTCCTGACCGGATAAATACTTTCTTCACTCCGTCAATTTTTCTAAGTTCACGTAATAATTTTATGTAATCTCTGTGGTCTGCGCGGAGATTTTTACATGGTTTCGGAAAGAGACACTGCTTATTCGGACACACACCCTTTGTCAACTGCTTCTGACAGGATGGTGCACGGAAATTAGCAGTCGGTCCTCCGACATCATGGATATATCCTTTAAACTCCTTATCCTGCGTCATCATCTTCGCTTCTTCGACCAGTGATTCGTGGCTTCTGGTCTGAATAATCCGTCCCTGATGGAACGTCAATGCACAGAAACTACAGCCGCCAAAGCAGCCACGGTTGCTGATCAGGCTGAACTTTACTTCCTGAATCGCAGGAACTCCACCCGCTGCATCATAAGACGGATGCCATGTCCGCATATATGGATAGCTGTAGACCTGATCCATTTCCTCCATAGTTAACGGCTTGGACGGCGGATTCTGCACTACGTACAGGTGATCGTTATATGGTTCTACCAGACGTTTTCCAGAAAACGGATCTGTATTGCAATACTGTGTATAAAAGCTTCTGGCATATTCCAACTTATCTGTCTTCAGATCTTCATAAGACGGAAGCCTGATATAATCATAGACACTGTCCAGATTCTTCACTTTACACACGGTGCCATCAATATAGGTGATATCTTTTACATCCAGTCCTGCATCCAGAGCTTCTGCAATTGCAATGATCGACCGTTCTCCCATCCCATACGAAATGATATCCGCACCGGAATCCAGCAATATGGAGCGTTTTAATTTGTTGGACCAGTAATCATAGTGTGCCATTCTCCGGAGACTTGCTTCGATTCCGCCCAAGATGATCGGCGTATGCTTGTATGTCTGACGGATCAGATTGCCGTAGACTACAGCCGCATAATCCGGTCTGTGACCGGCCACGCCACCTGGCGTATATGCATCCGTTCTTCTCCGCTTCTTGGATACAGAGTAATGATTTACCATAGAATCCATATTGCCGGCAGAAACTAAAAAACCAAGTCTCGGCTCTCCAAGGATCGTCACACTGTTCTTATCCTTCCAGTCCGGCTGCGCGATAATGCCAACCTTATAGCCATAGGATTCCAGTATACGGGTGATGATCGCAGGTCCAAAAGATGGATGATCAACATAAGCATCACCAGACACATAGACAAAATCCAATTGTGTCCAGCCACGTTTTTCCATATCTTCTTTACAAATCGGTAAAAATCCCTGTCCCATAACTACTCTGCACTCCCAAGTTCCATGTAACTATCAATATAATAATCGGCCATTTCTTTTTTCTTATCTTCCTGATCACGGGAATATTGATCATAAACTGCACAGGTACGCATGCCTGCGTTCTTTCCTGCAAGAATTCCGTTCGGCACATCCTCAAACACCAGACATCTTGACGGATCCACACCCAGATCCTCTGCCACCAGCAGGTAGATGTCCGGCGATGGTTTTCCTGTCTCCACTTCACAGGATGTATGTACGGAATCAAAATACTGCTCAATATCCAACGCCTGAAGCGTTGCATCTACAAGCTCTCTTCCATTGCTTGTACCGATTCCAAGCTTGACGTTCCGTTCTTTCAGCGAGGTGATAAATTCTCTCACGCCTTCTTTCAACGGCACTTCAGTTGTGTATTTTTCATATGCCATTCTGGTCCATTCTTGCTGCAGTTCTTCCAGTGTAAATGGTATCTCCGGAAATGCGTCCAGATAAAGCTTTGCAACTTCTGTAAAACTCTTACCTTCCATCTGCTCATAGAAGTCGTCCGGCTCTGTCAGACCGTATCTCTCATAAAATTCTTCATCTACTGCAGCCCATACCCACATGGAATCAATCAGTGTTCCATCCATATCAAACAGCACGGCATCTGTATTTTTCATAATCTCTTCGTATTTATTCATAAATTCTCCAGTTCTTCTGTTGTAAGCTCCCGATATTCACCAGGCTTTAATGTCTCATCCAACACAAGGCTTCCCATAGACACCCGTTTCAGATAGGTTACTTCCATGCCAACTGCCTGAAACATACGTTTCACCTGATGAAATTTGCCTTCCTGGATCGTCAGTCGAATCTCCGAATCATCATCGGCCTGTACAATTACAAGCTTTGCTGGTCTTGTCCATTCCTCTGCATCGTCAGTACCAATATTCAGTCCTTTTTCGAACTGACTGACCGTATCCTCTGTAACCCATCCATGCACTTTTGCATAGTAGACCTTGTCTACATGCTTCTTCGGTGCCAAAAGCTGGTGTGCCAGAGCACCATCATTGGTAATCAGAAGCAGCCCTTCTGTATCTTTGTCCAGTCTCCCTACCGGGAACAGGTCTTTCCGCTTCCGGCTCTCGATCAGATCAATGACCGTCTTATCACGCTTATCTTCTGTTGCGGACACAACTCCTGCAGGCTTATGGAGCATATAGTATTCAAAGGCTGCATAGCCTATCGTCTGTCCGTTTACCTGCACTTTGTCATTCTGTTCATCAATCTTTAACTCCGGTCTGGCAGCAGTCTCCTGATTGACCTGCACCTGCCCTTTCCGGATCATTTGCTTTACCGCAGAACGGGTACCGATCCCCATGTCTGCCAGATATTTATCCAGTCTTATCATCGGATTCCATCCTTATCTTACTTATCTCTCTGTCAGGACTGCCATCTCCAGCCCGGCAGATATTTATTTTTAAGCGTCCCGGATACAAGCTTGCCCCAACCTAACGGATAACCGTCCACGCAGAACAGATGCCATCCCTTTTTCTTCATTCCGGTTACATCTTCCACATCCAGTGTCTCGCCTTTCAGGTAACGCACCACACGGTCATCATCCACCGGAAGCGAAATGCAGTCTCCATACGCATCCATATTCAGACACATTGCCAGTGCCTGGCTCGGCTCAAAGCGGTTTTTCTTAAGTTCACCCATAAGAAGCCCGGTACGTAAGAAACGGATCCCTGACATATCCGGCAGATTCTCCGGCATATAGTACACGCGCTCGCCATGAAATTCTAACTGTTCCCGCTTAAAATCAATGCCTGCTTTTTCCCAGTCCACCTGTGCCAGAAATGCTTCCAACTCTTCGGCTAGTTTCTTCGGTCGTTTCTTACTGCCGCCAGACATCATCTCATGTTCCCCGTTCTTTCTCAGCAGCGCAATATAATGACCTTCGCCCTTCATCTTATGTGGAAAGATACGGACTGTCTTCTTTAGATCCGGAATATACTTCTTCCAGAGTCCCGGCATTCCCGCACAGAATCCCTCATATGGGCGAATCCCTTCGATTGTAAACTCCGGATACTGTTCTAACAGGTAACCGATCGTTCCTTCATTCTCCAATCCGTCAAAGGTACAGGTGGAATAAAGCAACATTCCGCCAGGTCGTAACATCTCAGCAGCCTGCGTAATAATACTGCGCTGTAATTTGCTGAAAAACTCCGGTCCGTGTTCTTCCCAGGCTTTGACCATCTTTTTATCTTTTCGGAACATACCCTCACCGGAGCATGGTGCATCGATCAGGATCTTATCAAAATATCCTCTGAAATACTCTACAAGTCTGCCTGGTTCTTCACTGAGTACCAGTACATTGCCAATCCCAAACATTTCTATATTTTTTAATAGTCCCTTTGCTCTGGAACTGCTGATATCATTGGCCACCAGTACTCCCTGTCCCTGAAGCTTTGCTCCAAGTTCCGTTGCTTTACCCCCCGGTGCTGCACATACATCCAATACGCGGTCACCCGGTTCGACCGGCAGACGGTTCGCCGGAGTCATAGCACTTGGCTCCTGCAGATAATATAATCCCGCTGCATAATATGGATGCTTTGCCGGCGAGATCTGTGCTCCATCGTAATAAAATCCATTCTCAATCCATGGTATCGGACGGATTTCAAATGGACAGATCCGGACAAAGTCCTCCACTGATATCTTCTTCGTATTCACACGCAGCCCATAATAGCGGGGTGCTTCATAACAATCTACATATTCCTGGTATTCATCTCCCAGGATATCTTGCATTTTTCTTTCAAACTTTTCCGGTAAATACATCGTTTCCTCCATTCAGATGCCGGTGAAATACATGATACGGCATCCTTTGTATATACCGTCATATTATACTCTATATGTAGTAATATTTCAACGTTTTGTCTTCCAGCGCACGTAGAAGGTAATAGGGATTCACGCTGATCTCTTTCCCATTTTCAAAGGCATAAATCCCAAGATGCAGATGTACCGGAAACTGTCCCGTAGTTCCTTCTTCTCCATAACCGGAATCACCCATAAATCCAAGCATTTCTCCTGCCTGTACCTGATCCCCCTCTTTAATCTCCGCATAGGATTCCAGATGCGCATAATAATAGTAGACACCGGAAGGCGATGTGATCCCGATCCGGTATCCGCCCTTCTCCAGCCATCCAAGGTTCGTGATCATACCATCCGAGATACTGATCACCGGATAGAGTCCCCGCTCATTCTTATCTGCCATAATGTCCGTGCCTTCATGCCTGCTCTTACCCTTATATTCTCTGTTGGCCATCCAGGAATCAACGTATGATACGGTCAGCGTCTGATCGGCCACAGACTCCGGTATCGGAAAATAAACACTGTCGCGTTCTACTTTTTCCAAAAAAGAAAGACAGGAATCTGACCATTCATCCCTGTCCTCTTTCATCCCCGGAGAACAGAATTCACGCCGATACTCTGCGTCTTCTATTCCCAGATTTTCTCTTGTATTGATCTTACTTTTTTCATACAGGGCATGCGCCCCGTTCGTACAGACAAATGCCAGGATCAACAGAATCCTGAAGATCTTCAAGTTCCTTTTTCTCAATCCGATGTCCAGCCTTTTTTATTATCCTATGCATTATTTCATTGCTTTCAGAACTTCCAGCAGATATTTGTAAGTGCGTTCTACTGATTTAATATCCATGCGTTCATTATAGGAATGAATATCGAACAGATCCGGTCCGATCGATACACAGTCCAGTTCCGGACGCTTGCCCATGAAAATACCACACTCCAGTCCTGCATGGATAGTTACTACCTGTGGCTCTTTGCCGTATACTTCTTTGAATACTTCAACCATCCGTCTACGGAGTACACTGTCTGCCTTGTAAGCCCATGCTGGATACTCATCGCGATCGATTCCGTCTGCACCCAGCATACGTACCAGACGGTACAGGCGTTCCTTTAATTCTGCTTTCTTCGACTCTACAGAACTTCTTACCAGATGTGTTACCACAACCTGCTCTGCCTCTGTCTTCACGACACCGGCATTCAGAGAAGTCTCAACCTGACCTTCAATCTCACGCTCAAACGCCGCCACTCCGTCCGGCATCAGATCCAGATACGCGATCACGCGGTCTGTACTCGTCTCATCCATCATCTGATCCGCAGCGGTCTCTGTGATATCTACTGTAAGTCCCGGTTCATCCTTGCCAAATTCCTGTTTCCAGATCTGTTCCATCTCACGGATCAGTGCTTTCACTGCTTCTGCATCCGTCACTGCGATCTTAGCTGTATGATCAGCAGGAATTACATTGTCCTTATTACCGCCGCCAAGCTCTACGAGGCGTACAGACTGTTGCAGACGAATGTGATTTAACAGACGTCCCATCAGCTTATTAGCATTTCCACGCTGCAGATGGATCATCGCTCCGGAATGTCCGCCGGATAATCCATGGATGTGAACGGATAACACCGTTCCATTGACCGGCTCATATGCAACCGGAAGCATAGCATCAAAACGAAAACCACCGGCACATCCTACAGTCAGAATGCCTTCTTCTTCGGAATCAATATTAATCACCATATTACCTTTAATCTTAGAGAAATCAAGATTACGGGCACCTTCCATGCCTACCTCTTCTTCTGTGGTAAATACCGCCTCAATCGGTGGATGTGGAATATTATCGCTGTCCAGAACCGCCAGTGCCATGGCGATCGCAATTCCATCATCTCCACCAAGAGTGGTTCCGTTGGCAGTAACAAATCCATCCTCAATCTGAAGATCCAATGGATCTTTCTCAAAATCATGCTCTACTTCAGGCATCTTCTCACATACCATATCCAGATGGCCCTGAATAATAACCGGCGCAGATTCCTCATAACCTGCCGTTCCATTCTTGCGGATAATCACATTATTAGTATCATCCTGTTCTGCTTCCAACCCTCTATCTGCTGCAAATTGCATACAATAGTCGCTGATCGCTTTTGTATTGTAAGAGCCGTGCGGAATTTTACACAGTTCTTCAAAATAATGAAATACCTTCTTTGGTTCCAATTCACTTAATACTGACATATCTTCTCGCTATCCTCTCTTCGTTATTTTATCTCCAACATCATTTATTTTGTCATATTCCACATGAAAAAGCAACCGGACGCATAGATTAATTATAACTTATATATCAGGTGATACTATGAAGCGAAGGATTCTTTCTGCACTGCTGTTATCTGTCTTTTTTCTCTTTTTGTTTTACAGAAATGCAGTCATTTCCGGTGCTTTGGAAGGACTTGTATTGTGGTACCTCTATGTGCTTCCCACGCTTCTCCCATTTATGATCCTGACACAGATGATGATGCAGACAGACACTGTGTATCTTGTCAGCCGGATTACAGAATCTTTCATGCGTCTTTTTCCAGGCGTATCGGGATATGGCTCTTTTGCAGTCATCACCGGTTTCCTGTGCGGTTATCCGATGGGTGCCAAGGTGACCGCAGACCTGACTGTCAGCGAACGTATCAGCCCAGATGAGGGTGCATTTCTGCTCTCTTTTTGTAATAATATGAGTCCCATGTTTATTCTGGGTGTGCTTTTTCGCAATTATATTCCCGAACATGCCCTGCATCTTCCATTTTTCCTGATATTAACAGGTTCTCCGCTGCTCTGCAGCCAGATGTTCAGACTCTATTATACCCACAAGCCCAGGATACATTCTGAAGAATATCGGACTTGCGCAATCGGGTCATCCGTGCAACCCGCAAGTCATTACTTTGGCACAATCTTAAATACCAGCATTACTGAAAGTGCCGATGCCATCATACGGGTAGCGCTTTATATGATGCTTGCATCCATATGGATGCATATGTTAGATCAGATTATTCTTACAGACAGTGTTGGTAAGACTATCCTGTTGTCCGCTTTTGAGATTACTACAGGTCTTGAACTGCTGTCTGGTCTCGCTATTTCGCGAAACATCCGTTATCTGATTATGCTCGCGCTGACCTCGTTTGGTGGAATCTCTTCCATTCTGCAGACCATGTCCATGATTCAAAGATCCGGACTTAAAATGATCCCATATATAGCTGAAAAGCTGGTTACCATGACGGTAACCAGCCTGTTGGCATATCTATATCTTATTGTAATTAATTACTGATCTAATTCCGTGTCAAGAAAATCGTCCTCTTCCGGCTCAACATATTCGTTGGCATCCGGCTGTGGCTGTTCTGGAATCTCAAGTTCAGAACGATTATTACGTACCATGTCAAAACACTCCTGAAGTGAATTGATCAGTCCATCATACTTCGCTGTATAACTGTCCAGTGTATGACCGATAATGCTTTCTGCGTTAGCAAGGAGATCATCTGTATACTGCATAGCGCCGATACGGATATCATTAGCATCACGTGTTGCATTATCCAGAATCTGCTGCGCCTGCTCAGTAGCCGCAGTAACAATATCATTAGCCTGCGCATATGCCTGCTGCATGATCTCATGCTCGCTGACCAGCTCATTCGTCTGAATGTGTGCCTCTTCAATCATATTATCTGCCTTTGCCTGTGCATCTGCCAGAATCGCATCTTTATTCGCAATGATCTTCTGATATCTCTTAATCTCATCCGGTGTCTTCATACGCAGTTCGCGAAGAAGTTCATCCAGCTGATCTTTATTTACAATGATCTTAGTTGTAGATAAAGGCTGAAACTTACAGGAATCAATATACTCTTCAATCTCTTCAATAATCTGTTCAATACGGCTGCTCATAATTTACACTCTCCTTTTTTGTATTTTCTCCCGTATTCTCTGTTCTACCACTTTCGGTACAAACTGAGATATATCCCCATTAAAAGACGCCACTTCTTTTACAATTGTAGAACTCAGATAAGAGTACTCCAGTCTGGTGGAAAGGAATATCGTCTCAACATTCTCTTCCAGCTTATGGTTGGTCTGCGCCATCTGCAGCTCATACTCGAAGTCTGTAATCGCCCGCAATCCCCGGACGACAATATCTGCCTTCATATTCTTTGCAAAATCTACCAATAATCCCTCAAAGGGAACAACCTTCACATTATGATAATCTTTTGTGACCTCTTCCAACATTTTAACACGTTCTTCTAAGGAAAACAACGGACTTTTTGCATTATTCTTCAATACTCCGATAATTAACTCGTCCGCAATCTTTGATGAACGGCAGATAATATCAAGATGTCCAAATGTAACCGGATCAAAACTTCCCGGATAAATCGCTCTCATAAAAAATCCTCCTGTAATCTATGTCTCATCTAATCTTGCTGATACTCAATAAACATGTGCTTATTAGTCTTGTATATCTTTTCTTTTACCAGGCGGAATCCACATTCCTCCAGATATGTAAAGGATGTATCAAGCGATGCCTCTACGATCACCATGCCATCATCACGCAGGATACGATGTTCTCTGAGAAGCTCCAGCACCTGACGTTCCAGGCTGTGATCATATGGTGGATCCATGAAAATGTAATCAAACAGCTTTCGTCCATCCAGTGAACGGATTGCAGTCATCACATCAGACTGCATCGTAACAGCTGCATCTTCCAGGCTTGTGTGCTTCAGATTCTCCCGGATAATCATCATAGCAGCAGGATTCTTCTCTACAAATACTACTTCCTTCGCTCCCCGGCTGGCAGCCTCAATCCCGATTCCGCCGCTTCCGGCAAACAGATCCAGAAAGTCACAGTCAGCAATCCACGGATCGATCATATTAAAAAGTGTCTCCTTAATACGATCTGTTGTCGGTCTGGTATCCATCCCTTCCAGTGTCTTCAACTGTAACCGCTTTGCCCGTCCTCCGATAACACGCATATTCTTTCTCCTCTTGTATACATAATACTTTACCTTGTTAATTATATAAACAAGTAGCAAAAATGTCAACACGGAATCCCAGAAAATACAAAGAAACCCCGGATTTTTCCGAGGTCTCTTTCAGCATTTGTCTGATTATTTATTTGCCATCTGCTTTTCCTGTTCTTCGATCATCTTTTTTACCATATATCCACCTACAGATCCGTTCTGTCTGGATGTTAAATCTCCGTTGTAGCCATCTGAAAGCGGTACTCCCAATTCACTTGCTACCTCGTATTTAAATTTGTCCAGTGCGCCCTTTGCCTCAGGTACTGCTGTTCTGTTCGTTGAACGACTTGCCATTTTATTTTCCTCCTTTTGTATCCTTTTACTGTTTGTCTGTAACCCTATCTTAAGTTACACCCATAGTATATGGAGGTTTTATAATATTACACTGGTATTTTTTTCGTTCTTTTCCAGATCCTGTATCCAGTCTTGGTGATTGGTCATAATCCATTCAGCTGCTTCCGATGCATATTGCAGAAGCTTTGCATCCTGATAAATATCTCCAAGCTTAAAATCCATCAGTCCGCTCTGCCGGATACCAAACAGATCTCCCGGACCGCGAAGCTTCAGATCTTCACTCGCAATTTTAAATCCGTCATTGGTATTATTCAGAATTTCCAATCTTTTTTTCGTATCTTTTGATTTTGAACCACTCATAAAAATGCAATATGACTGATATTTACCGCGCCCCACACGTCCACGAAGCTGATGCAGCTGCGCAAGACCAAAGCGTTCAGCATTTTCCACCATCATCACTGTGGCATTTGGTACATTTATCCCCACTTCGATTACCGTTGTTGATACCAGTACCTGAATCTCGTTTGCCGCAAAACGATTCATGATCTCATCCTTTTCAGACTGCTTCATTTTTCCATGAAGATAATCTACCTTAATCGTATTGCCCAGTTCCTGCTGAAGCATTACCGCATAATCCGTTACATTTTCAACTTCCAGATGTTCACTTTCTTCTACCATCGGGCACACTATATAACATTGCCGTCCTTCAATAATTTGATTCTTAATAAATCGATATGCAGTATCACGATATCCGGTGTCTACCACGCAGTTCTTGATCGGCAGACGATTGGATGGAAGCTCATCAATGATTGAAATATCCAGATCACCATACAGAATAATTGCCAGTGTCCGTGGAATCGGTGTTGCACTCATAACGAGAATATGTGGATTTGTTCCTTTTTCCGCAAATATCTCCCGCTGGCGTACACCAAATCGATGTTGCTCATCAGTCACCACTAGTGCCAGGTTATGATAGTCGACCTTATCCTGAATCAATGCGTGCGTACCAAGAATAATCTGTGATTCTCCAGATGCAATTCTTGCATACGCTTCCCGCTTCTCTTTTGCTTTCATTGATCCAGTCAGGAGTTCCGTTTTTATCGAAATATGACAGGTGTCAAAAAGTTCTGTTAATGATTCAAAATGCTGCTTCGCGAGCACTTCTGTCGGAGCCATCATCGCTCCCTGGTATCCGTTCATTACAACAGCGAGAAGAGCAAGTGCCGCTACGATCGTCTTACCGGACCCCACATCTCCCTGTACCAGTCTCGACATCACGTATTCCCCCTGCATATCCTGCATTATTTCCTTCCACACACGCATCTGTGCACCTGTCAGTTCATACGGCAATGACCGGAGCAGTCTGTCTGTCTCTTTCCTTGGCATGATATCGAAATCATTTTTCATACGTTCATTATTTTCTTTCAGCTTTCGGATAGACAGAATAAATTCCAGGAATTCTTCAAACACCAGCCGTTCTCTTGCTCGACAGTATACTTCTTTATCCTCTGGAAAGTGTATACCGCGAATTGCATAATTGTACTCCGCCAGTTCGTATTTCATACGGAGTTCTTCTGGCAGCCTGTCTGTCGTCAGATTCAGCTGTTCTACAGCCTGACGGACCGCCTTTACCGTAAGATTATTGGAAAGTCCTGTCGTCAGCGGATACTGCGGCTGCAGTGTACCCATTTTCTGCTGATAAGAATCTGCCGGATAAAAGATCTCAGGATGCTCCAAGATCAGACCATCTTTTCTCCGCACCACATGTCCACGCAGAATAATCGGTCCACCTGCCGCCAATGTGCTCCTTAAAAAAGGCATCCGGAACCATATTGCTTTTATAGTCCCGGATGCATCCTTTACTTTTACAGTTGTAACCGGCATTTTGCGATTCGGTGATACCTGAACAGCTCCGGATAATAAACCGGATACTGTCTGGATTCTGCCTTCCGTAAGATCATCAATCGGCACGGGTGCTTCATATATGTCATATCCTCTCGGATAATGTCTCAAAAGATCTCCTACCGTATAGACACCAAGCCTATGGAAAAGTTTTTCTGTCTTTTCTCCAATGCCCTTTAATTCGCCAATACCTGTTCTTTCATTCATTTATTTACTCTACCGCCATTACATAATAATAGATCGGCTGACCGCCAAACTGCGCATCAATATCCATATCCGGATACAGCTCTGCAATCTCTGCCGCAAAGCTTTCCGCATCCTCAGCTGAAATCTCTTCACCATAGTACAGACTGATAAGCTCTGAATCCTCATCTACCATAGCTGCAAGCATCTCCTTAGCTGTATTTTGGATATCTGTTCCAACAGCTATAATACCTGCATCACCGATACCCATGATGTCTCCCTCATGGATCTCTTTGTCGTCGATCTTAGTATCACGGACTGCATAAGTAACCTGTCCGGTTTTTACATTCTGAATAGCTTCCAGCATTGCCTCTTCATTAGCCGCCGCATCTGCATCTGGCATGAAGTTGATGATTGCTGTAATACCCTGCGGTACTGTCTTGGTTGGAATAACCACGATCTTCTTATCTTCAACCAGTGCCTTAGCCTGATTAGCTGCAAGAACAATGTTTTTGTTATTCGGAAGGATAAATACAGTCTCTGCATTGACCTTATCGATCGCATTCAGCATATCTTCTGTACTTGGGTTCATGGTCTGTCCGCCTTCGATGATATAATCAGCGCCAAGTTCACGGAAAATATCATTCAATCCATCACCAATCGATACGGTAATGAATCCCATAGGCTTCGCCGGCTCTTTTTTCTTTTTTTCTTCCTGAGCGCGAGCCATTTTCTCAGCATCTTTGATCAGCTTCTCCTGGTGTTCTTCACGCATATTATCAATCTTCATGCGAGATAACTGCCCATAAGTAAGAGCCTTCTGGATCGCAAGTCCCGGATCATTGGTGTGAACATGTGTCTTAACCACATCATCATCCGCTACGCATACGATAGAGTCACCGATAGACTCCAGATATGCTTTAAATTCCTGCTCGTCCTTCTCTGTAAATTCGCGATCTGTAAGAATGATAAACTCTGTACAGTACCCAAATTTAATATCTGCCGTTGCTTCTGCAGAAATTTTAGTTACTGCACTGCTTTCACTTGGAGTAATTGCAGAATAATCAATCTCTTTGCCCTGGAATGCATCATATCCGCCCTTCAAAACCTCTAACAGTCCCTGTCCGCCGGAATCCACAACACCGGCTTCTTTTAATACAGGAAGCATCTCTGGTGTTTTCGCCAGAACTTCTTCTGCATATTCAATAACAGCTGGTATAAATACTTCCAGATCATCTGTCTCCAGCTCCATCTCCGCTGCTTTTTCTGCAATCCCCTTGGCAACTGTAAGGATCGTACCCTCCTTCGGCTTCATAACTGCCTTGTATGCAGTCTCTTTCGCACGGATACATGCTGCTGCAAGAACCGTCACATCAATCTCTTTCTGTTCCTTCACAACCTTTGTAAATCCTCTGAGAAGCTGTGAAAGAATAACACCGGAGTTACCTCTGGCTCCACGCAGTGATCCGGAAGAAATAGCTTTAGCCAGGGTCTTCATATCCGGATGATCCAGTGCTGTTACTTCTTTTGCCGCTGACATGATCGTCATAGACATGTTCGTACCTGTATCTCCATCCGGAACCGGAAATACGTTCAATTCATTAATATACTCTTTTCTTGCTTCAATATTCTGTGCACCTGCCAGGAACATTTTGGCAAGCATATCTACATTAATAGTCTTTGTAGCCACTTTCGAAGTTCCTCCTTAATCAATCACTCTGACGCCTTCGATGTAAATATTAATCTTATCGACCGGCATTCTGGTAAATTCTTCCACTTTATACTTAACATTGCTGATCAAATTCTCTGTAACAGCAGAAATACTTACACCGAAAGCTACAATTACATGAAAATCGATCTTAATACGATTATCTTCTGAAATAGTAACCTGAATACCATGTGTAAGATTCTCTTTCTTGAGAAGGCGGTAGATTCCATCTTTCATATTAACAGCAGCCATTCCGACAATACCGAAGCATTCTACAGCTACAGTACCTGCATATTTGGCAATAACATCAGAGCTGACTGTAATTGTTCCGAGATCCGTACTCATACTTCCCTTCATAGTTATATCCTCCAATTCTTATATGAATGTTGTCTTTCATGTTACAAAACATAATTTAACAAATGTATTATACTCTGTTTCTTTTTCATTTACAACAAAATTTTTCAACGGCTTATTGCACATTCCGGGATTATCCACGGTCGCCAAGGTCTCGAGCAAGCTCGGACTTTGGCTCGTCGTGACACAAAAAAACCTGGATTCTTCTGAATCCAGGTTTTAGTGTTACCATTATTATGCACGCTCAACTTTTCCGGATCTTAAGCAAGAAGTACATACATACATTCTTTCTGTAGCTCCACTCTCAGTCTTTACACGAACTGACTTTACATTTGATTTCCACATTTTTGGTGTTTTTCTATGTGAGTGACTTACATGATTTCCAAAGTGAGCACCCTTATCACAAATAGCACATTTAGCCATGACTGCACCTCCTAACGCTCCGATATAGTCTGCTATACAGACTCACAACAATAGTTATTGTATCAGAAGAATAAAGCAAATGCAAGTATTATTTATGAATTTCTTATCATTTTATTTTAACATTTTCTTTTAGTCACAACGATACAATTCATACCCGATCAGAATACACAGGCAGATGCACAAGATCTGGACAAAAAGATTCGGTAATAACATGTTAACGATCATGCCCATTGCCATCCAAAATAATATAAATCCTGTTACTCTTCTCATACTGCCTCCGCATATAACCTTATGATATTATATGCGGCAATACCTGCCTGGTTCCGTATAATCCTGATTTTATTCTGATTCATTAAGAATGTCTACCACATCTTCTTCAGTCATTTTCGTTTCACCACGTGATGCAAAACGGTCAACCACATCTGGAACCATGTCAAGAATCTTAGTGATCGTATCCTGGTTCTTGATATTGACAAGTTTGGTATTACCATTCTGGATTACCAGAACCGCACATGGAGTCATCTTACCACCGAGACCTCCACCGCCTTTTTCTTTCTTTTCACCACTGAATGAGCCCGCTCCCATACCAAATGACACATCAATTAACGGAAGTATGATCGTATCTCCAATATGAATTGCATCTCCCACAACGGTCTTGGAAGAAATCACTCCATCCATTCCGCGAAACAGCTCTTCTACTGTCCCTTTCAGCTTGTTATTCTCTCCCATAACTGCAAACCTCCTGCTTTATAATTTGAAATTTCTGATATCTTTAAATGATCTGCGTACCGCTTTACTCAAGATCAGACGAATGGCTGTCACCACCGGCGTTATTACATATAATCTGCCGCGTATACTCAAATCACCACTTAACGTACGATGTTCAAAATCCGGCGTAATATCTGTGTGTTCGCCAATCCATGGATAGATCATACTGATCCATGCCAGAAGCCTGCCAGTCAGTGACGGATCTTCAAATCCAAATGTAATCTCACCCTGTATCTTCTTTGGCTTAAGCTTTTTAAGTAGATGAAACGCTTCGTTTTTTAATTTAAGAAAAGCATTCTTATGCGTCTCATCCGTAAGAAAATCACTGATCTTATCTTTTTTTTCTGTGATTTCATTTATTTTATCACAGAATTTATGGTATGTACATTTTATCTTTTCCGTAATCTGTTCAATCTTTGAAGCTGAATTCGAATCTTCTTTTCGATCTTTCTTCTTGCGCTGTTTCTTTTCAGTGCTCTCCGGACGAGTCTTTGCAGACTGCTCAGATTTTTCAGCCTTTTCAGTCTGATCTTCAACCGCTTTATCTGTAATTCGGTTCGTCGTGTCATCCTGCTTCTCCTCCCCCTGTATGACCTGTTTCTCCTGCATTACTGCTTTCTTTTCCGGCTTTGGCTTTTCTTCAATCCTATCCTCGGCTTTATCCTCAACCGGATCGCTATCCCCAAACTTTTTCCAGGCAATTCGTACTGATAAATCTGTTTTGCCATTTTCCAGAGCAAATACTGCCTTTATCAATCCAAACAGCCAGCTTACTTTTGCATGTACCGTCAGTTCTCTTGCATTTCCGCTCCCATACAGATCAGCTTTATAGCAAATTGGCACAAAGAGGACAATACAGATTACCAAAAGAATCAGTCCCAATATCACTGCCAATATAATCCCTATTATTTTTAATATCAGAAAAAGAATATGTAGCATATCAATCTTCCTGTTCCTTTGCCTGAATATAGTCTCTAAGCTCCAGATCTCCGGTCGCATCATACACTTCCCGGCTGATCTCCTCTACCAGTTCTACCGCTTCCTCAAACCCTTTTGCGATCCCCACTACCATCCGGCCTTCTCTCGGATAACCAGGCTGCAGCAGATACATTGCATTTACAATCTCCAACTGATTATGGTCGCATTCCGGTAACAGGATCACATGCAGATCCGGCTGGATCTTTCTTCGTTCCAATCTGGCGATCACTTTATCTTTCTTTTTTTCAAGTCCTTCTGAAACATACAGATTGCTATAATATTTCACCGGCACACCTCTTTAATAGTAATAACTGTCAAATATTGATTTGGCTACATTAACTGCCTTTGTATTACCGTCTGACTGCTCCACGATCACGCTGACTACAAGCTCCGGATTATCTACATTACTGAATCCAACAAACCAGGAATGATTCTGGCTGGAAGAATCCATACTGTATTCTGCCGTACCTGTCTTTCCTGCCACGCTATAGGACTGACCGCTCAGCACGGAACCTGTTCCGTAGCTGACTACACCTTCCATATATGTTTTAAGCTGTGAAGCCTCCGCAGATGTCATCAGATCTTTATATTTTTCCGGTGTCGTCTCAGAAATAATCGTTCCCGTATAATTCGTCACTGAATCTACCAGATACGGACGCATCAGAGTTCCGCCATTAGCAATCGCTGATGTAATCAGTGCCATCTGATAAGGACTCACCTGTGTTTTACCCTGTCCCATCGCAGTCATCATTTTCTCTGCCGTAGAATCATTTTCTGTCAGTTGAAATTCACTCTTGCCAGTTGCAAAATCACCCGGAAGCTTTGAGCCAATCAGCAGATCCTCGGCAGTCTCCTGATATTTTTTTACATCCAGACTCATACCGATATTACAGAATGAAGAGTTACAGGAATTTGCAAAGGAAGATGCCAGATCCTCTACACCATGCACTGCATGATTCGCACACGGGATCGTTGTGTCCCCATAAGTGATCGATCCGGTACAGTTATAACTATAGGAATTATAATCATCCGGATGCTCCCGCATATATTCCAGTGTAGTCACAATTTTAAATGTAGATCCCGGTGCATAAAGCCCTTGTGTTGCGCGGTTAAGCAAAACGCTGTTCTCATCGGAATTCAACGCATCCCAATTTGCCGCAACCGAATTCGGATCAAAGGACGGCTTTGATACCATAGCGAGCACCTTTCCAGTACTTGGCTCCATGATCACTACCGCACCCTTATTATCGCCAAGTGCATTATATGCAGCACTCTGAAGATCTACATCCAGAGTAGTCACCACATTATCGCCGATATTTTTCTGATCCTGAAATTCCTTTACTAGTTTTTCCAGAATAAATGCATCTGATGTCAGCAGATTGAAGTTCTGTGTAGACTCCAGACCGGATTTACCCTGGGAAGAATAACCTACCACATGAGCAAATATCTCACCGTATGGATAGTATCGATACTCACTGCCATCATCAGCCGTATCTGTCTCAGCCAATACATTACCACTTTTGTCCAGGATCTTCCCTCGTACCACACGGTCTGCCATGGAATCCAGACGCGGATTATATGGACTGCTGATAATGTCTTTGCTCTTGACCACTGTAAAATATCCGATATATCCCATCATAACCAGAAACAGCGCAACAAATACATACGTAACTCTAGCGAACTCTTTGTTGCGGGCGCGCTTTTTCTTTTCCAGGTGCTTGTCTTCTTTTTTGGCGCTCCGGCGCTCTTTCCGGCTTAACTGCTCTCTTTCTCGCTTCCTGCGTTCTCTGTTTTCTGCTTCTTTCAGCTCGTAACTGTCGTATTTGCTGTTCTTTCTTCTTTCTTTCAATGATCTCTTCCTCGTCTTCTCTCAGGATATAGAGCCCCTGAATAATTGCAAACATAATTAAAGTACTTAAAAGGGAACTTCCTCCATAGCTAACCAGTGGCAGCGTAACTCCTGTAGATGGAATAAACTTGGTCACTCCGCCAATCGTCAGGAACACCTGGAAAATATAACAGGTTCCCAGCCCCAATGCAACCAGCTTATAGAATTGATTGCGAAGCTGCATGGCTATATTAAGAAACATAATATAACAGCTCAGGCAGATCAAAATCAGACACATGGCGAATACGATTCCAAGTTCTTCCGCAATTGCCGAAAAAATAAAATCTTCAGCCGCTACCGGAATCTTATCCGGCTGTCCCTGACAAAGTCCCATTCCGAGCCAGCCGCCGGTTCCTATCGCAAATAAAGACTGTGCCAACTGATAGCCGCCACTGTCATATACTGCAAACGGATCCTTCCATGCGATAACTCTTGTACGTACATGACCAAACAAATAATATGCTACTACCGATGCCACACTTCCGGCTCCAAGCCCAGCCAGTATATATAACGGCTGTCTGGTCGCCACGTACAGCATGACCAGATATACTACAAAAATAATAAGTGCGGCTCCAAGGTCTTTAGAGACTACCAGTATCAGCACATGAAACGCGGCAATGGCTGTCGTAACCACAATATCTTTAAATTCCCTGGATACTTTTAGACTCGCCGCCACATAAAATACAAATACAATCTTCACCAGCTCTGATGGCTGGATATTAATTCCTGCGATCGTAAACCCAAGCATGGCGCCGTAGGATACCTGACCGATGACTACTACCACTCCAAGCGAAATCAAACCTATGATCGCATAGATTTTTCTCCACTCTGACAAAAATTTACACTTGCGGATAATGATCGGAATCACCAGACTCAATGCTATCGCACAGGCAGCGATCACAAACTGTTTCATCGCCTTACTGTAAGACAGTCTGGTCTGCATGATCAGACCAACACACAGCAGCATACACATATTATTTACCACAAGTCTTGATACTCTCGGGTAAATGTGCGTATACAACAGGATTGTTGCCAGAAAAAGTGCCATCTGTGCAAGATACAGTCCCAGTATCTTGATGTCATCCATTTCCAGATACAATACCATAAAGGCAATAAGCTGAAGCATAAACATTAATGTATTCTGACGCTTCAGCATACGCTGCTTTTTCTCGGCATCCTGATATCCGAAGATACGGAAACACAAATAGGTATACATGATAATGATCGTGATGATCAGATATTTTGAAAGCTCAACTATGATATTAACCATTTTCCACCTACTTTACTCCTCGCTTAAAATGTCCTCTTGTATAATCCATCTTTGGGATCGGACATTCTGTATTCTCTACATAGATATTTCTGAACATGCAAAGTATCTTCTGCATATCCTCTCCATTTTCTGTCGTAAACGCCAGGCGCAGTGCACGCGGATGGAGACGCATAATCTTCATTTGCTGATCTGCCAGCAATAATGGAGATGTATTATACATTACATTATAGCAGTATCTGCAGACATTTTTTACTGTCATATTCTTCTTCTGTCTATCTGTCAGGATAAGTTCCCCTGGTTTTCCTGTACAACCGGATGTATTCTTACGCACACATCCCGCCGATACCATCACCGGGAGATATCCATATACTACAAGTTCCATCTCCTGTATGCCCAGTTCCTCTAATTCCCAGCTGTTTAGTTCTACAGGTGCAGTCCCTGCCTTAAGATTAAACTGCCGCAAGAAATTCTTAGCCCTATGATTCCACAGATATATACTGCTATCCGTAACCACCGGATAATCCGCACTCTTTTTACGTATAAGAAGCAGGCTCTCCAGATTCCGTACCAGTACGCCATCAAAGGTCTCCATCAATTCTTCCAGATGCTTATTATAATATAACTTTGACTCTTCTCTGTAAATCCGTGCCATAGCGAAATATACATCTGTTCCATTCTCTCGTGCAATTCGAATGATCTGTTTCATTCGGTCTGCATTCTGCCCATCCCACAGGGTATCTTCAACATAAATACGTGCAATTCCTGTAAATCCAGCTACTGTTTCAAACTGTTCTATAGTCTCAACCGACACAGTAAGCTCCGATGCCTTTTCCTTATTCGCATCTGCTGTATTTTCTGTGTCTGAGCAAATGGCTAACCGCTCCGGTTCTTCTCTTTTTCCTGATTCCAGAAGTTTTGCTTCCAGCATCCCCAACGCCTGACGGCGAAGTTCATTCAATGCCTGCACCGGGAGAAAAATATCCTCATCCATCTGAATATCCAGCTGCTCAAACACAAATGGCGTATTGCCGGTCTTCTTCATCTGCTTCTCCAGACGATCCCTGCTCATCGGAACTTTTTCAGCACGCTGTACATCTGCACCTTCCACACATACTTCTGTCTCACCACAACTTACTGAAAATTCTGCCGGTTTTCCACATACAGCCCTTAACACACCTGTAATTTTTTCCTGACAGACCATATTTGGTGTATCCTCCGACTGCATTTCCGCTTTTGGGCGCTCCAGAGATATCATATTCTTTCCATTATGAACATAGTAATAACCGTTACAATATCCTCTTCTCTGATAAGCCTGCATAAGCCGGTTTAAATCATCTTTCTTAACGCGATAATTTTCTCTTCCTTTTTCCAGATAGTAATCCCGGTATCTGCGATATGTATCAGTCACTGCTGCTACATAAGCAGGCTGCTTCATCCGTCCTTCAATCTTAAAGGAATCAATTCCATGTTCAATCAGATCAGGAATATACTCAATCGTACACAAATCTTTCAGACTCATAATATCCGACGGCTTCTTTCCATTCACCCGATAAGGCAGTCTGCATGGCTGCGCACACTGTCCGCGATTACCGCTTCGTCCCCCAATCAGACTGCTGAGCAGACACTGTCCGGAATAGCAATAACAAAGAGCTCCATGTACAAAACACTCAATCTCAAGATTGGTCCTGTCACGTATTTCCTTAATCTCCGGAAACGAAAGCTCTCTTGCCGGAACCACTCGTACCACGCCCTGCTTCTCCAGCCATTCTGCTGAAATTGCATTCGTAACCGTCATCTGCGTACTGGCATGGATATCCATCTCAGGAAACTGACGACGAATATATTCCATCACACCCATATCCTGTACAATTACTGCATCCAGCCCCTGCTTATAGTATGGGAGAAGATATCCATATAACTGATCAAATTCACGTTCCTTGACCAGCGTATTAACTGTCAAATATATCTTTCTGCCATGCAGATGTGCATAATCAATTGCTGAGCACAGTTCTTCTTCTGTAAAATTTTTTGCAAAGGCGCGAGCTCCAAATTGCTCCCCGCCAAGATATATTGCATCTGCTCCGGCTGATACAGCTGCTTTCAGTGTAGCAAAATCACCTGCCGGTGCAAGAATTTCTGGCATTCGTTCCATCTAAACTCCTTTGAAAATATCCATTCATTCCGAATTCTGTTTATATAAACGATCATATAAAGCAGATAGGCTGTCATATGACAGCCTATTTACTCTTTTTATTCTTCATCTCAGTTTCCAACTGTACAATCTTCATCTGCAATGCTTTATTCTCTTCTTTCAGCTTGTCCAGTGCTTTGTCCGCGTTCTCCAGCTTAATCTGTACTGAAATCAACTCATGCTTGAGATCATACATCTCTTTATCTTTTGCTTCGATATCACTTTCTAATGTACCGCCCTGCTTCTTAGCCTTGAAATAGTCATCTGCAATATTCAGCGCAAGAAGGATACTTCTCGTCTCTGCACTCTGCTTTCTGTAGCCATCACTGCTGGAGCACTCTTCTAATTTATGATTCAGATATGTAGACACTCTCTGCAGATATTCTTCACTCTCAAATCCACTCAGAGTAAATACCTTTCCACCAATTAATACTTCTGTAAAATTCTTTGATGATGCCATTGCAACCTCCAACATTTCCTAAATTCATACATAAACAATATAGATATATTATAAACGATAGTTCCATAAAAACCAACAGTTTTTCACTATTTTGAAAGGGAAATTCCCAAATGTCCATATGCCAGCTCTGTTGCGACCCTTCCTCTCGGTGTTCTGAGCAAGAATCCATTCTTCAAAAGATACGGTTCATAGACATCCTCTATCGTTCCGGCATCTTCACCTATAGATGCTGCAAGTGTCTCCAGACCAACTGGTCCCCCGGCAAATCTTGTGATCATTGTAGACAGAAGATTCCTGTCGACATGATCCAGACCATATTTATCTACATCTAAGAGATCCAGTGCAAAATCTGCTACGTCTCCTGTAATCACGCCATCGAACTTCACCTGTGCAAAGTCACGTACCCGTTTCAGCAAACGATTGGCAAGACGCGGCGTACCTCTGGATCTTCTTGCAAGTTCCGCAGAACCACGTTCATCAATCTCCACACCCAGAACTGTTGCTGATCTCTGTATGATCGTCTGCAGCTCTTCTACCGTATAAAACTCCAGGCGATTAATCACGCCAAAACGGTCACGAAGCGGAGCTGTCAGCATACCCGCTCTGGTGGTTGCTCCGACCAGTGTAAACTTAGGAAGATCCAGACGTATCGATCTGGCACTTGCACCCTTGCCAATCATAATGTCAATGGCAAAATCCTCCATAGCTGGGTAAAGTACCTCTTCCACCTGACGGTTCAAGCGATGGATCTCATCCACAAAAAGTACATCTCCCTCCTGCAGACTGTTCAATATTGCCGCCATATCTCCCGGCTTTTCAATTGCCGGGCCGGATGTAACCTTTAAATTCACGCCCATCTCATTGGCAATAATCCCGGCAAGTGTTGTCTTACCGAGTCCCGGCGGCCCATAAAACAATACATGGTCTAACGGCTCTCCTCGGTCCTTTGCCGCAGATATATATATTTTCAACATCTCTTTCGCTTTTTCCTGACCCACATAGTCATCCAGTGTCTGCGGTCTGAGATGGTTCTCTATTTTCTGATCTTCTTCCAGATTCTCTGTTGTGATAATTCTTCTTCCCATGATACCCCTCTGCTGCTAAAACATCATATATTTCAAAGCCTGTTTCAGCACATCTTCTACATTCATGCCTTCTGTAAGTTCTACCCGACGTACTGCCTTCAAAGCTTCTGTATTGCCATAGCCAAGTGCCACCAGTGCCGATACCGCATCCTGCTGGACTCCACCTGTCGCAGTCGATACAGCAGATGTATCTTCTAAAGCCGCATAATGATCCAGATCCGGCATACTGAGTTTGTCTTTTAATTCCAGAATCAACTTCTCGGCCGTCTTTTTCCCGATTCCCTGTGCAGCCGAAATTGCCTTGGCATCACCTGACATAACAGCAAATCTCAGATCATCTGCCGAAAGCTGAGACAAAATGCTGAGTCCTCCTCTTGGCCCGATTCCACTGACTGTGATCACTTTGCGAAACACTGCAAGGTCGTCTCTCGTAAGAAATCCGTAAAGCTGCATCGCATCTTCTTTTACATTCAGATATGTATGAATAAGCACTTCCGAACCTATCGGCGGAAGCGCAGACATCGCTCTTCCCGGCATATAGATGCCATATCCCACACCACCGACATCAACGATCACCCTGTCTTCTTCCAGTATTACAAGCTCGCCTTTTATATATGCAATCATTCCGTCTGTCCCCCTTCTATTCCAGATTGATTTTAACGCAGATCTATGTTTCTCAGCCGTCGTATCATTTCCGTTGCCACCGTACCGATCACAAATCCTGTAATCAGTCCTGCCACCAGAAGTACCGGCAGATATCCGGTTACGCTATAAGTCTCAACCACAATAGCTGCCACTACAAGCTGTCCTATATTATGAAATACACCACCGGCCACACTGACTCCGATAATGCTCAGATCCACATACTTTTTCAGCAATGCCATTACCGCAAGACTCAACAGTCCTCCGGCAAGACTATATAGAATACTTGCCAGATTACCAAATATAAATCCGGATAAGACTACTCTTGTTACTGATAACAGCAACGCCTCCTTTACATCCGTTTTGTACAATGCTATAACTACGATCAGGTTTGCCAGTCCCAGCTTAACACCGGGAATACCAATCTGAAACGGAATCAGTGTTTCAACATAGCTGAATATCAATGCCAACGCAACAAATACACCAAAATATGCTACTCGGTTCTTCACAACTGCCTCCTACTTCATTACTGCATCCAGTTCACTCTCTTTATCAGACTCCACCTCAACTACGATTTTATTAGGAAGGCAGATAATTGACTCGCCATCGGCAGATATTGCTTTCTCATGCACACATATCTGATCCGGACAGTCAGCTTCAATCATAGAAGCCTCTCCATTCTTAATCTCAAGTATATTGGTTCCATGATTAATCTCTATCCTGCGATCTTCCGTCAGTACATATGTCCCTTCTGTCACTCCATCCACTTTGATTGCCACTATGCCTTTCCCCGCTTCTCCGGTAAAATGATGTACCAGGCTGCACACTGCAGCAATACAGAGAATTATCCCCATTAACACCAGATCTTTTTTCTTTAATCCCATCTTCACACTTCTGCACTTTCCAGTCTTTTATAATTCTTACCTATTCTATCACAACCACTCCTCCATCGCAACCACACGTTCGATAAAGGTTGAAACCCTTTGTTTCTCTGTGCTATACTGAATCTGTTTAAAATACTAACTGCCATTGCAGTTATTGATAAAGGAGTACACTTATGAAATGGCATAGACAACTAGCTATACTTGGCACAGCGTCTCTGTTGCTTGGTCTTACCGGATGTTCCGGGAGTTCTGCCAACACAGATCCCATTTCCTATACCGGGACGGCACTTGACACTGTAATTAGTATTAAGATTTACGATTCACAGGATAATAATCTTCTAACTAAATGTCAGAAGATCTGCGACGATTATGAAGCCAGGCTGTCACGTACCAGAGAAGGCAGTGAGATCTGGCAGATTAACCACGCAGAAGGTGCTTATACCGAAGTCTCTGATGATACTCTCAAATTAATCCGGGAAGGATTGCATTACAGCGAATTATCTGATGGAGCTTTCGACATTACCATTGGGTCTGTCACTGAACTGTGGGATTTCAAATCCGATGATCCACAGGTACCGGATGCCTCAGTTCTTGCAGAGGCCGTGACACACGTCGATTATCACAATATAGAAATTGACGGTAATCTGGTACGCCTCTCCGATCCCGAATCTAAAATAGATCTCGGAGCCATTGCCAAAGGATTTATTGCTGATAAATTAAAAGAATATCTGAAAAGCGAAGGCGTAGAACACGCACTGATTGATCTTGGCGGTAATGTCCTTGCTATCGGAGACAAGCCAGATGGAAGCAGTTTTCTGATCGGCATTCAGAAACCTTTTGACGACCGTGGTGAGCCAATCGCATCCATAGAATTGAATGATCAGGCCGCTGTTACTTCTGGTACATACCAGAGATACTTTGAAAAAGACGGTGATTTCTACCATCACATATTACAGCCTTCCGATGGTATGCCGTGCAACAATGGGCTGAACAGTGTTACGATTCTCACTGATTCTTCTCTCACAGCAGATGCACTGAGTACCACAACTTTTCTTCTTGGTCCGGATAAGGGAATGGATTTAATCAACAGTCTGGATGGCGTAGAAGCCGTATTCATCGATACAGATAATAATCTGACTTACTCAGATAATTTTCCAAAATAATATACAAAACGACAGGGGTGATTACTTTCGTAATCACCCCTGTCGCTTTCACTTTCCGCTTCCGCGGATCCCAATGTTATGCATTGAGTCAACATATCTTGTATGATGTAATGTCCGATCTATATCTCGACCAAGATCTCCTTAATTAACAGTTGGTTGAGAAGATTGGTAACTATTGAATCCGGATAATCTTCTTCGGACACTTCTCAGCGCAGGCGCCGCAATTTACACATTTAGTGGAGTCGATATGTGCAATATTGTTTTCTACGGTTATTGCTTCTGCAGGGCATACTTTCGCACACATTCTGCATCCTATACAACCAACGGCACAAGCTGCCATTACATCCTTACCTTTATCCTGTGAGCTGCACTGTACCATATGTTTCTGTTCATATGGAATCAGTTCGATCAAATGTCTTGGACATACTGCGATACATTTACCACATGCCTTACATTTTTCCTTATCTACTACTGCAACTCCGTCCACAATATGGATTGCATCAAACGGACAGGCTTTCACACAGGTACCCTCACCGATACATCCATAGTTACATGTCTTTGGTCCACCATTCTGCATCATATTGATCATAATACAGTCAGAAACTCCCTGATATTCATAATCAGTCTTAGCTTTATCACAGGTACCTGCACATTTTACATATGCAACTTCATGCACCTGCTCAGTTGCTTCCTGTCCCATAATCTCGGCTACCTTAGCACCTACTGGTGCACCACCGACCGGACAGGCATTGACCGGAGCTTCACCGGCTGCAATTGCGGCTGCAAGTCCGGAACATCCCGGATAACCACAACCACCACAGTTATTACCTGGAAGAACACCCAGAATAGCTTCTTCCTTTTCATCTACTTCAACTGCAAACTTTTTGTCTGCCAGCCCGAGGAAAATACCAATGAATAATCCGGTACCGCCTACAATGACTGTAGCCAAAATAATTCCTGTCATACTCATATTGTCTTCCTCCTAAATAAGTCCTGAGAATCCGAAGAATGCGATTGACATGAGTGCTGATGTCAGCAGTACGATCGGCATACCTTTGAAGGATTCCGGAATGTCATTATATTCCATCTTTTCTCTGATACCGGCAAGCAGTACAATGGCGATCAGATAACCAACACCTGTTGCAAAACCATTCACTACGCCTTCGAGAATATTGTAATCATCCTGTACATTATTCAGAGCTACACCAAGCACTGCACAGTTTGTTGTGATCAGTGGAAGGTATACTCCAAGAGCATTGTACAATGAAGGCACGAACTTTTTCAAGAACATTTCTACAATCTGTACAAGTGCTGCGATTACAAGGATAAATACGATTGTGTTCAAGTACTCAAATCCCAGTGGTTTGAGAATAAACTGATGTAATATTCCGGCAACTAATGATGCCAGAGTGATTACGAAAATAACGGCTCCGCCCATTCCGGCAGCTGTCTCTGTCTTCTTGGAAACACCCAGGAAAGAACAGATACCGAGGAACTGACTAAGTACGACGTTACTTACAAGCGCAGAACCGACTGCGATTAAAATCAAATTTCCCATCTTTCCTATTCCTTTCCTTTATCTGCTGTAGAAGCACATCCGGCACAGGTTGCACAATCAGAACCACATCCTGACTGAATCTTAGATGCATCCTTGCCTTTCTTCTCCATGTTGATCTTTACCTTATTCTGGATTGCTGCAAGACCTGCAAGTACCAGGAATGCTCCAGGTGCCAGAATAAAGATTGTAATTGGTGTATATCCTGCCTTGCCCATTGTAGAATCAGCGAGCGGAAGAAGCTGTTTACCAAAGATCTGTCCTGCTCCAATGATCTCACGTACAGCACCGATTGCAAGAAGACCTACGGTAAATCCAAGTCCCATACCAAGTCCGTCAAAAATAGACGGAAGAACCGGGTTCTTAGAAGCATAGCTCTCTGCACGGCCAAGAATAATACAGTTAACAACGATCAATGGAATATAAATTCCAAGCGAATCATAAAGTGACGGTGTATAACCTTCCATAAGGAAGTCAACGATTGTTACAAATGACGCAACAACCACGATAAATGCCGGCATTCTGACAGAATCCGGTATAATCTTACGTAACATGGAAATCAACATGTTGGACATTACAAGTACCGCCGTTGTTGAAAGTCCCATACCGATACCGTTCATAGCCGAAGTAGTTACCGCAAGTGTCGGACACATACCAAGCATCAGGACGAAAATCGGATTTTCATCAATAAGACCATTTTTCAGTCTTTCTCCACATGAATTCATCTACACTACCTCCCGACTAAAATGCACTGTGAAAATATGCAAGCGCTGCATTCACGGCACCTGTTACAGCTCGTGATGTAAAGCTTGCACCACTGATGGCATCAATCGGCTCACCTTCGCCGCCATCCTTTGATACATAGAATTTATCTGTCTGCTTACCCACATACTGTGAATAGAAAGAACTGTCAGTTGCTTTCATACCAAGTCCTGCTGTCTCGCTAATACTCAGGAATGCAACTCCACTGATTGTTCCATCTGCTGTAATACCTACTGTTATCTGGATATCACCGCCATAACCTTCGCCATCAGTAGCTGTGATAACATATCCGGCCTCTCCGCCTTTTACAGAACATACCTCATCAATGCTTCCCTTGATGCCAAGATCTTTGATTACCTGATCAGCAACCTTCTGGTCTACATCTACTGCTTCAAAATCATCCTCACTTGCTTCAGGGAATACCTGTAACCAGGCTTCTCTCTTAGCTGCTTCCTGAGTCTGAGCGATCGGAGTCTTAGTTACTTCATATACCAGTCCCAGCAGAAGTCCTGCAATCAGAGTGATTGCTGTAAGGATCGCTGTGTTTTTAATAATCTTGTTCATTATTTTTCTCCTCCTTTGCCAAATGGTTTCGGAAGAGTAACCTTCTCAATAAGTGGAACTAAAAGGTTACTGATGATGATCGCATAGGATACACCTTCTGATGACCCACCGAACAGACGGAACAGACCAGTCAGAAGTCCAAGTACAATACCGTATACGATCTGACCTGATTTGGTGATCGGTGATGTAACGTAGTCAGTTGCCATGAACCATGCACCTAACATCAGACCACCTCCACACAACTCTGCAGTGATGAACTGAGGATCAAAAAATCCTACATTTGCATCAGAGAACTGTCCGAAGATACCAATAAACAGTACAAATGTTACAATATATGTACCAGGAATACGAAGATCAATAATTCCCAACATAATCAGGAAAATCGCACCAATAATGATTGCGATCACAGATGTCTCACCAATCGTACCTGGGATACGTCCGATCAGCATGTCCATAGAATTCACACTTGACAATGCTCCTTCCTTCAGATATGCCAGTGGTGTCGGTCCTGTCTCTCCATCATAAACGAACTTGGTCATCTGTCCTGCAAAAGAAATCAACAGAAAACATCTTGCTCCAAGTGCTGGGTTCATAAAGTTCTGTCCCAGACCTCCGAACAACTGCTTGACGATCAGGATAGCAAACACACTACCAAGTGCTCCCATCCACAACGGTGCTGTAGGTGGCATATTAAGTCCAAGCAGAAGTCCTGTTACAACAGCACTGAAATCACCGATTGTGATATTCTTGTGCATAAGCTTTTCATAAATAAACTCTGTGAGCACAGCTGTTGCAGTCGTAACGATCAGCATCAGCAGTGCATCCATTCCAAAATTATATACTCCAAATGCAGATGCCGGCAACAGAGCAATTGTTACCATGAGCATAATATTGCTGGAAGTAACTTTGGAACGTATATGTGGTGAAGATGAAATATTTAACTGATTCTCCACTTTTGTTCACCTCTTCCTCTCTTGTTATTTTTTCTTTCTGCGATTAGCCAGAACAATCTTTCTCATGGAACCGATTGACTGTTTCAACGGTCTCTTAGCTGGACAGACGTAACTACATGATCCACACTCTACGCATTCCATACCGTTCATTTTTTCAAATGTCTCCGCATCATGATGCTGTGCGTAATCAGCCAGACGAGACGGAATAATACGGCTTGGACAGGCATCTACACAACGTCCACAGTTGATACATGCGGTCTCTTCCAGTCTCTTAACCGGATCTTTTACAAATGCCAGAACTGAAGAAGATGTTTTAGTAACAGGTACATCTACAGTAAACATGGCAAATCCCATCATCGGACCTCCGGAAATTACCTTTTCTGGTTCTTCCTTAAATCCACCGGCCTGCTCTACAAGTTCCATCTGATTCATACCAAATGGTGCGCGGAAGTTACCAGGCTCATTGATAGCATCACCACTGACAGTAACAATACGTTCAATAGAAGGCTTTCCTTCTACAACTGCCTGGTAAATATTGATCATAGTCTCAACGTTATCTACAACACATCCCGCATCCGCCGGAAGCATAGCAGAGTTGATTGCTCGCCCGGTTGTAGCATAAATCAGCTGACGCTCACCACCCTGAGGGTATTTGGTCTTTAATGCCATAACTTCCATACGAGGCTCATCTTTTGTAAGTTCTTTCAGCTTCTCGATACAATCTGGCTTATTATCTTCCACGCCAAAAATACCTTTTGCATGTTCAAACAGTGAAAGGACAACCTTCATACCGCCAACAAGACGTTCCGGTGTCTCCATCATACGTCTGTAATCGGCAGTGATATATGGTTCACACTCCGCACAGTTTGCTATAATATAGTCAATCTTTTCTGGCTCTTTTGGAGAAAGCTTCACCTTAGTAGGGAATCCGGCTCCACCCATACCTACAACGCCGGCCTCACCGATCGCATTCAGTATCTCTTCTTTTGTCATTTCTTCCAACGGTTTTACAGGAGCATATTCGACTTCCTTGTACTCTCCGTCATTCTCTACTACGATGCAGTTCACCTTTGCCCCAGTAGGATTAAAATGAGGTTCAATTGCTTTTACCGTTCCGGATACTGAAGCATAAATCGGAGCAGAAACAAATCCGCCAGCTTCCGCAATCTTCTGTCCTCTCAGCACGTAATCTCCTTTGGCAACAATTGGAGTTGCCGGAGCACCGATATGCTGCGAAAGTGGATATACAAGATCTCCTTTTGGCTTCACATCAACAATCGCCTTATCTTTTGCCAGACTCTTGCCGTCATCCGGATGAATACCACCCTTAAATGTTAACAGTGCCATTCCTTTTCCTTCCTTCCTTTTAGTTTTATTAT
>ERZ894183.335-NODE-335-length-41297-cov-29.586683_pt1 | contig 41297 bp, 34 predicted proteins | sample MGYA00380279_ERZ894183 | MGnify/ENA primary metagenome ERZ894183 (study PRJEB32331, sample SAMN06328422) | human gut metagenome | biome: human gut microbiome; feature: stool | host: Homo sapiens | collected 2013-06-26 ... | reverse complement strand
TTAGGGAAGGCGGACTGCCTTAGAACTTCTGCATCGTGACATCCAGCAACAAACATAATACCAAGTCTTTCTCATGGACCGGGATAAGCCACGATGATGAACTAAATAGAAATACCCCTTAATTTTCCTCCGGATCATCCGGTATAATAATCGCCGCAACAATATAAGCCAGTACCCCCGATCCGGCTCCCATTGAGATCAGTACAAATGCCAGTCTCACAAGTGTCGGATCAATGTTGAAATATTTTGCTATTCCACCACATACTCCACATATCATTCTGTCTTTTCTTGATCGGTATAATCTTTTTCCTTCCATTGTTCTGTCCTCCATATTTTTATTATATACTCTGCCTGCTTTATTATCTTTGTGATCATCTACATCTGTCTGTATTTACAGCTGTTCCATAAATGCTACATTGATAGATCCGATACCACAGTCAATATCCATTTTCTTGTCTGCGCCATTATCAATGCTTTTTTCTCTCCCAAATCCTGAAAAGCTGTCATCTCCGCATCGAATTTCTCCGATACCACAGTCCAGGTCATAATTATAATCTTTTTGCTTTCCTTTTATCTTCAGGTTTATCTCTCCTACTCCGCAGTCTGCTTCGATTTTCTTCTTTGCATCGCCTGTTGCAGTTATGGAACCAGCCCCACATTTAAATTCTGCTTTTTCAGCTGCAAATTCCAGGATGTTAACCTCACCTGCTCCGGCATTTACCTCAAGATCTTTTGCAAGAATCTGCTCTGCCCTTAATTCACCAGCCTTCAGATCCAGCTCTGCCTTTTCCAGTTCCATATCTTTCGGAAGCGTCACAGTAATGGTTCCTTTTCCTATATTCTTGATTCTTTTAATCTTTTTATTCGATGTAAGATATAAGGTTCCATTTTTGGCAAACGCACAAAAGCCAAGCTTTTCATGTGTGTCTTTGCTTTCTACTGTAATCTCATCTGTATCTGACTGTGTCTTCAGATGGATTCTTCCTTCGCGCACCGTACTTTTTATCTCATGGATATTCTGATATGTTGCTTTTCCGTTTCCTTCTATAACACCGGTTGCATCTTTCATGTTCGCTTTCTCCTGTGCTTGTACTGTTTCTTCCTGTTTCTGTTCGTCCTGATCATCATCTGTATCAGTCTCATTATCTTCCTCCTGATCATCATCTATATCGTCATCATCATCCTCCTCCAGATCACCATATGTCTTATCTTCGGATACCCAGCTGATCCCATGTGGAAATTGATGTGCTATATCTGTCAGGGTCGTTCCCATTCCCCAGGATACCGAACAACATATGATTCCAATCAGAAACATAGAACCACACACGATCCAGAATATTTTCCAACGTTTCTTCATCTCTTATGCCACCGCCTTTCTGTGAAATGCTTTTCTTAAAATATATACAATTCCTCTGACGATTCCCGGAAATACGATAATACAGAGTCTTACTCCAACTACGGTACCGATTACACCGATCGCGATCACCATCAGTCCTGCTCCAAGAACCGCAAGTCCCACACCCGGATTGGCGAACAGGCTTCCTATTCCTGCAACAAAAAGCACAACACCGACCATCACCACTGCCGCAAAGCCGATTACAATCGCTGCAAACAAACAGAACACTGCTATTACAATTCCTGCAATTAATGCCAGAATCCCTGCTCCAAGCGGTATCACAATCGGAAATCCGATCACTACAATTGCTATGATCATGGCCAATTTTAGCCATTTGTTTGTCCACGGCTTTTTCTCCTGGCTTTCATAATCATAGGTTCCGTTATCCTGATATATCTTATTATCCTTTTCTTCTCCGTATGTATCTTCCTGATAATACTGGTATGTGTTTTCCCGGTCATGCTGTTCCCTGGCTCCAGAGTATGCTGCATTTTCTCCGGTTACTTTGCCGATTGCTTCTTCGGTTGTTTTTTCCGTTCCACCTTCTTTGCCGTCTTCTGTGTCTTCCCGGTCCGCTTTGATCTTCATCGCTACTTTTTCCGGACTTTCCAGTTCTTCTATTACATTCTGCTCATTCTCAGACCCTGCATCATCGAAGTAATCATTATAATATTTCAATGCATCGATTCTGTCCTCTTCCGGGATATCCTGAAGAAGTCTGGACAGCGTCTCCATAAATTCTACTCTGTTCATTCTAGTCTACCTCCCTCAAACAATTCGCTGATCTTTCCGGAATATTCTTTCCATTCTTTCTGATACATGGCAAGCTGCGTTCTTCCACTTTCCGTCACTTTATAATAACGTCTGTTTCTTCCGTCAAACTGCCGGTCATAGACTTCCAGATAATCCCCTTTCTGCAGCCTCCGAAGCACCGGATATAATGTAGATTCTGATACATCAATCGCTTTTCTTACATCCTGCGTAATCTTATATCCATAAGTTCCTTCATCTTCCCGCGATACTACCGCCAGCACAATTGCATCCAGAAGAGCTGCGCCTGTATTAAAAACCATGCTCTCACTCCCTTTCGCATTATTATCTAATATTATTTCGTTACGCATATTATATGTCATATAATATAGTATGTCAACACATATTGCTTACATTACAAAAATGTAAGGTTAAATCTGCAGAATCTGTCACCGATAGCTTTTCTCGAACGTATGATGATAAAAAAAGCACACCCGGTCATCGCAAAATCTTTCAAATAACTGAAATAATTTTTTACGATACACAGATGTGCCTTTTTCTATTTATTTAATATAAATCCCCTCTTTTAGTGTAAAGGAATATATAATCTTTTCTTTTACTTTCTTTCCGGTCATTTGTTCCAACGCTTTTGCATAATAGCGCAGCTGCTCCTGATACCTTTCTGCCAGTTCTTCCTTCCGTCTTACCTTGTCGGTCTTATAATCCAGCACGACAAGTCCGTCCGGTTCTTCAAAATAGGCATCGATAATTCCCTGTACCAGTATCAGTTCCCCGTCTTCTTCCCCCGGATACAGCTCTCTGGCATCTATTCCCAGTACAAATGGCTGCTCTCTCCAAAGTCTTTGTTTACCGTCAGCTTCCCGCAGCCGCCTTCCTATACCTGACTTTGCAAACTGCAGGATATCTTCCCAGCAGATACATCTTGCGGCATCTTCTTCTATCCGTCCTCTTCTTACCTGATCATCCAGCCAGTCCATAAAATATTTCTTCCAGTTTTCTTTTTCCCCGGCCGTATCTTCTGTAAATTCAGGCATCCCTTTCATATCCAGAAGTTCCATAACTCTGTGATAAGCCGTACCTCTTGCAACTCCGGCCAGAACCTCATCTTCCTGCAAAAATTGCGGAATCATCGGCACAACTTCCGGTTCTTCCTGCAGAAGTTCTCCTTCTTCTTCTCGTTCTTCTTCGCCGCCATCCAGACCAATCTCATATGCCCGCTTTTTCAGCTCGGTAACTGTAAATTTCAGCTTTCTCATACTGCTTTTTTCGTACGGATAGATGAATTCAAACTGTTCTTTCATCATATCATGAAGCTTTGGCTCGTAAATCTCATTCACATCCCAGTTTTCAAGAACAGCTCTGGAAATCCCGCTTTTTTCTTCCTCTTCTATGCTTTCTTTTACCACATCTTCTACATGTAAGATCTGAAGTTTTAATGGTTCTCCTTCTGTACGCAGAACTGCCGGTAATATGAAGTCCCAGTACGTCACCGCATGGCTCAGCTGCAAGAATGATAATTCTTTTCTCTTATTTCCCTGAAATACCCGCCCGTCAGATACCTTATCTTCGGGATTTGAAAGTGTTCCTGTAATGATCAGTTTTTCTTTTGCACGCGTAAGTGCAACGTACAATACACGAAGTTCTTCTCCAAGACTTTCCAGAGCTTCTTCTTTCTGGATTACCTTTTTGATAATGCTTGATATCTTAGTCCTGTATTCCAGATTAACTGCATCCAGTCCAACACCCATTCCGGCATGAAGAGCCACAGCACTCCTTGCATCCTGCATATTAAATCGTTTTCCCATTCCGGCCACGATCACAACAGGGAATTCCAGACCTTTGCTTTTATGAATCGTCATTACCCGTACCGTGTCTGCATGCTCATCTTCTATACTTGCTTCTCCGTAATCTACATCGTATTTCTGAAGCTGTTCAATATATCTTACAAAATGAAACAATCCTTTGTAGCTCGTTGACTCGTACGCTCTGGCTTTTTCAATCAACATATCCAGATTTGCTTTTCTCTGTGCACCTCCCGGCATGGATGCAACATAATCTCCATATCCGGTTGTTTCCAATATCTTCCAGAGCAATTCATGCATCGGTGTATACGGTACAATCTTTCTAAAGTCATCCATCTGATCCAGACATTTTTGAAGTTTCAGTTGTATATCCGCATTCTCTCCTTGTTCTCTGTACTTCGTCACACTCTCAAAGAATGCAGTATCCGGATATGCACACCGTATTTCTGCCAGTTCTTCCTGAGATAGTCCGGCAAATGCTGAACTTAAGACAGCAGTAAGTGGAATATCCTGCCTTCTGTTATCCAAGACCCTCAAATAATCCATGAGCACCCCAATTTCCTGAGTCTGAAAATATCCCTCGCTTGTTCCTGCATAAGTCGGTATTCCTTCCCGGTTCAACACTTCGGTAAATACATCGGCAAATCCTTTGATACTTCTCGTCAGGATTACAATATCCGAGTAACGCACATTCCGAAGTTCCCCTGTCTCTTTATCTGTAACTTTCTGTGAACGCAGAAGTTCCCGGATACGCATTGCGATCATTCTTGCCTCCAGTTCCCTCTCGGAAGGAATTTTCTCCTCAAAGTCTTCCTCTTTTGACAATATTTCCAGGTCACTGTCCATCACAAGAATCTCTGTCTTAACATTGTCATTTTCCGGATATTCAGCTCCCGGATAAAGAGCTGCCTGATCATCATAGACGATTCCGCCCAGTTTTTCAGTCATGATCTGTCTGAATATAGCATTGGCACTTTCAAGTACTTCTTTCCGGCTTCGAAAATTCTTGTGCAGATCAATTCTCTGCGTCTTACTTTCTTCTATATTATATGTGCGGAATTTTTCCAGAAATAATTCCGGTCTGGACAGACGGAATCTGTAAATACTCTGTTTTACATCCCCCACCATAAATATATTGTATCTTCCGCTTCTGCAGCCAGATACACTGGTAAGAATTGCTTCCTGGATCAGGTTACTGTCCTGATACTCATCAATCATGATTTCTTCAAACTGCTTCTGATATTCTTCCGCTATTTTGGACGGAACAAAACCATTTTCCGTCTTCTGTGTCAGAATCCTCAGTGCGTACTGTTCCATATCAGAAAAGTCGATCATATTCTGGGCACGCTTCTGCTCTTCGAATCTCTCTGCAAAAAGCCGCACCAGATCCGCCAGTTCTTCCATTGCCGGAGTACATACCCGAAGATCTTCCACCAGTTCTTCCGGACTTTCATAGAAATACTGGGCGCTCATATTTTTCACAATCCCTTTGACCATTTCCCTGATCTTTTTGACCAGGTCAATCTTTTCTTCTGATACTGTTTTATCCTTGTTTGCTGCGATCCTCGCCCATTTTACATTCGAAAATGCTTCCGCAAGGCTTTTATAAGACGCCCTGTTACACAATTCTTCAATGACCTGCAGATCTTTTTCTAGTGTTGCTTCATATACGGCAGGCCCTTCCGGACTTAATGCCACATTTTCCGCATAGATAAGCAGTTCTTTTGCATCTTCCAGATTCTTTCTGATATCTGTCATCACTTTCTTCATGATGCTGCTTCCTTCCAGTGCCTTTACATCCGGGATTTCATAGGCTTTTACACAGGAATCCAGCCACGCTTCACTGTCCGGATAACTTCTGGAAAACTCATAAATTTTAAGTATCAGATCCTCAATCTTTTTATCATTCCGGCCGGTACTGTACGCTGCGGTAAAGTCAAGAAAACGCTTACTGCCTTCCTGATATTTTTCCTCCAGCATATCTTCCAGTACATCATGTCTTAGGAGCTTTAATTCGCCTTCCTCACCAATTCTGAATCCCGGATCAATATCAATCGCATGAAAATGATCACGGATCACGGAAAGGCAGAAACTGTGTATCGTTGTGATCTGCGCATTATGGATCAGAGTAGCCTGCTGCTTCAGATGTTCATTATCCGGATATTCCATCAGTTTCTTTTCGATTGCCAGCCGGATTCTTTCTTTCATTTCCGATGCTGCTGCCTCCGTAAAAGTAACAATCAGAAGTCGGTCCACATCCATCGGAGGGTCATCTTTTGTCAACATTGTGATGATTCGTTCTACCAGAACTGCCGTTTTCCCGGAACCTGCTGCCGCTGATACCAGAATATTGCGATTCCGTAATCGGATTACTTTCTCCTGTTCTTCCGTCCACTTCACACCCATGGCTATTCTCCTCCTTTCTGCTCCATCCGCATTGCTTCCATTGCTTCTTCTTTTCCCGTTGTTCCTATATCACGATATTCATATCCCGGGATTTTCACGTCGAAGCCGCACACCTGCCGGTATGGACAATAATCACAGCCGCTTTCCTGTCCTCTCTTATATGGAAGTGCTCCTACATCTCCATTTAATATCTTTGTTCTTGCATCTTTCATCTTTTTCCGGGCATGTACCATCATTGCCTGGAAATCCTCTCCCGCAACTACTTTAGAGTATCCGGACACACTGCCGTTCTTATTATATTTCACCGGGACTGCCATAGATTCTCCCGTTGTATCCCGGTCCAGATACTTAAGGATCTCTGCCTTTAACGGTATGATCCCGTCTGGTTTCAGCTGCTTTAAGACTGCCTGTTCTGCTTCTTCTTTATCTTTCGTCTTATCTACAATCGGATCCTGGATCCGATAATAAAATACGCCCGCAGGAACAACTTCTTTCTCCGGGTGGCGTTTCTTCTGAAATTCTATTGCCGCATCCATATAGATCATAAGCTGAAGCTGCAGGCCGTGATACAATGCTACGATATCAAACGCCTTGCTTCCAGTCTTATAATCCATCACCTTAACATATACCTGTTCTTCGGTTTCACACACATCTACTCTGTCGATCTTTCCTCCAAAGAAACGAAGCTCATACGCCTCCGGCACAAAATCTCCTGCCTTAAGCTGATTCGTAAGTGCCCATACTGTGCGTTCCAGCATCTGTTTCATCCTGACGATCAGTTGTTCATTTCTCGCCGAACTGTATAACACTGAGTTACCATAGTCTGTGATCGCTGCCTCCACACATTCATCGATCAGTTCTTTCCTCTGTTCTTCTGTCAGGATCGTCCAGCCGCCTGCTTCAGATGCTTTTTTTGAAAATAATTCCAGGGCACTGTGACATACATTTCCAAGATCCACTGCTTTAAACTCATATACCGGCCGTTCTTTCAGACGTAATCCATATGCAAGGAAATGTGCACATGCACAACTTGCATACCGTTCCATTCGGGTAATACTTCCTTCGAAATTTTCACCGTAAAGCTGCTTTGCAACGCTTTCCGACAATGGATCCTCCGGACGTCTGTAATACCATGCCGTTAAAAGTTCGTCTACTTTTTCTTTCCACTTTGGATCTTTCTGATACCAGGTATAAAGCTCCTGCCATGTAACATCCAGATTTTTCTCCTGAAGACCACGGATCAGATATTTTACCCCTGTTTTTTCCGTCAGTTCTTTTTGCACCAGTTCCTTCTCATCCTCGTCCCGTACCTTCACATCTGGATACAGACGCAATAATTCCTGAATCAGATAGGAAGGTCTTAATGCTTTCCCGTCCGCGGACACCTTGCTGTAATATACCTTAAGCTTTTCCGATGGTTTCGTCAGATTCATATACAGATAGAACTTCTGGACATAAGCTTTTTCTTTACCTCCCGCAGACAACGCATGATCAGCCTGACGGAATTTTTCTCTGTCGCGTTCAGACAGAAGTCCCGTTCTTAAAAGCGCCCCCGGCAGGAAACAGTCATTGGCTCCCACAAAAAAGAGTGCTCTTATATCTTTCAGTCTGGTCCTTTGCATATCTCCGGCTACCACCTGATCTACACTTGGCGGAATAACGCCGACCCTTGCTTCTTCAAGACCTGCATCCAGAAGTTTACAATACTCACTTAAGCCCACCGGTTCCTCTCCGAGAAGTGCCACAAACTTATCAAACAACTCTATGATGATCCGATAAATCTGAGAATATTCCTTTGCCAGAGCCAGTTCCCCTGCCTCTTGAAATTCTTCTTCTGTTTTCTTAAGTCTTTCCTGAATATTCTCCTGAACCATAAATTCATATACTGCCAAGGTAATATCTTTTACGGTTTTCCTCTTTTGTTTTAAAACAAACATCAGATTATCCACTTTTTCTACCATTTGTACTCGGTAATGATTCAGCCTCTCCAGTTCCTCTTCTTCCATCCCTTTCATACGACGGATCCATCGGTTCTGCCAGTCCTTATAGCCCCGGATTCCGAGTCCGATCACATAATTTTCCAGTTCATCGACCTCTTCATAACTAAATCCTGCAAGATTCGTCCGCAGGAAACGGAATACACTTTCATAAGAGAAATTCTTCTCTGCCATATTCAGAAGACTTCTCAGGTATTCTACAAATGAATTCAGCAGAATACTTCTCTTATGATCCATAAATACAGGAATTCCATATGTTTCAAATGCCTGTTCCAGATAGTCTCCATATACATTCATATCACTGACTATGACACCAATCTCACGATAACGGTATCTTTCTTTTCTTACCAGTTTCCTGATCTCTTCCGCTACAGCCATTGCTTCTTCTCCCGGATTTCGCGCCACATGAATTCCAAGATTTTTCACTTCTTTTTCATATGTTCCTGCTCCATATCTGAAAATATTCCGCTCCAGAAATGCCAGCTCTTTATTTTTCTCAAAACGCTTTACCGGATATCCATACAGGCAGACCGGTTCCTCTACCGCAATGTGTTCTTCCCTCGCCAGACTGATTAATGTTGTCACCATCTGCTTGCTCAGTCCAAACAGCTGATATGGATGTCTGTAAGAATATGGATTCTCCCTTTCATCCATGATAACCGTTATCCATACACCCTTACAATATTTCATAAGCTCCAGAATCAGCCTGTTCTGCACCGGTGTAAAGCCTGTAAATCCATCCAGTACCACTGTGCTGTTCTTTAAAAGCTCTGATTCTCTAACTTCTCGGCTCAGCACATCTAACAACTCTTCCTTTGTGATATAACGTTCTCTTAAATAATCCTGAAAACCATCATATAAAAGCCGGATGTCTTTTAATTTATAATATAACCTGGATTCTTCATCCAGCGAATCTATCATATCATCCAGTTCTTCTTCCCCGATATCATATTGTGTAAATTCCGAAATCACGGATTTGACCTCAGAGATATACCCCAGTTTCTTAATATTTCCCTTTAGGACAGTCAGTTTATCCTCATAATTCCCTGCGATCTTTCGCAGGATCAGATTCTTTCCCTCATCATCCAGTACCGGTATTTTCTTTACTCCGGTCTCTTCAAACACACGGTATGCAAGACGTGCAAAGCTCAATACATCAATATTCATGATTCCGTGTCTCGGATGCATACGAACCAGATCTTTCTGTGTCTGCATTGTAAACTGCTCCGGTACAAGCACTATGAAATTCTCCTGTGGATTTTTTTCAGATTCTTCTATGACATGCTGATATAAATACGTTGATTTTCCTGAGCCCGACGGCCCAAATACAAATTTTAAAGGCATAAGGTTTCCTCCTTATGCCCTAGTATAACACGAATATATGTTTGTTGTATACATATTAGTCTACAATGCGCGAAGTCTTTCTGCAAATTCATTGCTTAATGTTACCTTTGCAATATAGAAGACATCACCTGTCATATATACATTCCAGTCATCTTCTACTTCTACCTGAAGTTCTCCTCCAGGCATATGAACGATCACTTTACTGTTAGTCAGCCCCAGTTTGTATGCAACTCCTGCCGCTGCACAGGCACCTGTTCCGGATGCTCTTGTATAACCTGCACCTCGTTCAAAGATCTCGATTGCGATATTTTCCTTATCGATCACCTGCATAATCTGTGTATTGATCCTGTTCGGGAAATATCTTGCGATCTCAGAATAATCACCGATCTTACATACCAGTGGTTTTGAGATCTCCCGCATCGGAATGACACAATGAGGATTACCGATCGATACGCAGGTAACCGGATACAACGTTCTTCCAAATACCATATCCTCATTGATCACTTCTCGTCTTTCTCCAATAACAGGAATCTCATCACTCCAGAAAGATAATTTTCCCATCGATACACGCAGGCGGCTTCCGTCCTCATTTAAAAATGTAACTTCGACCGGACCGTTTCCTGTATATAATTTAAAATTCTTTTTCTGTACATAACTTGCATCTTTCAGATATTTTGCAAAAATGCGGACACCATTTCCACTGGTCTCAGATTCACTTCCGTCCGGATTCCATACTTTTACGTGCATACCGTCTTCTTTCAGAATCGGGCCTTCAAGTACTCCGTCTGCTCCCAGTCCCTCATTACGGTCACAGAGCATTTTTACATTTGCCTCATCCAGTTTTAATTCGTTATGATTCGGATCAAATACCAGATAATCATTGCCAAGTCCATGATAACGTTCTACTACTACCTTCATCCTTTTTTCCTCCTGATCTTTGTTCCCAGCTTTTTATATGATCGCTTTTATATTTTCTGTTCTATATATCTTTATCATAACAGGCATTATTTCCATATTCTACGTAAATAATGCTGTATTTCTTGCAAATAATGCCATTTTCATATAAACTTTCTATAGACAGTCCAATATATATCCGGGGAGGTACCGATAATGGAACAATATGAGAAAAAAGGATACCTGAACAGCGAATTCCGTCTCTTTCATCTGACAGATCAGGAAACAAAAGAAGTAGACTACCACTATCATGACTTTGATAAGATCACCATCTTCATCCGTGGCAAAGTAAATTACATGATCGAGGGCCGTTCTTACGATCTGAAACCTTATGACATTGTACTTGTAAAACAAGGCGATATCCACAGACTGACCGTTGACAATTCCTGCCCATATGAAAGAATCATTGTCTATATCTCACCTAATTTTATGAATGCTTATCAGACAGATACTTATGATCTGAGTTATTGTTTTCAAAAGGCTGCAAAAGAACATTCCAACGTTCTGCGTATCCCATCTTTCGAAAAAAGCTCTCTGTTTCGTTCTATCTCTCAGTTGGAGCATTCGTTTACAGATGGCGGCTATGCTTCCGAGCTTTACAGACAGGTTATGTTTCTGGAATTTATGATACATCTGAACCGGGCCGTAAGAAAGAACCGGCTCGAATATATCGATACTGATAATTGTAATGAAAAGGTGCTCGCCATCCTTGATTATGTAGGCGAACACCTCTGTGAAAATCTGTCAATCGATCTGATCGCAGATCAATTCTATATCAGTAAATATTATATGATGAGATTATTCAAGCAGGAAACCGGTTATACTCTGGGACAATACATCTCCCAGAAACGGCTCCTGCTTGCGAAAGAACTTTTATCTACCGGTGCGCCTGGCACACAGGTTTGTTATGATTGTGGTTTTAAAGATTACTCTACCTTCTCCAGAGCTTATAAACAATTGTTCGGTGTTACGCCTTCGGGCCGTACCTGTCCGTAAAGTTCTGCCGGAACAAAAGCCCTTACAAAGATACCATCTTCCCGGTATTCTTCTTCCTGCAGTTCCCCGTACTTTCGGATCAGCTGAATCTTCCCTGCCTCTTTATATGGATAAAGTGCCTCAATCTCTACTTTCTGCTCCCTTAATACTGCTTCTACAGATTGAAGGAATTCGGTAATTCCTTCCCCTGTCCTGGCTGAGATCTTCACATAATAGTCTGCATGAAGATCTCTCGGCACCCAGATATCCTCCATACGGTCGATCTTATTAAATACTGTGATAACCGGTTTGTCTTTCACACCCAGATTCTGAAGTGTTTCATACACTGTATGCATCTGCTCATCCATCTGCGGATTAGAAGTATCTACTACATGCAGGATAATATCTGCATATCTGGCTTCTTCCAGTGTACTTCTAAATGCCTCGATCAGATGATGCGGAAGTTTTCTGATAAATCCTACCGTATCTGTCATCAGGATTTCCTGACCACTTGGCAGCTTCAAATCTCTGGTTGTTGGATCCAGGGTTGCGAATAATTTATCCTCTGCAAGAATCCCTGCACCGGTCAGCGTATTCAGAAGTGTTGATTTTCCCGCATTCGTATAACCAACAATCGCGGCCACCGGAATATGACTGCGGCTTCTCTGCTCTCTTGTTACTTCTCTGTGCTTCTTTACATCTTTTAATTCACGGTTAAGCTGTGCGATCCTGCTCTTGATCAGACGCCTGTCCATCTCAAGTTTCTTTTCTCCCGGGCCTCTGGTTCCGATTCCTCCTCCAAGCCTCGACATAGCCTTACCAAAGCCCGCCAATCTGGTCTGCTGGTACTTTAACTGCGCCAGTTCTACCTGAATCTTGCCTTCACTTGTAGATGCTCTTGCTGCAAAGATATCCAGAATGATCAATGTTCTGTCCATTACTTTTACATCCAGTTCATCCTGCAGATTCTTCATCTGCGCCGGAGAAAGTTCATCATCACATACGATTCCTGTCGCCCTAAGCTCCCAGATCATACTTTTCAGTTCTTCAATCTTTCCTTTTCCGACATAGGTTCCCGGATGTTGCTGTTCTCTGTTCTGAATGACCATTCCTACGGTCTCGGCTCCTGCCGTGGACACCAGATCTTTTAATTCTTCCAGAGATTCTTTTGTATCATCCTGATCTGAAAGTGATACACCGACCAGTATTACTTTTTCTGTTTCATTTTTTATTTCTATCATACTGTTTCCATTTTCTATAGATTCATTCCATTTATCTTGTTTTCAGAAACTCGGCCTCTTTTTTTGCCGATTTGTCATTCGGATAATTTTCCAGATACTCTTCCAGTTTTACCTTTGCACTTTTCCAGTCTTCCATCTGTTCATATACAACAATAATATTGTACTGCATCTCTTTTTTCATCTTTTTACCGGAATCTTCCTGTGCCAGGCCAAGATTATAATAATTTAATGCCTCTTTCGCTTTTCCGAGTTTCAGATCACAGTTTCCAATCATATTATAGATGGTTCCCGTCTTTTCGGCATCATTTTCCAGTGCTTTCTTAAAAGCTTTTCTTGCACCTTTATAATCCTTCTTTTCCCATTTGGCAATTCCAATGCCACGATAGGCATCCCCGACATTTTTCTTCTTATCTACTGCCTGTTCAAACTGTTCGATTGCCTGATCATATTTTCCGTCTTCTAAGTATTCTACCCCTTTTTGGGATGAATTGCCGCAGGCTGTCAATAATACACCTGTGCAAACGACCACAAGTAATGCCTTAATTTTCTTCATACTTTCCTTATATTCTCCTCATCTACTCAATCTGCCAGTCAATTGGCTCTACTCCGTGAGCTCTCAGATAATCATTGGTCTGACTAAATGGCTTACTTCCGAAAAATCCACGATATGCGGATAACGGACTCGGATGCGGGGCTTTCAGGATCAGGTGTTTGGGATTCGTAAGCATCCTTGCCTTTCTCTGAGCCGGTGCTCCCCATAAGATGAAAACGATCGGACGATCCTGACTGTTTAATGCCATGATAGCTGCATCTGTAAATTCTTCCCATCCAATATCTTTATGCGAATTGGCCTGATGCGCCCTTACTGTTAATACCGTATTTAACATCAGGACTCCCTGCTCAGCCCACTTGGTCAGGCAGCCGTGATTGGGGATCGCACATCCCAGATCATCATGCAATTCTTTATAGATATTCACCAGTGACGGCGGAATATCTACTCCTTTCTTCACAGAAAAGCAAAGTCCGTGTGCCTGTCCTACATTATGATATGGATCCTGTCCCAGTATAACCGCTTTTACATTATGTAAAGGTGTCAGATGAAATGCATTAAAAATATCATCTGCAGGCGGAAATATCTGTCTTGTCCTGTATTCTTCGTTGACTGTTTCAAATAATTTTTTATAATATGGCTTTTTAAACTCTCCTTTTAGAGCATCCAGCCAGTCATTATTAATTGCTGCCATGTTTTACACTATCCTTTTTCCTCTTATCTTTGTTCATTCTTACAGACGAACGGATACACCTTTTCCTCTTAAATATTCTTTTACTTCTCTGATCTCCAGTTCCTTATAGTGGAATAATGATGCTGCCAGAGCCGCATCTGCTTTTCCTTCCGTCAGTGCATCGTAAAAATGTTCCAGACTGCCGGCACCTCCGGATGCGATCACTGGAATATTCACTTCCTCGGCAATTGCTTTCGTAAGTTCCAGATCATATCCGGCTTTTGTTCCGTCACAATCCATACTTGTCAAAAGGATCTCACCTGCTCCAAGCTTCTCCACTTTCGAAGCCCATTCCACCGCATCAATTCCTACATCGATCCGTCCGCCATTCTTATAAATATTCCAGCCACTTCCATCTTCCCGCTTCTTTGCATCAATTGCAACAACTACACACTGGCTGCCGAACTTTTCTGCTGCTTCTGATATCAGATTCGGTGTATTAATTGCAGATGAATTAATTGAAATCTTATCCGCACCTTCTCTTAAGAGTGCCTTAAAATCATCTATTGTACGGATTCCTCCGCCAACTGTAAATGGGATGAATACGTTTTCTGCCACCTTGCGTACCATATCTACCACTGTACCTCTGGCATCCGATGATGCTGTAATATCAAGAAATACAAGCTCATCTGCACCTGCTTTATCATACGCTTTTGCAATCTCAACCGGATCTCCGGCATCTCTTAACGATACAAAATTTACTCCCTTTACAACTCTTCCGTTATTTACATCCAGACATGGAATGATTCTTTTTGTATGCATAATGATGTCCTCCCTATAATTCCACAAAGTTCTTTAATATCTGAATTCCGATATCACTGCTTTTTTCCGGATGGAACTGGCATGCGAATACATTCCCCTGTTCTACCGAAGCATGGATATGTGTACTGTATTCTGTCGTAGCAGTTACAATTCCCTCATCTGCTGCTTTCAAATAATAAGAATGAACAAAATATACATAGGAATCTTCCGGAATCCCTTTGAATAATCTTCCGTTATTCTGGAACTTCAAAGAGTTCCATCCCATATGTGGAATCTTAAGGCCTTCCTTATCCGGGATTCTTAGTATCTCACCTTTCAGAATTCCAAGTCCTTCCACGCCCGGCGTCTCATCACTTCGTTCAAATAATAACTGTAAACCAAGACAGATTCCCAAGAAAGGAGTTCCCTTTGCCGTCACATCCCTGATCACCTCATCAAGCCCATATTGTCTGAGTTTACTCATCGCATCTCCAAATGCTCCGACTCCCGGAAGGATCACTTTATCTGCATTCATGATCGTCTCTCTGTCTCTTGTGATTATTACTTCCTGTCCCAGAAGCTGCATGGCTTTCTCCACACTCTTTATATTTCCTGCATCGTAATCAATAATTGCAATCATCTTGTTATCCTGCCTTTCATATGTGGTATATCAGGGATATTGTCCCGTACATTCACTTTATATTATTTGTCAAGTGAACTGTTATGGTTTATTGTACATCAAGTTCAAACCAGAATTCAACTCCATTGTCATAATTCTTTACACCATACTCCTGGTTGAATGATTTCATAATTGCTTTTACGATTGAAAGGCCGATTCCGTTGCCTCCATATTCTCTTGTATGGGCCTTATCTACTTTATAGAATTTATCCCAGATATGAGGTGCATCTGCTTCCGGGATCGGATTACCGGTATTAAATACCGATACTCTCACTTTGCCGTCTTTTTGCACCATCTTCACTTCGATCACCATATCGCCGCTGACATGATGACATGCATTACTTACATAATTTCTTACAACCTGCTCTACTTTAAACTCATCTGCCCACGCATAGATGTCCTCTTCTGTGTGCAACATAATCTTGGCACCTGCCTGATCCGCCATGATCTCCATACTCTGCAGAACGCCTTTGACCAGTGCAGTCAGATTAAATCGTTCAAACACGATATCTTCATCACCGAATTCCAGCTGGTTCAATGTCAGCAGATTCTTGACCATCTGATTCATCTTGGACGCCTCATCCATAATAACATCACAGTAGAATTCCCGACTCTCCGCATCTTCATTGACTCCTTCTTTTAATCCTTCGGCATAGCCCTGGATCAGAGCGATCGGTGTCTTTAACTCATGAGATACGTTTCCTAGGAATTCGTTTCTCATCTTTTCCAGCTTGTCTTTCTGTTCGATGTCTTTCTGCAGACTGTTGTTAGCTTTCTTAAGTTCAGAGATCGTGCTCTCCAATTTCTCTGACATCCGGTTAAAGTTCTCTCCCAGTTCTCCGATCTCATTGCTTCCGCCGCTGGTGTATTTCGCATCAAAATCAAGATCTGCCATCCGGTCGGATAATCTCGCAAGCTCCCGGATCGGATCTGTGATTCTTTTTGAGAAATACCAGATCAGAAGAATGGATACAACGATCAGAACACTTCCTATATATAATAAGAAACGATTGGATATCGACGCACTTTCACGCATACTTTCTACCGGACTTCGAAGCAGGAACTGACTGCCGTCATCCAGACTTCCCCACATATCAACATAATAACTCTGATTCCACGGATCCCATGACTGGTTGATCTGATAGACATCCGTAGAATCCAGTGTCCGGCTTTCTTTTTGTGCCTGATTCAGAAAATATCCCATCATCTGATTCTTCAACATATTCTTGTCATGCACATTCGTATGCACATCATTATCCTTTTCAATTACCAGATAAGAAATATTATTCTTTTCAGCGAAATGAATGAGTGAATTATTCTTCTTTGTGCTGTCCCATTTATCTTCATTTGATACGTCATTTAATTTCTCATAAAGTTCTATGAAACGGGATTCCTTCTTACTTATATAATACGGCTCCAGAAATTTTCCGTTGATGAACATCAATGTCACGACCAGACAGATCAACAATCCTACAAAGGATGTGATCATCTGCGTCTTAATCGAATGATGTACACTTTTTATCTTCTGTTTCTTATCTTTACTTATGATCTTCATGCTTCATCAACCTCAAATTTATATCCCATGCCCCAGATTGTCTTAATGTAATTTCCCTTTTCTCCGAGTTTGCTTCTTAATTTCTTTACGTGTGTATCAATGGTTCTTGCATCTCCGAAATAATCATAATCCCATACATTATTCAAGATCTTCTCTCTCGATAATGCAATGCCCTGATTCTCTACAAAGTATGACAGCAGTTCGAATTCCTTGAAGCTTAATTCAATCTCTTTACCATCAATCTTCACCTGATGTGCGGCTTTATCGATTACAATTCCTCCTGCATCGATCTCGTCACCACCGCCTAATACATTGGCTCTTCTTAATATTGCATTGACTCTGGCTACCAGGATCTTCGGACTGAATGGCTTGGAAATATATTCGTCAACCCCCAGAGCAAATCCCTGTAATTCATCTCGTTCCTCTGACCTTGCAGTTAGCATGATGATCGGCACTTTTGATGACTGGCGTACTTCACGGCATACCTGCCATCCATCCATTCTTGGCATCATCACATCCAGAATGATCAGTGCAATATCTTTTTCATCATAAAATACTTCCATTGCTTCCATCCCGTCGCCGGCTTCCAATACCTGATATCCTTCTCTTCCAAGGAAATCTTTCACCAGTTTTCTCATTCTGCTTTCATCATCTACTACTAATATTTTGATCTTATCCATAAGACCCGGCCCTCCTCTTAAATTTATATTTTCATGATATATTTTTCTTTGATCTTAATTATTATAGCAGAGAACTATGTAGCCTTTGTGAAGTTTCCGGTATATAGAATAAAAAAAGTACCCACAGTGTCATATTACTTATGTTACCATGGGTACTTTTTCTTAAGTTACTCTAATCTGTAATTTGTTGTTTTATACAACTCATACTATTCTTCATCTTCTCTTTTCTTTCTCTTAAGTGAGAATCCTCCGATTCCGGCTCCGAGAGATGTTACTGCAAGTCCTAACCACGCAAACATGCTTGATGGATCTCCGGTCTTCGCAGCTTTTCCACTCTTCGTATTCAATGTGGATCCTGTCTTACCGGATTTGCCTGATGTACCGGTTGTTCCATTTGTACCGTTAACTTTCTGTCCTGCATCCTTTTTCACAAGTGCACTGATTGCTTTATTCAGCTTCTCAGTTGCTTTATCAACTGTATCCTGATTTTTCTTTTCTTTCAGTGCTGTGTCAGCCTCAGCCAGTGCTGACTGAAGTGCTTTCCAGCTGTCTGCTGTATAATCTGATTCTTTTAAAGCACCTGCTGCTTTAATTGCTTTTTCAAGTGCATCTGTTGATACTTCTTTCGTCGGCTCATCCGGTGTCGCTGCTTCCAGTGCGTCGATTGCTTTGTTCAGGCTATCTGCTGCTTTATCAACTGTATCCTGGCTCTCTTTTGCTTCCAGTGCAGATTTCGCTTTTGTCAGCTCTGACTGAAGTGCTTTCCAACTGTCTTTTGTATAATCTGATTCGTTTAATCCTTCTGCCTTTTCAATTGCTGCTGCAAGTTTCGTTGTATCTACTTCAGATGGCGCCGGAGTTTCTCCCGGAACTTTGTATGTAAATGTAAGAGGTGTTGTATAACCAGTTGATGTAACCGTGATCTGGAATTCTGTTCCGACCGCCGCATCTTTAAATGGTGCTGCATCTGTCACCAGCGTTCCGTCTTTATCAATAATCTTTACAGAACCTCTTCCACTTGCTGCATAATCGGTGCCGTTCACATTTACAGATGTAATATTTCCGATATAAGTATTGAATGCTTCCTCATTACTGTTTTCTGCCACTGTAAGCTTTTTGTTATCTGCATCATATGTTGCCGGCATATCTGTTGTTGACAGAATGAATGTTGTTTTCAAATCTGCATATTTTCCATTTTTATCTTTTACTGTAAGTGTATATTTCCCCGGATTAATTGAAGAATCTGCTTTAAATGTTAATACATTGCCTTCTACTTTCACATTCAATCCTTCAACGGTGTATTCCGGATCAAAATCATCCCTAAGATTCAGCTCTATCGCCGTCTTACCAGCAGAAATATCTGCATCTGCAACCTTAACAGCATCCTCTGTTTTTGCAAATTTTACAGGGACATAAAGATCATTAACATCAATTGTATATAGACCATTTGTTGTATAATATTCAATACTGTCAATCGTCTTGCCCATCATAGATGCATAATGCGCTGAAGATGTCGGGCAACCATGTACTGACTCTGTATATCCGGTACTCCAAGCGAGCTCATTTCCTCTCCAGATGTTCTCCAGATGACGCATACCATAGGCAGTTCCATCTGTTGTCTTTACAACGACTGCATTTACATTAGAAGATGTAATCTTATCTTCCGGAAGTCCGTCCAGATTAAGCTGGTAATCTCCATAAGAAGACTGTATCAACAATTCTGCCGTAACACCTGTCAGAGCTTCTGCTTCCTGTCCTTTCACTTCGCTGAATACAAGATTTCCATCCTTATCCGCAGAAACTTCTTTATAGTTTGCAGGAGCCTCTGTCAGCGGATAGTATGCATATGTCTCGTTTTCAAAAAGTGTATCTTTTCCTTCTAATGTTGTGGTAGATGTCTGTCCACGGTTCGTTACTGTAATATCAACTTTATCCGTATCTTTTACTTCTTTGTATTTTGTAAGATCTACTGAAGGATCTACTTTCACAGCAAATGTAATACCATCAATCTGTGATCCATCTGCATTTTCATGATAAGAACCACCTGCAAGTCCTGTGGTACGTGTCTTGTTCTTTGTTGCAGAAGTAAATACATCAACATCCACGTCATTGTTTGTTGTCTCTGATTTGTAGAATGCTGCGTATGGGATGTTCATAAGAACATAAGTCTCTTTTTTCTCTGCTTTTACAAGTGCGTCGATTGCTGCATTCAGATGACTGGTTGCTTCATCCACTGTTGCCTGTGTATGTGGAGTTTTTATTTCATCTTTTGCTTCCTGAAGCTCTGTCTGCATTGCCGCCCAGCTGTCGGCTGTATAATCTGATTCCATCAGACTTTCGGCTTTCTTAATTGCTGCTTCCAGATTTGTTGTACTGATCTCTTCTTTTGCATCTTTTACGATGTTTTCATCTTTTGCCCGGAAATTATATGTTACATCTTTATAACCCAGTGCTGAAATTGTAATTGTCCAGTATCCCGTTCCATCCGTTCCTTCCGGTAATGTACAACGAAGAGATTTCGTAAGACCAAGCTGGATTCCCATTGATTTGTGCATCCAGTTATCTGCTGCAAATTTTGTTCCATATGTTGCCTTTGCATTTGTGTATGTACTGTCGTCTCCATAGTATGTCCATTTTACACTCTGCATATTTGCTCCGAGGTCTCCGTAATTACCCGTCAGATCTACTCTTAAAAATTCTCCATAAGAGCCCTTTGCTTCTTTTACTGTAAGTCCTGCTTCTTCTGCTGTTGGTGCTGTTTTTAATTCCTGGCCTTCAATTCCAGATTCCGTTCCTGTCTCTTTTGCTGAGAAACTGAATGTTCCATCTGCATTCCTGGTTGCTGTCTTAAGTCCGTTTGTATCTGCTGTAACTTTTGCTTTCAGACCGCTATATGACTGCAATTTATTTTCTGCATATCCTCCTGCAAGTTCTCCACCGTTTTCTACAACTTTGTATGCTTTGCAGAATGCTTCATAATCTTCTGTCGCTACTTTTACCGGTACATATTTCAGTCCTGTAACATCATATTTTTTCATCTTCGTTGTTGTTCCGTCTTCTTCGGTGATTGCTCCACGGTCAAATGTAATCGTTTTTCCATCTGTCAGAACAGCTGTCTTTGAATCTGTCCAATATGACACTTCATAAAATTTTCCATTTTCTGCTTCTATGGTTGCCGCACACTGATAACTTCCTCTGTGAAGTCCATGGTTCACCGTTGCACGTGTTACAACATCAAATGCACCTTTATCTGACTCTCCTTTTGTATCCAATTCACTGGATGATGAACTGTCTCCTGCTGCCTGTACTCCTTCTGCTGCCCAGTATTCCGCCCAGCTAAGTCCTGCATAGACATATTTATATTCTTCTTTTACTGCTGCTTTCAAGTTATCAATTGCACTATCAAGATTTTTTTTCGCTGCATCGACTGTATCCTGAGATTTCTTTTCAGCGAGTGCTGTCTCTGCAGACGCAAGTGCTGTCTTTAACGTATTCCATGTCTCAGCTGTGTAATCACTTTCTTTTAATGCTTTTGCTTTCGTAATTGAAGCTTCCAGAGCTGCTGTATCTACAGTTGCTGCTGTACTTGCTTCTGGTGCTGACTGGATTGCTTCTAATGCCGCTTTTTTTATGGCATCAGATGATCTTGTTGCAGTAGATACGGTATCCCAACTATTAATTGTATCTTCTGTTGCTGACTGACCAGCTAATTTTGATTTTATTCCCTTTGATTTAGAATATGCTTTGTTAAAATATGAATCGTTACCAGACTCATAGCCATTTTCCGGAGTTACTACAATATCAGAAAACTTTCCATCTTTTACAGTCAAGGCTACTCGGACATCATATTCATTCCATTCATCTTCATCATCATCCTCTGTTCTTGTGACATGTGCAGTCTTCATATATGTTCCATCTTTTGCCACCTGATCTTTCGTTACCGCCATCGCCGGTACCGCCGGACAAATGCTGGCTGCCATGGTTGCCGACATCGCAACTGCCATTACTTTTGTCTTCATTTCTTTCTTTTTCATAAAAGCCTCCTTAATGAAAATATTTATTATTAAGTTAGTATTTTCTAACTTATAATTAAAAAAATTTCACTAATCAGACATGTGCATTTTCCACACATGTCTGCATATTATGTTATTTTATACTCCAAGCCAGATACATAATCCAAGTAATATCAACGCTCTTAAAATTGTAAACCAGATTTCATTGCCTCTGATCTTTTTCACTCCGCAGTGAATATTCTTCTTCGGACATGTATCTATACATTTCTGGCACTGGAAACAGTCGCCTTCTACTTTCCAGGAACCATCCGTCGGAAGTCCGATATTCGCCGGACATTTTCTGGAACATGCACTGCACTTTGGAATGCAGGATTCCCGGTCTCTGTGAAATGCAAATACCGGCAACATCGGAACCAGTGAAAATACAGCTCCCATCGGGCAGAAATTTCTGCAGAAAAATCTTTCCTCCAGACACATTCCGACAATCAGAAGTACCAGAATGACCAACCCTATGAGATATCCATTCAGTTTAAAATTTCCTGCATGTATCATGGAAAATACATCCCAAGGACTTGTTCCCTGTGCTTTACTGTATACACCGCCATAGCACATAAATACGATGATTACCAGGATCACATATTTCAGATATACAAGTCTGTCTGCAATCCGGTCCGGAATCTGCACCGGTTTCTTTTTCATCTTTTTGCAGATCAGTCTGTATAATGCATTCACTCCATCGCCAAGACTTCCAAATGCACAGGCAAATCCACAAAAGAATCTTCCGAAAACAGCAGTATATACACACACCACAATAAGTACAGTAACAAATGATGTCAGCTCCACTTTTTCACCTGCACCAATCTGTGTAAATATATATTTCACACCTGCAAATGCTGCCGTGTATACCGACGGAATAAAGATAAAATACAGCAATTGGATGATTGCCCTTATCCATATATGTATCTTTTTCAATTGTTTTGCATTCATTTATTTTACCGCCTTATCTAATGCCTGTTTTGTCGCATTCTTAATTCCTGTAGAACTGAAAGTCGCACCACTGATCGTATCTACTTCTGCACTTTGCGCATCCAGAATCTTCGGTATAATATCTTTCGCCATAGTCAGATAAGAACCATCTTCTCCATCAGCAGAGACAATATTTACTTCCTTAATCTTCTGCTTTTTTACTATTACTTCCACTTTAACAGTTCCACCAAATCCATCCGCTTCTCCGGTATAAGTTCCGTCTTTATAAGAACCGTTTTTTGAATCCTCATCTTCTAAACTTTCCGTATTTTCGATTTTGGCATTCAGTTTTGCAATTTCCTCATCTTTTGCTCTGACTTCCAGCACGGAATTATATCCCAATATCAACCCGACGATCACTACAACACTCATCAGGCGCATCCAGAATTCTCTCATTCTTCTCTCTCCTTTAACTCAGTCTCTTTTTACTGTCTTTTTGCAGAAAGCAAGGCGTTCTCACATGCATCCAGGATTGCTTTTGAAGTACAGGTTGCACCCGATACTGCATCAATTCCTTCTGTATTACCTTTCTCGATCAGCTGACTTGTCACACCTTTTTTATTCGATGTTCCGTTTGCAGCGCGAAGGATATATCTGTCATTCGATGAATCTCCGTCCCCTTTTACATCAGTAACAGCAACAATTTTGTCATCCCGCACTGTCACTTTCAATGTCAGATTATAAGCCGTGAAATCTTCATCTTCATCCGGTCTGCACAGCGCACGTCCTTCATAGATACCATTTTTATATACTGTAGTATCATCTTCGCCATCATCTTTTTTCTCCAGCAGTGTCAGTGCCTGGTTCAGATTCTCAAGAGCCTGATCCACATCTTCCTGACTGATCTCTGTCTTATCTGCATCAAGCAGCTTCTGTGCGTCTTCCATTCTGGTCTTAAGAACCGCATAGGTTGCTTCTGTATAATCCTCTTGTTTCAGTTCTTCTGCTTCTTTCATCGCTTTTTCAAGTTCTGAAGTATCAGCTTCTTCCTTATCCGGCTCCGTTGTCTGTCCGTTTGTTACCTTTTCTGCTTCTTTTAATGCATTCTTCACTGCATTTATGAGACCATTTGAACTGTAAGTTGCTCCGGATACTACGTCCACATCCGTACTCTGTTTTTTCATAATATTTTTTACTACATCCATTGCACGGTTAAAGAATTTTTCATCATCATGATTCTTTGTTACGAGTACTGCCTTGATTGATTTATCCTGAAGAACCACCGCTACTTCTATCTCACCGTTATACCCTTCTGCCGTTCCGTAATAAATACCTTCTTTATACGGGAAATTGCCTTTAACAGTCGTATTGTCTTCTGTCTTAGAAGTATCTTCCGTCTTCGCATTCACAGACTGTGAATTACCGCTTACTGCAGCCTGACGGAGTGCATCTCTTACTGCACTCTTAATTCCGTTCGAACTGTAAGTCGCCCCGGAGATTACATCTACATTTGTACTCTGCGATGAAATAATATTGCCGATCAATGCTTCTGCACGATTCAGATAACTGCTGTCATCATGATTCTCCACAACCTCAATAGACATAATCTTTCCTCTGCTGATCACAACCTTAACTTTCAAAGTTCCCCCGAATCCGGTTCCTGTTCCATAATAGGTTCCATCTTTATACGCTGCCGCATCCTGTACGTCAGCCAGTGACAGTGTACTTCCCTGTACCGCTGCATTTCCGGACTGGGATTCTCCCGTTTCTCCACTGTCTTTTTCTCCTGTCAATGCATTCTTCACCGCACTGATAATACCATTAGAGCTAAATGTTGCACCAGACACCACATCCACATCCAGAGTCTGTCCTGCAATGATCCTGTCTATCACTGCTTTTGCACGGTTAAAGAACGCTGCATCGTCCGAAGAACTTAAGATATCAATTGCCGTAATCTGTTTATCTTTGATCGTTACCGCAACAGTCACCTCGCCGGCATAACCGGTTCCTGTTCCTTTATAGATTCCGTCTGCCAGATCAAAAGAACCTTTTGCCTTGCTTTCTGTCTTCTTCGCTTCCTCGGCATCCGTTGTCTTTGTCTCTTTCGTCTGCGCCTGAGCTTCATAAACCGGTGCCTGATAGCCGCTTAATGACACCCCGATACAGGCTGCAACTACAATCGCCGAGGTAGCCGGTGCACCCTGTTTTATTTTTTTGATCACTTTTTCTTTGTCCATATCTTCCGCCTCTACTTTTTCATTACATTTACCTTATAATCCGATTGAAAATCATCCGCGATCCCTTCTGATACGTATAATTGTTCGTCATCCGTAAGCAGAATCACATCAAATTTATCGTTATACTTCTTCCAGAATTTCTCCGCTTTCTCTTTTCCCATGATAAAAAGTGAAGTAGATAATCCATCCGCAAGTGTTCCGTCATCACTTATGATCGTTACCGAAGTCAGTCCGTTCTCTGCCGGATAACCGGTAGACGGATCAATAATATGATGATATTTCTTCCCATTTTTTTCAAAGTATCTCTCATATCCGCCCGATGTGATAACCGCCTTGTCCTTTGCCTGCAGGATTCCAAGATAATTTCCGTCTTCATCCGGACTTTCTACCGCAACTTTCCATGCGCTTCCATCTGGTTTTGCACCAAGAAGCTGTACATTTCCTCCAAGACTTACCAGACCGCTCGTCACACCGCACTTTTTATAAATCTGCATAATCCTTGAAGATGTATATCCCTTCGCAATGCCTCCGAAATCAATTTTCACATTCTTAGGCAGCGTGATTTTTTTTGTCTTTTTGTCGTATTGGATCTTCGATGCATCTACATTCTTCAGTAACGCACTCAGTTCATCCTCCGCAGGGATCCGGTAATTCTCCGTTGTAAATCCCCATGCATCCATGACCGGATAGATGGATATGTCAAATACTCCTTTTGTCTGTTTATATATTTTTTCAGAGCGTTCATACAAGTACGCCGTGTCATCCGAAACAACAGCTTCCCCGTTTTGATTTAATTTGTACACTTCACTGTTTTCATTTCCGGTAGACAACATTCCATCCAGTCGTTTGATCTCTGTCTCAGCTTTATCTACTGCTTTAGATGCATGCTCTCCATATGCTGTTACCGTCATATACGTATCCATCGCAAATATATCGCGACTCTGCTTTTCTTCACTGGATTTTTCGGAGTTTTCACTTTTGGAATCTTCTTTTTTATCTGTCTGCGTCTGTGTTGTCTTGGCGGATGCCGTACTGTTTCCACATCCAACGGTTCCCATCGACACCGCCGCACATAAAATGGCTATTACAATCTTTCTTTTCATTCTTTATCCTCTATATCTATAGTTACTTTCATCTATCAATAGTTAGTCTGTATTATTTTTAATTTCACTCTTCTAACTCAATAAATGTACCATATGTTTTTTTCTGCTTCAATTCTTTTTTTGATATTGATATTTATTATCATTTATTTTCACTGTTGATTTTCCTCCAAAAAAGCGCAAAAAAATATCCTGAAATCTTTGATTCTTTCAAAAATTTCAGGATATCAGTGGACCTGGCGGGAGTTGAACCCGCGTCCGAAAGCCCATCCATTCGAGCATCTCCCATCACAGTCATTATATTAACATTCCCTCCATGCGGCACCTAATGACAGGTTCCTCACTTTAGTAGCTTCATAAATTCTTCCATCCCCTCAAAGCTTTGGGAACGAAGTGCTCCGCCTGTTTGAAGCCGGTGACCCGAACAGCGGATGATCCGGGGCCGACTGCGGCCTAATTAGGCTGCGTACGCTAATTCTGTATTGTCTGCGTTTATATTTAAGTGGAACTTTTAACGTAGTGTCCCGCTACGGATGGCTTCTCCAACTTCCAGACCCCCGTCGAAACCAGTACAAGCCCTGATTGTAATGCTTTTCTGGTTTGCAGACTGTCTTTACGTAAATTTAATTATAGTCTTAATCAATTTCATTTGTCAAGCCTCTCACCTAATAAAATTTGAGATAATACAGATAATTGGCAACTCCTTCCGAATACATGACAGTGAAAAGAGACATATTCGAACTTCTATTCTATATGCCTCTTCTCACTATACATAATAAACCACTATATTGTTGTAAACTTTTTTCTTACTCTACATCTTTCAATGCATTATAATCTTCTTCGCCGGTACGAACCTTGACAACCTTCTGTACATTGTAAACGAATATCTTTCCGTCTCCGACATGTCCGGTATAAAGAGTTCTCTTCACAGTCTCAATCACTTTGTCTACCGGAATGCTTCCTACGATAACTTCTACTTTAACCTTTGGAAGTACGGTTACATCCATCTCAACTCCACGGTATTTCTCACCGGCACCTTTCTGAACACCACATCCCATAACCTGTGTGACTGTCATTCCTGTTACTCCAAGATCATTGAGTGCAGTTTTCAGTTTTTCATATCTTGAAAGTTTGGCAATGATAACAACTTTATGTATTCCAGTCTCAGGATCTACAGGAGCAGTTACTTTGACAGATGCAGCTCTCTGTGCTTCTGAAGCTTCATCATAATCATTTTCTCCAAGCTCTGTATTCTCATTGATACTCATGCTTCCTTCTGTGATATCCATCAGACTGAAACCTGCGTATGCAGATGCCAGACCATGTTCTTTCACATCCAGACCTACAATCTCTTCTTCTTCTGTTACTCGAAGACCTACCGTCTTATCGATAATCTTAAATACGATCGTCATGGTTATGATCGTCCATGCCATTACGGTTACTACACCAAGCAGCTGTAAGCCAAGCTGGTGGAATCCGCCGCCGTAGAACAGACCTTTCAATGTGCACTCTGGTGCTGTTTTTGTTGCAAAGAGACCGACTGCGATCGTTCCCCAGATACCATTTAAGCAATGAACTGCAACTGCTCCGACCGGGTCATCTACATGAGCAACATTGTCACAGAACCATACACCAAATACAACCAAAAGTCCGGCTACCACACCGATGATGATCGCACCTGTTGCATCAACGACATCACAAGGTGCAGTGATTGCTACCAGACCTGCAAGTGAAGCATTCAGACACATCGATACATCCGGTTTGCCATATCTAAGCCATGTAAATATCATACATACAACCGTTGCGATTGCCGGTGCGATCGTTGTTGCCATAAAGATCGATGCAAGCTGTGGACCTGTCGTAGCGGCAGCTCCGTTGAATCCATACCATCCAAACCAGAGGATGAAACATCCAAGTGCACCGATTACAATGTTATGTCCAGGGAATGCATGTACCTTTGTTACTTTTCCATCTTTATCTCTGGTAAATTTACCAATTCTGGCTCCTTCCAGTGCGGCTCCGATAAATGCTGTTGTTCCACCAACCATGTGGATTGCACAGGAACCTGCAAAATCATGGAATCCTAAACTTGCAAGCCATCCACCGCCCCAGATCCAGTGTGCCTCGATCGGATATACAACAGCGGAAATCACTGCGGAATAAATACAATAAGCTAAGAATTTGGTACGTTCTGCCATTGCTCCGGATACGATGGTTGCCGTTGTCGCACAGAACACCAGGTTAAATACAAAATTGGACCAGTCAAAATTTGCATAATCGGTAAAAATTCCAAGTGTCGGAGTTCCGATAAATCCGCCAAGTGCATCTTCACCAAGCAAAATTCCAAATCCCAATGGGATAAATACACAAGTTCCTATACAAAAGTCCATCAGGTTCTTCATAATAATATTGCCGGCATTCTTCGCTCTGGTGAATCCTGCCTCTACCATTGCAAATCCAGCCTGCATGAAAAATACAAATGCTGCACCGATCAGGAACCAGATTCCAAATACCTGTGTGCCTACGGCATCCTGTATCGCCGATAATACTTCTTTCGTCATAATGTCTCCTCCTTCATCCTTCAGATGTCCGATAACGAAAAAGAGTGTGCACTTCCGTGGTCGACTCACGAAAATGTACACACCCTTGTGCTATCCTTTTATATAAAAGAAAAAGCGCCTCGAAATGATTCTTTCGAAGCGCCCTTGCTTTTATGTCCCGTAGTTTAACGCCGTGAACTTTTTTTGTCAAGGAAATTTCTGACATTTTTCTGACGTCACACACAATTTCGTTTAATTATCACAACAGGATCTTATTTTTCTTATATTTTTTCTACATTATTCCAGACCAAGAATTTCTCCAAGTACTTCTATAATAATTTCATTGGTGCAGGATTTTACAAATCCCATCATATGTAATGAGATCTCATCCTGCTTCTGAGCTTCCGTCAGTTCCGGATTTCTGTTCGTTTCATTAATAAGCTGTACCAGATGTGGTGTCAGCTCCTCGTAGGTCTCTAATGTTGTCTGGGTAACCAGATTTCTTAATTCTTCTTTCTTTGTAGGTACCATTCTTTTCTCCTATCTGAGTTTCATCTTGAAATCACGTTCTGCTTCACGTCTCTGATCCTTTTTGGCAATATCCTGACGTTTATCATATAATTTCTTACCTTTTGCCAGACCAATCTCCACCTTTACAAGGCTGCCTTTGAAATATACTTTCAATGGAACGATTGCCATTCCCTTTTCCTTCGTTTTACCGATCAGTTTATTGATCTCTGATTTATGAAGGAGTAATTTTCTGACTCTGAGTGGGTCTTTATTAAAGATATTTCCCTTTTCATATGGACTGATATGCATACCGTAGATAAAGACTTCTCCATTTTCAATACGGATAAAGGATTCTTTGATACTGCATTTTCCCATACGGAGTGACTTTACTTCTGTTCCGTGCAGAGCAATTCCTGTCTCGATCTTATCCAGGATAAAATAATCATGATATGCCTTTTTATTATTTGCAACCATCTTGTCATTACTCTTCGCCATCTCCGGCACCTCCCTGATTCACAATCTTAAAATCAATCGTACGCATCAGACGATCTGCATCCAGCACCTGTACTCTTAAGGCTTCTCCCAGTTTGTACACTTTCCGTGTATGCATTCCTATCATCTCATAACGTTCTTCATTGTATTCATAATGATCATCGGTCATATTTGTTACATGGACCAGACCTTCTATCGTATTCGGAAGCTCTACATACATACCCCATTTAGTAATTCCAGAGATCACACCGTCGAATTCCTCTCCGATATGTGCCTGCATGTATTCTGTCTTCTTGAGTTTGATCGTCTCTCGTTCTGCCTCATCCGCACGACGTTCCATCTCACTGGAACGCTTTGCAACTTCCGGAAGGATCGACTGGTAGTGTTCAATCTTACTTTCATTCATTCTTCCCCGCAGGTTATCCTTAATGATCCGATGGATCTGAAGATCCGGATATCTTCGGATCGGAGAAGTAAAATGCGTATAATAATTCGCCGCCAGTCCAAAGTGTCCGTCATTCTCTGCCGTATACTTTGCCTGTTTCATCGAACGAAGTGCCAGACGGCTGATCATTGCCTCTTCCGGTGTATCTTCCACTTTCGTTAGCAACTTTTGTATTTCTTTTGGTCTGATTTCATTAACTCCAATATGCATTGAATACCCAAAATTATTGATAAATGTTGCCAGTGTACGGATTTTTTCTTCATCCGGCGCTTCGTGGGTACGGTATACAAATGGAAGCTCCTGCCAGTAGTAATCTTCTGCAACCGTCTCATTTGCCAAAAGCATGAAATCCTCGATGATCTTCGTTGCAACATTTCTGTCATATGGTTTAATATCGATCGGCTTTCCATTCTCATCCAGGATCATCTTCGTCTCCGGGAAATCAAAATCAATGGAACCGCGTTTCTTCCTTCGGGCTCTTAAAATACCCGAAAGCTCCTGCATCCGTTCGAACATCGGAACCAGTTCTTTGTATTCTGAGGTCTCCGCTTCATCATGATCCGTTAAAATCTTCTTTACGCTGGTATAGGACATTCTGCGATCCACATGAATTACTGTCTCAGCGATCTCATGTGCGATCACATCACCTGACGGATCCACTGTCATGATGCAGCTGAGTGCAAGTCTGTCCTCTCCTGCATTGAGTGAACACATTCCATTCGAAAGTGTATGTGGAAGCATCGGGATCACACGGTCTACCAGATATACACTTGTCCCCCTTTCCAGTGCCTCTCTATCAAGTGCACTGTTCTCCTGCACATAATTCGTCACATCTGCAATATGCACGCCCAGAATATAATTTTCTCCCTCTTTTACAAGGGATACCGCATCATCCAGATCCTTTGCATCTTCTCCGTCAATCGTGACCATCTGCCAGTCACGCAGATCCTTTCTTCCATTCATGTCAGCTTCGCTGACCGGTTTTGCAACACGCTCTGCCTGTCTTAATACTTTATCCGGAAAATCTACCGGGAGGTCATACCCTTTTACGATCGACATGATATCTGTTCCCGGATCATTCAGATGACCGATGATCTCCACGATTTTTCCTTCCGGTTTCTTTCCATTCTCTCCATAAGAGGTCAGCTCCACTACAACTTTGTGTCCATCCACTGCCCCTCTTGATTTTTCAATCGGTACAAATATGTCCTGATCCAGTCTCTGGTTATCCGGAATCACGAATCCAAACTTCTTTCCCGGCTTCATGCGGTAAAGTCCGACTACTTTTGAAAGCCCCCGCTCCAGAATCTTCACGATCTTTCCTTCACGGCTTCTTCCTTCCGGTTCTTTTGTAAGTACGATCTCAACATGATCTCCATCAAATGCACCACAGGTATCATCCGCACCGATGAATACATCCTCTGAATCTTCTTCGTCCAGCACTACAAAGCCAAATCCCTTAAGACTTGCCCGGAACACACCGGTCAGACGCTTTGCATGTCCCTTGCAGTATTTTCCTCTCTTGGAAAGATATATCTTTCCTTCCTGCTCCAACGCTTCCAGGATCTGTCTTAACTCATCTCTGTCTTCTTTTGCCACGCGAAGAAGCATTGCCAGTTCCTTGAATTTCATCGGTGTATATAAATCATCACAGATCAGATCATAGACAACTTTTTTTCTTTTATCAAATTTCTTACTCATATCTCTATGCTCCCCTGCATATTCTGTGTTCCAAAAAGGGACACTCCCATACAGGAGTGTCCCTTTCATCTTCTAAAAATATGCTCTATCCTATGCAAATACTTTTAAATTCAACACTGCTGCCAGTACAATAAACAGAATCGCAAGGAATTTTGTCGACTTCACCAGTGCACCTTCCATAGAACGGCCCTTGTTCTGTCCCCAGTAAGTATCAGCGATACCACTAATGGCACCAAGCCCTGCTGACTTACCTTCCTGCATCAGTACGATAACTGTTAAAGCGATACAGTCTATTGCAAATATTATCATTAATACAATCTTCAAAATGTCCACTATTCACACCTCCTGCGGATAAACCACATATATTCTATCATAGGATGGCCGATAAGGCAAGCTAATCTCATTCAAAATCTTATCTCAGGCAGCATTAAATCTGTACATTTTCTATTTTTTCTTCAAATGGGTTCTGATATACAGCCACATCCCCCAATCTTTCCTCTATCCGTAATAATTGATTATACTTTTCCACCCGTTCCGACCGGCATGGGGCTCCTGTTTTTATCTGCCCTGCATCTGCCGCCACTGCAATATCTGCAATGAAAGAATCTGCAGTCTCTCCCGAACGGTGTGAGATTACCGTCTTATATCCGGCATTCTGCGCCATCTTTACTGCTTCAAAGCTCTCCGTCAGTGTCCCGATCTGATTCACTTTGATCAGTATCGCATTCGCCGCTTTTCTTCTGATCCCTTTGGCAAGTCTTCTGGTATTCGTCACAAACAAATCGTCTCCTACCAGCTGCACCCGCTCTCCGAGCCTGTCCGTCAGCGTCTTCCAGCCTTCCCAGTCATCTTCATCCAATGGATCTTCAATGGATACAATCGGATATTTTTCTATAATATCTTCGTAATAATCGATCAGTTCCTCTGCCGAACGGACGATCTTATATCCTTTTTTCTTTGCCTCACCGTCGAATACGTATTTTTTAAAATTCTTATCATATAACTCGGATGCTGCTACGTCCAATGCGATAGCTACCTCTTCGCCCGGCCGGTATCCAGCCTTTTCCACCGCTTTTACCATCAGACGCAGAACCTCATCTGCATTGTGAAGATCCGGTGCAAATCCTCCTTCGTCTCCTACTGCAGTACTGTATTCCAGCGTTTTCAAAACTCTCTTCAGTTCATGATATACTTCCGCACACATCTGAAGTCCGGTCTTAAAATCTTTTGCCCCTACCGGCATGATCATAAATTCCTGAATATCAATCGTATTATCCGCATGTCTTCCGCCATTCATGATATTCATCATCGGAACCGGAAGTTTTTTCACATTTGTGCCGCCAAGATACGAATACAGCGGAAGTCCCAACGCCCCGGCCGCCGCTCTTGCAGCCGCCAGCGAGACTCCAAGCATGGCATTGGCACCAAGATTGGATTTGTTCTTTGTTCCGTCAAGCCTGACCATCGCCTGATCGATCGCTACCTGATCCAGTACATTCATGCCGATCACTTCCGGCGCAATCCTTGCATTGACATGATCTGCCGCCTGCTGCACACCCAGTCCTCCATATCGTTCTTCTTTATCCCGTAATTCAACTGCTTCATATTTTCCGGTCGATGCACCGGACGGAACACTTGCTCTTCCGCAGAATTCATCTCCGGCAAGTACTTCCACTTCTATCGTCGGATTTCCTCTCGAATCAAGTATTTCTCTTGCGTATACATCCGTAATGGGTAAATACTTATACATTATTTCTATCCTCCTCTTTATAGAAGATAGTATGTTCCGATCCGAAGCAAAACATTCAGTTTTTAATCTGAATCACGCTATTTTGCATTATTATATATAAAAATTAATACAATTCTTTATAAATCTCTGCCATCTGCTGCCAGGTCAGTTTCACATAGCTTTGATTCAGAAGTCTCTGCTGTGTCTCTTCAACTGTCTTCGCAAAGCTCTCGATTTCTTCTTCCTTCATTCCATATTCATGTAACGGTTTTCTTGCAATGATCTGATCCAGAAGTTTCTCAATCTTGGTATATACTTCATCTGATTCGCACTTTAAAATATTGCTTAAGAAATTATTTAGTTTCTTTATTCTGCCATTTGGATCTAATTCCTGATATTTTGCGAATACAGCTGTCAGGAACTGATAGTTCGCTTCTCCATGTGTGACATGATACACGCCACTCAGAGGATAAGACATGGCGTGCACCGCTCCTGTTCCTGCATTGCCGAATGCAATACCGGCAAGATTGCTTGCTGTCAGGAAATCATCCAGCAGATTCATTCTGTATTCTTCCCCATGTTCAGCAATCTTCTGGAATCCTTCAATGATCATCTCCATTGCCTTCATACTGAACATCTGTGTATATAAAGTTGCTTTCGGCGATACATAGGATTCAATCGCATGAATGAACGCATCAATCGCACTTGTTGCAAAAAATGAATACGGAAGACCGGTCAGAAGCTCCGGAATCAGCACTGCACGATCTGCATAGATCTCATCGACAGCAAGTCCCATCTTTGTATGTAACTTCGTAAACTCAGCAATTGATACATTGGAAACTTCCGAACCGGCACCACAAGTCGTCGGCACTGCGATCAGAGTCTTCTCTCTTTTAAGCGGTACCTTCCTGCCAAAGATCTCTTCGGCGGTGTAATTTCCTGCAAGCACCAGGATCTTCGCCATATCGATAACAGCTCCTCCTCCGATTGCAATAATTCTGTCACAATCCGTCTTACGGAAATCTGCCAGCAATGCATCGATCATCACATCTGTAGGCTCGCCTTTTCCATATTTACTTTTAAATTCCACATGTGCTTCCAGTCCAAGTGGTGCAAAATATGTCTCATATGTACTTTTACTTGCAAGAATAAAATCATTCTTACCTATATTATATTCTTCTGCGAAATCTTTTGCGTGTTCAAATTTCTGTACTTCTGCCTTCTGCCAAAAAAGTTTCATTTTTTCTTATCCTCCCGGTCATTTTTCTGAATATTTTGTCTCTTAATAATATACCACCAATCCGTTGACTTTTCTATACGTGAGCGTTACAATCATTGAGGATATGAAAGATTTCTTTCATAATTTCTTTCATATCCAAATAATTACAAAAGGAAAACTGGGGAATTTTTCAAATGAAAGAACATTTAAAAAACTTTGCACTACTCACTGGCAGTACACTGATCATGGCAGTGGGTATCTACTTTTTCAAGTTCGCCAACAACTTCACGTTTGGCGGTATCACCGGTTTTGCGGTACTCGTTGCCAAGTTCACTCCTCTTTCGGCCAGTGATTTTTCCTTCATTGCGAATATGCTCCTTCTGATCATAGGGCCTTTCGTTCTCGGGAAAAAATTTGCTGCACAGACTGCATACAGTAGTATCCTACTTTCTGTCACGCTGTCCGGACTGGAACGTATCTATCCAATGAGCCACCCGCTTACCAACGAACCATTGCTGGAACTGATCTTCGCGATTGTACTTCCTGCCATCGGTTCGGCCATTCTGTTCAATATCGGAGCATCCAGCGGGGGCACGGATGTTATTGCCATGATATTGAAGAAATACACCAGCGTTGACATCGGAAAAGGCTTGCTTGCTTCCGATATCTTATTCACAATCGCCGGTTTCTTCGTATTTGACATTAAGACGGGTCTTTATTCACTGCTCGGTCTTACGATGCGTTCGACACTGATCGACAGTCTGATTGAAAGTCTGAACCGCTCGAAGTATTTCCACGTGGTATGCAGCGAGCCGGAACCAATCTGTGAATTTATCAAAAATGACCTGAAACGAGGTGCAACAATCGTACTCGCACAGGGTGCCTTCACAGGCGATGACAAATATATCATCCTGACTGTACTTAGTCCAAATGAAGCAATCAAGCTTCGTAATTTCATAAAAGCTCATACAACTGGTGCATTCTTACTGATATCCAATACCAGCGAGATTATAGGAAAAGGGTTCCACTCTGTGTAGTGAAACCCTTTATTTTTTCTCCGTATTCTCAATGTCCAACAGATCCAGGATTGAATGTGACATCATATACTGATAAAATTCCATTGCATCTCCCGCCGAAATATTTTTGCTTTCCCGGATAAGCCAGTATTTCAGTCCATTCACCAATGATATTGCATGAAATTCCAGAAATACCTTTTCGTCGACGTGTGGCATATTTCTTAAGTGTTTTAACGGATGATGCTTTACCAGAATTTCTTCCATATGGAAAACCTGTCCATACAGCATCTCCTCAAAGGAATTCTGCCCTGTTACTTCAAATACCTTTTCGTAATAAGTCTTGTCTTCTCCAAATCTCTGGAACAAAAGCTGCAGAGACTCCATTACATGTTCTTGCTCCATAAGTTCTGAGACTTCTTTAAATACGTCTTCCCACAGAAGCCATTCCATCACTTCATATTTGTCCTGAAAATAATTATAGAACGTCGGACGTATCACCCCTGCTGCATCTGTGATTATCTTGATCGTCAGTTTTTCAAATCCTTTTTTCGCCACCAGTTCTTTAAATTTTTCTCCCAATAGTGCTTTTGTTAATTCACTTTTGCGCTCCATCTCATCACCTTAATTTTTCTCAGATAACTTGTAGTAAATTATTATACCCCTGCTATCCGGCAAAATCTACCGTCAAATTGCTCCATTTTTTACGTATAATAATGGAGAATTACGTCGAAACTGGCAAGTAAAAGGAGTGCTCCCCCGACCCAGTATGCACGTCTGTTTTCTTTCAGTCCCAGTCTGTATCCTGCAAATATACCGATTACCGCTTCCAGAACCGTTACCGGGAATAACACCAATGACTCTTCGATCATGGCTGTATCCAGGAATCCAAGTCCCATTCCGACAAAGAACGCATCGACACTCGTTACCAGTGCAAGAAGCGTTGTTTTCTTCCATTCGATCTCATCTTTTCTGCGTTCCAACACCTTCTTTTTACGGATTCCTTTGAGGATCATATAGATGCCAAGTGCCGCAAAGATCAGCACTGTCAGACCTTCCCATCTGTCAGCCGCCGTCTTCGTTCTGGTAATAGACAGTAACGGCAGCAATGTGATCAGGTTTCCAAGTACCAGTACCCCAAGCTGGATACCGCCAAACAGAACGCTTAAGAGGACCAGATTCTTCCATCTGATCTTTGAAAATCCGGCTCCCATATAGGCCGCCGCCACAAATACATCGATCGATAATCCAACGGATACAATCAACAGTTCCATCGTTGACAATTGCATCGCCTTCTTTCTTTTCTCCTATTTTAGCCTATTTAGAATCGTTTTTGAAGAAACAAATGCTATATAGATACCGAAATCGTACTACATTTTCCTCTATTTGTATAAAAACCAAATATACTCGATATATAAATATGATATATAGTAACTCCCGTAACTCTTTTATTCCTGAATACTTTGGTATCTAAAAAACGAGAAAGCTACGCTCTTACGTAACCTTCCCGCTTTCTGCGACATATATAGTATCAACTTTAGGATGTGTCTCTTATATTATATCCCGATTAGTGATGGAATAAACGGATTCCGGTAAATGACATCACCATATCATATTTATTACATGTTGCAATTACATTGTCATCACGTACGGATCCACCCGGCTGTGCAATGTATTTTACACCACTCTTATGCGCACGCTCGATATTATCCCCAAATGGGAAGAATGCATCTGATCCAAGTGCAACATCGGTCAGTTTGTCCAGCCATTCTCTCTTGGCTTCTCTTGTGAATACTTCCGGTTTCTCTTTGAAGATTGCCGGCCATGCATCGTCTGCAAGCACGTCCATGTAATCGTCTCCCATATAGAGATCGATCGCATTGTCTCTGTCTGCACGTCTGATTCCATCCACGAATGGAAGATTCATAACCTGCGGTGACTGTCTGAGCCACCAGTTATCTGCTTTGCCTCCTGCAAGACGTGTACAATGGATTCTGGACTGCTGTCCTGCACCGATACCGATTGCCTGTCCGTCTTTTACGAAACATACAGAGTTGGACTGTGTATATTTTAATGTAATCATAGAGATTGCCAGATCAATCTTAGCCTGCTCTGTCAGTTCTTTGTTCTCTGTCACGATATTTGAGAAGAAATCATCGTCAATCTTTAATTCATTTCTTCCCTGCTCAAATGTAACACCGAATACCTGCTTGTGTTCGATTGGAGCCGGTACATAATCCGGATCGATCTGGATTACATTGTAGTTTCCTTTTTTCTTTGCTTTTAAGATTTCCAGCGCTTCCGGTTCATATCCAGGAGCGATCACACCATCGGATACTTCACGTTTGATCAGTTTAGCAGTATCCACGTCACATACATCAGACAGAGAAATAAAATCTCCGAAAGAAGACATACGGTCTGCGCCTCTTGCTCTTGCGTATGCAGATGCAAGCGGAGATAATTCTCCGAGATCATCTACCCAGTAGATCTTTGCAAGCGTATCACTCAGTGGAAGTCCGACTGCGGCACCTGCAGGAGATACATGCTTGAATGATGTAGCTGCCGGAAGTCCGGTTGCTTTCTTTAACTCACTTACAAGCTGCCATCCGTTAAATGCATCCAGGAAATTGATATATCCCGGTCTTCCATTCAGAACCTTGATCGGCAGTTCACTTCCGTCTTCCATATAGATTCTGGAAGGTTTCTGGTTCGGATTACATCCATATTTCAGTTCTAATTCGTTCATATCTATTCTCCTTATCGATTCCTCTTACTGGTTCTTATTGATAATCTTTGTCTCATATGTACCTGTCGCGATATCAATATAGCGTACGAATAATGATACTTTGTTGTCCGCATTCAGGCTGTTCCATAAGCTGTCGGCAAATGCATCCATATCATCCGGAATTGCGATCAGTTTTGGTTCTCCTTCAAAGCTCGGAAGCGGATTGCCGTCACATTTGTATGTATGGATGAAATGTCCTTCTCCTGCTGCAGGATTCTCATATGCAAATGTATAACGGTTGCAGCTTTCCGGATTGCCGTTGTTGCTCTTTAGGATTGACATTGCGTAGTTAAATGTTCCATTTTCAATATGCATAACACCAGAAATTCTAGGTGTGTAGTTCGGTCCGTCTGGTTCGAATTCACGGCTTCTGAGTGACTGTTCAAATGTAAGCTGCTTGTCCATGCCCTCGTAGATGGTATCTGTCTGATCTCCGTTGGTTACGATCGTCTTGTTGCCAAGTACTCGTACCGGTGCATAAATGATCAGGCTTGGATCAGTCAGTTTGGATGGATCAAATGCCTGTGTGCGGATGCCTTCCCCTTCTTCTACAAACACACGGTTACGGCTGTTCTCACTTCTTCCCATAATAAAGTAAGCAGTTACAGCTTTGATCCCATCTGCACTCTTTCCTATAATAATGCCACGTCCCGGGTAAGAATTGCCCTGCAGTTCCTTCTCGATTGATAACATTTCCATGAATACATCTCCTTTTCCTATGTGGTTTTGAACGTTTCTATCCCTATTATATATAAAACCTTCTTATTTTTCCACCCCTTTTTATAAGTATAATTAAAAAAGTTCGTTTTTTTATAAGTACAATTTACAATTTGAAGCACAAAAGCGACCTATGTTATAATTCGGAGAACAAGATTTATTTTATGAAAAGGGGGATTTCTCATGAAACATCTACATGTACTCGCACTGCCTTGTCTTATGGCCGCTCTTCTGCTTTCCGGCTGCAGCCAGATTTGAATCCGGCACTTATTACTCCATTGATGAAGCCTCCCGTGCACTGGTAGAAAAGCTTGAACATTACGCAGCTTCCCCGGTCTATGGAGACGAGACAACAACAGATATTTCCTTAAACGGACATACGCTATCAGATTCCGGTAATAAAGATTCCGAACTGCAAAAATTAGGAACTATCATTTGCCCAATGCCTGAATAAACGCTGATTCTTTTTGCATGGCAATTGCCAAAATACGACAATATACGATTAATGTCGCATTTGCTTGAATCTGAAAATCAAAAGTTTTAAGATAAGGTAACTGCAAAGAGAATATAATGCAGTAAAATGAGGAGGTAACACTATGAATGTTGTAGACACAGTAAAAAACGCCGCCTTTGCTTCCGCTATTCAGGCAGCACTTAACTACATGGATAAGGATCCTGAAACTAATATTCCAAAGGTTATGAGTATCGTTGACAAGGCTGCACCAGAAGGCTGGTATGAAAGTCAGCGTAATGCGATCCGTCAGGGTATCGCCGAAAAAGGTAATTGGTATCAGCTTGCACAGAAAGTATGGGAGCTGGATCCAGGTGTGCGAAAAACTTTCTTTACAAACTTTATTGTTAACGCTTCTTTGAAGGGTTCTGCTCTTCAGAAGGAAACCGAGGAAAAAGAAGACTGTAATGTTCCTTGGGCGATTTTATTAGATCCGACTTCAGCCTGTAACCTGCACTGTACCGGATGCTGGGCTGCAGAATACGGACATAAACTGAATCTTTCTCTCGAAACGATCGATGACATCGTAACACAGGGAAAGAAACTTGGTACATACATGTATATCTATACCGGTGGGGAACCAATGGTACGTAAGAAAGATATCATCACAATCTGCGAACGTCATCCTGACTGTGAATTCTTATCTTTCACAAATGGTACACTGATCGATGAAGAATTCTGTCAGGAAATGTTAAGAGTTAAGAACTTTGTTCCTGCAATCAGTCTGGAAGGATTTGAAACTGCCAATGACGGACGCCGTGGTCCTGGTGTATTTGATAAAGTAAAACATGCTATGCAGTTATTAAAAGAACACAACCTTCCATTTGGTATCTCAACCTGTTATACAAGTATGAACTACAAAGATATCACAAGTGAAGAATTCTACGATATGATCATCGAAGCCGGTGCTTTATTCATCTGGTTCTTCCACTATATGCCAGTTGGAAATGACGCCGCTCCGGAACTTATGCCAAATCCAGAGCAGAGAAAAGCTGTATACGAACGTATCCGTGCTTTCAGAAGCTCCAAACCAATCTTCAGTCTGGACTTCCAGAATGATGCGGAATACATCGGCGGATGTATCGCAGGCGGACGTTACTACCTGCACATCAATGCAGCCGGAGATGTGGATCCTTGTGTATTCATCCATTATTCGAATGCCAATATCCATGAAGTCAGTCTTCTGGATGCATTAAAGAGTCCAATCTTCCAGGCATACCGAAAAGGACAGCCATTCAATGACAACATGCTGCGCCCATGTCCAATGCTTGAGAATCCGGAATGCTTACCAAAGATGGTAAAAGAGACCGGTGCTCACTCTACCGATCCACAGTCACCGGAAGATGTACAGCATCTTTGCGATAAATGTAAGCCTTATGCTGAGGCCTGGACGAAGATGGCTGATAAGCTTTGGGAGGAGAGACAGGCAGCGAAGAAGTAATTTTCTATTTAATGCATCATGGCGGCTGTCACCGACCGGAATAAAACTACAAGG
>ERZ894183.332-NODE-332-length-41426-cov-32.600566_pt1 | contig 41426 bp, 30 predicted proteins | sample MGYA00380279_ERZ894183 | MGnify/ENA primary metagenome ERZ894183 (study PRJEB32331, sample SAMN06328422) | human gut metagenome | biome: human gut microbiome; feature: stool | host: Homo sapiens | collected 2013-06-26 ... | reverse complement strand
GAAGACAAAGAAAGTTTTTTTTATCAAGCTACAATATTTGATGGAACAAACACAGCCAAAACTCAGGAACGGCAGGTAGTGATTCATAAGGACGCAGAAAAGCCGGAGATAGATATTACAAAGGTACCACCGCTTACGATAACGGAGGTTCTTCCGGATACTTCAAATGTAGAAGGCGCAGATGCGTATGAATTTATTGAAGTAAGTAATAACTCGAATCAGGAAATTAATTTAAAAGATTATGGGATTTATTACGTATATCCGGATACCGGAGTTCAGACGGCATGGTGGGAAACAAATAAAGATAAAAAAATACAGCCGGGAGAAGCACTGGTGTTTTGGATTAAAAATGGCTCGAATGATTATCTGACAAGAGATGATTTTAATGCAAATTTTGGAGTAGAGTTATCAGAAAATGAATTGATTGAGGTTTCCAGTGGTGGTATGGCGAATAGTGGGAAAAGAGGAATTCGGATTTGTACAAATGTAGGAGACGAAATTGATAGTATTGTTTATAATGATGCAAATGCAGACAATACAATAGCAGATAAGTCAATTACATATCAAAATCAGTATACCAATGGCATTTTTCAAACAGTTATGACAAGTGATGAGGCAGAACCTACGCCAGGGACAATTACTGATAAAGAAAAGGCAACTTATCAGGCGCAGTTGACAGTACCAGCAGATTCCCCAAAAGTGGTGGACCATACAGGTACAGCCTTTGATAATTCAACAGAGTCATTTCCGTTTTCAGTAGAGGCTTTTTCAAATGAAACTACAATTAAAACAGTGATGCTATATCTAAAAAATAATAATCAATCCCAATTTGAAAGCTATAAGCTGGTTCGCAGCGGAGAAAACCAATTTGAAAAAGTATTAAGTAATGTGGATTTGTTAAATAAGAAAAACTTTACATACTATTTTGAAGTAAGCGATGGATATTCTACCATTCAGACAGAAGAAAAAGAAATTTATAATACAGATGCAGAAATAATGGAAAGCTTAAATTTGAAAGACGGGGATATTGTTACCGATAAACAGCAAATTATTGCAAACGGCAATCAATTACAGATTGACGGCGTGGATGTTTCTGAAAAATCACAGAAATCAATTAATGGAAATGGAAAAATTGCCTTTGAGGCAACTGATACAGATGTATTTTTTAAAAATGCGGTAGCCGTTGATGGAGAAGTTGTAGGAGTATTCAATGAGGGAACTTATAGTGATGTGGCTACCTATGTATACGATATTCATGCGGAAAAATTTGACGTAGAAAATAAGACAATTACCGTAGAATTTCATGCGGGAAATAAGGCAAATGTTCTGGAGCATAATATAGAAAATAATGATGACTTTACCATTCGGAATATTCGCTTGATATTGCCAAACGGAAAGACATTATTTCCAATTTCTTATCAGGCGAAAAAAGGCTTGGGGGCTGTTGAGCATGATAATATGGATCAAGCGCCGATGATAGATGTATCCATACCATCGCAGGAAACCGATATTTCTATGGGAGACGGAACATCAAAATATGAAATATTATATGCTACTTTTCACTTAGAAGATACCGATTTTGATGCAATACGATACTTGTGGGATACAACACAGGAAACAGATGGTGAACATGTAATTTCCAATGGAAAAAGCCAAATTTCTGTAAGAGTAGATAATACGGCACCGGAAATTATCAGTAATATAGAAGAAGGAAAGCTGTACCATAGCGGAACAATTGAAGCAGAGGTAAAAGATACAATTAGTAATCAAGTATCTATGGCGGTACTTTTAGATGGTAAGAGTATTTCAGTTCCGTATGAATTTCGTGCACTGGAAATGAAGCAGGGAGAACATATTATTCAGATTACAGGTAGAGATGAAGTAGGAAATATGGCAGAAAAAGAAATTCATTTTACCACACCGGTAGAGTCAGCAACCATAGATGAAAATGTTTTGCCTGAAAATGGTACAACAGTACAGACTGCTCCAATATTGTCGATAAAACCAACAGATGAAACAAATGATGATATGACAGTTACTTTTAAAAAAGGTGAACGATATCAGTTGGGCGACAGCAACATTGTGAAAGATAGCGGAATTAGCAATCAAAGTGGAATAGTAGAAAAAGCTTTTGAAGAAAATATAGGAAATGGTTTTCCGTATGACAGCTTCCAGCTTCAGTTAGATGATACAGTAGATGAGAATACAGTTATTTCCTTAGAATGGTCTGGAAATAGTAACAATGAAAAGACATTTATGTATGTATATAATACAGCCTTAGAACAGTGGGAAAAAATAGAGGCACAACAGACAATCATAGAAGAAGGAATGAAATTAACAGGAGATGTAACGTTAAAAGACCATATTTTAGATGGCAAGGTGAATGTCATTGTACAGAATGGAGAAGGGTATACACCTACACAGTATGATGAAAATTCAGGAGCTTCAAATTATTCTATTAATGAAACACCGGACAATGTTGAAACCTTCAATGAGAATGATACACCAAGAAACGAGTATGATTTTACATTTGCAGTAGAAAGCGATACGCAATATTATAACGAGGATTATGAAGACAATCAAGATCAGACGGTAGACGGAGCGTATCAGCATCAGTTGAATATTCATAATTGGCTATTAGGAAATCGGGAAAGAATGAATATTCAGTACTTGTTCCATGATGGAGATATTATTGATGACGAACCAAATCAAAAGGAATGGGTTCAGGCTGACGAAGCGTATCAGAAATTAGATGATGCAGAGTTTCCTTATGGAATTCTTGCAGGCAATCATGATGTAGGACATCTCAATGGTGATTATGGAAATTATCAGCAATATTTTGGAGAAAGCCGTTATGAAAATAATCCATGGTATGGGGAGAGCTATAAAGATAATCGGGGACATTACGATTTGATTACTGTTGGTGGAATTGATTTCATAATGATTTATATGGGCTGGGGAATTGGAGATGAGGAAATTCAATGGATGAATGATGTATTGGCACAATATCCGGAGAGAAAGGCAATTTTGAATTTCCATGAATATCTTTTAGCAAGTGGGGGATTAGGAGAAGAACCACAGCGTATTCATGATGAGGTTGTTGCAAAAAATGAAAATGTATGTATGGTTTTATCCGGTCATTATCATAATGCAAAAACAACGGTAGATACTTTTGTTAATGAAGATGGAACACAGAGAGAGGTTTACAATTTATTATTTGACTATCAGGGCTTAATTGAGGGTGGTGCAGGATATATGAGATTGATGCACTTTGACTTAGATAATGAAAAAATTATTATTCGTACATTTTCTCCTTCTCATGGCGGTACGGAATATGAAAACTATGGGGATTATGATGCGAAACCGTCAGAAAATCCCAATGTTGGAAATGAATTTTGCATCGAAGATGCAAATCTAAATGATGCAGAAACGTTTGAAATTCCTTTTGCAGAGCTTGGTATTCAACCGGAAATAAAAACTTTAGAAACAACCAGTTTAAATGTGAATGTTTATAATGATGATGTAATTGGCAGTGTAACAGATGTTAAAAGCGGAACCGATGCTTCCTATGTTTGGGAAACAGCAGAAGAAGGAATGAATGGCTGGTATGCAGAAGTTACAGATGATAATGGTGGATTTTCCAGAACAAATGTGCATTATATAAATGTACAATATGATACAGAAAAACCGATTTTAACAGTTCCGACAGATACAAAATTAAAAGAGGGAGATTGTTTTGATGAGTGGGAAGGAGTAAGTGCGGTTGATAATGTAGACGGTGACATCACAAAGAATATTATTATAACGGGTAAAGTCAATACTAGTATAGCAGGTGAATATGAACTTATTTATGAGGTTACAGATTTTGCAGGAAATAAGACATCCATTAACAGAAGCGTTGTAGTAGAACCGAAGAACGCAACACCTATAAACCCAGAAGATAACACGTCTGGCAACGGGAAACCGGATGGAGGAAACGATGATAATACTACAGCTGGTTTGAAACCACAGAGTACAGTACATAATAGCACAAATGTAAAAACAAAGGATGAAAATGAGGTTGGAATTTTGTTAGGAATAGCGTTTCTTGCATTTGTTACAGGAGGAAGTATTTTTGTGTATACATTAAAAAAACACAGATAACAGATAAGGGTAAGAAATAAATCCCTCTTGAAATAGCATAAATTTGTTATTTCAAGGGGGATTTTTGAATTTTTTTACAAAAAATTAAGAAAAAAGTCAGAGTTTCATTAAAAAAAAATACGATTTAGTTGCTATAATAAACCAAGTCAAGAATGAAATTTTATATGATGAAAGGATAGTTATCACAAGCAAGAATAAAATTCCTTATACAAAAGAAAATGAGGTGTCAATATGGACAAGATATCAATAGTAATTCCTTGTTTTAATGAAGAGGAAGCAATTCCGGTATATTACATGGAAATGAAAAAAATTATGAAAGAAATGTCCTATGTAGGTTTTGAACTGTTTTTTGTGGATGATGGTTCTTCCGACAGAACATTACAGGAATTAAGAGCGTTATCCGATAAAGACGAGAGATGTAATTATCTTTCTTTTTCCAGAAATTTTGGGAAAGAGGCTGCGATTTATGCAGGTCTTTCTCATATCACAGGCAATTATGGAGTTGTTATGGATGTGGATTTGCAGGATCCTCCTGCACTTTTGGCAAAGATGTATGAGCTTTTGCAAAGTGAGGATTGGGATTGTGTTGCCACAAAAAGAGGCGACAGAAAAGGAGAACCGAAAATTCGTTCTTTCTTATCAGACAGTTTTTATAAGGTCATTAACAAAATGTCCAAGACAGAGATTGTCAACGGAGCAAGGGATTTTCGAATGATGAAAAGAACCATGGTAGATGCAGTGCTTTCCATGAGTGAGTATAATCGTTTTTCAAAAGGAATTTTTCAATGGGTGGGATTTCGCACTACATGGTTGGAATTTCCAAATACCAGTCGGTGTGCAGGAACAACAAAATGGTCCTTACGAAAACTGGTGGCTTATTCATTAGAAGGAATTACAGGCTTTTCCGTAGCGCCTTTGTCACTGGCATCTGTGGCAGGAGTTGCTTTCTGCGGAATTTCCTTTCTGTTGATTATTTTTATCATTATTCGTACATTGGCATTTGGAGATCCTGTTCCGGGCTGGCCTTCTTTAGTCTGTATCTTGTTTTTTGTAAGTGGAATTCAATTATTTTGTACAGGAATTGTAGGGCAATATCTGTCAAAAACCTATTTGGAAACAAAACACAGACCTCTCTATATTTTAAAAGAGTCTCACGAGCAGAAGGAAGATACAGATGAAGAAAACAGAAAAAATTAAAATACCTTTACTGCTGTTTGGTATGTGTCTGGCAGTGTGCTGGATTTTTGTATTGCAGTACGGAATTTTGGGCTCAGATTTAGATTGGGTAAATCAGCACAGCGTACTGCCGGATTATTTCAGACAGCGATTTTACGATACAGGACAGCTTTTTCCTGATATTGCGTGGAACTTAGGTGCGGGACAGAATATCTATAATTTTTCTTATTATGGTCTGTTTAATCCGATTATTTGGATTTCTTATCTCCTTCCCTTTGTTCCCATGAGTCTATATATTCAGATTACCTCCATTTTATCTTATGGTGCGTCTGTGGTGATTTTTTACTGCTGGTTAAAGAAGAAATGTGATGACAGAATTACTCTGGCATGTACGTTTCTGTTTCTATTGGCAGCGCCTTTGGTGTATCATTCCTATAATCAACTGATGTTTGTCAATTATATGCCTTTTCTGTGTACTGCCTTTTTAGGTGTGGATAAATATGTAGAGGAAAAGAAGAAAGCATTGCTGTTATGCAGTGTGTGTGGAATGATACTTACCAGTTTTTTCTTTAGCATAGGCGGACTTCTGGCGTTGGGGATTTATGGAGCTTCTAAATTTACAGAGAAAGGAATAAAAGAATTTTTAAAAAATAGCGTTTCATTAGCCGGTGTGCTTCTTCACAGCGTGCTTTTGTGTGGGATTTTGCTTATTCCTACGGCATTTGTACTTTTTGGTCGAGGCGGAAGCGGTTCACATGCAGAAATGGCAGTATCGCTTTTTACTGTTCAGCCTATGCGATTTCTGTATACACCTCATGGTGTAGGGATGTCTGCACTGGCGTTGATTGCCTTATTTGACGACATGATATGCAGGAGAAAATGGCAGGAAAAATTTCTTTCGGTCAGCCTTTTTTTGATTTTTGCTATTCCTCTTGTGGGATATGTATTAAACGGCGGACTTTATGATAAGGGAAAGGTTTTTATTCCGTTTCTTCCGCTTATGTGTATGGAAGTTGCCAAATACATAGACCGTATTAAGAAAAGGGAAAGCACTTTTCGGGATATTCTTCCGTATCTGATAACGGCAATTTTCTTGATTGCAGGAAAAACATTCTGGGCGTTGTTAGACTGCGGAGTAATGCTGGTCTGCTTTCTTATCAGAAAGAGATTTTCAGAGTTTCCTTTGGCTGTATGGGTTTCCTGTGTGATTTTGTTTTGCTCTGGTTGGACAATCAACAAGGGGAGCGACCATATTATTCCAAAAGAAGATTATGAAAAGATTTTAGACAGAGATACTAAGGCAGAAGTAGAGGAGATTTTAGAAAAAGATACAGGCTGGTATCGCATGGAGGAGCAGCAGGGCGGAAAAAAAGAATTGCAGGATATAAACCGAATAGAGGATAGCAGGCAATGGATTACTTCCATGTATTCCTCTGCCTATAACGAAGAATACTATAAATTTCGCAGGGAAACCTATGATATAAACGAGCATTTTCGAAATAATATGATGCAGGCTGTATCAGACAATCCATTGTTTTTACAGCTTATGGGTGTGAAATATGTAATTGGAAATCACCCTTTAGCAGGGTATGAACTTTTAGAAGAAGGAGAAAACGGAAATCTCTATGTAAATTCTCATGCAGCACCCATAGGGTATGTAACCAATGAGGTGGTGTCGAAAAAGAATTATCAGACCTTGGATTTTCCTGCAAATCAGACCGCCTTTTTGTGGAAAGCGGTGACAGAAAGTGCAGGGGATGATGGAGATTTTCCTGTTATGAATACGTGTCCTTTGGAAATACCGGAAATCAACGAAGAAGAAAATCAGATTAAAAAAACTTCTTTTGGCTGGAGTTTTTCTCTTTCAACAGAGAAAAAAGTTAGTATACCGATGAAAGATGTGCCTATGACAGAAGATTTACTGTCCGTGAGATTTCAGGTGAAGAATAAAAAAGACAAGGATATGTATATACGGCTTTGCGGGCAGACCAATCGTCTTACTGCAAAATCTCATGAATATGCCAATCACAATGAGTCTTTTGCCTATACAGTTACCCTTAATCCGGAAAATCAGACAGCAGATTTTATTTTTGGACCGGGCGAATATGAGATTTCTAATCTGGAAGTATTTACCGGAAATTTAAGTGAATTAAGGAATGAAAAGCTGTATGAAACACCTTTAAAATTGGAAAAAACAGAAGGCGATACGCTGATTTGCAGTGTGAATAATAAAGAAGCAGGATATCTGATTACTAGTATTCCTTATGATGAAGGGTTTGAAATACACATAAACGGAGAAAAAACTTCTGTGGAAAAGGTAAATACAGCATTTGTAGGCGCAAAAGTGCCGAAGGGAAAATGCACCATTGAAATTTCTTATAAGGCAGAGGGAAAGACATTGGGATTTCTCTGCACAGGTGCGGGGATATTGCTTCTTTTTGGGTACAAAATTCGTTGTAATAAAAAGGGGAGAATGGTACAATATTGAAAAGTATAAAAACAGGAGATAATTATGAAGTACTATTTTGCCCCTATGGAGGGAATTACAGGATATATTTACAGACAGGTGCACCATCAATTCTTTCCGGGAATAGATAAATATTTTACCCCATTTTTAACGCCGGGAAGTAAAAAGTTAATGACACCAAAGGAATTGAGAGATATTTTGCCGGACAATAATGAAGGATATCATCTTGTGCCACAGATTTTAACAAATCAGGCGCAGGATTTTATTCGATTGGCAGAAGAATTAAGAGAATATGGCTATGAAGAAGTGAATTTGAATTTAGGATGTCCTTCGGGAACGGTAACAGCGAAAAAGAAGGGTTCTGGATTTTTAGAATTTCCTGCCCAGCTTGAGAAATTTCTGGATGAAGTATTTGAAAATCTGGATATGAAGATTTCTGTTAAGACAAGGATTGGAAAGGATGAGCCGGAGGAATTTACAGAACTGCTTCGGATTTATAACCGATTTCCTTTGGAAGAACTGATTGTGCATCCCAGAATTCAAAGCGATTATTACAAGAATGAGCCCAGAATGGAACAATTTCAAGAGGCGGTGAGATGCAGTCAAAATTCCTTATGTTATAATGGAGATTTATTTACACGGTCAAAATGTGAAAAGTTCTTTGAAGAATATCCTTCCATAGAGAAAGTGATGTTAGGACGGGGACTTTTGGTAAATCCGGCGTTGGTACAGCAGGTACAGAAGGGGACAGTGTTAGAAATGGTAACGCTAAAAGCTTTTCATGACAAGCTGTGTGAGGAATACACAGAAGTCATGTCAGGGGACAAAAATGTTTTGTTTAAGATGAAAGAATTGTGGTTTTATATGGGAAACCTGTTTGCAGATAATCAGAAATACTTGAAGAAAATAAAGAAATCCCAGCACTTAAAGGAATATCAGGCAATCGTAGAAGAAATGTTTCAGGTATGCCCGTTGGGAATAAAGGAATAATTTATGAACGATAAATTTTTAAATCAGATTACAGAGTTTATTTTTGTAGAGGATAAAGCGGAAAAATCAGATATGATTTTTATACCGGGAAGTGGTTTTCCTCAGTTAGCAGAGGAAGCGGCAAAATTATATCATCAAGGATTAGCACCTTATATTTTGCCTTCAGGAAAATATAGTATTTTAAATGGAAAATTTGCAGGAGTACAGGAAAAACAGGAGCTTTATGATGGAGAATATGAGACGGAATGGGAATTTTTAAAAGAAGCTTTAAAGAAAAATCAGGTTCCCGAAGAACATATTTTAAGAGAAAATAATGCAACTTATACTTATGAGAACGCCATTTATTCCAGAAAAGTTACAGATCGTTTGGGGATGGAAATAAAAAAGGCGATTTTATGCTGCAAACCTTATCATGCCAGAAGAAGTCTTTTATATTATCAGCTTTTATATCCGGAAACACAGTTTTATGTATGCCCCATACAGGACAGTGATGTAAAAAGAGATAATTGGTACCTGACGGAAAAAGGAATTCGTTTGGTATTTGGGGAAGTGCAGAGGGTAGGAGAGCAGTTCATAGATATTACGAAGGAAATGGAGAAGTAGCATGGCAAGACAAAGTGTATTTGATATGAAATTTTCAAAAGTTTACCCATTGCTTGTTGCAAAAGCAGAGAAAAAAGGCAGAACAAAGGAAGAAGTAGATGAGATTATTACATGGTTAACCGGGTATTTGCCGGAACAGTGGGATAAGGAAAGCAGTTATCGCCAATTTTTTGAAGATGCCCCTTCGTTAAATCCAAATGCAGTGCTTATTACAGGAAAAGTTTGTGGTATTCAGGTGGAAGCAATCGAAGACCCTTTGATGCAAAAAATTCGTTGGTTGGATAAATTGATAGATGAATTGGCAAAAGGGAAAGCAATGGAGAAGATATTGAGATAAAAATTGTAGGAGGTTTTAGGTGAGGAGGCAGTTTAGATGAAAAGAACAGAATTAAAAGAAATATGGAAAAAAGAAGAAAAAATAGCTCACATAAAGGGATGGGATTTTTCACATATTGATGGAAAATCATTAAAAGTAGTGCCTTGTTTATAAGTTTTAGTAAAAGGAATTCTAAATAGCTGTTTATAACCATCAATTAAAGGAAAATAACCAATTTGCTTAAGCGTGGCTTTGGCATATTCTTTATCTGGTATAATAAGTCCTTTGCTTTTTAAATGATTTATTTGTTACTCAAAAGTGTAAAAAGTTTTTTGGGGCATAGGCAGTATCCTCCTTGATAAAGTAAAAAAGGAGAGACCCGAAGGCTCTCCCTTGGTTACAGGCTTCGCAAGTTTCTGTAACACGATCGCTGAATTCAATGTAACAAATTTTTATAGAACTGTCAACAGTTCAAAAAAATTTCGGTAGTTATTTATAATATGTTTGAAAAGGTAGTATGTGTAATTTGTGAATAAGTGATATAATAAGAAAACGTAGTTACAAAAAACGAAGATGAAGAAAAGGAGAAACTGCCATGAAGATTACAAAAATAATATTAACTACAATCATGATTATGGTTGTCGCACTGGGAGTATTCCGAATTTTACCCTTCAATATAACAAGGCCCATTATGTTTACTTCACTTGCCACTTTATTCTTGCTAAGAAGTATAGAGTGCAAAAAGAACAGAGATAAAACAGGATTTCTTTTTACATTTATTGCCTCTGTATTTATTTATATCATTGTTATTTTCAACATTTGTTCTTCATTTCTTGGTTATGAGAAAGTGGATAATCGAGAATGTTTGAAAAATATAAATCCTTCAGAAATAGTTGAAATTAAATGTTCAGGAACAACCGGTGGAAAAGACGGTCATTTTGAGTATTTCTTAGATAAGGAGCAGCAAGAGGAGTTTGTAGAATTATTAGGAAAAGTGAAATTAGGAAGAAAAGCAGCAAAGAGAGGAGACATTGTCTTCAGGAGCAGTTACCTATTATACATTGGAATTTGAAGATGGAGAGGTGTTAGAAGTCAGTCCTGGAAGATTTTTTATGGTAAATGACGATTATTATTATTTTTTGAATTATGATAAAATATGGGATGAATTTTTAGAATTGTAGATAAAATTATAGGCTGATATTTCACATAGAAATTGTTGTGAAGTATCAGCCTTCTTTATAATTATTTTCTTACACGGTATTTTTTATAGCTTTCCAAAATATAGGAGCGTGCTTTTTGCGCTTCTTCTTTTGGAAGATTTTCCATCCCCTTTAGTGGATATTCCATATTTAATTCAGAATATTTTTGTTCTCCCATGTTGTGGTAGGGGAGAACTTCCAGTCCTTTGATATTTTTGTGGGAAGCGAGAAGCTTTCCGATACCGTCCAGTTCTTCTTTGGAATTTGTAAAGCCCTTCACAATGACGTGACGGACAACCACAGGAACTCTTTCTGTCTCCGAAGCCTTCAGAAAATCAAGAACAGGTGAAAGAGGATGTCCTGTTAATTTTTTATGTTCTTCTGAAGCACTGTGCTTAATATCCAGCAAAATCAAGTCTGTATAGGAAAACAGTTTTTGATAAGCTTCCGCTTGTTTTTCTCTGTAAAGAATACCGGAGGTGTCAAGGCAGGTATGGATGTTTTTTGACTTTGCAGCCTGAAATAATGCAGTGACAAATTCCAACTGCATCAAAGGCTCGCCTCCGGTAACGGTAATTCCTCCATTCTGATAAAAGCCTTTGTTTTTTTCATAGATTTCCAGAATTTCCTCTACGGTCATAGACTGTCCTTTTTTGGGAGCCCAAGTGTCCGGATTATGACAGTACAGGCAGCGCATAGGACAGCCCTGCAAAAAGACTACAAGTCTGATGCCGGGGCCGTCTACTGTGCCAAAGGTTTCAATGGAGTGTACAAAGCCTGTTTTACATTCCGTCATGGAAGGTTCTTGAGATAACCTCATCCTGCTGTTCTTTTGTCAGCTTGTGGAAGTTTACTGCATATCCGGACACACGAACAGTAAGCTGCGGATATTTTTCAGGATGCTTCTGTGCATCTAAAAGAGTTTCCTTTGTAAATACGTTGACATTTAAGTGATGTCCGCCTTTTTCTGCATATCCGTCTAATAAATTTACTAAGTTATCGATTTGAGCATTACTGATATTCATTGAAAATTCCTCCTGTAAAAAGTATTATTGTAAGTCAATGTTTGGCTCGCAGCAAGCGCAGTCCGGTTCTAATTCAAAAGCAATGTCATTAAAGAAAACTGCATCATCTTTTCCCAGAGCGCCCGGAATAATGGAAAAGGTATTGGAAATACCATCCTGTGCGTCCTTAAACGGAAGCTTGGAAACAGAATTTAAGGATGCAACAGCGCCGTGACTGTCTCTGTGGTGCATTGGGTTAGCTCCCGGAGCAAATGCCTGTCCTGCTTTTCTTCCATCCGGTGTAGAACCTGTTGCTTTTCCATATACTACGTTAGAAGTAATGGTAAGGATAGAAGTTGTAGGAATTCCTCCACGGTAGGTATGATTTCCTTTAATATATTCCATAAAGGTATGAACAATATCATAAGCAATATCGTCAACTCGGTCATCATCATTTCCGTATTTTGGAAAATCTCCTTCGATTTCATAATTTACGGCAATGCCGTTTTCGTCACGAATGGCTTTTACTTTTGCATATTTAATTGCGGACAGAGAGTCAGCGACAACAGAAAGTCCTGCAATACCTGTTGCAAACCAGCGTGTGACTTTTTTATCATGAAGCGCCATCTGCAATCTTTCGTAAGAATATTTGTCGTGCATATAGTGAATAACATTTAAAGTATTTACATAGACACCGGCAAGCCATTTCATCATATCCTGAAATCTGTCCATAACCTCATCGTAATCTAAATATTCGGAAGTAATAGGACGGAATTTTGGACCAACCTGCTTTTTAGATACTTCGTCAACACCGCCGTTGATTGCGTATAACAAACATTTTGCAAGGTTTGCACGAGCGCCGAAGAACTGCATTTCTTTTCCAATGCGCATAGAAGATACGCAGCAGGCAATGGCATAATCATCGCCGTGAGTTACACGCATTAAATCGTCATTCTCATACTGAATGGAAGAGGATGCGATAGAAGTTTTGGCGCAGAAGCGCTTAAAGTTTGCAGGCAGCTTTGTAGACCATAAAACCGTTAAGTTTGGTTCCGGAGAAGTACCCAGATTTTCCAGTGTATGAAGGTAACGGAAGGACATCTTTGTTACAAGGTGACGTCCGTCAATTCCCATACCGGCGATGGACTCTGTTACCCAAGTAGGGTCGCCGGAAAACAGCGCATTGTATTCAGGGGTTCTTGCAAATTTCACAAGACGCAGCTTCATGATAAAATGGTCGATAAATTCCTGAATTTGTTCTTCTGTGAAGGTATTGTTCTTTAAGTCACGTTCTGCATAAATGTCAAGGAAGGTAGAAGTACGTCCAAGTGACATGGCAGCACCGTTCTGTTCCTTAATGGCAGCAAGATAGCCCAGATATAACCACTGGATAGCTTCCTGCACATTGGCAGCAGGGCGGGAAATATCAAATCCGTAAATTTTACCCAGCTCTTTTAATTCTTTTAAAGCACGGATTTGTTCGGATAATTCTTCACGTTCTCTTGTTACATCAGAGTACATGGTAGTACGTGTGGTATTTTTTTCATTTTCTTTATCTTCAATCAGGCGGTCTACACCGTAAAGAGCCACACGGCGGTAGTCGCCGATAATACGTCCTCTGCCGTAAGCATCCGGAAGTCCTGTGATAATATGGCTGGAACGGCATGCGCGCATTTCCGGTGTGTAAGCGTCAAATACACCGTCATTATGTGTTTTGCGATGCTTGGTAAAAAATTCAACAACCTCAGGGTCTACGTGATAACCGTTGTCCTCACAGGCTTTCATTGCCATACGGATACCGCCGTAAGGCTGTAAGGAGCGTTTAAAAGGTTTGTCTGTCTGAAAACCTACGATTGTTTCTAAATCTTTATCTAAATATCCCGGTCCGTGAGAAGTGATGGTGGAAATGATTTTTGTATCCATATCCAGTACACCGCCCTTTTCCTGTTCCTGCTTTGTAAGCTCCATAACCTGCTCCCAAAGCGTCTGTGTTGCTTTTGTAGGACCTGCAAGGAAGGCATCGTCACCGTCGTAAGGAGTGTAATTCTTCTGAATAAAGTCCCTTACATCTATCTCTTTTGTCCAATTTCCTTTGTTAAAGGAAATCCATTCTTCTCTCATAAGTCTGTGTCCTCCTATATCTTGTGGTTAGTTATACATAACTTTCCTTGTATAGGTGGATTTTATAATATTGGACTAAGAAAGTCAAGGTGGTATTGTGTTTATAATTCAATACAAAGAAAATTTTACTTTGGAAAGTCCTTCGCCTGCGGTGGGCGCTTTCGTAATAAAAAAAGAGCTTCTTAATTAAAAGAAACTCTTTTCATAGAAAAACATCTTATTTTTCGGAGATTTCAGGAAGTTCATTTTCTTCTTCTTCCTCATGTGGCTCATATTTTTCAAAGACTTTTCTTAAAATAATGGAGCATACATAAGCCACACTGGCAAAGCCCAAAAGCAGCCACAGCATACTGCCGTACACCAGTGTTGAAGCTGTTAAGAAGGTTAGAAATCCCAGTCCCAGAGGAATAAGCATTAAAAGAATGGTCCAAGGGAGATTTAAAATTGCGATTAACAGGGAATTTTTAAAAATATTTTTAATATTATTTATGAAACGCGCCGTATATGGGAAAACATATACCAGTATCATAAAATAAAGAATACCTAATGCACCGATTAAAATCTGGAAAATTGTGCTCATATTCCCCGGAAGGAAGGCAGTAGCACGATAATCAACATAAATAAAAATTCCGATAGCTGCCATAATCAGCCAGATAATCGTAGACTGTTTGAAATTTTCTTTAAAGGCTTTTAAGAAGCCTTTAAAAATATAAGACTCTTCTCCACGCACCATTTTCAGAGTAACGGTATACATGGCGGTGACAGAAGCGCCGGCAGTAATAATAGGAATACAAAATACAATACATAAAATATTTAAAATCATAATATCGCATACACGGGACAGAAAACGCATAATCGGACTGTCCATATTAAACAAGCTGCTCATAATAAAAATCCTTTCCTGTTTTAAATTTATTCGTCAAAATTTTCTTCGGTTTTTTCAGGAAGATAAATATGAACGGTTTCGATACGATTTCGTTCTGCTTTATCTACAACAAGTTTTACACCGCCATCTGTGGTGACGGACTCGCCGGCAGCAGGAAATCTGTCGAGCTGTTCAATGATATAGCCTCCAATGGAGTCATAATCATCAGAAACAATATTCAAGTGAAGTGTTTCATCTAAATCGTCAAGTCTGGCAGAACCAAGAGCGATATACTCACGGTTCGGGATAATTTCACGAAGCTCTTCTTCCTCTGAGTCATATTCGTCATGGATGTCCCCTACAATTTCTTCAATTAAATCTTCCAGAGTCACAATACCGGAGGTCGCTCCGTATTCATCCAATACAACGGCAAAGGTTACTGAATTTTCTTTCATTTCCATCAGAAGCTCAGAGGTTCGTTTGTATTCGTAAGTGAAATAAGCCTCTCTTAAAATTTTCCGCACGGAAAAATCTTCCTTGCTTGTAAGAAGCAGGTCTTTTACATTGACAATACCGATAATATTGTCGGTGGTATCCTCAAAGACAGGGAAGCGTGTATGCTTTTCATCACGAAACAGACCGACTAAGTCTTCATATGAACTGTTTACATCAGCGAAGGTTACATCAATACGTGGTATCATGACATCTTCTGCCTGAGAGTCGCCGAAATCAAATACATTATAAATCATTTGACGTTCTTCGCTTTCAATAACTCCTTCTTCATGTCCTACATTTACCAAAGTACGAAGCTCATGCTCGGTAATGGTATTGCATTTTGCATTGGCATCAATCCGCATCAGCGTCAGAACACCCTGCGCCAGCTTATTGATAATAAAGATAATCGGCGTCAGAATGAACATTAAAATGCGAATGACTTTTGCATAAGACAGTGCCATTTTTTCGGAATGTACAGTTGCCAGAGTTTTTGGAGTGATTTCCCCAAAGATTAAGACCAGAAGAGTAATAATACCCGTACTGATACTTACGGCAGCACTGCCGAACAAGCGCATGGTAAGCGTAGTGGCAAGGGAAGATGCACTGATGTTTACAATGTTGTTACCGATAAGAATGGTACTCAGAAGCTTGCCGGAGTCTTCAATTACGTTCAAAAGTGTCAGGGCTCGCTTGTCCCCTTGGTCGGCTAAAGCTTGAATACGAATTTTGTTCACTGTTGTCATAGAAGTTTCTGCTGATGAAAAAAATGCGGAAAGGCAAATGAGAATAATCAAAATCAGAAACTGTATGGCGTCACTGGAATCCAATATGTTCAACTCCTTTTGATAATAAATTATAGCTTTGGCTATTAAAGTCTAATATACATGATTTTTATTTGGATTGCAAGAAATCTGTATGAAATCCACGGGAAAAAAGTTGATTTTTGGGGGTGTCGGAAAAAAGAAAATTGTGTTATACTAAATCAGAATAACAAAAACTGAACTTGTTCACATTTGATTTAGAAAGGGAATAAGGGAAATGAATAGAAATAAAAAAAATTTACATAAAGTGGCAGCCAATGTACTGGGTGTTACCCTTGCTTCTGCACTGGTGACAGGAGCAGTGGCAGAGACAGCGGCTCCAATTGCTGTATTTGCTGCACAGCAGGAAGCACAGACGCAGGAGAAGATTATCTACTTGAACGGAAGTATTCAGGCAGGAGAAAATGCTGACGGAACCGGTCAGGCGCAGGCAGTGGACTCCTTTGAAAAGGCATTTGCCTTGGCAGGAGGACAGGGAACGGTCATGGTATGCGGTACGGTCAATGTCAGCACAGAAAAGAAGCTTCATATTCCTGCGGGAGTTAAGATAAAGAGAAATGCCGGATTTACAGGAGCTTTGGTAAAGGTTACAGGCAAAGGAAAGCTTACGGTAACGGGAGACGGCATTACAGCACAGGATGTGGACGTTTCAACGGCAGAAAGCGGAAAAGGGGCATTTGTTGCCGCAAAAATTCCTCAGGTGGTGATGCCTGCACAGATTACCCTGAACAATCTGGCAGAGTGGAATACTTGTAGTTTTCCTCTTTTGGGATTTACGGGAGAAGGTGCTTTTACATGGGGAACACAGGTACCTCCGTCTTCTTACGAAACAGAGATGAAGGTGGTGTTTACACCGAAGGATACAGAAAACTATGACTACTCACAGGTTTCCGGTTGGGATAATCAGAGTAAAACAGTAACCAGAACCATAAAAGTATTTATTGAATCATTAAAACCTCAGGTGGAGGATCCGGCAAAGCCAATGGCAGAGGTTCAAAATCCTTCTGAATTAAAATTTGCTACCAAGGAAGAATTTAAAAATCTGGATTTTGCAAATGCCGGATTTAAAGGAGAAGGGGTGTTTGCGTGGGAAGCACAGACAGAACCGTCTTCTTATGAAACGAAGATGAATGTAGTTTTTACTCCTTCTGATATAGAGAAGTACGACTATACACAGACTGCCGGATGGAACGGGGAAAGTAAGAAAATTGTTCGGGAAGTGAAGGTGTTTATTGAGGAATTAAAGGAAAATACGACAGAGCCTGAGACACCACAGCCGGAGGTTCCTGAAACAGAAGTACCGGAGACTGAAAAACCTGAGACCGAAACGCCGGAGACAACTCCTCCGACAGAGCCGGAAAATCCTGACACACAGGAGCCGGAAGTACCACAGACAGAAGCTCCTGAAGCAGAAGTACCGGAGACTGAAAAACCGGAAAACGGCGGTGTGGAAATTGAATACGTAAATCCTGATGAGGTTGTACAGCCGGAAGAGGAAACACAGCCGGAGGTTACTTATCAGGCAGAGGCAGGTCAAAACGGAGAGATTGCACAGGAGGCTCCGGAAGCGCTCCCTGTTGGAAGCTTGATTGACGAAACAGGCGTACAGGTGTCCGGTGACTTTATTCCTTATTATGTGGATTTGCAGGTTACTTATAATGAAGCAGTCAATGAGCTTCCGGATGCGGGAATTGGCGAAATCCTTTCTGCTTATGAATTGAAGCTCTGGGATTTAAAAGAGGATAAGGAATATCAAATCCCGGAAGGAAGAAAAGTAAAAGTGCTTATTCCTTTGCCGGAAAATGCAAATTGTTTTTCAGATTTATCCATTGCACATTATCTGGGCAATAACCGGTATGAATACTTTGTATTTTCCAAGGATGGAAAAACAGGGAATATGACAGTGGAAGAGAAGGACGGAGCAGAATATCTGGCTTTTGAGACGGCTTCTTTCAGTCCCTTCAATGTAGGCGGTCATCAGATTGTAGGTCCGGGTGTAAACAGTGACAATCATAAACCTTCAACAGGAACGTCACAGTCAACGACACAGACAAAGCCGAATACTTCCGCATCAAATTCTTCTGCGCAGAGTACCGTAAAACCGAATACACAGAAAAAACCTGCACAGAATAATACAACACCGGTTGTTCAAATTGTGAAAACAGGAGATGAGTCAAAAACCGTACTTTATGTACTGATTGGTTTCGGTGCTCTCATTATTGCAGGACTTGCTGTCTTTTTTGGAAAAAAGAAAAAATAGAAAAAAGTTATGAGTTACAAATCCCTCCCATATATTGATTATAGGAGGGATTTTTTATGGAAAAAAGAGTTTCAAAAAATGCAAAGCCAATGCTGATGATAAAAGCGCTTTTGCTTGCCTATGCAGCCACCGGAATTTTACTTCTTATTCTGGCATTTTTGCTGTATAAGATGGGACTTGGCGAGAGTCAGATAAACATAGGAATTATGGTTACATACATTGTATCCTGCCTCTTTGGCGGATTTTATATGGGAAAAAAGATAAAAGTCAGACGGTTTGCATGGGGTATGGGAGTCGGTACGGGATATGCCGTTCTTCTTATGGCAGTTACCTTTCTGACAGTGCATCAGATAAGCGGAGATTTTAAGGAAATGCTCATGATGTTTTTCCTGTGCTTTTTCGGAGGTACTCTGGGAGGAATTTTAGCGTGAATTTCTACTTGCTAGGCGGTTGCAGCTATGCTATAATACCGCTAGATGTTATATCTTAAAATTATCATACATGGGAGGATTATGTTATGGAACATATCAAAACATTAAATACAAAAAGCTTACAGAATACAGTAAAAAAAGGCGGATGCGGTGAATGTCAGACATCTTGTCAGTCTGCATGTAAAACATCCTGCACAGTAGGAAACCAGAGCTGCGAACACAAATAAAATAACACAGTGCGTTTTTTTCTGGGCACATGGCTGAACAGCAGCGGTGTAAAAGCCGCTGCTTAATTATTGCATGGGAGACTTAGTCTCCCATGCAATAATTAACGCTCCGCGAGGAGCGCACTGCGGCAGAAAGGAATTATAGAAAATTGTGTTACAGAGAATTGCGCTGGGTAGATAGAAACAGAAAGGAGAAATACGGTGATACATCGTTATAAAAATAATGGCTATAACATTGTGCTGGACGTAAACAGTGGTTCCGTACATGTAGTCGATGAATTGGTTTATGATGTAATCGGACTTCTGGATGAAGGGCAGGAAGAAGCTGTTGTTTATGAGAAGTTAAAGGATACATATAAAAAAGACGATATCCAGACAGCATTGAAGGAAATACAGGAATTAAAAGATGCGGAAATGCTGTTTACTGAGGATATTTATCGAAATGCCATTGAGCATTTTAAAGAAAGAGAAACAGTGGTAAAGGCATTGTGTCTGCATATTGCCCATGACTGTAATCTGGCATGCAGATATTGTTTTGCGGAAGAAGGAGAATATCACGGAAGACGAGCTTTGATGTCCTATGAAGTAGGAAAACAGGCTCTGGACTTTTTAATTGCAAATTCCGGCAACAGAAAGAATTTAGAGGTAGACTTCTTCGGCGGCGAGCCTTTGATGAACTGGCAGGTTGTTAAGGATTTAGTTGCTTACGGAAGAGAGCAGGAGAAAATTCACAATAAAAATTTCCGCTTTACGTTAACCACAAACGGTGTGCTTTTAGATGACGAAATCATGGAATTTGCCAATAAAGAAATGGCAAATGTAGTATTAAGTATTGACGGAAGAAAAGAAGTACATGACTTTATGCGTCCGTTTAGAAAAGGAGCGGGAAGTTATGACTTGGTAGTGCCGAAGTTCCAGAAATTTGCAAAGAGCAGAGGGGAAAAGAGCTACTATGCAAGAGGTACTTTTACACGTCATAATTTAGACTTTTCCGAAGACGTACTGCATCTGGCTGATTTGGGCTTTGATCAGATTTCCGTAGAGCCGGTAGTAGCAGATGAAAAAGAGGAATACGCACTGAAATGGGAAGATGTTCCGAAAATCTGTGAAGAGTATGACAAGCTTGCAAAGGAAATGATAAAGCGTAAAAAAGAAGGAAAAGGATTTAATTTCTTCCACTTTATGATTGATTTGACAGGCGGTCCTTGCGTATATAAACGTTTGTCAGGCTGCGGTTCAGGTACGGAGTATCTGGCTGTGACTCCGTGGGGTGATTTATATCCATGTCACCAGTTTGTAGGTGAAGAAAAATATCTCATGGGAAATGTGTGGGATGGTGTAAAACGTACAGATTTATGCAAAGAATTTAAAAATTGCAATGTATATGCAAAAGAAAAATGTCAGAACTGCTTTGCGAAATTCTATTGCAGCGGTGGTTGTGCGGCAAATTCCTATAATTTCCACGGCTCTATCAACGATGTTTATGAATTGGGATGTGAGCTTCAGAGAAAACGTGTAGAATGTGCCATTATGTTAAAGGCGGCCGAGGCGGCAGAAGAACAAGAAAATTAAGCAAAGAAGGGAAAGACAATGAAGAAAAACAGAGGGATACTTGTACTGGTTTTAACAGCAATCATTACAGGGTTTCTGATTTTTACCACCGCAGTAGGATTTGGTCCTACCGGTACAGGTGCTGCAAAAAATATTAAGACAGGTCTGGATTTGTCCGGTGGTGTAAGTATTACATACGAAGCATCCAAAGAGTCACCGACAGAAGATGAAATGGCAGATACCATTTATAAGCTTCAAAAACGTGTGGAAAATTATAGTACAGAAGCACAGGTTTATAAAGAAGGGGAAAATCGTATTATCGTAGAAATCCCCGGAGCAAAAGATGCAAATAAAATCTTAGAAGAACTGGGAAAACCGGGTTCTCTGTATTTTATTAAACATAAAGACTCTGCCGGTGGAGAAAACTATACTTTGAATACAGAAACCGGCGAATATGAGCTTGCAAAAAACATTGAAGAAATCGAAGCGGACGGCGGTATTGTTCTGACAGGAACAGATATCAAGGACGCAAAAGCTGCGGTAGCGCAGGATGATTTGAAAAACAATGTAAACGTAGTAAGCTTATCCTTTACAAAAGAAGGAACAGACAAATTTGCCGCTGCCACAAAAGAAGCAGTGGAAGCCGGTAATGATACCATCGGTATTTATTATGACGGAGCTTTTGTCAGTGTTCCAAGTGTAAGACAGGAAATCAAAGACGGACAGGCACAGATTGACGGTATGAAAGATGCAGCAGAGGCAGAAAATCTGGCATCTACCATTCGTATCGGAGGTTTGAAACTGGAATTAAGCGAACTTCGTTCCAGTGTAGTTGCGGCGCAGTTAGGTGAAAAAGCAATTTCAACCAGTTTGGCAGCAGCGGCTATCGGACTTGCGCTGATTATCTTATTTATGATTTTTGTATATCGTATTCCGGGACTGGTATCCGGTATTGCGTTGATTATTTATGTATGTCTTGATTTGATTGCATTAAATGCCTTTGATTTGACTTTAACCTTACAGGGTATTGCCGGTATTATTCTGTCAATCGGTATGGCGGTAGATGCCAATGTTATTATTTATGCCCGTATTCAGGAAGAAATTGCTTCCGGAAAGAGTGTCAGAACGGCACTTCAGAACGGATTTAAAAAAGCATTTTCTGCAATTTTTGACGGTAACATTACAACTTTAATTGCAGCCTTTGTATTGAATTGGCTTGGTTCAGGAACAGTAAAAGGATTTGCACAGACTCTGGCGCTTGGTATTGTACTGTCTATGTTTACCGCATTAGTGGTATCGAAATATCTGATGTATGCAGTATATGCCGTTGGCGTGAGAAATGAGAAATTCTACGGAAAGAGAAAAGAAAGAAAACCAATTCCTTTCTTACAGAAGAGAAAAGTATTCTTTGCCGTGTCTCTTATTCTGATTTTATGCGCTCCTGTTTCTATGCTGATTTTCAAGGGAACAACAGGAGAGTCCCTGAAATACAGTCTGGAATTTAAAGGCGGTACTTCCACAAATGTAGAATTTGACAAGGACATGAGTATTGCGGAAATTGATGAAAAACTTACACCTTTAGTAGAAGAAGTTACAGGTGATAAGAACGTTCAGGCAACAAAAGTAGTAGGCAATAATCAGGTTATTATTAAAACCAGAACTTTGAATGTAGAGCAGAGAGAAAAGCTGGAAACAGCTTTAATAGATAATTTTGGCGTAGCACAGGAAGATATTACATCAGAAAGTATTTCTTCTACGGTCAGCAACGAAATGCGTGCAGATGCAGTAAAAGCTGTAATCGTAGCTACGGTACTGATGCTCTTATACATCTGGTTCAGATTTAAGGATATCCGTTTTGCAAGCAGTGCGGTTATTGCGCTTCTGCACGACGTACTGGTTGTTCTGGCATTCTATGCTGTTGCAAGGGTTTCTGTGGGAAATACCTTCATCGCATGTATGCTGACGATTGTAGGTTACTCTATTAATGCTACGATTGTTATTTTTGACCGTATCAGAGAAAATCTGGCAAATGCGGGCAAGAAGACAGATTTGGAAACACTGGTAAATGCCAGCATTACACAGACACTTACAAGAAGTATTTACACTTCCTTGACAACCTTTATTATGGTATTCCTGTTGTTCATTATGGGAGTTTCCTCTATTCGTGAATTTGCACTGCCTCTTATGGTAGGTATTGTATGCGGCGGATACTCTTCTGTATGTATTACAGGCGCTCTTTGGTATGTCATGAAGAAAAAATTTAAAAAACAGAATTAAACTCAGAAAAAAGGAGTTGTTACATTAAAGTGACAGCTCCTTTTGGAATTATAAGGTGATAATATGGAAAAATGGGTAGTTGCTGCCAAGAAGGCAGATTTTCAGGGGATTAGCAATCGTTTCGGAGTAGATCCTGTGATTGCAAGACTCATTCGAAATCGAGAACAGATTACCGATGAAGAAATTGATACCTATCTTCACGGAAAGCTCAGAAATTTACATCCGTGGAAAGCGTTAAAAGGAATTGATGAATTATTAAATATTTTGATTGAAAAAATACAGCAAAAGAAAAAAATCAGAATTATCGGGGATTATGATATTGACGGTGTATGCTCTACATATATTCTTTTTCAAGGCTTGAAAAAAGCCAATGCTTTGGCAGACGTAGATATACCGGACAGAATGAAAGATGGATACGGTATCAGCAAGGAGCTGATTGAGCGGGCGTATGAAAAAGAAATTGATACTATCATTACCTGTGACAACGGTATCAGCGCCATAGAGCAGATTGCTTATGCAAAAGAGAAAAATATGACAGTTTTGGTAACAGACCATCATGAAATCCCCTATGAGGAGAAGGAAGACGGAAGCATAGAGCGGTTTTTGCCAAATGCAGATGCCATTGTAAATCCAAAGCAGGAGGGCTGCGCCTATCCTTTTAAAGAAATCTGCGGAGCAATGGTTGCATTTAAGGTAGTATGGGGGCTGTTTGAAAAGCGTAACATTTCTCTTTTGGAGATTGAGGAACTTATTCCCATTGCTGCCATTGCTACCGTGGGAGATGTTATGGATTTAGTAGATGAGAACAGGATTTTGGTAAAGGAAGGTCTGAAACGCATCCAGAATACAAATAATGAAGGTTTAAAAGCGCTTATTCGTGTCAACAATCTGGAAAACAGAGAAATTACCGCATATCATATCGGATTTGTATTAGGTCCGTGTATCAATGCCAGCGGAAGATTAAGCACTGCAAAAAGAGCTCTGGAATTACTGCTTTCGAAAGATACCAAGGAAGCCTCTGTGCTGGCAGAGGATTTGAAAGAATTAAACGACAGCCGTAAGGATATGACCGTAAAAGGTGTAGAAAGAGCAGTAGAAATAATTGAAAATACAGAGCTGAAAAATGACCGGGTACTGGTAGTATATCTTCCCGAATGTCATGAAAGTCTGGCGGGAATTATTGCCGGACGTATCAGGGAAAGGTATACAAAGCCTGTCTTTGTGCTTACAAAGGGAGAAGAAGGCGTGAAGGGCTCAGGTCGTTCTATTGAGGCTTATCACATGTTTCAGGAAATGGTAAAATGCAGGGAACTGCTGACAAAATTCGGTGGGCATCCCATGGCAGCAGGGCTTTCTATGGAAGAAGAAAATATTGAGAAATTTCGAAGAAAATTAAATGAAAACTGTACGCTGACAGAAGAAGACATGGTAGAAAAAATTGTGATTGATGTTCCTATGCCAATGTCTTATGTTACCATTCCTCTTATTCGCCAGTTAGGGCAATTAGAACCCTTTGGAAAAGGAAATACAAAACCGATTTTTGCACAAAAAGATATTCGATTTTCAAACTGCAAGGTTTTCGGAAAAAACAGAAATGTAGTAAAAATGAAAGCGCAGGATAGTTTTGGATTTGGGGCAGAATGTATTTGGTTTGGAGACGGAGACGAGTTTTTGGAACGCTTAAAAGAGAAGGATGTGTGGGATGTAATTTATTATCCTTCTGTTAATTCTTTTCAGGGAAGAGAGAGCATTGAGATGATTATTCAAAATATCCGTTGAGCAAAAATAAAATTTGCGTCTGCAAAGAAAAGATGATATACTAAACCACATAAAAAACACAAAAAAATCACAAAAGTGACATAATTTGATATAAAGGGCAGGGAAACGCAATGGAAGATTGTAAAAAGAAAAAAATTGAAGACTATGTCAGAAGCATTCCTGATTTTCCGCAGGAGGGAATTATCTTTCGGGATGTTACCAGTATTTTAGAAGATGCAGACGGATTTGCACTGGCAGTTGACTCTATGCAGAAGCTTTTGGAAGGCGTGGATGTTGACGTTATCGTAGGAACAGAGTCCAGAGGATTTATTTTCGGAGCGCCGATTGCGTATAATTTACATAAACCGCTTGTATTGGTAAGGAAAAAAGGGAAGCTGCCATGTGAAACCGTAGAGCAGAGCTATGATTTAGAATACGGAAGCGCTGTTATCGAAATGCACAAGGACTCCATTAAACCAGGACAAAAAGTTGTTATCGTTGATGATTTAATTGCAACAGGCGGAACCGTAGAGGCAGCGGCAAAGCTCATTGAAGGTCTTGGAGGAGAAGTTGTGAAATTGGTCTTCCTCATGGAGCTGGCAGGATTAAAAGGAAGAGAAAAATTAGAGAAATATGATGTTCAATCTGTAATTTGTTATGAAGGAAAATAAAATCGGTTGATGGATAAGAGGTGACGTTTTTTATGGAAGAAAAAAGAGAAGCTGCCTTAAAAGCAGAAGAAATTGAAAAAATTAAAAAGGCAGATGCCAATGTGAAGACCATGGAGGATTTCACCAGTCCGGAGGTACTTTATCAGGAGCTGATAACCAGTGTTCGGAAATACCATCCATCTACTGATATTTCCATGATTGATAAGGCATTTCAGATTGCCAATAATGCTCATAAAGGACAGGTGAGAAAGTCCGGCGAGCCTTATATCATTCATCCGCTTTGTGTGGCAATTATTTTAGCTGATTTAGAGCTTGATAAGGAAACCATTGTAGCCGGGCTTCTTCATGATGTGGTAGAAGATACGGTTATGACCTCTGAGGAAATTCGGGAAGAATTTAATGCAGAGGTAGAGCTTTTGGTAGACGGTGTAACAAAGCTGGGACAGTTGAATTATTCCGCAGATAAGGTGGAGGTGCAGGCAGAGAATTTAAGAAAAATGTTTCTGGCAATGGCAAAGGACATCCGTGTTATTTTGATTAAGCTGGCAGACCGTCTGCATAATATGCGAACCTTAAAATACATGCCGCCCCATAAGCAGAAGGAAAAAGCCAGAGAGACGATGGATATCTATGCTCCCATTGCTCAGCGTCTGGGTATTTCCAAAGTAAAAATCGAGCTGGATGATTTGTCTTTGAAATATTTGAAACCGGAAGTTTACTATGATTTAGTAGAGAAAATAAATCTGAAAAAGAGCGAGCGTCAGGCGTTTATTGACCAGATTGTAGGAGATGTACGTGCGCACATTGAAAAAGCGTCCATCAACGCTCAGATAGACGGAAGAATTAAGCATTTCTTCAGTATTTATAAGAAAATGGTAAATCAGGATAAAACCATTGACCAGATTTATGATTTGTTTGCTGTACGAATTATTGTAGATACTGTGCGTGACTGTTATGCGGCGCTTGGTATTATTCATGAAATGTATAAGCCCATTCCGGGGCGGTTTAAGGACTACATTGCTATGCCGAAGCCGAATATGTATCAGTCTTTGCATACTACGCTTATCGGGCCAAGCGGACAGCCCTTTGAAATTCAGATAAGAACCTTCGAAATGCACAGAACAGCAGAGTATGGTATTGCTGCCCATTGGAAATACAAAGAGGTTTCCAACAATGGAAAAGTCAGCGTTACACAATCAGAAGAAGAGAAGATGAGCTGGCTGCGTCAGATTTTGGAATGGCAGCGGGATATGTCTGACAATAAAGAGTTTTTAAGCCTTTTAAAAAGTGATTTGGATTTGTTTTCCGAAAGCGTGTACTGCTTTACTCCCGCAGGAGATGTAAAGACACTGCCAAACGGTTCTACACCGATTGATTTTGCTTATAATGTCCACAGTGCAGTGGGAAATAAAATGGTAGGGGCAAGAGTAAACGGAAAGCTGGTTCCCATTGAATATGTGATTAAAAACGGAGACCGTGTAGAAATTATTACTTCTCAAAATTCCAAAGGTCCCAGCCGTGACTGGTTAAAAGTAGTAAAGAGCACGCAGGCAAAAAATAAGATTAATCAGTGGTTTAAGCAGGAATTAAAAGAGGATAATATTTTAAAGGGTAAGGAAATGCTTATCCAATATGCTAAAGTAAAGGCAATTTCTCTCGGGGAAATCCAGAAGCCAAAATATCAGGAAGCAGTTATGAAAAAATACGGCTTCCGAGATTGGGACTCTGTTTTGGCTGCGCTGGGACACGGAGGCTTAAAAGAGGGACAGATTATCAATAAGCTTCTTGAAACCTATAATAAAGACCACAAGGCAGAGCTGACAGATGAGAAGGTTTTGGAGGCAACAGCGGAGCATAAGGATAAGCTTCATATCGGCAAATCCAAAGGCGGTATTGTGGTAAAAGGAATTCACGATGTGGCAGTGCGTTTCTCCAAATGCTGCAATCCAATTCCGGGAGACGAAATCGTGGGATATGTAACACGAGGCAGAGGCGTTACCATTCATCGTACAGACTGCATCAATGTGATGAACATGTCCGCAGAAGACAGAAATCGTTTGATTGATGCGGAGTGGCAGGTACCTGCCCATGAAAGCTGTGAACGCTACATGGCGGATATCAATGTGTTTGCTTATAACCGTACCGGCTTGATTGTTGATATTTCTAAGATTTTTACAGAGAGAAAAATCGATATTCTTGCTTTAAATACAAGAATAAGCAAACAGGGAACAGCAACCATTAATATTTGCTTTGAGGTAAGAAGCAAGGAAGAATTAAACAGTATGGTTGAAAAAATCAGACAGATTGAAAGCGTGAAAGACATTGAGCGTACTGCCGGTTAAGGAGAAAAGATGAAAAAATTGATGCTGAGAGGAATTGTGGTAGGTCCTGTACAGACCAACTGTTATTTTTTAAAAAATGAAGAAACACAGGAAATTTTAATCGTAGACCCGGGGGCGGAGCAGGAAAGAATTATTTATGCTTTGGATAAATTACAGGGAAAACCTGTGGGGATTTTATTGACACACGGACATTACGACCATGTGTGTGCGGTTAATGAGCTGAGAGAACATTATAAAATTCCGGTATATGCGGCAAAGGAGGAGGAACCGCTCCTTGCCGACAGTCAGCAGAACCTTTCTGCTGCATGGTCAGGAGTTCCGTATAAAGTAAAAGCAGACGCTTTACTGGAGGATGAAGAAGAAATTCAGGCAGCGGGCTTTGAGATTACGACTATTCTTACACCGGGGCATACAAGTGGCTCTTGTTGCTATTGGATTAAGGATGAGGAAGTCTGCTTTAGCGGAGACACGGTATTTTACGGAAGCTGTGGCAGATGCGACCTTCCTACCGGAAGTATGAGTGAAATGAAAAAGAGCTTAAACAAAATTTTTGCCATGCTGCCGGATAAAACGGTGATTTATCCGGGACACGGAGAAGCCACAGACGCAGAGTTTGAAAAGAAAAATAATCCTTACTTATAAGAATAATATAGAAAGAGGAAGAGCCCATGATAGGAATTTCCTTTAATAAAAAAGAATTTGAATATGATGCCTACACCTTGGTAAAGGCTTTTTATCCGAAAGAGGACATCGAAATGTATTATACAGAGGAAATACAGGAGGAAAAAAGCTATGACAGGCTGATTTCCATTCTTTACGGAGAAAAGGTACTTATCCGACTGTGCTTTGATGGGAAAGTGCGTGAGGGAGAACAGGCATTTGACGAAGCAGAAGACAGAAAAATCAGAAAAAATAAATTAAAACAAGTGCTGTATCAGCTGTTGGCGGAGGAAACCGGTCATACACTTCCTTGGGGCAATCTGACCGGTATTCGTCCTACGAAAATTGCCATGGGACTTATCGAGTCCGGTATGAGCAATGCAGAAGCAGCGGATTATATGCGAAAAACATACTATACCAGTAATGAAAAGACAGCGCTTGCCATTACCATAGCTAACAGGGAAAGAGAAATTTTAAAGAATATTGATTATGAGAATGGATACAGCTTATATGTGGGAATTCCATTTTGCCCCAGTATATGTCTGTATTGTTCTTTTAGCTCTTCACCTTTAGAAAGATGGCGTGATAAAGTTGACAGCTATTTAGATGCACTGCTAAAAGAGCTGGATTTTATTGCAGAAACCATGAAAGATAAAACCTTAGATACCATATATATAGGTGGAGGAACTCCTACAACCTTGGAGCCGCAGCAGCTTCATCGCCTGCTGGGACATATACAGAAGCGTTTTCCGATGGAACAGGTAAAGGAATATACCATAGAAGCAGGAAGACCGGACAGCATTACAAAAGAAAAATTACAGGCAATTCGGGAATATCCTGTTACCAGAATTTCTGTAAACCCTCAGACCATGAATGCAGAGACCTTAAAGATTATCGGAAGAAATCATACGGTGGAGGATACACGACACGCCTTCGCTTTGGCGAGGGAATGTGGATTTGATAATATCAATATGGATTTAATCGTAGGTCTTCCGGGGGAGCATAAGGATGATGTGGAGCATACATTAAAGGAAATTCAGGCGCTTGACCCTGACAGTCTTACCATACATTCTTTAGCAGTAAAAAGAGCTGCAAGACTTCGGATGTTTAAAGACCAATACGAAGAAATGGGATTTGAGAACAATCAGGAAATCATGGAAATGGCGATGAATTATGCCCGAAGCTGTCAGATGGGGCCGTATTATCTGTACAGACAGAAAAATATGTGCGGAAATCTGGAAAATGTAGGCTATGCAAAAGTTGACAAAGCAGGAATTTACAATATACTTATAATGGAAGAAAAACAGACCATTATTGCAGCAGGGGCAGGAGCATCCACGAAGCTTGTGTCTGACCACGGACAGAAGATTGAGCGTATTGAAAATGTAAAGGATGTTACCAATTACATTACCCGTATTGATGAAATGATTGAGAGAAAAAGAGACGGAATTGTATTGTAAAAAGATAGGAGACGATAAGTATGAGTTTAAAGAAAAAACCGGTAACCGGTATGAAAGATATTTTACCTCAGGAAATGGAAATCCGTGATTATGTAATCGGCTTAATCAAGGATACTTATAAACAGTTTGGATTTACTTCCATGGAAGCACCTTGTGTAGAGCACATTGAGAACCTTACCAGTAAGCAGGGCGGTGACAATGAAAAGCTGATTTTCCGTATTTTAAAAAGAGGCGAGAAGCTGAAAATTGAGGAAGCAAAGGAAGAAAATGATTTGGTAGACAGTGGTCTGCGTTATGACTTAACCGTACCTCTTTGCCGTTTTTATTCCAATAATGCAAATGAGCTGCCGCAGCCGTTTAAGGCGCTTCACATTGGAAATGTATTTCGTGCAGACCGTCCTCAGAGAGGTCGTTTCCGTCAGTTTATGCAGTGTGATATCGACATTTTAGGTGACCCGACATTTTTAGCGGAAATTGACGTTATTCTGGCAACGTCTACTTTAGTGGGAAAATTGGACTTTGACAGCTTTACTATTCGTATCAACGACAGAAGAATTTTAAAGGCAATGGCAGCGTACAGCGGATTTCCGGAAGACTCCTTTACACAGGTGTTTATTATTCTGGATAAAATGGATAAAATCGGCATGGACGGCGTTGCAAAAGAATTGGAAGAGTCCGGTTTTGCAAAAGAGAGCGTAGAAAAATACATGGATTTATTCAAAGCCATGGGAAATGGTATCGACGGTGTTGCTTATTGCAAAGAAAAGCTGGAGGGCTTTTTAGATGCGAAGGTTGCAGATGATTTGACAACCATTATCGAAAGCGTTATGCAGGCAAAAACAGCAAACTTCAATCTGGAATTTGACCCGACACTGGTTCGTGGAATGTCTTATTATACAGGACCGATTTTTGAGATTTCCATTGACGGTTTTGCAGGAAGCGTAGGCGGCGGCGGTCGTTACGATGAAATGATTGGTAAATTTACAGGAACACCTACACCTGCAACAGGATTTTCCATTGGATTTGAACGTATTGTCATGCTGCTTATGGAAAGAGGATTTAAAGTTCCGGGAGCAAAAGAAAAGAAGGTATACCTTCTGGATAAGAAGCTTTCCAATGAAAAACTTCTGGAAGTAATGAAAAAAGCAGCAGAAGAACGAAAAGCAGGACAGAGCATTAACATTGCTTACGCAAAGAAAAATAAAAAATTCCAAAAAGAACAGTTGGAAAAAGAAGGATATGCTGTCATTACGGAAGTTTATAATGACACTGTTTTATAAGAAGGAGAATTTATATCATGGCAGAATCAATGAAGGGGCTTAAGAGAAGCCACAGATGTACAGAAGTGACAAAGGCAGAGATTGGAAGTACCGTAACGTTAATGGGTTGGGTACAGAAAAGCCGTAATAAAGGCGGAATTGTATTCGTGGATTTACGTGACCGTTCCGGTATTATGCAGATTATTTTTGAAAATGGGGATATTGACGAGCAGGGCTTTGAAAAAGCAGGACGTTTAAGAAGTGAATTTGTAATTGCTGTTAAAGGTCGTGTGGAGGCACGTTCCGGTGCGGTAAATCCAAATCTTCCTACCGGTGAAATCGAGGTAAGAGCAATAGAACTGCGTATTTTATCCGAGGCAGAAACACCTCCGTTCCCAATCGAAGAAAACAGCAAAACAAGAGATGAGGTTCGTCTGAAATATCGTTATCTGGATTTAAGAAGACCGGATTTACAGAAAAATATGATGCTTCGCTCACAGGTCTCTACATTGGTGCGCCAGTTCCTTGCAAAGGAAGGATTTCTTGAAATCGAAACACCGACTTTGATTAAGAGTACACCGGAAGGTGCGAGAGATTATCTTGTACCAAGCCGTGTGCATCCGGGAAGCTTTTATGCCCTTCCGCAGTCACCGCAGATTTTTAAACAGCTTTTAATGTGCTCCGGATATGACCGCTATTTCCAGATTGCAAGATGTTATCGAGATGAGGACTTACGTGCAGACCGTCAGCCGGAATTTACACAGATTGATATGGAATTATCCTTTGTAGATGTGGAAGACGTATTAGATGTAAATGAAAGAATGTTGGCATTTCTGTTTAAGGAAGTATTAGGTGTAGAGGTACAGCTTCCTATTGAGAGAATGACATGGATTGACGCTATGAACCGTTTTGGTTCTGACAAACCGGATTTACGTTTTGGAATGGAGCTTACAGACGTTTCCGAAGTGGTAAAAGACTGTGAATTTGCCGTGTTTAAAGGCGCTTTGGAAAACGGCGGCAGTGTGCGTGGTATCAATGCAAAAGGACAGGGCGCTATGCCACGTAAGAAAATCGACAAGCTGGTAGAGTTTGCAAAAGGCTATGGTGCAAAAGGTCTTGCTTACATTGCTATCGGAGAAGACGGAACAGTGAAATCTTCTTTTGCGAAATTTATGAAGGAAGAAGAAATGCAGGATTTAATTCAGGCAATGAAAGGGGAAAACGGAGACTTATTGCTCTTTGCGGCAGATAAGACAAAGCTTGTCTGGGATGTGCTTGGAGCGCTTCGTCTGGAACTGGCAAAACAGATGGATTTACTGGATAAAAACGAATATCGTTTTGTATGGATTACAGAATTCCCTCTTTTAGAGTGGTCTGAAGAAGATGAAAGATTTACGGCTATGCACCATCCGTTTACTATGCCAATGGAAGAAGATTTACAGTACATTGACACAGAGCCGGGCAGGGTTCGTGCAAAAGCTTATGATATTGTATTAAACGGAAATGAAATCGGCGGAGGTTCTGTACGAATTTTCCAAGATGACGTGCAGGAAAAAATGTTTGAAGCTTTAGGCTTTACAAAAGAAGAAGCACAGAAACAGTTTGGTTTCCTTTTAGATGCTTTCAAATACGGTGTACCGCCTCACGCAGGTCTTGCTTACGGCTTGGACCGTCTGGTTATGCTCATGGCAAAGGTAGACTCTATCCGTGACGTAATTGCCTTTCCAAAGGTAAAAGACGCTTCCTGTCTTATGTCAGAAGCGCCTGATATCGTAGACGAAAAACAGTTGGAAGAACTGGGAATTGCCATTGTGGCACAAAAAGAAGAAACAACAGAAGAATAGATAAACTATAAAAGTTAGAGTTGTTGTAGAAAACATCATTCAGAATATTTATACACTTTTAGCGAATTTGTCGAGCACGCTTTGAGATTACAAGCTCAAAGTGAGCGCAGACTGAGTGCAAAAGGTATAAATATTCTGGAGATGTATTTAATACAACAACTCTTCTTGTACGTTTCCGAAGATAGCTTCGGCAATTTTCTCATTCATTTGTATTTTCCAGTTGACGCCGTCATTTATCAGATGAATTTCTACATCATAGGAAATGGTGTTGTGATTATTTTCAATACAGGATAAGAGCATTTCCTGTTCTTTTTGTCTTCTGCCTTCTGAGCCAACAGCCAGAGACTCGGAGGTTTCCAGCCATTTTGACAATTCTTCTTTGTATGTTTCCATAATACTGTGAAAATTTACGCTTACAATCGATGCAGTTACGGTTGCCTCGGTATCTTCTTTTTTTTCGCCTAAAATTTTAAAATCAAAGCACTCACTGATTTGTGACGCAACAGCATGAGCAACGGAGCTGTTATAAGTATCCTCTGTCTCAAAAAGAGTGTCCAGAGCAAGATAAATTTTCATCTGTTCGGCATCAAATTGCTTAATACTGCTAAAATGTGTTTTTACAATTTCTTTTGGACTTAATAAATTACAGTCCGTGACATAAGATAAAAAGTTTCCGGTCAAAGCCTTCTGAAGAGAAGGATTGTGAAGAACCTTCCAGCTTTCCTTTTCCTTTACAAGAGAAAGCTTTGCAGTAATGTTTTTGGTTTTATAATGGTTCTTTTGCAAAAGCTTTTCTAACAGCAGATAAGAGTCGTGGATGGAAAATTCTACTCCGGTAGGCGCAGCATCCTGCTCAATATGCTTTTTTAAGGAAGCCTTGCTGAAATCTTTTGCCAGCTTTTTGGCGTCAATGACAGAAAAGGTTACTTTTGCAGAAGCCTCGTTTTCTCTTTCGGAAATTTTTTCTATTTTGTAATTGAAATCCTTGTAAAATAGAGTAAAGATAGAAGCAACATCTTCTTCCAGCTCCTCTGTGTCCCCATAGTATGGGAGAAGTTCTTCGGCTGCAATGCAATTTTGAATAGTTTGCATATCATCACTTTTTATTTGATTAAATTCTTTTTCAATAGCATGCTTTACAGCCTTTTCTTCCTTGCTCAGACAGGCAGACAGAAGAAAATAAAAAAGGCATAGAGAAAGAAGCAGAAATAATTTTTTTGTCCGTTTATTCATGATTATCTCCAATTTTATTCTATATACTGAAGGTAGTTTAACAAAGTCAGAGGCAAGTTGCAACATAATCTGTAACATCTTGCAATGAAATTGCAAGAAAAATGTAAAGAAAATCGTAAAAATTAAGAAAAAACAAGGGGACAGGCAGTGGATTTTTTGATATACTGATTTCATACAATAGACTAAGAGGGTGGCAGGAAAATAAAATTTGAAGAAGGGAAAGAGTAGGGTATGCAGAAAAAACAAAAAATAATCATCGGAGCCTGTACTGTACTGTGTATAGGAGTAATTGGAGCAGGGATTTTCTTTGTACAGCATAAGGATAAAGGAAATAAAGAGGAGCTTGCTTATGTCATGAGTGTTTCGTCCATGAATGATATGGCAGGCACGCAGAAGCTGGCAGGTGTAGTCGAGTCTCAGAAAACCTTAGATATTCAAAAAGACGCAGAACGAGAAGTAAAAGAAATTTTGGTGAAAACAGGAGATGAGGTGGATGTAGGGACACCTTTATTTACTTATGACACAGAAAAACTAGAAGCAGATTTACAGCAGGCAAATCTGGATTTGGAAAGAGCAGATAATGATATGAAAAATCAGAAGGACCAGATTGCCCAGCTGGAGAAAGAGAAGAAAAAAGCACCGGAAAAGGAGCAGCTTTCTTATACCACCCAGATACAGTCTGCTCAAATGGATTTAAAGAAAAGTGAGTATGAGAAGAAGGCAAAAGAAGTAGAGATTAATCGTATAAAAAGTCAGATTGAAAATTCTACGGTTACCAGTGAAATGAAGGGCGTGGTAAAATCTGTGAATAATTCTCAAAACGGAGAAAGTATCAATCCTTATGACGGTTCTTCACAGGCATTTATGACGATTTTGGCAACAGGAGAATACCGTATTAAAGGAAAAGTAAATGAGCAGAATATTACGCAGATTGTAGAGGGAGCTCCGGCAATTATTCGTTCCAGAGTAGATGAAAATGCCGTATGGAAGGGAACTTATACGGCAGTAGATACAAAAAATCCAAACAATAATACCGAGAATATGATGTATGGTGGCAATGAGGACCGGCAGATGACCTCCACTTCCTATCCTTTTTATGTGGAACTGGAGTCTTCGGAAGGATTGCTGTTAGGGCAGCACGTATATATTGAACAGGATACGGGATTAGAAGAAAGAGAAGAGGGAATTTGGCTGGATGAGGCATTTATCGCAGATGTGGATAAAAAACCTTATGTATGGGTAGAGTCGAAAAAAGGTACGCTGGAGAAAAGGACAGTGGTACTCGGAATACATGATGAAAATATGCTTCAGTATAAAATCGAAAGCGGATTAAAATCTTCCGACTATGTGGCTTACCCTCAGGAGTTCTTTAAAGAAGGCGTAAAGACTACGCATGAAATGGTGGAGGACATAATGGGAATGCCGGAAGACGACGGAGCAATGCCGGAAGGCGAAATGATGCCGGAGGGAGAAGCCGTTCCTGAGGAAGAGATGATACCGGAGGAAGAAACCATACCAGAAGAAGGTGAAGGAGAAGCTGTGACACCGGAAGGAGCAGTGCCGGAAGGTGAAATAACTGTGGAGTAAAGGAGGCGGGACAATGCGAATAACGAAAAAAACAGCAAAAATTGCCGCAGTCAGTACAGCAGGTGTGCTTCTTCTTGGCGGAGGTATCTGGTTTGCGGCAGGAAAATTAAAAAAGCCGGAGATAAAAGTCTACTCCATGGAAGAATTGTCTCAGCAGATGTGGGGAGAAACCAACAGTCTGGAGGGCGCAGTTTCCTCCAACGTATCGCAGGAGGTACGTCTGATGGAGAAACAGTTAGTTTCTCAGGTTCACGTACAGGAAGGGCAGGAGGTAAAAGAAGGAGACCCCTTGCTGACCTATGACATGACTTTGGTAAATATTGATCTGGAAATGGAAAAACTGAACAGAGAGCAGCTAAAAGTCAAGAAAAAAGGTCTGGAGAATGAACTGAAAAACCTAAAGGATGATAAAAAGAATATGGCAGTAGGCAGGGGCTATAAGGTTGAATTTCTCAGCAATATAGAAGAAAATCCGGAGATAAAACCGGAGGAACCCAAACCGGAACAGCCGGAGACGCCGCAGGAGCAGGCAAGACCTTCCGGTGTTTACAAAAGACTGTATCGTGACATTACCATTGATAACACAGAATTTCCAAATGATGATGCCATTATAGAAAATGCCATTCCTTATTCGGGAAAGGGCACAAAAGAGGAGCCTTATGTGTATGTATGCCAGAAGGGCGTTCTGATACAGGGTGAATTTTTAAACCAGTTAGCAGGATTTGATGTTTCCGGAAACAGAGTGCGTGAGCCATATTATTGTAAATTAGAAGTGCGAAGTGACAACAGCTTTGACGGAACCTTACAGGCTGCTATGATTTTGGACGGAAGCGCAATAGAAAGCGCCGTGGAACCAAGTGCATGGTTCCGTACCAGATTAGGGAAAAATGAATGGGAAGAAATGCTGCCTGAGGAAGATGTTCCGCAGGGGGAAGTGCTTCCTGAGCTGCCGGACGGAACCGGAAATGAAATTCCGGAGGAGGAGATTGTAGGCGGATATTCTAAAGAGGAATTAGAAAAAGCCATTAAAGAAAAGGAAAAAGAAATCAAGACCACGGAACTGGATATAAAAGAAGCAGATTTGAAAATTAAAAAGGTAGAACAGGAGCTTCAAAGCGAGACAGTAACCAGTACGGTAAACGGTACTGTGAAAAAAGTGGGAGACCCTGCCAAGGGAGAGATAGACGGCGACCCTTTTATTATTGTTGAAAGCAGCGGAGGTGTTTACATTAAAGGCGTAGTAAGCGAAGCTTTACTGGAAAAAGTACAGCCGGGACAGCTTGTAACCGGTATGGCTTATGAGTCAGGCACATTTTTTGAAGCAGAGGTAAAAGAAGTTTCTCCTTATCCTGCCAGCGGTTATCAAAGCTATGACGGCAGAGAACTTACCTATTATCCTTTTACCGCATACATTGCAGACAGCACAGGATTAAAGGATAATGAAATGGTGAGTATGGATTTGCCCGCAGACGAAGGCGGAATGTCAGGCTTATTTATCGGCAAAGAATATATTCGAAGCAAAAACGGAGAAGACTTTGTTTATAAAGAAGGGAAAAACGGAAAGCTGGAAAAGCAGCCAATACGTACAGGACAGACCTTTTACGGTTCGATAGTAGAAGTGAAAGACGGCTTGACTATGGAAGACCATATTGCATTTCCTTATGGCAAAAAGGTAAAAGAAGGAGCAAAGGTAAAACGTGCTTCTTTGATGGAAGAAAATATATTTTAAGAAAGGAAAGCAGCACAATGATTGAAAATATTAGATTGTCTTTTCAGGGGATTTGGGCACATAAAATGCGTTCCTTTTTGACCATGCTGGGAATTATTATCGGTATCGCATCTTTAATATCTATTGTGTCTACAATCAAAGGAACAAATGAACAGATTAAGAAAAACCTCATTGGCGAAGGAGATAATGTGGTAGATGTTTATCTCGGTCAGGGAGGAAGTGAATATGAGATGGAATATCAGGGTGTGCCGGAGGGTGTGCCTGTGATAACAAAAGAGCAGAAAGAAAAAATAGCAGATTTGGATGAAGTCACGAATGTAACCTGTTATCAGGTGAGAAAATATGCAGACAGTGTATTTTATCAGAATAAAACCATGAATGGCGGCGCTGTGTTTGGGATTGATACAGATTATCTGGATACCTGCGGATATCAGATTATTAGAGGAAGAGGTTTTTCCAAAAGCGATTATGGAAAATTTCAGAAGGTAGTCTTGATTGATGAAACTGCTTCCAGCAACTTTTTTGAAAAGGGAGAGGAAATCGGAAAGGTTATAGAAATCAAAGGAGAACCTTTTACAGTAGTGGGTGTGATAAAAAAGACAGAGGAATTTGAGCCTGTTATTAACAGCAGAGAAGAATATTACACTTATTACAATGAAAGCAGCGGTATGGTTTTAGTACCCGACAGTACATGGCCGATTATTTATCGGTATGATGAACCGCAGCTGGTGTCCGTGAAAGCCACTTCTCCGGAAAGCATGAGTGCGGCAGGGAAAAAAACAGCAGAAATTTTAAATGAAAGCATTGTTTCTGCAACCGGCGATATTAAATATAAAGCCAGAGATATGATGGAAAAGGCAAAAGACTTGCAGCAGATTAGTGAAAGCACCAATCGCCAGCTTTTGTGGATTGCCAGTATTTCTCTCCTTGTAGGCGGCATCGGCGTTATGAATATTATGCTGGTGTCTGTGACAGAAAGAACAGGGGAAATTGGTCTGAAAAAGGCGATAGGGGCAAACAAGAGAAGAATTTTGGGGCAGTTTCTTACAGAGGCAGCCGTGCTTACCAGTATCGGTGGAATTTTAGGTGTTTTTGCAGGCGTTATTTTATCGGCTGTAATTGCCAAAATGTCAGGTGCACCGATGGTAATCAGTGTACCGGCGGCTGTATTGGCAGTTGTTTTTTCAACGGTAATTGGTTTGATTTTTGGTTTATTGCCATCTGTGAAAGCGGCAAATCTCAGTCCGATTGAAGCTTTAAGAAGAATGTAAAGGAAAAACAGAGCTGTTGTTTTATAAAACGACAGCTCTGTTTTTGAAGAAAAATGATTGTATTTGAAGGTACTGTATGGTATCATTAAAAACAATGACCTAAAATTAGGAAAGGGAGCTGAGAATGATGGGGAAAAAGAAAATCGCAATTATTACAGACAGCAATAGCGGTATCACTCAGAAAGAAGCACAGCAGTTAGGTATTACCGTACTGGCAATGCCATTTTATATTGATGAACAGTTGTTTTTAGAAGATATTACTTTGACGCAGGAAGAATTTTATAAACGGTTGGCAGAAGATGCAAATATTTCAACTTCTCAGCCTTCACCTGCGGATGTTATGGAAACATGGGAAACACTTTTGGAGGAATATGATGAGCTTGTACACATTCCCATGTCAAGCGGATTAAGTAACTCCTGTCAGACTGCCATGGTGCTGGCAAAGGAGTTTCATGACAGAGTACAGGTAGTGGATAATCAGCGCATCTCCGTTACCCAGCGTCAGTCGGTTTTAGATGCTATGGAACTGGCAAGGGCAGGTAAGGATGCAGCCGAGATAAAAGAAATTCTGGAGAAGGAAGCAGGAGAGTCCAGTATTTATATTACGTTGGAAACCTTAAAATACCTGAAGAAAGGCGGAAGAATTACACCGGCAGCAGCAGCTCTTGGTACTGTATTAAACTTAAAACCGGTTCTGCAAATTCAGGGAGATAAGTTAGATGCTTTTTCAAAAGCAAGAGGAAAGAAGCAGGCAAAACGTACCATGCTTCAGGCGATGAAAGCAGATTTGGAAGGCAGATTTAAAGAGTACGCAGACAGAGATTTAATTTGCTTACAGGCGGCTTATGCAGGCAATGAAGAAGAAGCTATGGAATGGAAAAAAGAGCTGGAAGGTCAGTTTCCGGGTATGCCGGTATATATGGCGCCGCTGTCTCTGAGTGTGGCATGCCATATCGGACAGGGAGCTTTAGCCGTAGCAGCATCAAAAAAAGTGGAAGTGGAGTAACAGGCAGATGAAGAAAATTATAGAAAAAATTGAGGAAGCAGTAAAAGAAGCATTTGCAGCTTCAGAGTATGACGAAAAATTTGCAAAAGTGACAGTGTCAAATCGTCCTGATTTATGTGAATATCAGTGTAACGGTGCTATGGCGGCAGCAAAGACTTATAAGAAAGCGCCGATTATGATTGCAAACAGCGTAGTGGAAAAATTGCAGGACAATGAAATGTTTGAAAGTGCAGAGGCAGTTAATCCTGGTTTTATCAATCTTAAATTAAACAAAGAATTTCTGTCAGGATACTTAAACGATATGTTGGCAGACGAAAAGCTTTCCGTAGAGGAAGCCAAAAATCCAAAAACAATTGTCATTGACTACGGCGGACCGAACGTTGCGAAGCCTCTCCATGTAGGACATTTACGTTCTGCAATTATTGGAGAAAGCATTAAGAGAATGGGACGCTTCTTAGGGCATAAAGTGATTGGCGATGTGCACTTGGGTGACTGGGGACTTCAGATGGGCTTGATTATTACAGAACTCTCCAAAAGACAGCCGGATTTAGTGTACTTTGATGAGAATTATGAAGGCGAGTATCCAAAAGAAGCTCCGTTTACCGTAAGTGAATTGGAAGAAATTTATCCTACTGCCAGCGGTAAATCAAAAGAAGATGAAGCATATAAAAATGAAGCCTTGGAGGCAACTCTTCAGCTTCAGAAGGGAAGAAGAGGTTACCGTGCTTTATGGCAGCATATTATGGAGGTCTCTGTCACAGACTTAAAGAAAAACTATGCCAAATTAAAAGTAGATTTTGATTTATGGAAAGGTGAAGCGGATGCAGACGCCTACATTCCTGCTATGGTGGATTATTTAAAAGAGAACGGTTACGCCTATCTGGATCAGGGTGCTCTTGTAGTGGATGTAAAAGAAGAAACCGATACAAAAGAAATTCCGCCGTGTATGATTTTGAAATCAGATGGGGCTTCTCTGTATAATACAACTGATTTGGCAACCATTGTACAGCGTATGGAAGATTACAAGCCTGATGAGATTATTTATGTGGTTGACAAACGTCAGGAGTTGCACTTTGTTCAGGTGTTCCGTTGTGCAAAGAAAGCAAAACTGGTAGATGAAAATACACAGTTATCCTTTGTCGGTTTTGGTACCATGAACGGAAAAGACGGAAAACCGTTTAAGACAAGAGAAGGCGGTGTTATGCGATTAGAACGTCTGATTGCAGAAATCAATGAGGAAATGTTCAAGAAAATCACAGAAAACCGCAGTGTAAAAGACGAAAACGCAGAAAAGACAGCACAGATGGTTGGATTATCTGCAATTAAATACGGCGATTTATCCAATCAGGCATCTAAGGATTATGTATTTGATATTGAACGCTTTACTTCCTTTGAAGGGAATACAGGTCCGTATATTTTATACACCATTGTTCGTATTAAATCTATTTTAAGCCGTTATGCAGAAAGCGGAAAAAATATAGACAAAAAAGCAATGAAAGCTGCTGTAAATGACAGTGAAAAGGCGCTGATGTTAGAATTGTCTCGCTTTAATTCTATTATTGCACCTGCATTTGAGGAAAAAGCACCTCATAGAATTTGTTCTTATATTTATGACTTGGCAAATGCTTTTAACAGCTTTTATCATGAAACAAAGATTTTA
>ERZ894183.322-NODE-322-length-42561-cov-12.460758_pt1 | contig 42561 bp, 58 predicted proteins | sample MGYA00380279_ERZ894183 | MGnify/ENA primary metagenome ERZ894183 (study PRJEB32331, sample SAMN06328422) | human gut metagenome | biome: human gut microbiome; feature: stool | host: Homo sapiens | collected 2013-06-26 ... | reverse complement strand
TTTAAGATGAAATTGTCTTGCATTATTCCATATCACCCTTAATCCGCCGCCCCATGTGTTTGTTGTGATTCGTTGCTGGCCTTAACCAAACGTCTCTTCAGGCCACTGGCTGGCGATAACTTTCCCCACAACGGAACAACTCTCATTGCATGGGATCATTGGGTACTGTGGGTTTAGTGGTTGTAAAAACACCTGACCGCTATCCCTGATCAGTTTCTTGAAGGTAAACTCATCACCCCCAAGTCTGGCTATGCAGAAATCACCTGGCTCAACAGCCTGCTCAGGGTCAACCAGAATTAACATCCCGTCAGGAAAACTAGGTTTGGATCCTGTTGGCGCGGTCATGGAATTACCTTCAACCTCAAGCCAGAATGCAGAATCACTGGCTTTTTTGGTTGTGCTTACCCATCTCTCCGCATCACCTTTGGTAAAGGTTCTAAGCTCAGGCGAGAACATCCCGGCCTGAACATGAGAAAAAACAGGGTACTCATACTCACTTCTAAGTGACGGCTGCATACTAACCGCTTCATACATCTCGTAGATTTCTCTGGCGATTGAAGGGCTAAATTCTTCAACGCTAACGTTGAGAATTTTTGCAAGCAATGCGGCGTTATAAGCATTTAATGCATTGATGCCATTAAATAAAGCACCAACGCCTGACTGTCCCATCCCCATCTTGTCTGCGACAGATTCCTGGGATAAGCCAAGTTCATTTTTCTTTTTTTCATAAATAGCTTTAAGGCGACGTGCGTCCTCAAGCTGCTCTTGTGTTAATGGTTTCTTTTTTGCGCTCATACGTTAAATCTATCACCGCAAGGGATAAATATCTAACACCGTGCGTGTTGACTATTTTACCTCTAGCGGTGATAATGGTTGCATGTACTAAGGAGGTTGTATGGAACAACGCATAACCCTGAAAGATTATGCAATGCGCTTTGGGCAAACCAAGACAGCTAAAGATCTCGGTGTATATCAAAGCGCGATCAACAAGGCCATTCATGCAGGCCGAAATATTTTTTTAACTATAAACGCTGATGGAAGCGTTTATGCGGAAGAGGTAAAGCCCTTTCCAAGTAACAAAAAAACAACTGCATAAGTAACACCGCTATTTTCACAATGGACATTCGTCCTACGTCGCTGACAAAGCGAGTCCCAATATATCTGACCAACTAAGGCCATATGCGTTTCCACGCATACCTTTCAACTAGCTATTCACTATTGGAAATCATAAGAAATGGAACAAACAAGTTACAGCAAACTATCCCAGCGTGACGTTGATCGCGCAGAAACAGATTTACTCATCAACCTGTCAACGCTTACCCAGCGCGGTCTGGCAAAGATGATTGGCTGTCATGAATCGAAGATAAGCAGAACGGACTGGAGATTTATTGCTTCGGTCTTGTGTGCTTTCGGAATGGCATCAGACATCAGTCCGATTAGCAGGGCTTTTAAGTATGCGCTTGATGAAATCACAAAGAAAAAATCCCCGGCCGCCACCGAGGATTTTAAGCAAATTGATATGCAATTCTGAGGTAATTACTGGATCAATCCACAGGAGTCATTATGACAAAACCACTCAGTCCTTACCAGGACAAAATTCACAAACACATACTACGTGATCGCTTCCTGTCCAGCTTCAAGCAGCCTGGTCGATTCCGGGCTGAGTTGGAAAAAGTGAAGCTGATGCAGAAGGAGAAAGGTCATGAGTAACATATCTAATCTAGCCGAAGCCAGAGAGGCCAGAAGGCTACAACAACCGCATCAAAGCAGCGGTAAGGGGTATGCCTTGCTGCACCGTAAAATTATGGATGTGCCGTTTTACAAGGACGCAGAAGCTGCGCATCTGTGGGTTCACTTAATCCTCAAAGCAAAGCATACGCCTGAGTATGTAATGACTGACGCAGGAGAAATTCTGGTAGGCAGAGGGAAGCTACTTGGCGGTAGAAACTCTCTGGCGTTTGAAACAGGACTCAAACCAGATCGCGTTCAGTACCTGCTTAGAAAGTTCAAAAAACTCGGCATGATTGACTGGGTTTCACACGGTAAATTCTCAGTTTTCTCGGTAGAGAAATATGACGATTATCAGTCAAATTTTGTACCAGCAGATTACCAGCAAATTACCACCTCAAAGCCAGCAATACCAATGCCTGTAAGCAATACTGTACCAGCAGATTACCAGCAAATTACCACAGATAAAGAATATAATAATAATATCTCTAATACTGACGTATTAGAGAGTGCCACAGCAGACAAAAAGTCTGACAAGAAAAAACCTTCCGTTAGCTGTCAGGATGTTGTCGATGCTTACCACGAAATCCTTCCTGAAGCGCCAAGAATCCGCGCACTGAATGACAAGCGTAAAAACCAGATCCGAACGTTCTGGCGCAAAGCCGGAGTGATAACCCGACAGCTTGACGGGCATGGTTTCACGATGCAGGACTGGAGAAATTATTTGAGCTACGTAGGCGAAAATTGCCGATGGATGTTCGAAGAGCGTCCAAACCATCAACGCGGAACTGTCTGGCACAAAAAGGGATTTGATTTCCTGCTTAACGATAATACCTACCTGAAAGTTCGTGAGGGTGAACACGATGACCGATAATTTTTATGCGCCGCCCCATAGCATCGAGGCAGAGCAGGCGGTGATTGGTGGATTGCTTCTGGATGATGACAGCAGTGAGCGCGTCCAGAAAGTTCTGGCGATGCTGAAGCCTGATTCATTTTACAGCCGACCACACAAAATCCTTTTCGAAGAAATAACCAGAATGCACCGGGAGCAAAAGCCAGTAGATGGCCTGACGCTTTTCGATGAACTGGAGCGTAAATCGTTAACGGCGTCTGTTGGCGGTTTTGCTTATATCGCTGAGATCGCAAAGAACACGCCAAGCGCCGCAAACATCGTTGCCTATGCAATGCAGGTTCGCGAAACCGCAATGGAACGCTACGCCATCAACCGCATGACTGAAGCGACGGAATTGCTCTATTCCCGCAACGGAATGACTGCGACGCAGAAGTACGAAGCTATTCAGGCGATTTTCACGCAACTGACAGACCATGCAAAAACCGGATCGCGTCGCGGCCTTCGCTCATTTGGTGAGGTCATGGAAGACTGGGTTAGCGACCTTGAGAAGCGATTTGACCCATCAGGCGAACAACGGGGAATGAGCACAGGTATCCCATCGCTGGACAGGATGCTGTCACCGAAAGGTCTGGTGAAAGGCTCTCTGTTTGTCATTGGCGCTCGCCCTAAGATGGGGAAAACGACGCTATACAGCCAGATGGCAATCAATTGCGCAGTGCATGAGAAAAAGCCCGCTTTGATGTTCAGCCTTGAAATGCCAGGTGATCAGATACTGGAAAAACTGGTAGGGCAGAAGTCTGGTGTTAACCCGAATATTTTTTACCTTCCGGCGACAAATGACGCTGATGACGGCTATCAGGGTGATTACGATGGTGACTTCAACAGGGCGATCGAAACAGCCAATCGCTTGAGTGAAATCGACCTGCTTTACATCGACGACACGCCGGGATTATCTCTGGCTCAAATCGTCAGCGAAAGCCGTCGAATCAAGCGAGAAAAAGGATGTGTTGGCATGATTCTGGTCGATTACCTGACACTAATGACCGCTGAGAAGGCCGATCGCAACGACCTTGCTTACGGCATGATCACCAAAGGACTGAAGAACCTTGCCAAAGAGCTTGATTGCGTTGTTGTGCTTCTGACACAGCTTAACCGCGCACTGGAAAGCCGAACCAATAAACGCCCATTACCAAGTGACTCACGAGATACAGGGCAGATTGAACAGGATTGCGATTATTGGGTCGGGATCCATCGTGAAGGCGCTTTTGATGACAGTGTTCCACCTGGTGAAACCGAACTAATCCTTCGTCTCAATCGTCATGGCAATACCGGCACGGTGTATTGCATTCAGGCAAATGGCGCTATTTATGACACAGACCAACAGTCTGCTGAAATGCGCCGCCGTGAACGCGAGGAACCGCAATCCAAGAAGAAAGGAGGATTCTGATGACCATCTACATCACTGAGCTAATAACAGGCCTGCTGGTAATCGCAGGCCTTTTTATTTGGGGGAGAGGGAAGTCATGAAAAAACTAACCTTTGAAATTCGATCTCCAGCACATCAGCAAAACGCTATTCACGCAGTACAGCAAATCCTTCCAGACCCAACCAAACCAATCGTAGTGATCATTCAGTAGCGCAACCGCAGCTTAGACCAAAACAGGAAGCTATGGGCCTGCTTAGGTGACGTCTCTCGTCAGGTTGAATGGCATGGTCGCTGGCTGGATGCAGAAAGCTGGAAGTGTGTGTTTACCGCAGCATTAAAGCAGCAGGATGTTGTTCCTAACCTTGCCGGGAATGGCTTTGTGGTAATAGGCCAGTCAACCAGCAGGATGCGTGTAGGCGAATTTGCGGAGCTATTAGAGCTTATACAGGCATTCGGTACAGAGCGTGGCGTTAAGTGGTCAGACGAAGCGAGACTGGCTCTGGAGTGGAAAGCGAGATGGGGAGATCGGGCTGCATGACTATCAAATCAAATACGGCAGCACACGACAAGGACTGCTGGCAAACGCCGCTTTGGCTTTTTGATGCACTGGATATTGAGTTTGGATTCTGGCTGGATTCAGCTGCTAGCGACAAAAATGCTCTGTGCGCTCACTGGCTAACTGAGGCCGACGACGCGCTCAATTCTGAGTGGGTAAGTCACGGTGCAATCTGGAATAACCCACCGTACAGCAATATCAGGCCGTGGGTGGAAAAAGCCGCTGAGCAGTGCATACAACAGCGACAGACGATAGTGATGCTTGTGCCAGAGGATATGTCAGTCGGATGGTTCAGCAAGGCTCTGGAGAGTGTCGACGAAGTTCGCATTATCACTGATGGACGGATTAATTTTATCGAACCATCGACAGGGCTGGAGAAGAAGGGAAACAGCAAAGGCTCCATGCTGCTGATTTGGCGACCGTTCATCAGTCCTCGACGGATGTTTACTACCGTATCCAAAGCGGCATTGATGGCGATCGGGCAGGGCGTCAGGAGGGCGGCATGAGACGACAGCGACGAAGTATCACCGACATAATCTGTGAAAACTGCAAATACCTTCCAACGAAACGCTCCAGAAATAAACGCAAGCCAATCCCAAAAGAATCTGACGTAAAAACCTTCAACTACACGGCTCACCTGTGGGATATCCGGTGGCTTAGAGAACGTGCGAGGAAAACAAGGTGATTGACCCAAATCGAAGTTACGAACAAGGAAGTGTCGAGCGGGCTTTAACGTGCGCTCACTGCGGTCAGAAGCTGCATGTGCTGGAAGTTCACGTGTGCTCCGATTGCTGCGCAGAACTGATGAGCGATCCGAATAGCTCAATGTACGAGGAAGAAGACGATGAGTGATGTTAAAGAAAAAGATATCCCCGGCTTTGAGGGTATATATAAAGTAACTGAAAATGGAGACATCATTTCATGCCGTAAATCAAAAAAATTATCTCATGGCATTAAACCAGGAGGATATGCATTTGTCGGTCTGTATCCAGGTGGCGGGAAAAGAACATCATATAAAATGGTTCACAGAATTGTTGCAGAAGTATTTATTGATAACCCAGATGGCAAACCGGAAGTTAATCACAAGGATGGAAATAAACTTAATAATAAAGTTGAAAATCTTGAGTGGGTAACGCGAACAGAAAATGCGAAACATGGATTTGATTCCGGATTGCTTGTTCATGGGTTTAATCATCACTTCTGCAAACTAACGCCAGAACAAGTGAAATCAATATATAAATCAAAAGGAAAATACAGAGATATAGCCAAAGAATTTGGTGTTTGTGCGCAGACAGTGTGCAACATAAAAAACAAATCAGCGTACCGACGTTTTTTGGAGGGGATTGATGTTTAGAAGCAAAAAATGGCTTCAGGCAGTCAGGGATATTGAATTTTGCGTTCTTTGCGGAAGATACGGAGTTCAGGCCGCTCATAGAAATGAAGGGAAGGGGGTTGGGATTAAAGTAGATGATTGCCTTACTGCTGCGCTATGTGTTGATTGTCATTCAAGAATTGATAATGGGAGAGATATGAGCAGGGAAGAGCGAAGGGCTGAAATGGATCGGGCCATTGTGCTTACCCTTAAAAAATTGGTTAACAATGGGAGGGTGTTTGTCCAATGAACGAATATCAGTTTGTGCTTCCATACCCGCCGTCGGTGAATACCTACTGGCGAAGACGGGGAAGCCAATATTACATAAGCGATAAAGGCCAGAAATACCGAAAAGACGTTCAGCAAATCATCCGCCAACTTAAGTTAGACATTTTCACCAAATCACGACTCCGCATCAAAGTCATCGCAGACGTTCCAGACTCCCGCCGCCGCGACCTCGATAACATCCTGAAAGGTTTACTCGACTCCCTTATCCACGCCGGATTTGCGGAAGATGACGAGCAATTCGATGACATCCGCGTAATTCGTGGCGTGAAAGTACCAGGCGGACGGCTTGGAATAAAAATCACCGAACTGGAGAACGCATGAACGCCACAATTCAAACGATACCAGAGCTTCTTATCCAGACACGAGGCAATCAGACCGAAGTGGCAAGGATGCTTTCCTGCGCAAGAGGAACAGTGCTCAAGTACAACCGAGACAGCAAAGGCGAGCGTCACGTAATAGTTAACGGCGTCCTGATGGTCAAACAGGGCAAAAGGGGAAGACGATGAGCATAAGAGAACTAAACCTCACCAAAGAACAGCACGATTGGCTGAATGGCTGGCTTGAACTGTGGGGCGCATGGGTTTATTCAGGTCGTCTGGAAAAGCGTATGAGCAGCGTAATAGCTAAGTTCATGGAGAGCGTAGAGCCGGGAAGAGTTATGACAAGGCCAATGTGTAATGATGATGATGGAATGTTGATTTCTCAGGTCGTCGATTCCGTCATGTACATTGACAAGAAAGCCTTTGGCATCCTCCTCAGCTACTACGCTCATGGTTCATCAAAGCGAGCAATTGCATCCTACTATCACGCGACTGCAAAGCCACGCAAGATGTGTGGACGTGGTGGCGAGGGATGGAGAAAACCTTCACTGGCAACCTGTAGAAACGAAATTGACGACATCCTGAAATCGTCGTTATTTGTTTTGTACCAACCAATGCAAAATGCTTTCAAAATGCGTAAACGTGTTGAGAAAGTTAAGCATGTTGCTGTTAAAAGCCTTGACATGCAATTAGCCATTTAGCCATAATATTCACATATGCTGCCGCTTTTGCATTCAGCAACCATCACAAGCCCACCGCCTGTGGGCTTTTTTATTTGCACAACAGGTAAGAGCATTGACTACACCAGATAAATCTTCGGATGTAATGGTAAAACCATGCAGTGCTCTTTCCTGTTATCCCTCCAGCGCATCTCACGCGCATATTAACGAGATCCTTTCAGTAAGCGAGCCTGAGAAATGCCGTTATAGGTGGCGACCTCTCTCGGGCGGCTTTTCTGTGAGACAGGCTCGCTTTCTAAAAGGTTTACGCAATGCTTTTAACAAGTGAACGCATTAAAGAATCTTTGTCATTTAATCCATCTACCGGCATCTTCGTGTGGAAGGTAAAAACAGGAAGATCTAAGCCTGGCATGATTGCTGGTTCGCTGAATTCGTTCGGTTACAGGCAAATATCTTTAGGAGGTAAAAGATACTTTGCTCATCGTCTGGCGTGGATTTTGTGCAATGGCGAAATAAATAGCGGCTTAGAAATAGATCATGTGAATGGCATAAGAGACGACAACAGGATATCAAATCTTAGGCTTGTTAGCAGATCGCAAAACAACATGAACACAATAACCTCGAAAAGGAACCGGTCTGGTTGTCGTGGTGTTTGTTTCCACTCGAGAGATAGGCTTTGGCATGCTCGTGTTTTTGTTAATAGAAAAACTGCGGCCTTCAAGACATTTAAACGCAAAGAGGATGCTATAAAATTTGTGACTTCGGAAAGGGAAAAAATATTCGGAAGTTACAACAAGAATTGTGGTGAATGCGCAGGCTGATGCGCTAACGCTCAGAGGTGAGCACCTAGCTTCGGGCTAGGATGGGTAGCCTCAAGTTGGAGTTCAGCACCAACCACCACAACCCAAACTGAGCCGTAGCCACTGGCTATCCTGAATTCATCAGTGATAGTTATGCTGCGGCCTTCTACATATGACCTTCGTGAAAGCGGTGGCAGGAGGTTGCGCTAACAACCTCCTGCCGTTTTGCCAGTGCATATCGGTCACGAACAAATCTGATTACTAAACACAGTAGCCTGGATTTGTTCTATCAGTAATCGACCTTATTCCTAATTAAATAGAGCAAGTCCCCTTATTGGGGGTAAGACATGAAGATGCCAGAAAAACATGACCTGTTAGCCGCCATTCTCGCGGCAAAGGAACAAGGCATCGGGGCAATCCTTGCGTTTGCAATGGCGTACCTTCGCGGCAGATATAATGGCGGTGCGTTTACAAAAACAGTAATCGACGCAACGATGTGCGCCATTATCGCCTGGTTCATTCGTGACCTTCTCGACTTCGCCGGACTAAGTAGCAATCTCGCTTATATAACGAGCGTGTTCATCGGCTACATCGGTACTGACTCGATTGGTTCGCTTATCAAACGCTTCGCTGCTAAAAAAGCCGGAGTAGAAGATGGTGGAAATCAATAATCAACGTAAGGCGTTCCTCGATATGCTGGCGTGGTCAGAGGGAACTGATAACGGACGTCAGAAAACCAGAAATCATGGTTATGACGTCATTGTAGGCGGAGAGCTATTCACTGATTACTCCGATCACCCTCGCAAACTTGTCACGCTAAACACCAAACTCAAATCAACAGCCGCAGGACGTTACCAGCTTCTTTCCCGTTGGTGGGATGCCTACCGCAAGCAGCTTGGCCTGAAAGACTTCTCTCCCAAAAGCCAGGACGCTGTGGCATTGCAGCAGATTAAAGAGCGTGGCGCTTTACCGATGATTGATCGCGGTGATATTCGTCAGGCAATCGACCGTTGCAGCAATATATGGGCGTCGTTACCTGGTGCAGGTTACGGTCAGTATGAACATAAAATCGGTGACCTGATTGCCCGATTTAAAAAAGCTGGTGGGGTAGTAAATGAAGCTGAGATATAAGCTGGTTATCGCTGCATTCTTCTTTACTGTCATCGGTTCTTTCATCTGGTCTGCCAACCACTACTACAGCAAATATCAGCACGAAAAGAAACGTGCTGATGAGGCTGTACAAAATGCCAAATCGGCAACTGTCATTACCAATAACGTCCTGCAATCACTGCAAATCGTCAATACAGTTCTGGAGGCTAACCAGCATGCAAAACAGCAGATCACACTGGAGTCACAGAGAACCGAGAACGATATCAAGGCTGCTGTTGCGGATGATGATTGTGCTGTTCGTTTTGTGCCTTCTGGCGCAGTTAAGCGGCTGCACGACTACGCGAACGGTCTACGTTCCAGTTCCGGTGGTTCCGTTACCAGCCAACCTGACGGCTGAAACACCCCAGCCAGACTTACCCGACCCGTTTACGTGGGGAGCAAGTCTTGACCTGAATGTCGCATTGCTGTCAGCGCTGGCGCAGTGCAACAGGGATAAGGCTGATATCAGGATTTTCGAGAACAACAGGGCAGGACAAACCGATGGCACGATTAAACGTTGAAGTTATCCCACCAGACAGCGAGGTGCTGAACGGGATTTTTGCAGAGATTGAGCGTAAATATGCGCATCAACCACTGACGCCAAAAGTAATTGATGAAATGCAACGCGAAGTAGCGCGCCTTGTGCGGCGAATGATAACCACAAAGGTTACGTTCGTCCGGGACTGACATTACAGAAGCCCTTCACTGAGGGGCTTCGATAATGTCATTAAGAGGAAATATTCATGGCAAAGCCGGACTGGGGCGAGCTTCAGCAACGGTTCCTGTCCGAACATGCCAAAACCGGCATTTCCCCCAAAGAATGGTGTGAAGCGCAGGGACTGAATTACTCGACTGCAAAGCGCTATATCAAAATTGCGAATGGTAGTGCGAATTCGCAAAAGAAAAGTGCGAATAAAACTGCGAATTCGCAAAAGGAGAAAGTGGCAAAGAGTAAGCCACCAGCGGGCTTAGTGGATAACTGCGAAGTCGCAAAACCATCAAACTCACCAGAAACGAAACGCGCTCATTATAATTCCAGACCCGGAAATCAGAACGCATTGAAGCATGGTGGCTATGGACGCCGAATGCTTCTATCTGATGCCATTACCGAGGATGCTCAGGCGCTCACTCTTGATGATGAGCTTTTCTGGTTGCGTGCGGCGAACCTTACCGCTGCTGAAAATATTGGCCGCTGGCAGACTGAGCTTGAAATAGCTGATGGCGATACCGCCAATAATCTTCACGAGCTAATTTCATCTGCGCAAAAAGCCATGCACCGTAACACGGCCCGCATTGAGTCGCTGGAATTCACAAAGGCATCTATAGAGCATCGGCTCGCCTCCACTGACAAAGTGTCTCTGGAAGCGGATCGCCTTCGTCGTGATGCTGGCGTTGATGACGGTAATGGAGATCGTGACCTTAATGACTTCTACTCTGACATCCAAACCGACCCTGAATCCGGCCCTAAGGAACTTCTGGACGACACAGGCTCGAAATAAAGTACTTTTTGGTGGGCGCTCATCGTCAAAGTCATGGGATGCTGCTGGGTTTGCTGTCTTTCTGGCAAATAAATACAACCTGCGTTTCTGTTGCGCACGTCAAATTCAGAACAAAATCGAAGAGTCGGTTTATACCCTGCTCAAAATACAGATTGAACGGTTTGGGCTGCGGCATCGCTTCCGAATTCTGAATAATAAAATTATCAACCGGGTCACTGGCTCAGAATTCGTGTTTTACGGTTTATGGCGCAATATCGAAGAAATTAAATCCCTGGAAGGTATCAGCGTTTTGTGGCTTGAAGAAGCCCATGCACTAACGGAATACCAGTGGAAGATACTGGAACCAACCATTCGTAAAAGCGGATCTGAATGCTGGTTTATTTTTAACCCTGGTCTGGTGACTGACTTTGTATGGCGTAATTTCGTTGTTGATCCACCAGAAGATACGTTGGTGAGAAAAATCAATTACGACGAAAACCCATTCCTCTCAGACACCATGCTTAAGGTTATCTCGGCTGCAAAGCGTCGTGATCCGGAGGGGTTTGACCACGTTTATATGGGGGTTCCCGAATCTGATGATGACGCGGCAATTATTAAACTTTCGTGGATTGAGGCTGCAATAGATGCCCATAAGGTGCTTGGTTTTGAGCCAAACGGACGAAAGCGAATAGGCTTCGACGTTGCCGATAGCGGTGCGGATAAGTGCTCCAATGTTTATCGTCATGGCTCCGTTGTGTATTGGGCTGATGAATGGAAGGCAAAAGAAGACGAGCTTCTTAAAAGCTGCCAGCGGGCATATCAGGCAGCCACAGAGAGAAGTGCTGATATCGTTTATGACTCCATTGGTGTTGGCGCTTCTGCTGGTGCTAAATTCTCGGAAATTAACGAAGACAGACGACGTGAAAATCCTTATTCACGACCAGTTAATTATCAACGCTTCAATGCTGGCGCTGGTGTGAACGAGCCAGATTCTGAATATAACGGCATTCCGAATAAAGACTTCTTTGCCAATCTGAAAGCCCAGGCATGGTGGCTGGTAGCTGATCGCTTTCGTAATACGTTCAACGCGGTGAAAAATGGAGAGGAATATCCTGTTGATGAGTTGATAAGTATCGATTCATCGTGCCCGCACCTGGAGAAACTAAAGCTTGAGCTGACGACCCCGCACCGAGACTTTGATCGTAACGGTAGGGTTATGGTTGAAAGCAAGAAAGATTTGGCTAAGCGCGATATCCCCTCACCTAACATTGCCGACGCTTTCATAATGGCGTTCGCGCCGACCGATACAACAATGGATATTTGGGAATTGCTCGGGAGGCAAGCCTGATGGCACGAAACAAGCAATCCTCTCAGCGAACGGCACAGCCCACCGCTGACAGCTACGAGAACTTCGTCGCCCGCGTTGGGATGCAGACGCCTAACCAGCATTCAGCATCGACCTACCGGGCGAACTCCACCAGCCGCAACCGCATGCTGGTGGAATGGTCATATCGCGGTTCGTGGGTTATCGGTGAAGCGGTCGACGCTATCCCGGACGATATGACCCGAAAGGGCATTCGCATCACTTCGGAGATTGACGCCAAAGACCGTGGCACCCTCGAAGCGCAACTGGATGAGTTGCAGATCTGGGATGCGCTGAACGACGTGCTGAAATGGTCGCGCCTCTACGGCGGCGCGGTCGGCTTCATCATGATCGAGGGGCAAGCACCAATGACCCCGCTGCGACTCGAAACCATTGGCGAGGGCAAGTTTAAGGGCATTCTCCCGCTCGACCGCTGGATGATTAACCCGGTGCTGACACGCCGCATTAAAGAGATGGGGCCGGACCTCGGCAAGCCTGAGTTTTACGACGTGGTGACCACCGCAACGGGCATTCCGGCCTGGCGCATCCATCACAGCCGCCTGATCCGCTTTGATGGCGTCACGCTGCCATTCCAGCAGAAGATGACCGAAAACGAATGGGGAATGTCGGTTGTAGAGCGTATCTGGGATCGGCTTACTGCGTTCGACAGCGCCACTGTCGGCGCGGCGCAGCTGGTCTACAAAGCACATCTGCGTACCTACAGCGTGGAGAAGCTGCGCGAGCTTATCGCGCTTGGCGGCCCGGCGTTCGAGGCGCTGCTGAAGAACATCGACCTGATCCGCCAGTTCCAGAGCAATGAAGGCATGACGCTCATGGACTCGCGGGATAAGTTCGAAACCCACCAGTACAGCTTCAGCGGTCTGGATGACATTCTTTCGCAGTTTGCTGAGCAGATCAGCGGTGCCGTTGGTATCCCGCTGGTACGCCTGTTCGGTCAATCCCCGAAAGGCTTCTCTACTGGTGATGCAGACCTCGCCAACTATTACGACCGGGTGAGCTCATTGCAGGAGCGCCGCTTACGGCTGCCGATGCGCCGGATACTGGACATTATGCACCGCTCGGAACTCGGAAAGCCGCTGCCGGACGATTTCACGTTTGAGTTTAACCCGCTATGGCAAATGTCAGACGTTGACCGATCAACGGTGGCCGTAAACACCACCAACGCGATCAGTACCGCGCTGGGCGACGGATTGATGACGCGTAAGGCGGCGATGACCGACCTGCGCGAAAACTCTGACGTCACCGGCATCGGGGCATCCATTACCGACGAGGATATCGAGAATGCCGAAGACGAAGCGCCGCCAGGCATCGGCGAACTTGGCGACAAACCGCCAGAGTCGCCAGGCGGAGATCCGATATCGAACGAGCCTACGGCAGATAGCGCGGGCGGTCGGGGATATCGTAAATGGGCGCTACGATGGTTCAAACGATAGCGTCACCGAAATAATGGATGCGCTGGAGCGCTACAGCGAAATCATCACCCCCTGGGCGACGAAGGTTGCTGAGAACTTCACCGCAGACATAGCGCGCCAGAATGAAAAGCAGTGGCGTCAGCACAGCCGGAACATCAGCGCAGAGCTGCGCAACATGGTTGACCGCGCCCCGGTAGGCCAGGTGATGAAATCCATCGTCGCCGAGCAAATTAAGTACATCAAATCTCTGCCTCTTGAGGCCGCCGATCGGGTGTATGACATTCAGAACAAGGCCATCGAGGCTGTAGTAACTGGTGGCCGCGCTGAGCCATTCGCGAAAGAGATAGCTGCTTCCGGTGACGTGTCACGCTCACGAGCGAACCTTATCGCCCGGACTGAGCTTGGGCGCGCAACCGGTGCACTGGATCAGGCGCGTGCGCTGTCAATCGGCTCGAATGGTTATATCTGGCGTACAGCCGAAGATGGCGACGTCCGGCATTCTCATCGAGAGATGGAAGGGAAGTTTGTCGAATGGGGCCGACCTCCAACGCTTGACGGCATGACCGGTCACGCTGGCGAGCTCCCGAACTGCCGCTGTTACAAAGAAATCGTCTTCCCCAACCCTCATTCTTATCTCGCCTGAATCGCAGGTAAACCATGAAATATTTTTTCAATACCCGGCTGGGGGAAACCCGTTATCAGCTGGCTGACGGCTCGCTGCTGTGCAAAGACGTGCCGATAGGACGAACAGGTAAGCAGCTCTATGGTGCTGATGACCTGCCAAAACTGAAACCCGATAAGTTCGGTGAAATAGTCGTAACGCGCTCTCCTGAGCAGGTATTCCATCCGGCCACGCTCGCCTCATTCGAAGGGATGAGCATCACGATCCTGCATCCTGAAGATGAAAACGGAAATGTGCGGCTGGTCAACCCCGAGAACTGGAAAGAGCTTGCGGTCGGGCATCTTCAGAACGTTCGGCGCGGGACTGGTGATCAGTCTGATTTGATGCTGGCTGACCTTATCGTCAAAGACGAAAACGCCATTCAGCTTATCGAAGATGGCCTGCGTGAAGTGTCGTGCGGCTATGACGCGGAGTACGAGCAGACCGAGCCAGGTAAAGCCGAGCAGGTCGATATTACCGGAAACCATGTGGCTCTTGTCCCCAAAGGCAGAGCCGGAAATCGTTGTGCAATTGGAGACAGAGACACAATGGCAAATCAAAAGAAAAGCTGGTGGACCCGCATGCGCACGGCCATCAAAACGGGTGACGCTGACACCATGAACGAACTGCTGGACTCTGCGCCAGCGGCGGTAACGGGTGACGAAGGGGATCTGCCGAGCGGCGTTAACCTCAACATTAACCTTTCACCGCAGCAACCATTGCCGGACAAAAAGCCGGAAATGGGCGGAGAGCCAACCGGCGACGGCGAGGACGATATCAAAACCTTGCTCAAAGCCCTGCTGGCTAAGCTCGAAGGAACTGCGACGGGCGATAACGACAATAAGCCTGACGATAATCCGACCGGTGACGGCGAGGACGATGAAGAAGAAACCACGATTACTGGTGACGCTGCTTATCGTGCCGAAGTTATCGTCCCGGGTATCGATCTGAGCCGTAAGGTGAAACCGACCGCGTTCAAACGTGATGTGCTGTCCGCCGCTGACAAAACACTGGTTCGCCAGGTTGTCGGTGATGCAGATATCCGCAAATTGCCCAAGCAATCGGTAGATATGGCGTTTAACGCCGTGTCAGAGATTGCCAAAGGGCGAAACACCCGCAGCACCACGGGCGATGCACAACGTCCAAATATGGGCATGACCAGCATCGCTTCCCTGAACAAACAAAACGCCGACTTCTGGTCTAACCGCAAAGGATAATCCAATGACTGCATATCTGTACCTTATGCAACTAATATCTATTAATCAGTGCGTTATCGTTCGGAATCATACGGCGTTACTGGCCTGAACCATAAAAATGACACTCCGAACATGTGCGGATTTATTCGCCGGATTTCGCTTTGATTCGGTACATGAGGGACTAGAAAGAGAATCATGCGCCGTTTGCATTACATGGTAGCCAGAGAGGTGTTGAATGATTGTTAGGCCACTAACTAGCGTCGAAGTGAAAAGCGCGAAGGCACAGGGCAAGGATTTCAGTTTGCACGATGGTTTCGGTTTGTTGCTTTACATCACAAGCCGGGGCGGTAAGTCATGGCGTTTTCGGTATGTACACCCGGTAACGAAGAAGAGACAAACCTATACTATTGGACGATACCCGGAGTTTACTTTGTCCGAAGCGAGGGAGGAACGTTCGAAACTGCGCCGTATGGTAGCGCGAGGGATAGATCCGAACGAAGTCAAAAAAGATGCCAGGAATGAACAGCGTAAAATGTACGCGCAGTCATTTCAGGCCGTTGCCGATGAATGGCTAAAAATCAAGATTAAAGAAGGTGCGAGAAGCAACACGCTTGAATCGCACAATGTGACGTTGAAGCATCTTTCCACGATTTTTAGGCATACCACGGTACATAAAATAAACGCAGCCGATACTATTCAGGCTTTTAAACCTTTCAGGGAAAGGCCATCAACGCTTACGAAAATGGTTATTACCATCAACGCCATAATGGATTATGCGGTAAACATTGGGGTTATTGAGCACAACCCGCTATCGAAAATTGGTAAAGCATTCCCGGCTGAAAAAAACGAGCCAAGAGCGACTTTACAGAAAGAGCGGTTGCCCGAATTTTTAAGCGCATGGAACGAGTTGAGCTTATGGGAGCCATCAAAGCTGGCATTATTATTCCAGATCATTACGATGGTCCGGCCTTCGGAGGCTGGCGGCGCTCTCTGGAATGAGATTGATTTTGATAACTCAATCTGGCAAATCCCTGCAAGCCGGATGAAAGGAAAGCGCCCCCACGTAGTCCCATTATCGAGCCAGGCTATAAACGTGCTTAAAGAGGCCGAAAAGTGGAAGCGCTGCGATTATGTTTTCCCCTCATGGCGAAAAGAAAATAAGCCGATCTCACGCTGTGCGACTCAGGCCGGGATACACAAAACGTCGTTTAAAGGGCTGATTGTTCCTCATGGGTTCAGGGCGTTGGCATCTACAGTTTTAAATGACGAGGGGTTCAACCCTGATGTGATTGAGGCTGCACTCGCTCACAAAAGCGCCGATGCGATTCGAAATGTTTATAACCGTAGCGACTATCTGGAAAAACGCCGGGTTTTAATGCAATGGTGGGGGGACTTTATCGAGGCCGCAGAGTGTGGCGAAATACTGGAGACCAGCGGCGATAAGGGCTTGAGGCTGGTTGTGTAAGGCACATCCATTTCTGGATAATCATGATTTCAAACGGGTATAGCTGGCTTTAAGCCAGCTTTTTTTATGCCCAAAGCTAACCGGAATGCGTTTTTTTTATTCAAATCATATATAATTATATCGAATATATAATGAGGTTTTTATGTCCATATCTAACAGTGATATTTTGCTCAAAGTCGAAGTTAAAGCCCGTCTACGCTACCGTTCTGATTCTGCGTTCTATGAATTTCTGAAGGATGAGGGGAACGGCTTTCCGATGCCCTTCAAAGTTGGCGGCCGCAATTGCTGGTATCGCGATGAGGTGGAGGCGTGGATCGGAAGACAGAGCCAAAAGCGCGGAATCTGTAGTGAGTGAGATCCAGAGCGATAGACAAGGCTTGTTACCTGAGAGGGGCAAGCCTTTTTTATTGTCAGTTCCCAGCAACGGTAACTTACACAGGCCAGCCAGAGAAAGGCATCAAATAGGGCAGTAGTGGAATGTTTATAGAAAAATGCTCAAAGGTGTTCATAGTGTTCATAGGTTGGCGGTTATTACTATCGCCGGTGGTTAGGCAACCCTTTTGAAGGGTTGAGCCTTTGCACAACTCATTAAGGGTTACGCAAAACAGCACCTCATCAAGAGGGCCAGTCACCTACAAAAATTTTGTGGGTCAGTGTTTGTGCGGGACTCAAAGGCCAGCGCAACACAACCCCGAATCATCGTGGCAGTTCACAGCATTACGGGGAGTAACCCTGTTCATCCAAAGAGAAGGCGCGGGATTTAAAATGGTTTCTTCTGGCTGGCGGTCAACGCTCAGATTTGAGCTTCGGGCTGCAAGTTACCGATGGCATGAACGGTTCTCTGCTGGTGGCTCTCGATCTCCTGAAATTTCAGGGGATAGCCGGGCATGATTTTAATCGGCTGACTTTTCGGCCGATTGAATACGGGCAGTACGCTCCCTGCGTATCGGTTTTGTTTATGGGTGATTCGCGTTTCGTTTCTGGTGGATTCGCATTCGCAATATGTCCGCGAAGCCTTATCCGGCCTGCTTTGAGCGGCGCTCTCTCTTTGCGAATTCGCAGTTCCATTCGCACTTTGATTCGCAGTTTTGAAATGTCCCCAAGATGGGGAAACGAGCGATTACAGGCGTTATGAAATTTCGGAGAAATGATATTGGCACCGAAGCCAATAACCCGGCCTTTATATCGACTTGCCATTAACCACAATTTACTATGTCCTACATTCTTGGTTTGAAAGAGCATTAGGACGATGAAAAAAGAAAGATTGACGAGCCTTTTCAGGATAGCAGCCTGCGCTTCTCTGGCCTTTCCTATCGTGTCTTGTACCGCTGGCAAGTTAGATCCTGCGAAAGCCCTAACCACAATGCATGTTGTCAAGAGCGAGGATTACAAGAAACGGCCCGGATGGGATGCGCTGGTTCGTTTGGGTATTGATGATTGCAACACATACAAAAATGGTGGGAAAAGTGTTTTCAAATGGGGTGAACAGTCATGTGATGAAAAAAGCATCATTAAGTCAGTGAACGAAAAACCTCAATCTATTCCAATTTTTTATGCCGCTTATCATGAGTATGGGAGTCATGAAGTTGGCTCTATATCGACTTTCGAACATGTAGCGAGAATCAGTGACGAGATGGCTAAAATTCCGGTTAATCTGGCGACTGTGCTGAGTAATCCGGCAAAAGTTGATGCCATTTATGATGATTACGAAAATGACCGCTGGAGTATGGGGTTAAACAAGGTTAGCAGAAGCGATTTCAAAAATAGCATTGCAGCATTTGCCAAAAACAGAGACGCATTAGCCTCTAGTTACCAAAAGGCTCATGATGAAAATCAAAAACAATACCAGGCAGAACGGGATGCACGAGTTAAGCGTGAGAAAGCAGAATCAATAGCTTCTGAGAGAGAGATTAACCTTGTGCTATGGCAGAACCCGACGCCAGAGCAGCGGATGATTGTTGACGCATTCCACACTGTTAAGTTCACTATCAGGAATGACGGTGTTGCATACGCTAATGGTCGTCGCTTTATGTCAGTGGCCGGGCTGGAGTCCCTTAAAAATAGCCTGAACATGAGTATGGAGTCATGCTCTGATGTTGGGGCGTACGTTGACGAAAAGGTAGTCAGTCGAGCATGTGTACAGGCTTTAGCAAGGGATATTGTTGAATGGGGGAAAACTGCTAAAGATAGCTCTATTTCTGATCGGGCATGGAATGCTGCCGCAGTCGATGGAAGTATTACCTACAACCCAATTAAGTGGGAAATTCTTTTCTCTCATTGGGCTGGCATGGCACGAGTTTACGCTTCTCGCGGGTACTAATCACAAGTTTGCATTGTGGGCGCAGGGGATATTTCCCTTGCGCTTAACGGGGTAGTGTGGTTATGATTATTTCGCACCTCACAAAACGGGTGCCGGGTTTAGCAGCCTGAACGTTCTAGCGGGTAGCCGCTGATTTCCGTATAGCGGTATTTTTACGCCCGAAAACCAACCATACCCCCGATTTATGGCGGGGCGTGGTGGGGAGGCTTAACGCCTGCTGGTTTCCTAGAACGCCAGTCTGCTAACCCCGTCACGTCTCGCCACCCATGTTTAGCAGCATCTGGCGAGACTCCTTCAATATGTTCTAGGAGCCGCTAAAAATGGCTAGATCCGCACACTCAAAATTCACCTGGCGCTTTCTCGCGCTGAATCGCCACGATAAAAAAGCCAAACCTTGCCGTCTGTCCGTTGAGGCTGCGACCGAACGCGAAGCCCGCCGCATCCTTGCGCCGCACTTTATTTTGTCTCTGGCCGCACGTCTGCCAGTGCCGGAGGTGCGTCATGTTTAACCTCCAGACTCTGACAGCCAAAGCCCGCGAGCTGCGCGGCAATGTCGTTAAAGCGGCGAGCACAAAGGGCAGTCGCACCATGACCCCTGTCTATGACCGTGACGAGCAGCGCAAGCTACGCGAGCGCATCCAGCAGACACAGCCCGATTGGGTGTTGCTCTGGTGGGATATTGCGACCGTAACCGGCTGGCGTACCAGCGACGTTTGCAACCTGCGCTATTCCTGCATCAATTGGGAAACTGGACAGGCGACAATTATCGTTTCCAAACAGACCAAAGCCGCAGAAGCGCGGGCAACCCGCAAAGGTATTGAAATTGTGCGCCAGCAGCGCAAGGACGCCGCGCGGCTCGCCGCTGACCATATCGCCTACATGAAGTGGGATAGTATCGGCTGTGATGAACTGGCCGCCGATATGAACGACGAAGAACAGGCGATTGTGTTCGGGCTGGTGGCTAAGGCTGACGTCAAGCACGACACCAAACAGTTACCCCCCGGCATTATCAAGCGGCTGCGTGACCGTCAGGATCGGAATCTGGTGGAGGACGACCTGGTATTTTCCCGCTCTCAAATCGAAAGTAACCGTTGTCAACGTCTGGAAGGTAGCGTTACTCGCCAAACCATCTGGCGCAAACTTCATGGCGTCATGGCGTGGTTTACCCGTTTCATTAACGCTAAATTGCGCCTGAGCGCCTACTCAAGCCGCAAAATAGCCGCCTTTAACCTCATGTCCGCAGGTGGCGAACAGGGCCTATTAGTGGCCTCTGAAATGCTGGGTCATAGCAACCCTGCGATAACTCGTACTTACCTGCAATTAGGCAGTAAAGCGGCAGCTATCCAGTCCCGTTTAGCAATGGAGGTCGGAAATGCGTAAAACCTTCCAGATCGACGGATACGCTGTTAACAAGCGCGGTAACACCGTCGGCATTCACTACACCATGACTAGCACCAGTCCAGAAACAGCTAAATCGACTGCGCAACTACTGGCGAATAAAGGCGGTTATAAGCACGTTCGTATTACTCGTATTCAGGAGGTGGCAGCGTGAACATTCATACCATCTATCGCCATCCTGCAGATCTTGAGGCCGAGGCGATGCTATCCCGCGAACAGCCGTACCCTGACTCTTTCACGCTGGCAGAGCGTACCGCAGAACGCATGACCCGCGCCCGCAATGGGCTGGCTCACGTTATGACCGATTTATTACCACTCCTCGAAGTTGAGCAAGCAGCCATCGCGTATTGCTGGCTTAGTAAAGTCCTGACGATTGTCGATATAGCCAGAATTGATGCGGAGGGCAGCGCATGAGCCAGTTACAACTGATTGATGCTGCCTGCCAGATTGAACAGGCACAGGCTGTTTTGTCCATGTGGCTGGAGAGCACCACCAATAAAACAGATCCCGATTTACCACGCCTTATAGGTTCCATTCTGACGCTGTTACACGGTGTGCCCGAAGCAATGAGCGAGGCTGAAAGCAAGCTAGCTGACCATGTAATGCGTGAATATCGGGAGGGCAAAGCATGAGCAATATACTGACCATTAAACCGGGAAATCCCGACCTGTTCCACGCCGAAGCCACACCGCACGGCGTCAATATCATGACCCGCAACGATGCCGGGATGTATGAGCATGTAGCCATTATCACCTATGAGAGCGCTGTAAGCCGTCTGGATGCGGGAGAGTACGACGATACGCCCGATATCGGCTACGCCATTCATTTTGCCGTTGCTGATGGCGGGGCGCGTGGCTGGTTCGACTTCACCGCGCAGCATAACGTCACTATGTGGCGCTGGCTGATTGCTGCGACGTTCGTTTCTGAGATGAAGCGCGAGAACGGCACCACCACGGTTACTGAGGCTGACGGCACATCATCGCAGGTGGCGATTTACTCCAATGGTAATGCGGGCATGGTGGTTTACCCGTTTGCTGAACGGCTGGCGATGGCGAACAACATCGAGGGCGCAATGATTGAGCGCTACGGCATTGAGCAGGGAACGGCGAACGCCATTGTTTTTTATCAGGCCATGCTGGACACGGAGCGCGGCGAGTTGACCCCGTTCGGGCGTGAAACGCTTGCTGAACTTCACAACAGCTTTATAGCTGAACTGGATGAAAACGGCTGGCCTGAAATGCCGCTGGCGCACTGAGGGGGCGACATGATTACTAAAAATTTCCGACTGAATGCGCTGGCGAATAAGTATGCGTCGGCACTGTATAACCACATTACCGCCACCAGCGGCGGGGACTATTTCATGGTTGATGCGGACGGCCTCGCCGTCCGTGTGGAAATCGTCAATGGAGTAAAAGGCGTTCGCAGCCTGATCGATAGCTACACACTGGCAGCCATGAAAGTGTTCTACCCGCAGTGGGAAACCGTGGGGATCGAGCTTCTTGATCGTTGCGTCACTAAGGACGGATTGACTGACGTCGGGCGCGAGATATGGCAAAGCATGATTAATGATATGGGCGCGACCGTGGCAGGAGGCAACCATGCGTAATATCGACCTTATCCGCGAAGTGACCAGCGCCGCAGCAGGGCGCTGGCCTTATGTGCTGGCTGGGTTGTCTATCGACGTGCCTGATTCATCGCGCCGCCATTCTCCATGCCCTGCATGTGGTGGAAAAGACCGTTTCAGATTCGACGACAACGGGCGCGGTAGCTTTATCTGCAACCAGTGTGGCGCTGGTGACGGGCTGGATTTAATCAAGCGGGTTAACAACTGCGACACTACGGAGGCGGCACAGCTTGCCGCTGACGTGCTGGGTATTGATTACCTGGCAGCGCAATCCGACCCGGTGGCAGCGAGCCATAGAAGGGAGCAACTGGAAGCTGACCGCCAGCAGCGTGAGCAGGAGCGCCAGAAACAGGCAGCAGGGGACGCAGAGCAGCGAAGGGCTACGTTTGCCCGTCTGTATGCCGGAATGCGCCAGAGTGCCACACAGGGCGAATCTGATTACCTGCAATCAAAAGGGCTGACCGGGTTTAACTATCCGGTTATGCCTGATGGTTCGTTATTGCTGGAGCTGGTGGACGAATCCGGCGCAGTGGCAGCAGCGCAAACCATTACACCGCAGGGAGAGAAGCGACTCCTGACAGGTTCAGCAAAGCGCGGGGCATATCATGCCGTAAACGCGCCAGAATCGCCGCAGAGCGTTTTAATTGCCGAGGGGCTGGCGACGGCCCTTTCAGTTCACCTGATGCGCCCGGACGCGCTGGCAGTGGCAGCAATTGACGCGGGCAACCTGCTACCCGTTGCCGAAGTGATGCGCCGGAAGTACCCACAGGCACAAATCATCATTGCCGCAGATAACGACCAGATGGGCGAAAGTGACGGAATTAAAGGAGTGAAAGTTAACACTGGCAAGGAGGCCGCAGAGAAAGCCGCGAAAGCCGTTTCTGGCTGGGTTTCCATGCCACCAGTGGACTATAAAGCGGACTGGAACGACTACCACCAGCAATACGGCCTCGAAGCGGCCACAGCAGCATTTAACGACTCAATGTATCAACCGGAGGGTAAGAAAGTGGGTGCGACACTGACAGCAATCGACGGCGGCAAAAAAAGCCCTGGTATCGACGACGACCTTAAACCGCGAGTAGAGAGCCGTTCGGATGGCATTCACTGGATCACCCCGAAAGTGGACAAAGACACAGGGGAAATTATCAATACCGAGGCGTGGCTATGCTCTCCGCTGGAGATTGCTGGTGCGGGGAGTGATAACGCCAGACAGCGCTTTCTGATCCTGCGTTGGGACGTTCCCGGCAATCGGGGGCAAGTTACCCGTGCGCTTCCTTGGGAGGACATTGGCGACCGCGAGGGATGGCGAACTCTGAAAAACGGCGGTGTCAGTGTGACGACCAAACCATCGTTGCGGGCAATTCTGGCCGACTGGCTACAGCGAACCGGTAGCGGCAAGGAGTGGCAGATCAGCCACACCACAGGCTGGCACAGCGGGGCGTACATCATGCCGGATGGTGATGTTATTGGTGATCCAGAGATACCGCTTTTATTCAGTGGCCGCAGTGCGGCGGCTGGTGGCTATACCGTCAGTGGAACGCCGGAAAGCTGGCGTGATTCGGTGGCGCGTCTTGCGTTGGGAAACCCGTCAATGATGCTGGGTGTTGCGGCTGCGCTGTCTGCACCGCTGATCGGGCTTGTTGGCGCTGACGGTTTCGGTGTTCACCTTTTCGAACAGTCCAGCGCAGGGAAGACAACGACCGCCAACATTGCCAGCAGTTTATACGGTGAACCGGATGCCCTGCGCCTCACCTGGTACGGTACTGCGCTGGGTATCGCCAACGAAGCGGAAGCGCATAACGATAGCCTGTTACCGCTGGACGAAGTGGGGCAGGGCAGTAGCGCCAAAGACGTTGCCACGTCAGCTTACACGCTGTTTAACGGTGCCGGAAAGCTACAGGGGGCGAAGGAGGGAGGCAACCGCGAGTTAAAGCGCTGGCGTACCGTGGCGATCAGTACCGGGGAAATGGACATTGAGACGTTTCTTTCTGCTGGTGGGCTGAAAGTTAAGGCCGGACAACTGGTGCGGCTGCTTAATTTACCGATGGAGAAATCAGTAACGCACCATGAGTACCAGAACGGGAAGCAACACGCCGACGCACTCAAAGAGGCTTACCAGACGAACCACGGAGCCGCAGGCCGTGAATGGATTAAATGGCTTGCAGGCCACCAGCAGGAGGCAAAACAAGCTGTCAGAGCGGCGCAAGAGCGCTGGCGCAGTCTTATCCCCGCTGATTATGGCGAACAGGTTCATCGTGTAGGCGAGCGGTTCGCCATTCTGGAGGCGGCGCTGGTGCTTGGGATGCCTGTCACTGGCTGGGGGGAGCAGGAAAGCCGGGACGCCATCCAGCATGGCTTTAACGCCTGGGTGAAAGAGTTTGGCACGGGGAACCGTGAGCATAAGCAGATCATCGAGCAGGCAGAGGCGTTTCTTAATGCATACGGACTGAGCCGATTTGCACCTTACCCTTATGACCCGGCTGACATGCCGATTCGGGATTTGGCCGGGTACCGTCAGAAAGGGGCGCATGATGCTGATCCGATAGTGTTCTACACGTTCCCGGCAGCATTCGAAGGTGAGATTGCGAAGGGATTCAACGCGAAACAGTTTGCCCGTGTGCTGGCCGGGGCTGGGGTGCTGAAACCGCCAGCCAGCGGAAGGGGGTATCAGCGTAAATCCCCGCGAATTGATGGACGCCAGATAAACGTTTATGTGCTCCAGCTACGACCCGACGAGATGGAGGGTGAAGAATAAAAACACACATACGAGATGTTTTTTTGTTGGTTCAGTTGGTTCAGTAACTATTTAATTAATATAAGTGTATGTATTTAATGCATTTACATGCTTGTAAGTGAACCAACACCGAACCAACAAACGCCCATTTTGAACCAACAAATGCCGCTATTGAACCAACGCCTTTTTCTGGCTGGCCTGTAAATCTTTCCCACTGAACCAACACGAAAATAGCGTTTGTTGGTTCAAAACGGGGCTTTGTTGGTTCACTCTGAAAGAAATAATCCTTATAAAACAACAATCTTTACAAATTGAACCAACTGAACCAACTGAACCAACATGTTTTTGCTTATCTATAGAGTTTTTTCGGAGAGTAATTACGAATTTGGAGGGGCGTCGCCTAAGTGAAAGTATGCGGAAACGGCAACTTTGCGGAGCGGAAAAGAAAAAGCCCGCGCTGGAGAGGCGAGGGCTTTTGATAACCATGTTTATGCAATCACACAATGGTGGATCACCGTCATAGTATCACGTCGATTTGCCATTTCAATATGCGCAATGATATTTACTAATGTTGCAATTTATGCAATGATCAGAATTTAAACAACGCAAAAGGTTATGAACAATGAAACAGATAACCAATGTTAATCTGGAAAGTGATAACGCTGGTGGTACCGTCGAGGTGACTTACTCCGATGATACGTTCGAAAGGCTGACCTGCTCGCTTCCTGTGGCTCTCGTCATTGCGAATCTTGCAACGACGCTTAAGCAGGAACGTGCAACACGCATTGCAACCGGAGACCGCTTGCGCCGGATGTACACCCGCGATAGTGACATGATTACACGTAGTGGCAGCGGCGCTTCTCCCACCTCTACCGCACCAACGGCAATGGACGCTGAATTTATGCGCCTGGTACGCGCTGTAGCACCAAAGTATGACAACGCCCTTCCTGATACCGATCCTCGCCTTGTTGCGCTTGATGTGCTGCGTTACGCACCCGCTGAGGCATTCAGTGCGGTACATCCGACCCCGCTATCAGAGATTCAGCTTGATCAGGCTATCGACGTTCTGGAGCAGGTTGGCGACTACATGCGAGTTAACAACGTTTCACCGAAGATTCTCTCCACAGGCGACGCCATTCGCAGCATTAACACCGATAACGCCAGTTTCTGGCATCGCACGAAGTAAGGAGCAATGAGCATGGCTATTTATGACCCGAAATTGGCTGCAGGAAACCCGCAAAGCGCCGGGCGTAAACTCTTTGGCCGTGAACAGGCCGAGCAATTGCGGATGCGCAACAACTTCAACAACGAATGCCGCAATCTGGAAAAAGTCAACGAAGCGAATGCAAAGTTCTGGAGTGAACAGGATGAAAAAGCCAAACGTTAAGCCGGTATTACTCTCTGGCGACCAGTTCGCCGCAATCTGCAAGATCCAGGAGCGCGAACGCCAGCGCTCCGATATTGGCGTCGCGCCGTCTGTCCATCAAATTGCTCGTGGGCTGGTGGCTAAGGCGCTGGAATCAATAGCAGTTGAAGGGAGTGTGTGATGGAGACTCCCCCAACGCAGTTCAATTTAACTAAATGACAGATCTAACGGAGAGTAAGCAGCGTGAGTGATGGCGTAATTGTTGAATTCAGCAAAAGCCCTATGTGGGACAGAAATATCGCGATCCATGAAGCCGGTCACGCGATGGCTGCGTGGTTTACGGGTGCTAGGCAAATTGAGATATCTATTGCTGATGAGTTTCGTATTGCTCGACTGGCTAACGGCAAAGAGGTCGATAATTGCCGGGCGGTATGCTCACATCTCCCCGTCAGAAAAGATGAACTGGCGCAGATGGTCGTCTCTTTTTCTGGCGTAATGGCACAACACCTTTACTCAGGCGAACCACCTGAAAAACTACTGGAAAATGGAGGGAAAGGAGACGCCAGCGATATTCGGAAAGTGCTTGAGCAATACAGGAACCAAGGCGCAACAGGAGATGATTGCGACAAGCTCTATAGCCGGGCTTATTTAATTTCGCTAAAGCTAGTTAAGCATTACTGGTGGGAGATTATCGCGTTAGCAAAGATGGTCGAGCATTATAATTACGTCGCGTCAAACAAGGTAAGCAGCATGCTGAGCTATTTTGTTTCAACACAGCATATTTGCTTCTCTCTTGAGGATCTGGAGAGCGAGTGATAGCTACCCATGACGTGATCTGTAACTTTAAGTAGCGGTGCAGGGGCAGAACTCAGCACGCTACTTTTATTTCCTTTGTCAAAAGGTGAACAATGGCGGCATTACCAACAATGGCTAAGGTTATGATTATTCAATCATTAGCTTGCTATGAACCCCCTTCCAGAATCGTCGAACTTGTAAAACAAGATTTTGGCATCGTTGTTACCCGGCAACAGATATCGGCCTACAACCCTGAAAATACAATGGCTAAAAATCTTAGCCAAAAATGGGTAGAACTCTTTAATCACACTCGCGCCCGCTTCCAGAGTGAAATATCCGATATCCCTATCGCTAACAAAGCGTACCGGCTGCGTATGCTCGATCGCATGGCGAACCGTGCAGAGGCAATCAAGAATTACGCATTAACAGCACAGCTTATCGAACAGGCCGCGAAAGAGTGCGGGGACGCTTACACCAACAAATTAAAGGTTGAAACAACGGGTAAGGATGGTGGTCCGATCAGAACGGAAACAACGAACCTAACCGCCGAAGAAGCCGGGGAGGTATACCGCAAATTCATGGGATAACCACCAGCGCCGTGACACGTCACGCGCGGAAAATAGCGCCGTTCGCTAATGGGCTGGTGGCACAGCTTGCATATTGAAATCCCCTGTAAATCCTACAGATCTGTTATTGAGTAACTTACCCCATTCAGCGACATACATCACAGAGCAGCCTATGGACTACACGCAAAATCAGACTGCAAATAAACCCTTATATTTCAGGTGATTAAATAATAGCCTTGCATTCCTGTACCGGATGCCTGTTGGCATTGCCGGGGCTATCTCTCGCCCGCAGGACTTAACCGTCGAACCGGTGATCCTTAAATCCGCTAACGCCTTCGCTGCCTATGGTCTGGCTGGCAAATATGACGCTGACGGCTTTTTCGTGCCGCTGGCGGACGGTGACACCGCCGACAAGGTGAAGGGGATCTACGTTCGTCCGTATCCGACCACATCGCAGCCAGACATGGTTCGCCAGGTGGGGACGGATAAGAACTTCCCGGGTGACGCCATGAAGCGTGGCTACATGACCGTTAATCTCGGTTCTGATTTTGATGCCAGCACCATCAAAAAAGGCGACCCGGTATACGTTGTCGTCTCCACTGATGAATCCATCAAAGTGCCGCTGGGCGGCTTCATGTCCACGTCCGTCAGTGGCAAAAACGTGGCGCTGACCAACGCCGAATTCACAGGGGCCGGTGACGCTAACGGCAATGCAGAAATCTCCTGGAAGATTTAAGGAACAGACGAATGATTACTTTTGATCAGGCAACCGTTGATAGCTCTGGTGCCTTTCTCATCGGGGAGCTGGAGCGACTCGACCAGACGCTGAATCTGCCGCTGGTGGGTTACACCTGGACCCGCGATATTCAGCTGCGTGAAGACGTTTCTATCGCAGATGACATTTCCAGCTGGACTAACACCAGTTTTGGCGCTGCGGGTACTGGCGCAAATCCGAACGGTAAAAACTGGGTAGGCAAAGACTCCACCGCTATTGCTGGCGTGAACGTGGATATCAGCAAAGACGGCAATCCACTGAACCTCTGGGGTATGGAACTGGGCTGGACCGTTGTAGAGCTGGCAGCTGCTCAGCAGGTAGGCCGCCCGATTGATACCCAGAAGTACGACGGGATGCAGCTCAAATGGCAGATGGACAACGACGAGCAGGTTTACATCGGTGATGACGCACTCGGCCTGAAAGGTCTGGCAAACCTCGTCGGTGTGACGCTGAACAACGCGCCGAAGATCTGGGCGAACTCAACCAACGACGAGATCCTCGATAGCGTGAACAGCATTCTGTCTAATGCCTGGGCAGCATCCGGTTATTCCATCGTGCCTTCTGATCTGCGCATTCCGCCAGAGCAGTATTCACTGCTGGCGAGCCGTAAGGTTTCCGAAGCGGGTAACCAGTCACTGCTGACCTATCTGGCTGTGAACACTATCGCTTTCCACCAGAACGGCGTTCCGCTTGAAATCAAAGCGGTCAAATGGCTGAAAGGGCGTGGGGTTGGCGGTAAAGACCGTATGATCGCCTACACCAACGACAAGAAATACGTGCGCTATCCGCTGGTGCCGTTGCAAAGCGTTCCTGTCCAGTATCGCGGTCTGTATCAGATTGCGACCTACTACGGCAAGCTCGGTGCGGTTGAGCCAGTGTACAAAGAAACCCTGTCCTACGTGGACGGTATCTGATAACCAGAACGGCCCCGAAAGGGGCCAGAAGGGAACTGAAAATGGCGAAAGAAAAGCTGGTTACCATCCATGTTCACACCCCGTTTACGCTGACGCTCGGCGATCAGTCAAAAAGGGAGTTTGGCCGGGGACGGCATAACGTACCGGAAGAGGTCGCGTCGCACTGGTTCACCCAGGCGCATTCTGAGCTTTCCGAAAGCGTGATTAGCGACACCGATGATCTGCAACCCATTATCGACAGCCTGCAAGCGCAGATTGCCGACAAAGATAAGCAGATTGTCGATAAAGATCAGCTGATTGCCGATCTGAAAGAAGCGCTGCTCAAGCTGCAAGAGCAGAACGACAGCCTGCAAGCGCAGATTGCTGCCGCCCAGACTGGCGGTAATGGGGCGAAAGATGCCAAAGAATCAAAGCCTGCCAACAGTAAGTGATTTTCGCCGCGACTTCCCGCAGTTTGCTGACCCTGCCAAATATCCCGAAGCACAAATCCAGTTTCGTCTGAATCTGGCCGATGTGCTGCTGAGCGAAAACGCCACCGGCAAAGAGTTGTTTCCGTATTTTGCCGAGTTGTTCGTGGCTCACTACATGACGCTATGGGCGGCAGATAGCCGGGCAATGCTGGTTGGCGGCCCGGGCGGTTCAACCAATGGTGTGCAGTCCTCCAAGTCCGTTGACAAGGTAAGCGTCAGCTATGACACCAGCGCGACGCTAAACCCTGACGCTGGCTTCTGGAATAACACCCGATACGGCGCTGAATTTTATCAGCTGATCACGATGTTCGGTGCGGGCGGTCGCCAGCTATGAGTTTCAAAAGCGGTGTAACAACGAGGGTGGATAACGCTCAGGCCATTCTGGATGCGCTCAGGTCGCTAACCAAAAAGGATGTGCTGGTCGGCATCCCGGAAGAAGACAGCGAGCGTGAGGATGTTCCGTTTGGTAATGCCGGGATCGGTTACGTCAACGAATACGGCTCACCAGCGCAAAACATACCCCCACGCCCGCACCTGATCCCCGGCGTTAAATCCGTAGAGGAACAGACGGTGCCGCAGCTCAAAGCAGCGGCGCAGGCTGCGCTTGATGGAAATGCGGCGGGTGCAGAAAGAGCGCTTAACCGCGCCGGAACGCTGGCCGCGAATGGCGTCAGGAGTTACATGACCATTACCGGCTTTACACCGCTTGCTGATAGCACCGTTGAAGCCCGTGCACGCCGTGGCCGCAAAGGGGCAAAAGCGGAACTTGCGCGGCGCGCTGCTGGCGAGTCTCCCGGAACCGACCTGGTGAAACCGCTAATTGACACCGGGCAATATCGCAGAGCCATTACCCATGTTGTGAGGGATAAAGATGCCGAATCTTGATGTGACGGACGTACTTTTTGACCCCGATTTTTGCGACTTCAACCTGTGGGTAACGCGTCGCGCGCAAACGGTGGACGAGGACGGGATCGGCAGCGACAGCGAAGTTAAAACGCAGTTTGCCGGAGTTGTTACCGTTGACCGCTCTCTCGAAAACCGACGTATGCAGTCCGGCCAGGTTATCAGTGGCGCGATTCTCATCGTGACAACTGAGCGGCTGACGCAGGGGCAGACTGGCCGTGATGCCGATATCGTGACGTACCAGAACCGTGATTATCGTGTGACATTCGTCGACCCGTACACGGCTTACGGTGCTGGCTTTGTCCAGGCACATTGCGAATTACTGCCGTTTGATGGGGGAACTCCCGTTGAGCAATAACACCAGCACAGAGCGCGGCTGGCTGACACCCACCAGCGGCGATCCTGATTATGACGAAGCGCTCGACAGGCTGCTAAGCCGATGGATGCGCAATGTTTCCGGCTTGCCTGCGGGGATGGTTCGCCCGCGCTGGCAGAAAGAACAGCCATCACTACCGTCAGTTGAAACGAACTGGTGTGCGTTCGGCGTTACCGGGTGGCCCATTGATAACAGTCCTGCATTCACCAATCAGACCGACGAGGGCGCTCAGCTCTGGCGGCATGAAACGTTCGAGTGCATGGCGTCGTTCTATGGCCCGGCTGGTATGTCTTATGCGTCCCGTTTTCGCGATGGCATATCTGTCCCGCAAAACAATGCTGAGCTGAACGCGCTTGGTTTGTCTCTGGGCGACTATACCGGTCTGACCCCTTTCCCCGAACTTATCAACCAGCAATGGGTTCGCCGCTACGACATGACGGTGCGCCTGCGCCGGAAGGTCGTGCGCGAGTACGGCATTAAATCGCTGGTGGAAGCGCCAGTCACCTTTTTTGGAGAATAAACTATGACGCAGGGCTTACCTGTATCCAACGTTGTAAACGTTGATGTGATCATCTCGCCGAAAGCGGCTACTGGTCGTAACTTCGGCGCACTGCTGATCCTCGGTTCTTCCACTGTCATTCCGGTGCAGGAGCGCGTTCGCCTTTATGCGTCCGTTGATGACATTGGCGAGGACTTCGGAGTCGACAGCCCGGAATATGAAGCGGCGCAGGTTTTCTTCAGCCAGTCGCCGAAGCCGACGCAGGTTTATGTTGGCCGCTGGGCGAAGACGCTGACCTCTTCCGAAGGTGGAAGCGTGGAAACCATCGTGCAAGCTGTTAATGCCTGCCTGCAGTATACCAACTGGTATGGGCTGGTTGTCGCTGATGATGTTGCTGATGGCGATGATGTGCTTGATGCTGACGACGTGATTGAGGTTGCTAAACTCATCGAAGCGTCCAGCCTGAGCCGCATTTTCGGGGTAACGTCAGCCGACGCTGAGATCATCAGCACGACTTCGACGACCGATGTTGCGTCTAAATTAAAGGCCGGTAAGTATTCCCGTACCTTTATTCAATATTCCACCAGCAGCCCTTATGCGGCGGTTTCAGCTTTCGGTCGCGCGTTTACTGTCAATTTCAACGGCAGCAATACCACCATTACCCTGAAATTCAAACAGGAACCGAGCGTAACCTACGAAACGCTGACGGTAGGACAGGCGGCGGCTGTGGATGCGAAGAATGCGAACGTGTTCGTGTACTACGCCAACGACACGGCGATCCTGCAACAGGGTGTCATGGCGAACGGTGACTTCTTCGACGAGCGCCACGGGCTCGACTGGTTGCAGAACTACGTTCAGACCAACCTCTATAACCTGCTTTACACCAGCACCACCAAAATTCCGCAGACTGATGCCGGTGTGACCCGTCTGCTTTCCAACGTTGAACAGTCCATGGATCAGTCCGTCACGAACGGTCTGGTAGCGGCTGGCGTGTGGAATGGTGGCCCTATCGGGCAACTGAATTCCGGCGATACGCTGACAAAAGGTTATTACGTGTATGCGCAACCTCTTTCCGAGCAAGCACAGGCTGACCGAGAAGCACGCAAAGCGCCGTTAATCCAGGTGGCTTGTAAGCTGGCTGGCGCAGTTCATTACGCCGATGTGCAGATCAACGTGGTTCGCTAAGGAGCGATAAATGGCAACTTATTCTTTTCTCGATGTAACCGCGTCGCTCACCGGGCCGACCGGCGTTATCGATCTTGGTCAGGGTTCTGCGAACTCTGAGGAAGGTATCACCCAGACCATGGGCGGCAACAAAAACACCATGACCATCGGTGCCGACGGCGAGGTGATGCACAGCCTGCACGCCGATAAGTCAGGCACCATTACGGTGACGCTACTCAAAACCTCCCCGGTGAATAAAAAGCTGTCTCTGGCGTATAACGCGCAAAGCCAGTCCTCTGCCACCTGGGGCAATAACGTGATCGTCATTCGCAACACGGCATCGGGTGATATTTCTACTGCGCGTTCGTGTGCATTCCAGAAACAGCCTGATTTCAATAACGCTAAAGAGGGCGGAACCGTCGCCTGGGTATTCGACTGCGGCAAGATTGACCAGCTTCTCGGGGAGTTTTAACGCATGGAATTCGAAATTAAAGGCGTGAAATATCGCACCGCAAAGCTCAGCGTTTTCGAACAGCTGAAGGTGTCCCGCAAGCTGTTGCCGGTTCTGGCCGGGATGGTTTCGGACTTCCGGAGCGTTCAGGAGAAGATCAGCAGCAAAGACACCGAAGGCGCGATGGCTACCATCCTGCCAAAGATTGCCAATGCTGTGTCCGATCTGAGTGATGGCGACGTGGACGCTATCCTGTTCCCCTGTCTTTCCGTTGTTTCACGCGAGCACATGAAAGGCTGGGTGCCGGTCTGCCAGCATGGCGAAATGGCGTTTGACGATATCGACCTGCTTACCATGCTGCAACTGGTGGCGCGGGTGGTCGCCGACTCGCTGGGAAATTTTTTGCAAGGACTCCCTACCAGCGAGACGCCCACCCCGCCAGCGGAATAACCTTCAACAGCCTGCCGGGCGGTGAAGACTTTATTCTTCGTCCGGCGCTTGCCTTCCATATTGACCAGAAAGACCTTAACAGCGGTGCGGTAGACCTCTGCCGTATCGCGCTTCTCAATGACTACCTCGACATGCGCGAGGATAACGACGCCCGGGTAGATAAATGGAGAGCGGCCAATGAGCGGTAACGCAGATACGATTAAAGATTTCCTTGTTTCGCTGGGATTCGATATCGATCAGGCTGGCGCTAATAAGTTTGAAGCCGTGCTGAAAGGCGTTACCGCGAACGTTCTGAAGGTCGGCGCGGTGGTGAAAGGCTCAGCGCTTAGCATTGTCGGATTTACCACCCAGATCGCGAATGGTCTGGATAAAATTTACTGGGCATCCCAGCGGACGGGGGCCAGCGTCCAGGGCATCAAAGCGCTGGGCTATGCCGCATCGCAAACCGGTGCCAGCGCCGAGTCGGCCATGTCCTCTCTTGAAGGGTTGGCTGGTTTCATGCGTAGCAATCCGGGGGCGGAAGGGTTCCTGAACCGTCTGGGCGTACAGACCCGCGATGCCAGCGGAAAGATGCGTGATACTGCGGCCATCTTTACTGGCGTTGGGCAAAAGCTCAACAACATGCCGTATTACCGCGCGAAACAATACGCGCAGATGCTTGGCATCGATGAAAACACGCTGATGGCGATGCGCAGAGGGATGGGGCAGCTCAGTTCTGAGTACGCGTTGACGGCAAAGCGTATTGGTTTTAATGCTGAGTCAGCGGCTAAACAGTCCAATATTTTCATGACCTCCATGCGTAATCTGACGATGACGCTTGGACAGGCGAAAGACAAGATTGGCTCTAACCTAGCTGGTGGCCTTGCTGGCAGTATTGATAACTTCCGCAGGCAGATACTCGACAACTGGCCGAAGATTGAAGCGGTCATCACGAAGATCATCAAAGGAATTCTCTGGGCAGGTGACGCGATTACCCGCGTGTTATGGCGAACTGGGCAAGCTGTTGAGGGTGTGATCGCCTGGTTCAAAAAGCTGAACCCAGCCACGCAGCAGCTTATCGCATTGTTCAGTGGGCTGTTGGTTGCATGGCGGCTGCTAAATACCGCTTTCATGTCATCACCCTTGGGCATGATAACGACGCTTATTATTGCACTTGGTCTGCTCTTGGATGATTACCAGACGTGGAAAGAAGGTGGCAAAAGCCTGATTGACTGGGGGAAATGGAAGACTGAAATTGATCAGGCCGTCAAAATGATTGGTGACCTGAAAAAGACTGTTACGGACCTGACAAAAGCGCTGGCTAAGTTGCTCGGTATTGACCCCAAGTCATGGTCCCTAAAGTGGGATTTTAGCAACTTCATTTCGCAAATGGGTGAGTTCGGCAAGATGCTGAACATGATCGCTGATTTGCTGAATGCCATAAAAGATGGCAACTGGGCGCAGGCCGCTAGTATAGGCAAACAGCTGCTAAATCAGGGCAGCGAAAATCCGTCAGCGATGCCGATGGTAACAGATAGCGCCAACGGTACCGCCGACTGGATTAAAGAGCACTGGGGATTCGATCCTCGCAGCGTGGGCCGAACGGTGCGCGGCTGGTTCGGTGATGATGAGCCTGAACAGCTCGGCCAGTCAGTTAAGCGGCCACAGCCAACCAAAGCAGGCTCTGAACTGCTGGGATGGATGCAGCCGATGCTTACCAACCTGGAACAGCTCTACCGGCTTCCGGAGGGGTTATTGCGCAGTGTGGCCATAACGGAATCTGGCGGTAATCAGTTCGCCGTTTCAGGCGCTGGCGCTAAAGGTCTGTTCCAGTTCATGGATGGTACGGCGCGAGACATGGGCCTGCGTGGTAACGATGTGTTCGACCCGGAAAAGTCAGCTCAGGCAGCCGCTAAGTACCTTAGCCAGCTATTGCGGCAGAACGGCGGAGACCTTAGTAAAGCACTGGCATCATATAACTGGGGGATCGGGAATGTTAAGCGTTATGGAATGGGGCTAATGCCGCAGGAAACGCGCAACTACATTCCGAAAGTAATGAGCAACATGCCCACCAGCGCCCCGGTGATTCAGCAGGAAACGAACATTAACATCCACGGCGTTTCCGATCCTCGCGAAGCTGCCCGTTTGACTGTTGACCGTCAAAAGGGCGTGAATTCACAGTTAACCCAGCAACTCCCCGCAGGACCGAGATAATGGATATTTTATCAGCGATTTTTCGCCAGCAATCCCGGCGAATTGGCATATTAATTCCCAGCGTGGTCGTCTCCGAAAAGCATTCTGATGCGCTCGAAATTACTGAGCACCCGGTGGAGAAGCCAACAACGAATAGTGCCTCGGGTTTCATCGCCGATCATGCGTACAAGCGCCCCAGTGAAGTCACAATGGAATGCGGCTTCGCTGGTGGCGGTTCGTTGCTGGATTTCATTGATACATCTTCAATCGGTCTTAGCGCTGGGCTTAGCCCAAAGGAGACATACCAAAAGCTGCTGGATATGCAGCTTGAGCGCGTACCGTTCGATGTGGTTACCGGGAAGAGGGTGTACACCAATATGCTGGTGCGAGCCATTGAGGTGACGACCGATAAAACCAGCGAGAACGTGCTGAACTGCACGCTTACCCTGCGTGAAGTCATCATAACGCATACAAAAAATGTCACCGTTGCTGATAAATCCGATATGCAGGACGGGGTTAGTACATCTGCGGTGCAGAATTCCGGGACTAAATCCACCACCCCAGTAAATGAATCGGTAATTAAGTCAACAGGGTGGTTTGATGGACTAAAAGGAACCAGTCTTGGTAACTCTATAGGTATCCAATGAATGTAACTGAAATCCCTTTATCGCCGGATAACCAGCTATTTCGCATTCAGTTAGCAGAGACAACATACACGCTGAGAGTCATTTGGCGTGATTCTGCTGGCTGGATTCTGGATGTACAAGATAGCAGTGGCGAACCGCTTCTTTCTGGCGTGCCGCTGGTAACCGGTGTAAATCTTCTTGAGCAATATCCTCAACTAGGTATTAACGGGGCGCTGCTCGTTGGCTGCGATGTAGGCGCACCGGACGAGCCCACCAAAACCAACCTCGGCACATACAGCCACCTCATTTTCGTGCAGGAGTAGAAATGTCTCTTAACTGGATGCGCCATTTTGAGCTGCAACTGTTGGACCAGAACGGGCAGGGCGTTTCCCTGTCTGATTTTAAGGTCACGTTCCAGATCGAGTGGGCAGATACACGCTGGCCGCGAGTGGCGAACGTGAAAATTTACAACCTTTCGACCGATACCACGAACAAGATACTGGGGCAGGAGTTTGCAAAAATTCGCATCATTGCCGGGTATGACGGTATTGCGCCGGATGTTGATGCGAGCCAGGTTGGTGTCGCCCGGGAGATTTCACCAGACCAGGTAGGGCAGGTGAACGGTCAGAACTACGGCCTGATATTTGACGGTGATATTCGCTTCACCGTCACCGGGAAGGACAACATTACGGATTCCTGGGTGCTGATTCAGGCCATCAGTAACCACGAAGCGTTCCTCTACGCGACTACCATCACCACGCTTGCCGCTGGCTATACCGTTGCGGATCTGCACCGGGCGACGATGCAGGATTTCAACGCGTTCGGCGTGACACAGGGCATTACCGGCGATTTTCCTGATACCGTGTTTCCTCGTGGCCGCGCGATTTACTCATCCAGCCGCAACGTGATGGATAATATTGCTGCGCAGTGCAAAGCGACATGGCAACTGGTGGATGGTCAGGTCCAGATGGTGCCGGAGGATAAATATATTCACGAAGCCATTGTGTTGAATGCTGATACTGGCCTGATCGGTATGCCGCAACAGACTATGGGCGGCGGCGTAAACGTGCGGTGCCTGATAAACCCCAACATTCGCATCAATGGTCTTATCCAGCTCGATCAGGCTTCGGTGTACCGAACGCAGTTAAACAATGAAGATCTTCGTGCGGTCAAATACGACGAGAATGGAAATATCATACCCTCACCAAAGCTGCAAGAGAGCGACATGAATGGTAATCTCGTCGTTAACGGCACTGTCAGTCAACCAGCAAGCATTGCGACAGATGGCGTTTATATCGTCAAAGCTATCGACTATACTGGCGACACCAGAGGTCAGGCGTGGTACATGGATTTGATGTGTTTTGCGCGTGGCGCTCGTGATCTTTATAGCCCGAAAGCAATGCAAGGGACGACGAATTAGTGAGGTGGGGCCGTGAGACATTTACTTTGCACTGTTACCGTGTTCGCGGTGCTTATATCAGCACCCGCTTTTGCGGATCAGCAATGTGGTGATTTTAAAATCCATTGGGCAGATGATGGCTTAGCCAGAATCAATGGCGCAAAGCCAGAAATGCAAAAAATCACCTTCCTGAAAAACAAAGGCGATTATAACAATATCAAGATGGATTGGCGTATGGCTACCGATCAGCCTGGAAGATGGGTTGGTCTTGAGTACATCAATCGAAACGGCAAAGCCATTCTCAACGCACAGTGGTTGCAAGCCAGCATGAACGCGCCGCGTCAGTATGCAACATACGACTGCGTGAAGGTGAAATGATGATCCGCATCCTTAAACATCAATAATCGTTGATCTCGCGTTTTTATTATGCACTAATCTGTACATGTACAGAGAGGGTGCCATGAAAATCATTACTTACACGCAAATGCGATCGGATTTATCTGCAACGCTGGACTGTTTACGCTCTGGTGAAAGCGTCACAGTTACGCAGCGCGGAAAGCCCGACCTTGTCATCAGTGCAAAATCAGTTGATGAAATTGCTTCCGCAGATGAGGTAAAAACATCTGCGAAAACAATAGACACGCATCTTGCGCAATTAATTGCATCGAATTTGTCACCACAGATAACGGAGGGTGTCATGAAGCTTACTAAGCAATTGGATGCCCTTCTTCAGTCTGATGAGGCTCGCCAGACTATGATGAAGGCCACTAATGCAGCAGTTGCTTTGCAGGGCGTGTCTGAGTCATTTATCAAAGCTCTGCAACATACTCAGACCAAGCATGCGGACATCATAAAAAAACTGGAAGATAAGTAATGACTGAGATTACATTCCTTTCGGTAGATGAGGTCATCGCTATTCAGAAGAGCACATTGCCAAATAGCGGACAACCAGACCGGGGAAAACTCGAAGGTGCCCTCAATCGCGTCGATAACTTACGCATGTATGAAGGATGTGAGGATTTATTTAAATTTGCAGCTATGTACATGGTTGCGATAGCGAAGTCTCACGCTTTTAATGACGCCAATAAGCGAACGGCTTTCCAGGCCGCCAGCGTGTTTTTGCTTTTGAATGGCTATGAACTGAATACCTCAATGGAGTTAGTCAAGCTGACCATCTTTGCTGCTACGGGAGAGGCCGACTGCGATAACACTGCTTTGGCGCTTAAACTTTTGTCAGATTATAAGAATGAGCTGCTGGCAGATACGATAACTGGCTACTGATAGCAAAAAGTAAATTGTACACAACCCGCCGCCGAGCGGGTTTTTTTATGGGGTTTTTATGCCAATTCCAACTCAATCACAGATCGGCGGTGAGCAGCAGACCGCGCAGGCCATTGCCGATTCGGTGTCGACCCAGATGCGCGTAGCGATGCCCGGCATCATTCAGTCGTTCGATCCTGAGACTGTTACCTGCACAGTAGAGGTGGCGCTACGCGGTATTGTTGGCGACGGCTCCACCGAATTAAAACCGCTGGTGGATGTGCCGGTTATCTTCCCGCGCGGTGGCGGTTGCACACTGACCTTTCCGGTTAAAGAAGGCGACGAGTGCCTGCTGATCTTTGCCGACCGTTGCATCGATTTCTGGTGGCAGAGCGGCGGCGTTCAGGAGACCGTCGACCCGCGTCAGCATGATTTATCGGATGCGTTCGCCATCGTTGGCCCGCAGTCGCAAGCACAAAAAATCGGTGGAATCAGTACCGGAGCAACGCAGCTGCGCAGCGACGATGGGAGCACGTATTTTGAGCTCAACCCCACCACGCAGAAAATTAAAATTGTAGCGCCAGGCGGCCTGGATGTTATCGCGCCTGAATCGACATTCTCAGCGAAGGTAACGATTACCGGTCTACTCACCTGGATGGGGGGGATGGTCGGCAGTCTTGCCAGCGGAACAGCGGCGAAAATTACTGGTGCGATTGAATTCTTTGGGACGCTTAAATCTAACGGTAAATCTATTGATGACACGCACACCCACAAAGGCGTTCAGACGGGTAGCGGCAATTCTGGTGGGGTAAACTGATGCGATACCGACGAGAAGATGCTGACGGCGATTACACTTTCGGGCAGGGTGACGACACCTTCCTTATCGACAGCCCGGAGTGTGTCGCCCAGGCCGTAAAAACCCGTTTCGAGCTGTGGCGCGGTCAGTGGTTTCTCGATCTGACGGAAGGCACGCCGTATGTTCAGTCAGTGCTTGGGAAGCAGCGATCAGATGTCTACATCCTGGCTATACGCGAACGCATACAGGATACACCGGGCGTTCTGTCGATTCTTTCCTTCGATACCAATTATGACGGCACCAGCCGTCGCGTCACCTTCACTTCCTCCATTGACACAATCTACGGCCAGACGACTGTAACAAGCGAGGCATAAATGGCTTTGAACCTCGACACGCTGGGGCTATCGGCAACGGTAACCGCCCAGGGGATTAGTGCGCCTGATTACCAGACAATCCTTGATACACTGACCAGCTATTTCAGGCAGATTTACGGTAGTGATGCCTACCTCGAACCAGACAGCAAAGACGGGCAGATGGTCGCGCTGGTGGCTCTTGCCGTGCATGACGCGAACAATACTGCTATCGAGATCTACAACTCGTTTTCACCGACGACAGCGCAGGCCGCAGCGCTTAGCAACAATGTGAAAATTAACGGGATCACGCGAAAAGTAGCGACAAACTCTACTGCTGACCTTCTGTTAACCGGTACGGCAGGCACGACTATCACGAATGGCTCCGCACGGGATAAAAACGGCATTATCTGGAATTTTCCCGCAAGTGTAGCGATCGGCGTTGATGGTACTGTGCTGGTGACGGCCACATGTGCGAATAGCGGTTCGGTTGCGGCGCTGGCCGGGACTATTACCACTATCAACACCCCGACCCGAGGTTGGGTGTCGGTAACCAATCCAGTTGCGGCTACTGTCGGTTCACCAGCCGAAACCGACGCAGAGCTGCGCATTCGGCAGGGGCAAAGCGTCGCGCTACCATCGATCACACCGTTTGAAGGTGTCGACGGTGCTATCGCTAATGTTGCTGGCGTGACACGTCACAAACTATATGAGAACGACACTGGGGCAACCGACAGCAACGGGCTGCCGCCACACTCTATTTCCGCCATCGTCGATGGAGGGGATGTTACCGAGATAGCCCAAACAATCCGGGGGAGTAAAGGGCAGGGAACCGCAACTTACGGTAAAACTTCTGTCACGGTGCCGGATACTTACGGTAATCCACACGTCATCAGTTTTTCGCGCTCTACCGATGTGCCAATTTTCGTAGCCATTACCCTGAAAGTTTTTACCGGCTATACCTCTCAAATCGGCGAGCAGATTAAACAGGCTGTTGCCGATTATATAAATGGCCTAACAATTGGCGACGACGTTCTGCTGAGCCGTATTTATTCCCCGGCAAACCTCGGCGTTGTGAGCGGCGGGAATGCCCGCTATTACGATATTACCGACCTGCTGATCGGTAAGTCGTCTGGCAGCGTATCGGCATCAAACATTGATATTGCCTATGATGCTTCTGCGTCCTGTAGCACCGCGAATATCAGTATCACGGTGACCTCATGAGCAAATACACCGAACTGATCACTAACTACCACGCTACCAAGCCACTCTTTTTTGACCATATAGATCTGAGCACCCGCCCGCTGATTGATGTGTCCAGCACTATGTCAGGGCTTATAACAGCCTTCGATATTGATACTGCTGTCGGTGTACAGCTCGACATCCTCGGTCTGTGGATCGGACGCAGTCGCATAGTCAGCCAGCCAATTAGCGGAGTTTATTTCAGCTGGGACACTGACGGGCTTGGGTATGACCAGGGCATCTGGCAAGGGCCATATGATCCTGATTCTGGCTATACGACGCTAAGCGATGAGACGTACCGCATCATTCTGAAAGCGAAAATCGCTATCAACAACTGGGACGGTCGTAACGACTCTCTGCCTCCCATCCTTGACGCTGCGACTGAAGGCTCAGGCCTGAGGATGCAAATTGTCGACAACCAGGACATGACGATATCGGTTTGGGTATTCCCCGAGACTGATATTTCTGATGTGTCTCTTGAACTGATTGCCGCTATCAAACAGGGCTATCTCACCGTTAAAGCAGCTGGCGTATGGGCCGGTGATGTTGAAACGCCTTCGGTAGAAGCACCATCCGAGGGCTCTAAATTCTTTGGGTTTGATATGGATAACGAATACATCGGCGGGTTCGATGTTGGAGCATGGGGGACAATACTCTAATGGCAATAAACAACTTTAAACCTTTCGCGCTTGATCCGAACGCTAACGTCACCTCACAAGCTGACTGGGAAGCACTTCCGGCTCTGCTTTCAGGGTTTACGGCAGGTAAAGCATCCAGCGCACAGGTCAACAAAGCTATTCGGCAAGCCAGCTTTATCGCGGCAGCGTTGGCGCAGTACACCGCCAACAAAAGCAGGCTGGATGTGCTTGATGATGGAGACATGAACGGGTTTATATCCAAAATGGGGACCGCTTTCGGGAAAGATTTCCAGGCGCTTGATGCCACGCTGTCGGCATTAGCTGGGCTCGCAACAGGTGCAAATAAACTCCCATATTTCACTGGAAATGATACAGCAGCGCAGACTGATTTAACTTCTGTTGGCCGTGACATTATTGGGAAAAATACTATTGCTGACATTCTCACATACCTTGGATTAACCAACGCGATAATTGGTGATACCTGTAAAGAAGCAGGGTTCTACTC
>ERZ894183.320-NODE-320-length-42673-cov-19.500211_pt1 | contig 42673 bp, 37 predicted proteins | sample MGYA00380279_ERZ894183 | MGnify/ENA primary metagenome ERZ894183 (study PRJEB32331, sample SAMN06328422) | human gut metagenome | biome: human gut microbiome; feature: stool | host: Homo sapiens | collected 2013-06-26 ... | reverse complement strand
TGTTGATGGCGAGGAAGTGAAAGAACTTCCCTTGGAAACTGAAACAACCGTCGAGACGGTAGTACTTTTGTCCAAACTCAATACCAAGCAGCATATCGAGGTGGAGTTGAATCTGGACGAGCTGGATTTGACTGCTGCGGAAAGCAAAGCTACCTATGAAGAGATTAAAGAGTATGTGCTGGAACATACAGGGCTGAAAGTCAGCCACCTCTATATCGCTCAGGTCAAGCAGAAGTATGGCATTATTGAGCGAGAAAACTATAATAAACCGAAGTCTGAGAATTCCAGACAGCCGAAATGCCCACCGGAAAAGGAAGCGGCAATTACAGAGGCCTTGAAATATTTTGGGATGATTTAGCAAAAATTTGAGAATTGATTAATCCTTAATGAACGGCGGCAGCGAGTCAAATCTCTGTCGCCGTTTCGCTGTCCGCAAACCTGATAGTTGCAAAAGTTTTAACAATCATCCAAGTACATAATTTCGTATAGTCGTGCGAAACCACGTTGTTGTTTGTAGAAAGTTGTGATATAATATGCGAAATGGCGAGTTTTGGATCTTAAGGAGGATGTTAATTTGACTATTTCATATAACCGGCTTTGGAAACTATTAGTTGACAGGAAAATGAGTAAAGCTGACTTGAGAAAAATCGCAGGTATTGCTCCAAATACAATGACAAAACTTCGTCGTGATCAAGAGGTAACACTTACTGTATTGGGGCGAATATGTGATGTACTTAATGTAAACATTGGTGATATTATGGAATTTTTGCCGGAAATTGATACTTCCGGCAATTACGATACAGAAAAATAAACTTAGAAGGAGCTGTTAAAATGGGAATTTACATCGGAATAATTGAGAAAAAAGGTTATGATCCAACTGTTTTCTTTAATTTTAAGCCAATAGCGGAAATTCAAAGTACTCAAGTAATTCAGCTCACTGCTCAAGAACAAGAGGCATTGTTGCCAGAGTCAGAAAAACGAAATATTTGTTTTACTTACAATTGGAATGTTGATGATGAGCGCCGCCGAATGGATGCTAATTTCTCTGAAAAATCACTCGTTCTCTTTGAGTTCACCTTGGAGGATTTGCAGCCCAACTTTAAGGCCAATGGAGACAGAAACCAAACCGGATACAAGGTTTCTGCCATGGAAATGTTAGATGAAGGTAAAATCCGCCCGGTTGGAAATTTTGGCGTATACTTTGCTGTACGCAAGAACGAAGTGGTTTCTGATTTTACCAATGACACAATTGTGGAAATTGAATCACCGTGTGTGCTGGCAGGTAATCAGGTTTTTATTGAAATGGATGATTTCTGGGCCGGCCCTTATGAGGTTGGATATCGGGAATACACCTCGTCCTATTATGTAAAACCTCAAATTAAAGAACACAAATATACCGTTAGCGGTTATAGCAGTAATCAGATAAAGCAATATAGTTTGAGTTATTCTGAAGGCTATTGGGGCGCTCCTGAGACACAGTGGCTGGTTTTGTGTCCGAAGCAGGATGCTACGCCTGAGCAGTTAGATGTTATTTCAGATTCTGTGTTGGTTGAAAGCTTCAAGGATAGCATTGAAAGCGGAATTACTGCCAATGGCCTTGTAAAGATAGATGATGTTCCAGCACTGCTGAAACATTATGAAGAGTCTGAAATTATGGGCGCTATTTTGACAGATGAGACACGGCGCTCCAGACTAAATCGATTGGTTAATATCATGTCATCCGAAGAAGATGTGGATGACACTCTCCGTACGATTACAGATTTTATTTGTGATTTGCTTGTAAAATATCAGGACAGTCCTAACGTTGATGAGTGGTTACAAGCGTTGGTTGAAAAACATCCGCAGTTACTCGATCAGCTTCAAAGTTCTCAAGCCATTTCCAAACACATTACAGAACTTGAAGATAAACTTGAAACCTTGACTACTCAGCGAGGTGAATTGGAGAAGGAAATCGAAGAAACTCGTCAGCGTGCGGTTTCTATAGATCAACAGGCGATTGAGGCAAAGAAGCAGGAAATGCTGGAGAGAGAGGGGGAATATGAAGCTCTTTCCGTTTGTATTGAAGCAAGTAAAAAATTACTTGGTGTTGTTGGTGACATTGATGATCTCCAGAAAAAATATGAGAATCTCAGCAAAGAGGTTGACTATCTTGGTATTCATAAGAGTCATCTAACCAGCGAAACAAATAGTTTGGAATTACAGTTCCAGCAGCTTATTAGCCGTCCTCACGAAAAAATGGTTGAACTTGCATTTGATGGCTTCATGGCCAGTAAGATGCTCCGTGCAGCTGCGGAATGGGAAAACGAGCAGACAAATAACCAATATGTGGAACTTACCGATAAGGTCGCTTCTATCCCAACGCCGAATAAAACCCCAGAAGAACTTATAGAATATCTTTGCCGTGTTATCCAGATTCGTCGTCCGAATTATAGCAAGAACGCTATTATTAACATCGCTATTTGTTTGACACAGGGCTTCTTAACTGTATTTTCTGGGGAGCCAGGCTGTGGCAAAACATCTATCTGCAATATTTTTGGAGAAGCGCTTGGTCTTAACAAGATTGCAGATATGATTGAATGCCCAGCAGATAGTAAAGAAATGGTCGGTCGTTATGTGGCGGTTTCTGTAGAAAGAGGCTGGACATCTAAGCGAGATTTTGTTGGCTATTATAACCCTCTGTCCAAAACCTTCGATAAGAGTAACCGCCGAATTTATGATGCTCTTCATCAGTTGGATACGGAAAAACAAGCCGGCATTCTTAAGTTGCCTTATATTATTCTTCTTGATGAGGCAAATCTCAGTCCTATGGAATATTACTGGTCGGATTTCATGAATATATGTGATGATTTGGGACCTCATAGCAAGGTGAATCTGGGTGAAGATTATGTGTTCGGTGTTCCTGAAACCCTTCACTTTGTAGCAACAATCAATAACGATCACACTACAGAAACGCTGTCCCCTCGTTTGATTGACCGTGCTTGGATTATCACATTACCCCAATTAAATCTGCGTGATTACAGCTCTTTGGGTAATGAGGCGAAGATTCCAGCAGAAGAAGTTGAAGTGATTTCTTGGAAGTCCCTTCGGGACGCCTTTACTCCCGCGAAGGACGAGTGTTTTTTCACCCCAGAACTTCAAAAATGCTATGATTCTATTGTTGCAAAGTTGCGTGAGAAAAAATTCACTGTGAGTCCTCGCATTGATATTGCCATTAAGCGATATTGGGCGACTGCATCCAAGTATTTTGAAATGGATGATACCAAAACTGCTGCCCCTACAATTGCTTTAGATTATGCAATTGCACAGCGCATTCTTCCTAAAATTGGGGGTAATGGAGAGGAATTCGAGAAATGGCTAAAGGAGTTTAGCAGCTTGTGCAGTAGCAATGGGTTGAACACATCGGCTGCTATAGTAAAGGATATAATTGAACGAGGAAACCAGCAGATGAAGTATTATCAGTTCTTCTGTTGAAGGAGGACACTATTATGGCTACTTGTTCATTGACTTTACAGCCTTATGGCAAACCATCTTTTTCCGTTAGGTTGTCAGAAAATGATGGGCGAAAGAGTACTATTGAACAAATCATAACTAAATCACCTGATATATGCGTTTTTTCGGATCTGACTTATGAATTTGCTTTATCGTGCGATGAGACCATTGCTATCCAGGATGTTACTGTATATATAAATGATGTACATGAACCGTCTGTATATAATAATGGCCGCATAATGTTTCCGGGTGGAGGTCCAAGCGATCGGCGTATATTCATGGACTGCTATGGTTTTGTGGAGATTTCGCTTGTTATTTCTGATGCTGACGGTAAAGAGTATCAGTATACTACTGAGTATCTTCCTGTTTTAGTGCGGCGTGGAGAACTCAACAATGCAGTAAAAGCCATGGTAAACTATGTGTATGCCAATCAGGAATTGTTGTTGCTAAATGGCGAACCAAAGGCCAAAAGTCCAGCAAATTTGAAAGAAAATGGCTATCAAAATCTCTCTACCCAGATTATTCTTGCTGAAGAAATTGCAGCTGTTTACGAGAGTAGTTTTGGCTATTTCAAAGCTAATAGCAGATTTAAGATTGACAAAATTTTAAAAATTGATCGGTTTGAGCATCTACAGCATGTTACTCCTGCAACGGTTCAGTTCATGGCAACCCATCCAGAAGAACTGCGTAGAATTAATAGCCACTCGGGTATACGTATCGGAAATTCCGTTTATCAGCCTGAAAAAACACTCTCAATGCACAACGAGCGTTCATATGATATCTACGAAAATCGGGTTATTTTGGGTTTTATTCGAAAAATGATTGATTCCGTAGATGAGTTGTATGAGCATTGTCGTTCTTTGCTGGAGCAAATTCCCGGCAACGAGAATTATGGTGACGAGTACATTTATTCTTCTTTTTTTATGTTTACCGAAACCAAAAGAATGCTGGAAAATGGATTGGCCTGTTTGACAAAGCTCCGCACAAAGTTTGCTCATCTCTGGACAATGTACAATGGTGCGTTAAGGATAAAACCTGAGATAATGGTAAGTGAGCCCAGACCATCTCATGTTTTTTTATCGGTTCCGCAATATAATCGTATCTTTGTTCAAATTCACAAATGGTTTCAATTTGGTATTTATGATTTTACCAAAGAAAATTTCATGCTCTCTTTCATAAAAATTTCCTCTCTTTACGAAGGATATCTGCTGGCTAAAATGATTGCATACTTTCAGAGCAGAGGTTATGTGCTTGAAAGTACAAGAAAGTGTGCATATCCTATAAGACGCAATTGGAAGTATAAAAATACCAATTGTGTTAATACGCTCTTTTTCAAAAACGAAAGACATCAGTTGACTCTTTATTACCAGCCAGTCATTTATGATACCGATGAGAGTGGTATAAATGGGATTGGTTTAATTCGCAATAATTCCATATCCGCTTTAACTGGAGACGGCGATGACAATCGATCGGGTGGTCACTATTACTCTCCAGACTATTTAATTAAGATGGAAGATGATTCCTCTGCACGCTATCTCATATTAGACGCAAAATTCAGCGATTTGGCTTGTGTAAGGCGTCATCATGTTAGAGATCTCGCCTTTAAATATTTGTTCTCTATAAGTCCTGTTCGACCTATTGACGCAATGGCAGGCTTGTGTATAATCTATGGGAAGTGTAAAGCTTCCAATCAGATACAGAGTGCATATGATAAGCAACTGCAAAATCAGCAAATAACGCCTATAGCGGAATTATTGCCTCTGATAGAGAGCGTTTCAAACGATGATCATTACAGCAACCTCGATGCGCTTATGCGGAAAGCTTTTATTTCATATTAAAATTCATGAATGACTTTTCCGACTAAAATGAGTGCGCTAAAAAACCCGCAGATTTCATCCTCACACTGGGTGAAATTTGCGGTTTTTTTGTGTTTTCGGAGATTGTGAAATATGCAAGGCTGGGCGACTTGTGATGTGGTATAAAAAAAGTTGACATCCCATTCTCAAGGATTTGAGATATAATCAAGAGAATAAGGAGTGAACAAAAATGGCAGAAAACAGACAATATGACCACGAATACAAAGTACAAGCAGTGAAACTCGCAAAAGAAATCGGACAGGCTAAGGCCGCCAAAGAACTGGGAGTCCCCAAGAACACTATGTATGGATGGATACGAGCCAACCGGCTTGGTAATCTTGATCTTGGAGTTGGCTCACAGACTCCGCAAAGCGCCATGACGCTTAACGAGGAACTCATCCAGCTTCGCCAGCAGGTAAAAGAACTGGAAAAAGAGAATCGCCGTTTAAAAAAGGAAAATGACTTTCTGGAGGAAGCCAGCGCTTTTTTCGCCGCGAGCCGTCTGAAGTCAGCAAAAATGAAAGAATGAAATTTATCGCATTAAAAACGAAAGACGGCGAATTAAAAGGTGATACCACTTTTTTCTGCCGAATCCTTCATGTCAGCAGGCAGGGATTTTACCAGTATCTTGCAAATAAAGACCGACCATGGAAATATCAGCCCCTGGCGGATGCCATGCTGGAAATACTCTCGGAAGATGAATGCAATGACACCTATGGTCGGACTCGCATGTATCAGGCATTATCCCTGAAACAGCCGGAAAATGTGGATATTCCAAGTGAACGCACCGTTTATCGCGTCATGGAGAAAATCGGGATCAGCTATCATCCCAGTCGTAAATCGAACGGGATCACAAAAGCAGACAGGGAAGCCAGAAAATCGGATGACCTCTTAAAACGTGATTTCCACGCAGAGGAACCACTGACAAAATGTGTTACAGACATTACGGAGATTAAAGGCAAAGATGGGAAACTATATGTTTCTGCTATTTTTGACTGCTTCGATTCCAGCGTGATCGGTCTGGCGATGGATACCAACATGAAAGCCCCGTTATGTGTGCAGACACTGGAAAATACAGCGAAAGCGTATCCGGGCATCCGTGGAGCCATTATCCACAGTGATAGGGGAAGCCAGTACACCAGCCAGCTTTACCGGGATGCAATCCAGCAGTATGGCATACAGCAAAGCATGAACAGCGCAGGCGGCAGATGTCACGATAATGCCCGCTGTGAAAGCATGTGGGCCAGAATGAAATCAGAACTGTTATATGACCGTTATGACACAGAAGAAATGACCACTGATGAACTCAGGACTGCCATCTGGAGGTATTTTATCAGCTACTGGAATAACCGGAGGATATGCTCTGCTAATGGCGGGCTTCCTCCGATGGTCAAACGACAGCAATACTATGATTCCCTGAAAGAGGCAGCATAGGATACAAAATCCTTGAGAAAAATGTGTCAACTAATCTTGACAAAATCAAGAGAACGGCGGCGAACTCGCCATAGCTTGCGGTAGAGGACAGCGCGGTGCGTATGGCCTGCCGCAATTTTTCCTTGTCTGTTTCAAACTTCGTGGGCTTGGCTGGTTGCTCCTCGGCTGGCAAGGCGGCAGCTTCCTTGTCCAGCTTTGCCTGCCCTTTCCGCTGCGCCCAATACTCACGCTCGGTAATGCGGTTTTTGCTGCCATGCAAAAGGTCGATTTGATAGAGATTTTCCCGGTGGCACATCTCCATGACCTCGGCTTTGAAGTATTCCATAGCAGCGTCCGTGCAGCGATGTTTGCACCCGGCACGGGTATCTGCCGGTCTGTCCATGTAGGGCAGCAAGGGTACTTCCTCAATACGCAGAGAATTGATAACGATATGAACATGGATATTGCCGCTGTGGTTGTGTCCGTCCGGGTGGGTGCAGACAATGGCTTGGTGTCCGGGGAAATGCTCGGCACAAAATTCCTCGCCCAATGCTTGCGCCCGGTCTACGGTCAAGCCGTTGTCCGCTGCGTCCCGTGGGTCAAAGGAAATGATATAGTGGTGGCTTTTCACATCTTCCCGTTTTTGGTTTTTCTCATAGCGGAGATTGGCTCGCATACAGGCAACAGCGAAATCCTCGCCCCCGCAGTTGAGGGAAGAAATGCGGTAATCCTCCCTCGGTATCAGCCGCCCGTTTTCATCAAGGGTGGCTTTCATGGTAAACTCGTCATGCTCAAATGTGAGATAGGCTTCCGCTGCGCCATAGTCGGCGTTTTTAGAGCTGATATGTTTGAATGTTGCCAACAGCGTCACCCACTTTCTGCAAGACTTCAAACTTTAGGGCAGCAAGGTCGGAAACCGCCGCCCGTACCTCCCCGGCAAGCTGCGGATAGGGACTGTGCCACTCGTTCAGCGTCCGGGCTATCTGGTTTAAGTTGCCGCCGATCCTCCCGTATTCGGCGGTCAGCTTCCCGACAGCGGCAAGCAGCTCGTCATTGATGGGGGAAACGGTTATGATGGGGCGTATGGCTGCCCCGGTTATGGCTTGCCGGATAAACTCGGCTTGGCTCATGTGGTAAGCAGAAAGCCGCTGGGCAAACTCGGCGTATTCTTCCTCGGTCATGCGTGTTTTGACTACCCGGCTGCGGTGCGGCGTGTTGTATCGTTTCATAGGTGGTTGACCTCCTTTCTGTGCGTGGTGTCCTCTCACTAATAGGAGAAAAACAGGGTGTGAAGCGGAACTGTTTTTGAAAAATCCGAAAAATATTTTGAGGGGTTTTTCAGCGGCGCAAGCCGCATAAGCAGGGTTTGGGGAAGGCACTCCCCAACAAGATTCCCGCAGGGGCAAAATGAGCGATAAGCGAATTTTGGCACCTCGGTAGAATCTTGCTCTAAGAAACTGCCGGACTGCCGTTCACTTCCTACTGCCACTTTTTCGGGAAACCTATAACCAGTTTTTTATAAAAGGCGGCGGCTTGGACTTTCCCGACAATAAGGCGTTTCGGAAGCTGCGTTTTGCCCGCTATCTGAAAAAATGGCAGCCCTTTTTGGCTTCACTGTCTAATACGGAACTTTTGGAAATTTGCCAAAAATGGGCGCAAAAAAAGCAGCAAATCTTTTTCGGATTTACTGCTTCATGTGTCGTTGCGGGGCGGCGGGATATTCAGTTGTAAATAAAAGAGGGCGGTAGCACTTCGGGCTATCGTCCTCTTGGTTGCACATTTGCAAAGATAGGCGGGGCTGTCAACGGTGGGCGAAGCCCATTCACTTGCCGTTGGCCGGCTCTGGCTGGCTTTGCGATCTCCCCGATAAATGGGAAGTTTTTAGTTTTCCCAATCGTAAGAATAGCCAATCGCTTTCATAAAGTCAGCCATTTGCCAGTCCTCTCCTATACAACATTCATCACCCTCATAGGCACGTTTTTCTGCTGCTTCAAGAATATCTTCTGTCCACTCTTGAAGATAATTTTTAATTTTTGCGTTTTCTATATTAAAATATTTAGAAATTATTTCACTATTTCCTGCAAGGTGTTTCCTTTGTTCCATAGAAATATCTTCAAAATAATCTGGAATAGGATTAAAAACATTTAACTCTTTCCCGTTCTCATAAAAAAAGTAACCCCAATAATCACCATCGTAGATGTAACATAGTAAAACAGGACACATAAGTTTCTCGGAAATTTCTTTTGGAATATCCTCATAACCACAGCACATCTCACTTAATAAGACCTTCACGCCACTACCACATTTCTGATTGATATTGACATTCTTCTGAAACCAAATACCAATCTGGATAATCACTTCCTGCTTTCTCAAGTGATTTTTTGACATTTTCTTCACTTGCGTTTTAGCCAACCCTGCAATTTTTTGGCAGGGAAGCCTGTAAATTTAAAATTGTCTCCGTTTTTCCCGGAAATTGTTACCACAGAAGCAAACAGCTCTTTTGATACCCAGAATCCTTTGACTTCAGATAGGAGAAGATCTACCATCGAGATACCTGTCATCGACATACGGAAGAAAATCCTTTGATTTGTCACATAAATGTGTCCGCTCCAAGCACGATACCGGAACTTTCCTTCGCGCTCATGATATGCCATCATTCCACTGCAAGTTTGCCATTTCTCTTTTCCCCTCCTCTTTGATCCTCGCCGGATGCCCTGACCTGCGGCCTCCCCGATAAACCGAAATTTTACATTTCGATTTTCTCATGTGGAACTTTTGCGAGAAAGTTTATTTCCTCAAGATTAACAAAATACTCATGTATGGCTGTTTTAAGCTGCTCCAATGAAATAATATCCCGTTCCCTTGGAGTATACTGACCAAATGGTGTTACAAAATTTATGCGTTTCGTATTTGTGCAATCTGGATTTATTAGAGTATACGCTCTTTTTCCATTCAGATTGAACCAGACCTCGCAGATAAATTGCTTCCCAATTCCATAAAATTGAAAAAAACCATCATGAGATTGGAAAATAACAAAATCCTCTTTTCCCTCTGCAACAAGGGATATGTAGTAATCTGATTCCTCAAAAATGATTTTTTTATTTTCCTGTCCGCTTGCGGTTTCAACATCGGCAATCCGCATCCTATTAGACTCAGTATTATTGGTGATTTCATTAAAATTTTTCAACTGGAACCTCCTCGTTATTAAAGTCATACAACTTTCGGTTTGTCGCTTTGTTTTTTCTTCCACTTTGCGGCGGATCACCTTTTTTATTCCCTCCACGATGGCAGAACCGACTACCAGCAGGAGAAGCAATACACCGAAGCGGATGACTAACTCTAAAGGCAGGATAACCTTGCCGTGGCGGTACATATCCAGCACATATACCGGGTCTACCTCATAGTCCTCCGCAATCTGACGGAGTATGGTCTTTTCCTCGGTGGTTGTGTCCCGGATATATCCTGTGGGGAGTTCCTCGCCGGGGCGGAGCATAAGGTAATCGTCAAAGTAGACGCAGACATAGGTGCCGTCCTCCAGAGGGGCAAGGTAATAGCGGTTGTAGTAGCTGGACGAAAGGGTGTGCAGCAGGAAATTCCTGACTGGGCCGGTGGGATAGGCCACGGGAATGTACTCGTCAATGAAAATTGTCCGCTTCCCACCACCACTGGTTCGGTGAGTGTGTTCCCCTGCCTCGTCGGTGTCCCGCAGGCGTAGTAGGGGAGCCTCAATCAAGCCCTCTTTGGTTGTTGTAACGGGAGTGTCTTGAAAATAGGCATCCTCCACATCGGACTGGGTATGTACCACGGAAACCGAGGGATCGGGCGTCTGGCCCTGTCCCGTCCCCGTACCGGCCCATAGGTCATAAATCCAGCCGGTGGGGGCACACATCATCAGCCATGCGCCAAAGACGATTCCTAATGCAATTTTCAAAATGGATCGAGGGGAATGTTTTTTGCGTTCCATGGTTGACTTCTCCTTTCTCTAAAATCATGGGGCATTGACTGATTCCATCACGGCTGTAACCGCCCAATAACCTGGAATTGCCATATGCTTATTCTCTTTTTTCCATATAGATTTCTTTATCATTTTTATCTATTTCAAATTCATTCGACGATACCCGAATCAATTTCGTTCCTACCGGCATATCAATATATTTAAAAATATCTCTGTCTAATCGTTGCCATACCATTCCTACTACGAGAAGCATCAGGTTTTTCGGGTCTGAAAGGTAATCATTATCTTCATTGCCGGACGTAAAAAACCAACCGCTGTCATCTTTATCATGCGGTTCATCTCTTTCCATATACCCTACCTTCCAGCCTTCTTCTATTATCTTCTTTGAAACAACAGCAGACAAATTACAAATATTCATTCTGTTCTTCATCACAGCATGATTCTTTTCTCTGTCGCTAAATTCCCGGAGTTCATCATCCGTGATTTCAGTGTCCGCATGAATATTGTCAATATTTCCATTCCATATTTTTTTATCATCTGCTTGGCAGGTCAATACTGCGGCTAATTTGAGCATAGCCGTTTTATCAATATCCAAATACTCCTTTTCCATTTTGATAAGTTTTTTCCCTTTTTCCCCATAGAGATAAACTTGTACTTCTCCGGTATTATAGAGTGCTGTCTTGACAGCGCCCAAATTATCTTGGTCGTTATAAAACACCATAAAAAATGGAAACCGCTTATTGATAAACCAGTCAAATTCTGTGCCGTTTTGAGCATTCATATAAAATATCGCACCATTATTTTCCAAATCGCTGCTTTTTACATGAGGCAAGTATAAAGCCATATTTTTATCAATGATTTTTCGGATTTCATTTAATATTCTGTTCATGTTTCTCCTCCGTCAATTCCGATTTGTCGCTCTATCTTATGTTCTATTGTACCATGTCCAAGGTGCAATTTCTATCAATTTCCCTCATTATTTTACGGATTAGCGGGGTAGCTGTCTGTTCTCTTGTTCATGTTACTTTACGGCACATGAGCATTCGCGCCCGGATTGTCGTTTCCGTAGCCCTCCAAGAGGTTGATAACGCCCCAAATGCCAAGACCTGCTCCGAGAGCGATAACGAGTGTCTGCAAAACTCCTACTGCGCTGTTGAAAAATGCCATAATAAAACTCCTTTCTGCCGCTTTGCGGCTGCCCGAAAAAGGGCATAAAAAACGGCGGTCAGTTTTCGATAACTGCCGCGGTCATAAGTCCCCGCGCTGCGTTTGTTGCTGCGGCGCGGCGGTATTCAGTTGTAAGGGTGCGGCTTCCTGCCGCGATACGCGCAAGGAGTAGGGGCGCGTACCATGTAGCCCGTGTTTATTATTTTTACTTTAAGCTCCCTCCTTTTCAAAAAGTGGTGTGTAGACAGGCATAATGCCGTACTGCCGTTCCCGGACAGCTTCGATATACTTGATATAGGAAATACCCGCCTGTCTTGTCCTGCGTTCCTGTTCCCGCTGCATTTCCTCGGCTGCTTCTACAAGCCCGCTGATAGCTCGGATTAGCTGCTGTTTTGCCTTTTTCTTTCTGATACGCTTATTCATTCTGTATCCTCCTGCAAATCTGCTTCGTCAACTTCGTAGTAGTCAAATACCTCGTCCGGCTTCACGATTGCAGGACGGCGGCGCAAGTGCTTTTCCATGTCAAAGGCATTTTCCTTGTCAAAGTCGGAAAGGTACTTGTACTTCGGGTGTTTGGTAATATCATATTTTTCGGAGAAGAACGGGCGCACCCCGCGTAGCTGCAAGATACATTTCCCGCCGTCCATGACCGCAATTTCATCTTCGCTCATAAGCTGCTTGCCTAATTTCTGATAGTTCAGCCCGTGGGAAAGCTCCCGTCCTCTTGTTTCGGAAGTGTTGAAGCTGTCAATGGTTTCTTTCCCCAAGATTTCCGACATTTCTTTAAGGGTCGTTTTCTCCTTGCCGCCTAAGAACAGGGTCGTATCGCAGTTGCCGACAATGGTATCGGCGTTGTCCTTGTAGATAGCCTTTAGCTGCGACTGGCTCTGCAAGATGATGGACGCGGAGATTTCGCGGCTCCTTATCGTGGCAATGAGTTTTTCAAACTTCGGTATCTGCCCGATATTTGCAAACTCGTCAAGCAGACAGCGCACATGAACAGGCAGCCGCCCGCCGTACACATCATCTGCCTTGTCACAAAGCAGATTGAAAAGCTGTGTGTAAAGGATTGATACAACAAAGTTAAAGGTGTCGTCGGTGTCGGAGATAATAACAAAAAGCGCGGTCTTTCGGTCGCCTAAGGTGTCAAGCTCCATTTCGTCGGTTTCCATCAGCTCGCGCAGCTCCCGAATGTCAAAGGGGGCAAGACGCGCACCGCAGGAAATGAGGATAGAGCTTCTTGTTTTTCCGGCAGACAGCAAAAACTTCTTGTACTGGCGCACCGCAAAATGTTCCGGGTCTTTTTCCTCCAAGCGTTCAAACATGAGGTCAACGGGGGATTGAAATTCCGGGTCGTCCTCGCGGGCTTCCGACGCATTTATCATTTCAAGCAGCGTCGTAAAGTTTTTCTCATTCTCCGGGGCTTCGTACCAGATGTAGCCGATAAGGGCGCAGTAAAAAAGCCGTTCCGATTTCACCCAAAAATCCTCGCCGGATTTTTCCCCGTCGCCTTTGGTGTTGGCGATAATGGTATTTACCAGTTTCAAAATATCCTTTTCGCTGCGCAGATAGGCAAAGGGATTGTACCGCATGGATTTCTTGAAATTGATGGTGTTTAGCACTTTGATTTTGTACCCGCCCCGCTGCAAGAGCTTCCCGCACTCGATTAAAACCGTTCCTTTCGGGTTTTGTCAATAAGGATAGAGAAAAAAGTAAATTATTTTTATGAGGTTACAACATCGGATTGAATAAGGCGCAGTACCTTGTCGGTAAAGGTTTCCCGGCTGGTCTGGCTGAAATGGAAATAAATATCAAAGGTCGTACCGCCAACGGTCTTTACCATATCGGGTGGCGGTACGTCCGGGGCGGGTGAAGCGTTGCCGCCCGCCATCACGGGCAGGGGGATGGCCTTGCCCTCTCTGCTGGTGCTGTCGCTCCCCTCCGGGGCGGGGATGGTGCTGGTGATCGTCATGCTGGGGTCGTAGGTCATAGGCTCTCCTTTCATCATTCATCAAAGTTAATCCACGTGAGCGCCATTTTGCCGCCCACGTTGGAGTGGGGGAAGGGGAATGTATTAGTCCCCCTTTGAGGACTGTCCACAAGCCCCCTGATTGCAAGGCTTTTCAGCCTCTAAATGTCCACGCCTGCGGCGTTCCCGTTCGCTGGCAGCTTTCTTTCTCCGGCGCACATTGGCGGCGCACTCGTCACAGTATTTGCCCCGATTGGAGCGCGGCACGAACATCGCCCCGCACTCGGCACAGGGCCGCGCCTGTCCTCGGTGGAGCAAGGCGGCACACAACCCCTTGTCTGTTGGCAGGACGGCGGCGCGGAACCATTTACAGACCAGGGAATAGGTGATACTCTGGACGCAGACACAAGGCTCCCAGCCGTCATCAAGAGCAAGACAGTTGCCGCCGTCATAATTGCAGCAGTCATGCACCAGCCGCCGGACGGCTCGGTACTGCTGGTAGGTCAGTCGGGGAATGCCGTTCACCGCTCCACCTCCCGGCGTTTCTGCTGGGTCTGCTCCTGCTGGTGTATGGCAGCATCGGCGTTCCGCTTCACCTGTTGAAGCCGCCGCAAATCGTCTTGGATAGGCTTGTACTGCTCATACTCGGCTGTGTACTCCTGGTGAAGCCTCGCCTGTTCCTGTTCCCACGCATGAACGGGGATTTTACCAGCAGGGGAACGGTGCTTGTCCAGCTTCCGGCGGGCCATGTGGAACGTCCTCAACTCGTTCTCATGCTCCCTCTCGAATTTTTCCCGCTTGCCCTTCCACTTGATACCCTGCAACTCGTCATAGACGGGCTTGGTGTCTCGGTAGAGGTCAACAAGGCGAAGCAGTTCCTTCAATTCGTTCAGACGGTCACGCTTCGCTTTCATGGATGTGTTGATGGCCTCCGTTCGTTCACTCTGGGCGGCGATATGGGTCTCTAAATCTTCCAGCGTAGCGATGCCCCTCTCGGTCAGAAAATTGATGGCCTCGGCAAAACCTTTAAGATTTCCAATCCTGGCGTTGCGGCTCCATGCTCCGGCGTTCCGGCCCTCATAGTAGTCGGTCAGCAGGGCGGCAAGGGTCGGGGCCTGGGGCTTGCTCAATTCTTCTTTTATGGCCTTAATCCAATCCGTCAGGCCGGCGATTTTCTTCCGAATATCCCGCAGAATGTTGTTGGCCTTTTTTATCCAGCGGTTCAGATCGCCCTTGTCGGTGGGGATGCCCTTGGCCTCCATCTGGCGGACGGCCACGCCCTCATGGACGGTGGGCAGCAGGTCAAGGCCCTGACGCTCATAGGAGCGGTGGTCGATGCGGCAGGTCAGCCCCTTTTCCTCAAACTTGGCGTTCACCATAGCGGCCCACGCCTCCCGCCAATGTTCCAGTGTTTCCGGGCTTCCCCAGTCGGTAGTGGGAACAGCGTCAAAGAGGGGCTTGCCGTCCTCTCCCATAATGCGGTTCCCGTCCTCGTCCAGACGGTAGCGGCGGCGCTGCTTGCACCCCCATTTGCCGTCTGGCTCAATGGGCCGGATGGGGCAGAGAACATGAAAGTGCGGGTTAGGAATACCGCCGTCCTCCTTGTCCGGCTGGTGGATGGCAAAGTCGGCAATCATGCCCCGGCCCACAAGCTGCTCCGAAACAAATTGCCTTGCAAGAGCGATGTTTTCCTCCAATGAAAACTCGTTCTGCAAGGCAATGTCAAAGCTATATGCAAGCTGGGCTTTCTTGCCGCGCTCGGCCTTCTCCACGGCGTTCCAGAGGGTGGCGCGGTCTTGGTACTGGTTGGGGGCCTGGGGCGGCAGGAGAATGTCTGTGCAGACCACGCCGCCCTTGTGGGTGTAGTCGCTGACCTCGCCATAGTATTCGCTATACAATTTCTCCCCGGCTCGGTAGGCGGCGGACGTGACAACAGACTGTCCCGCGCTCCGTTTGACCTGGGTAACGTGGAGATGGAACAGGGCCAATTATCCGCTTTCCTGCTGGTCAGTGGCTTGGCTCACCAGGGCGGCAACTTCCGGCAGGGAAAAGACCTTTTCCATCAAAAGAAAAAAGGCCCTTTCGCTCATGCCGCGCACCTCCGGGGCGATACTCTCCACCGCTCCGCCACGGGTGATAAGTCGGTGGTTTCGCTTCTTCCTTTCGCCTTGGGTGTAGTAGCGGATGCGGTTCTCATACCGCTGGCCTCTGTGCTGGTACTGCTCCAACTTAGCGGTGGCCTCAGCATACTCTTTCTCTAATTCTTCGCGTGACTTGTCCATCGTGTTTGACCTCCTTCTTGGCAAAACAAAAGACCGTCTACCTGCTGTGTCGGGTAAACGGTCAAGGGTAACGGTATTCGGTTTTAGCCTCGCTGGAAAGGTGCAGACGCAGAGCGGATGTACCTTTCCAGCGAGGGCGCAGGGATAGCCGCAAAGCGGCGCAAGGGGCGCAGCCCCTTGTACGGAGCGGAGCGACGCAAACGGCCCGGACTTTCGGAAGTCCGGGCCGTAGCCTCGCAGAGCGCACGATACATGGTCGCAGACCATGTATAGAAGTGCGCCCTTTGTTCCAAAGGGATTTTATAAGTCCATCATTGATGGGAGAATTTTGTTGAACATATGGCGCACCTTATCAATCCGGGTGTTTGGGCGGCGTGGCTGAAAAACTGGTTCGCCGCTGGCGATTTGATACCCCTTCAATTCTGTTAAACAAACGCTTCTCCCGTTTGTATAAAAGGTGAGGTCATTGCGGTACTCTTGCACACAGCGGGCAGGGATTTCGCCAGTAAAAATCACCTCGCTGTTTTTAACCTGGGTCGTTTCAATACTCGCGCAATATTTTGGTGCGTCATGATAAGCTCTGGAGAGATATTCCTGCGGCGCATAGAGTGTAAAAGAAAGATATGGTTCCAATAGCTGCGTCCCCGCCTTTTTCAACACCTGCTCCAATACAATAGGTGCCAATGACCGAAAGTCTGCGGGAGTGCTGACCGGACTATAATAAAGCCCATACTCAAAACAGATTTTACAGTCCGTTACCTTCCATCCATACACGCCTTGTTCCAGACCGTAGCGGATACCATCCAATACAGCGTTTTGAAAACTCTGATTCAAGTATCCAACGGAAACTTTGCTCTCATACTGCACTCCGGTGCCAAGGGGGAGAGGGGTGACGGACAGCCCGATGGACGCCCAGAATGGATTGGGCGGCACTTCGATATGAATGGTGTGACTTACCGCTTTCAATGGCCTCTCCATATAGATGACGGTAGGTTCTTTTGCAGTTGTGTTGAGCTGATATTTTTCCACCAGAAGATCAGAGATAATTTCCAATTGTACCCGGCCCAAAAAGGAGAGAATGATCTCATGGGTCACAGCGTCTACTTCATAGCGCAGAAGCGGGTCGGTATCCGCAATTTCTGTCAAGGCGTTTAACAAGCGTTCCCTCTGTTCTGGTTTCTCTGGTGCAATTGTTGTCCGCAGCAAAGGGAGAGGATTGTCGCTCCACGTTTCACGGGGCAGCAGCAGTTTGTTTCCCAGCACATCATTCAGCCGCAAACTGTCGCAGGGTACAATGACGATCTCGCCCGCATGGGCAATCTCTGTTCGGACAATCTCACCCTTTGAGGGGATACGCATTTCCGTAATTTTCAGTTTTTCTTTCCCTGCCAAGGCTACGGAATCCCGCAAATGAAGCGTACCGCTATACAACCGCAGATAGGCAAGGCGTTGGCTCTGGTTTGCGTACTCAACTTTGAACACAGTTCCGCACAATTCAGAGCTGTTCTGCCCGGTGGGTGATTGGAATGTATCTGTGACCGCTTCAATGAGTTGTCGGATTCCCAAGTTTACCTTGGCACTGCCATGATAGACCGGAAACAGAGAGACGCTTTGGATTCTCCTGTTTTCCTCCCGCAGAAGTTCTTCTTTGTCCATTGGTTCTCCGGCAATATATTTCTCCAACAATTCATCACAGTCCGCAATCACGGTATCCCAATTCTCCAGCCCCATGTTTTCCATGATGGATATATCCGGGGAAAGCTGCACGTTCTGCTTAATAATCATATTTGCGGAGAGCTTATCTCGGATAGACTGATACACACCTGGCAGGTCAATCCCGTCCTGGTCGATTTTGTTAATAAAGATAACAGTTGGGATTTTCATTACTTGCAGAGCATGAAACAGAATACGGGTCTGCGCCTGAACGCCGTCTTTTGCAGAAACAACCAAAATCGCTCCGTCAAGAATGGCAAGGGAGCGATAGACCTCCGCTAAGAAATCCATATGCCCAGGAGTATCCACAATGTTGACCTTACAATCGTGCCACTGAAAGGAAGTGACCGCCGTTTGAATGGTGATTCCACGCTGCCGCTCTAAAAACATGGTGTCCGTTCTCGTTGTCCCCTGATCCACACTGCCGGGCGCCTCGATTGCTCCGCTGGTATATAACAGGCTCTCCGTCAAGGTCGTCTTACCTGCGTCTACATGAGCAAGAATGCCAATATTGATGATTTTCATATGATTGTCCTCCATACAAGGCCCAGAAGGGCGCAAAAATCCCCAGCGACAAATACTTTTACCGCTGGGGATGATAGGTAGGACACACATGAAAACTGCGGCCAAGGCTGGCCGTTGTCTATCACGATATGAAATGAAAAGGCAAAAGTATTCTTAAATTGGGTACAAAAACCAAGCCCTCTCCTTGAGGACGTTTGTCTTTGTTCCCATTATCAAATTTTATTTAAGAATACCTTGCCGCATATTGATAAACTCCTTTGCTTGGATTTTTTTATAGTATAGCATATCAAATTCCCAAAAGCAACCCTGTTAAGATAAATTTTTTCTGTCACTGCACCTCCATATCTCTCTCGTGTATACGCCATACGCAACTCTTTTCAAAAAAGAAGTGGACGCGCTGGCAAAGCTGTGGTAGAATGAAACGTAAGAAGGTGAGGATGGTGGAGCTCAAAACGACAATCGCCCAGGGACTGCACGTCACAGATGACAGCGCGGGTTATGATGCCGCCTGTAAGCGTGTCCTGTCTGAAAAGGCAATCCTGGCGCGGATTATGAAGTCCTGCCTGGAAGAATACAAGGATTGCGATGTCAATGATATTGCCGAGAAGTACATTGAGGGCCAACCCCAGGTGTCCGCCGTCCCGGTGCTGCCGGACGAGGGTGGCACAGTCATCAGCGGCATGGACACCGAGGACAAATCGGTGCGCGAGGGGACAGTCACCTATGACATTCGCTTCCGCGCCATCGTTCCCGACTCCGAGGAACAAATTGCCCTCATCATCAACGTGGAGGCCCAGAACGATTTTTACCCCGGCTATCCGCTGATAAAGCGTGGCATATACTACTGTTGCCGCATGATTTCTTCCCAGTACGGCAGGGAGTTCACTGGCTCCCATTATGAGAAAATCAAGAAGGTCTACTCCATCTGGATTTGCATGAAACCGCCGCAGTATCGAGAGAACACCATTACCCGGTATCGGCTGGTGGAAGAATATCTGGTCGGCGAGGGCAAAGAACCCATCAGGAATTATGATTTGCTGTCCATCATCATGCTGTGCCTTGGCGGGCCGGATGGGTCAAATTATGACGGCGTATTGCGGATGCTGGATGTGCTTCTCTCCAACGAAACCAGCGAGGCGGAAAAGCGGAAAATTTTGCAGGACGATTACGACATTCAAATGACGCAGACAATGGAAAGGGAGGTGTCGGTCATGTGTAATTTGAGCAAGGGCGTTGAGGAAAAAGGCGTTGCTAAAGGTATCTTGTCCTCTATCAAAAACCTCATGGAAACGATGGGGCTGACCATTGAACAGGCTATGGCGGCGCTGAAAGTCCCGGAGGGCGAACGTCAGAAATATATGGATTTGCTGGAACGGCAGTAATGACAAAAACGCCACGGACTATCGTTGTCCCTGGCGTTTTCTGTATCTACGTTAGCTGACTTGAGCAGCTTCGGCTTCTGCCTGTTTCTTCCTGTGGTAGTTCTCCCGCCTCGCGGCAAGCATACGTTCATACCGGGCCTGGGCTTCGGGATCTCCGGCGGCAGCGTCCGCATACATTTTCTGACGGGACTTCTTTACCGCTTCTGACTGTTGCGCTCTCTGCTGCGCCAACTCTGCCGCCGCTACCGGGTCGGTTTCGGCGCGGGCTTTCAAATCCTGCAAAGCCGCCTTTTTCCGATTGCGATGGGCTTCCAGCCGTTCCGCTTCTTCTAGGGTGAGAGGCAAACCTGCCTCGGCACATCTGGCAAGTTCTTTCAACGTCCGCTGTTGGGGCTTCGGGGGCTGTGCGGACTTCTGCCTGTCACGCCACGCTTTGTGCTGCTCGGCTTTCTTCTGGCGGTGCGCCGCAAGCCGCTCCGCTTCCTCCGGGGTGAGATCGGCTCCATCCAGCTTGGCGAGTTCCTTCAGTGAGCGTTTGCGAGGCTTCTCTGGCTGACTGGCCTTTTTCTTGTCGCGTTGCTTCTGCTGATAGGCCCGATTGCGCTCTAACCGCCGTTCTTCCTCCGCCTGTTCCTCCGGGGTCAACAGGCCCGCCCGCTTCCTCGCGGTAAACTCCCGGCGCTCCTGCTTGTACCTCTCATACCGAACCTGGGCAAGCACCTGGGAGCGTTCCTCTTTCTCTGCCTGTTCCTCCTGCTGGCGGCGTTCTTCCTCCTGCTCCATCGGGGTCACAATGTCGGCAGGAACCTCAAACGCGCCAATGAAATTGAAATAGAAATCTAACCGCTGACGGCGCTGCTTTCCCCGTCCGTTGCCCTCATGGACAACGATTTTCTCGATAAACTCATTGAGAATGGGCGTAGTCAGTTCCGAAAAATCGGTGTACCGCTTGGCAAGGTCGATAAACTCCGTCATTCTCACCCGGTCGGCGTTCCAGTTGTCCAGCAAGCCCTGCCACTCCGTCATGGAGGCTTCCAGCGCGGCCTGTTCCTCGTCATACTCGGCAAGGAGACGGCTGAAATGCTTATCCGGCAGCTTGCCCGTGGCGTTGGCCTCGTACAGCTTCTTCACCAGTCCGTCCAGTTCGGCGTGGCGCTTCTTCGCCTGGACAATCTGTTTCCGGCAATCCTTGACTGCTTCCTCCTGGCGCAGACTGGATGCCTTTCGAACCCGCTGAACAAACTCCTGCTCGTTGTTGCGGACATACCAGCTTATCCGCTGGATGGCGGAGAGGATCGCCGCTTCCAGCTTTTGCGTGGCAACATAGTGAATGGTGCAATCCTCCATAGGTGCCCGGTATCTGGAACAGGTGAAAGCATCGTCAATGTACTTGCCTTGGACAAGACTGTTGTGGTGGGTCAGCTTTGCGCCGCAGTCGGCACAGTAGAGCAGTCCGGTTAAACGGTTAGGGGCATTACTCCGCTTGGGTGTCCGGCGCTTGGTTTCCCGCAAACGCTGAACATTGTGCCACGTTTCTTCGTCAATGATGGCGGGGACGGCTCCCTCAAATACAAATTGTTCCTCTGGCATTGTCCTGCGGGTGCTTTTAGTCTTGTAGTTCTCACAGACAGTCTTGCCCAGCACCTTGCGCCCCAGGTACTCCGGCCTTTTAAGAATATAACCCAGGGTGGTGGCAGACCATGCGTAGGGGTCGCGGTAGCTGTTGGCTCGAACAGGACAGCCGATACGCTTCCAGTGTTCGGAAGGGATGGGGATTTGCTCGGCCCGCAGCGTTCGGGCGATGCCGTTGACGCTCTGACCGTCCATGACCATCTGAAAGATGCGGCGCACAACGGCGGCAGCTTCCTCGTCGATCACCCACTCGCCCTTTTCTTCTTTTGAGGCGAGATAGCCATAGGGGACGGCCCCCGAACAGCGCAGGCCCTTTTCCATTCTGGACTTGAAAACGGTCTTGATTTTGCGGCTGGTGTCAGCAACGTACCACTCATTTATCACATCCCGGAAGATGGACATAATATCAAATCCATTGGCGGTGTCCAGGTTGTCATTGGCGGCGATAAAGCGGACGTTGTACTCGTCAAAGGTGCGTTTGAGCAAGCCGACCTCCACCACGTCACGGCCTATTCTGCTCTGGTCTTTGACAATGACGGTAGCCACATTTCCGGCCCGTATCTCGTCCACCATAGCGTCCAGGCCGGGCCGCTTGAAGGTCGTTCCCCGCACCCCGTCATCGGTGAAGTGGCGGACATTAGTGAAGCCATTTTTTCGGGCGTAGTCCTCCAGGATGCGCTTTTGATTTTCTACGGACACGCTCTCGTCAGACCGCCCATCGTCGTGAGATAACCTTTCGTACAATGCTGTGATTTTACCCTTTTGCTCCTGCTTCCTCATGTGTGTAACCTCCTGTTTTGTATTTTCACGACCTTTCTATCCTTATTATAGTGACCCTTTCGGGTCAGTGACTACATAGCTGCTGTGCATTTGCATTAAGTTTGGCTTTACAAAAAACCTCGTTTTGCCGCTGCCGGAGCCGCCGATTACAAGTACATTTTTGTTTCGTGCATATTTCGGGTGCTTCGGGCGGCTTGACATCATCAGCCGTTCGGTCTGCGTCAGCAGCACGTTATTTTCAAAAATGGGGTCGATATACGGCTTTATATCCTCGGCGTTGCCCCAACGTGCAGAGCCGTACTCCATGCCCTTACGGTATTTCTTTGCGTTCTTGCCTTTCACATAGACCGCAAGCCGGATAACGACAGCCCCGACAATGCCGATAAGCAAATCCATAGGGGCAAAACTCGGCAGGGCATTTGAAAAGGCGGCAGAAAAGCCGCTGCCAATGGAAAGCAGCTTGCCGGAGAGGTCAGCCCCCGGAGAGAGCCGCACCGCCTGTCCGACTTTATCAAAGAGATACACAAAGAGCAGATAGGGGGCGTTTAGGATAAGCAGCTTCTTGATATTCGGCTTCATAGCGACACCTCCCTGTCCTTGTGTTTTGTCTTTTGACGGTTCGCGTTAAGCTGCTTTGCTGCTTCCCGGAATGTGGCAAGTGCCTTTCGGATAGAGGGCTTTTGCTCCTGTGTCAGCTTCTTTGCGGAAAACTCCTTAAAGGCTGCGGTCAGAGCGTCCGCGTCCCGCCCCTTGAAAAAGACGAGATAACGGGGCGGCGTTTCGGTGCTGTCTTTCTTTAAGGCAAAGTCGATACCGTATTTTTTCGCCGTCTGCTCAAAGGCTTTGATATTGCCCTCGGTTATCTCAATGTTGGATAGCCCCGCGTTCTGCTTCGCAAGCTGCTTTAGGGTCTGCTTCCCGTGGAGCTGTTTTTCCTGCTGCTTTTTTGCCTGTGCAAGCATGGCTTTGATTGCCTTTTGCAGCATTTCAGCAGTCAGCTTTGCTCCCTTGACAGAGAGCGCAACCACTTTTTCGTTGATTTCGTCTTGCAATGTTTACCGTCCTCCTTTCCCGGTAGTGATAGTGTTAAGGTGGTACGCCGCTTTTGAGTGCGAAAAAAGGGCGTCCGTTCTTCACGTCGCCCCGTTAAATCCGTACCCGCAGCCCGTTCAAATCCTCGGCGCGGATACCCACAAGATACCAGTTGTCCCCGTATTCAATGCGGGTAGGCTTCCATTTGCCGCCTGTGAATACGTCCATGCACTCGCCGCAATGCAGACCGCCGTAATAGTCGGCAATGTCAAAGCGAATGTCGTAGCGGTCAGCGGTTTCGTCAAAAATCAAAGCTCCTGTTTTCTGTGCCATGTGGTAAATCCTCCTTTTTTCGTTTACAGGCTTTCGCCCTCATTGTAGGTGTAATAGTCCGGGTCGCCGTACTTCGGCTTTCTCGGTGCAAGTGCGCCGCTTGCCATATCGTGAGCCACAAGGGAAGTATAGTAGCTGTCAATGGTAGACGGGGCATTGAAAAGTACCGCCTTTAGGTACTGCTTGATGTTGCGGATTTTGGTGGTGTTCTCCTGCATACAGTCAAGCACAAAGCGGATATGTTCGCTGCTGAGCTTCATAAACTTTGACTTCACAAGCTCTGCGGGGTAATCGTCCCCGGCAATACGGATTTTCTTTCTTGACGTACAGACCGTTTCAAGGATAATGTCAACAATCTCATTCAGACGGTCATGGTCAAACTTCATATCCTGCAAGAGAATGTCATACTCGATATTGTCCTTGATGATTTCCTCATACACTCTGTAAGCGTCGTTCCTTTCCGCTCTTTTCCGTTCCGGCGGCTGCGCCGCTTCGTCCTCGCCATAAGGCAAGGGATTTAGGGAATGGATAGGAATGGAATGGGTAATTGATAAATCAGTATTTGATTTTTCTTTTTTTGGTAAGTTAGTTCTTGATATATCTTTATTTAATTGCATTGGATTTTCCGACGTCGGATTATCCGTTGTCGGATTTTCCAATATCGGGTTATCCGCTGTTGGATTTTCCAATACCGGGCAATCCAATTCCGGCGGCTGCGGCTGTTCGTAAATGGTGTACTCGATAGCGGTCATTTTGCCTTTCTCGTCGCGTCCCTGCCGCCTTGTGATATATCCGGCTTTTTCAAGCTCCCAAACGGCGGTACGGATAGCGTCGATACTTTCCCGGTTGATGTAGGACAGCCCCGAAAGGGTGTAGTCCCAATCCTCTGGCAAGGACAGCATTTGAGATAACAGCCCCTTTGCCTTTAAGGAAAGCTCCTTATTGCGTAAGTGGTGGTTGCTCATTACGGTGTAGCCTGTGTTGCGTTCCACACGGAAAACTGCCATAGCTTCATCACTCCTTTGCTTTGGATTTGTTACGCAGTAGAACAGCGATTTTGAGGGAAAAGGTATAAATCCCTTACCGCACGAAAAACACGCCCGCAAAGCCGCTTGTAGCAAGGCTTTTTCTGCCCCTACTGCGTAACAAAGGGCATGAAAAAAGCGGCGTTCCTGTTCTTCCGTGTGGAAGTGGGAAACGCCGCTTGTGCGGTGCAATATTTAGTTGTAGTACAAACCATGCTTGTCCGTTGTCCGAAAAACCTTGATTTTACTGTGTTTCAAAAAGTATCGTTATCTAACCTCATCTTTTGATCGACCTCATTTTCAGCAGATGATGGATCAGGTAAAATCCGGGAATGTGTCCTGCATTGTAGTCAAAGACCTTTCACGGTTTGGACGAAATTATCTGGAAGTTGGAGATTATCTGGAGCACCTGTTTCCGTTTTTGGGCGTCCGCTTTCTCTCCATCAATGACCACTATGACAGCAACGATTATATGGGCAGCACCGGCGGTTTGGATGTTGCCTTTCGAAACTTGATTTATCAGCGTTACAGTCAGGATCTGTCTGAAAAGGTCAAATCGGCAAAACACATGAGGATGGCCCAGGGGAAGCACATTAGTTCATGCCCATATGGCTACATGAAAAAGCCCGGGATCAAGGACAAAATGTTCATCGACCCCGTAACCGGTCCGATTGTAAAGGATATCTTCCTAAGCGCCATTAACGGAATGAAAACAACGGAGATTGCTGCGTCACTGAACGCGCGTGGTATACCAACGCCTATGGTATATAAAAAGCTGTCACGGAGGGGGTATGAAAATGATGCCATGTGGTCACACCAAGCAGTTCTTCGTATTATTCGTGACTATAAATATACAGGCGCTATGGTCACATTTAAGTGCGAGAATTTGACCATCCGGGCAAAGACGTCACACAAAAGATCCCCGGAAGAATGGATCGTCATTGAAGATTGTCATGATCCTATTGTCACTCATGAAGAATATGACAAGGCAAATGCAACGATCCGAAAGGTTCGATATAACCCGCCGAAAAAGACAGATCAAAGAGATCGTGTCTATTTCTGCGGACACTGCGGCAGAAGGCTCAGAAAGACCTTTGGGTTGGACGAATACTATTCGTGTGCGACGCAGCTATATAAAAAGGAAGCCGTTTGTAAGGACATCTTTTGGAGTCGCAGTGACTTGGAGAACGTGCTTCTGGCAGCATATAGATCGCAACTGCAGTTGATGAGCAAAGAGAATGCACAGATTATCCGCCAGCCGTCTTCTGATCCAGTCAAAGAATTACGGCTGTGGCAAAAGGCAATCGAAGAAGAGCTGGCCTCTACAGATGCCAAGAATCTGAAATATTACGAGGCGTACCGGAATGGCTCGATTACCAGAGAAGCGTTTCTTCAGAAAAAAAGTGAATTGGTGCAGAGAAAGGAATTACTCGCTCAGGAGAAGGGAAATCTCCAAGAGCAGGTGGAAACTTTACTTCGGGACCAAAGAGACATGAAATCCAAGATAGATCAGCTGGCTGCATTCTCAGACTTACAGAGTAAAAGTGATGAGGAACTCCGAAAGCAAATGTACGACGCAATTGATCGTGTAACGGTCTATTGCTCAAGAGAGCTTGACATCACCTGGAAGATGGGAAACATTTTCGCTGGAACTTTCGAGAAGGAGCCGGTACAATGAAAAATAGCAATATGCATGAGAGTTGCAACTTCCAGCCAAGTCGATAGCGAGGTTTTGAAAAAACCAAAGACGCAGCTGAGGTAATATGTGGAGGGTGCAGGAAATGAAACACAGGCGGTTGCCCAAGACCTCCGCTGGAATGAAAAAAGTCGAGAATACAGTGAATTTGTCCTAAAATAACACATTGGGTGGGGAGATTTGTTCTTAACTGAGAAAACACCGAGTGCCAAAAAATCCAGTAAAATCAAGGCTTTTTCGCATTCGAAAAAATATTTTTGTGAGTACTTGACACGAGCAGATGATCTCGGGCGAGTGGTGGTGCCGAAAGAGCTGCGCCGCACCATGAAGATCAGCGAGGGCACGCCGCTTGAAATTTTCATCGACAAAGACGGCAGCATCATCTTCCGCAAATACTCGCCCGTGGGAGAACTGAACGAAAGCGCCAAAAACATGGCGGAGTGCATCTCGGCGGCAAGCGGCATCGGCACCGCCGTGTGCGACCGCGACCGCATCATCGCAACAGCAGGTATCCCGAAAAAGGATTTACTGGATAAGCCTGTCTCCAAGCAATTGGATGAGCTGATGCGCCGCAAAAAGGCATTTATCTCCTCCGGCGAGGACACCGTTTTGGCGGCGGAGGGCGGGCTGCGCACCGCAAACGCAGCGTTCCCCATCTCCTGTGCGGGAGATTTGTGCGGCATGTTCCTGCTCATTAAAGACGAAGATGCAAAGCCCGGCGAAACGCAGGAGCATTTGCGGCTCGGCAAGCTCGCGTCCGATTTTTTAAGCCGCGAAACAGTCGAGTAACAGGGAAGCGACGAATAAAGTTTTGCTCAAGCTTTTTCAAAAGCTTGTCCGGTTCCAAGGGTGAAACCCTTGGTCGAGTTCCGCAGAGCTCGAAACACTTTTGCCTAACAAAAATCAGGACGGGAGAATAAACAGTCCAGTGGACTGTTTATTCATGGGAGACCCAATTAGGGGGTCTCCCGAAGGGCGGTCGATGGCCGCCCTTTTTTATAGCTGCGAGGTTCCATCAGTACTAAGTATCTCTCCCTCCGTCAGCTTCGCTGACAGCTCCCTCATCAGAAGAAGTCTGCTATATATTTCTCAAATCCTGCCGAATTCTATCCTTTTCAAACGGAATTTGAAAGCTTATTGCAAAAAGCATTTTCGGAATATACAACATGCATAAACTTTAAATACGCAAAATAGAATATCTGTATAAATTGCAATTCATCATTGCAATATCTGGCAATATGATATATAATTAAAGAGCAATCTCAAATTGAAATTGTAAATTATACATATAAGGGGTGTTTTCCATGAACACATATCCGGCTAAGAACATCATCAACGTTGCTATGGCAGGCCATTCCGGCGCCGGCAAGACCTCCCTCGCGGAAGCTATGCTTTATCTTGCAGGCGCATCCGATCGTCGCGGTAAAGTAGGCGAGGGCAACACGGTCTGTGATTCCGACCCGGAGGAGATCCGCCGCAAGACGTCTGTCTCCACGGCCGTGGCACCGTTTGAATGGAAAAATAAAAAGATCAACCTGCTGGACACCCCGGGTCTTTTCGACTTCCAGGGCGGTCTGTATGAAGCCGCACGCGCGGCAGAATCCGTTGTCATCGTGCTTGCAGGCAGGAGCGGCGTTTCCGTCGGTACGGAAAAGGCTTTTGCGGCAGCGGAAAAGCGCGGCCTGTCTAAGATTTTCTTCGTAAACGGCCTGTGCGATGAAGGTTCCGACTTCTATAAAGTGTTCGAAGATTTAAAGGCGAGCTTCGGCCCGTCCGTCTGCCCGATTGTTGTGCCGTATTTTGAGGACGGCAAGGCAGATAAATATATCAATATGTTGGAATATAAGGCGTACGATTACTCCGGCGGCAAGCCTGTACAGGTAGATATGCCGAACATGGGCACCCGTCTTGAGGGTCTGCGTACCGCCATTTACGAGGCCGTCGCCGAAACGAGCGACGAGCTGTTCGAGAAATATTTCTCCGGCGAAGAATTCACGCCGGAAGAGGTTATCGTCGGTGTTTCCCAGGGTGTTAAAAGCGGCACTATTTCGCCCGTATTCTGCGGCGACGCTATGCTTATGCGCGGCATGGAGCAGTTTATGGACGGCCTTTGCTGGCTCGCCCCGAGCGCGGCGGATAAGGGCGCGGAAATCGGCGTAGACGTAGACGGCAACCCCGTTGAGATTGCCGTTAAGGAAGATGCCGCCACGGCTGCCATCGTCTTCAAGACTGTTGCAGACCCGTTCATCGGCAAACTCTCCTATGTAAAGGTGCTCTCCGGCAAAATCTCCACAGAGACCCCGCTCATCAACATGCGCACCGGAAACACGGAGCGCGTCGGCAAAACCGTCATGATGTGCGGCAAAAAGCAGGAAGATGTAAAAGCCATCACTGCGGGCGATATCGGCGCCATCCCGAAGCTTGCCGGCGTCAACACGGGCGATACGCTCTGCGCACCCGCACGCAAGGTCACACTGGACGGCATCGCATACCCCACCCCGGAGATGCGTATGGCCATCGTCCCGAAGAACAAGGGCGACGAAGATAAGGTCGCGCAGGGCATTATGCGTCTTGCGGAAGAAGACCCGACGATTCGTTTTGAAAATAACGCAGAAACCAAAGAAATGGTCATCAGCGGCATGGGCGAACAGCACCTTGATGTCATCGTCTCCAAGCTGAAGACGAAGTTCGGCGTAGATGTCACTCTGCGCAACCCGCGCGTTCCGTACCGCGAGACGATCCGCAAGACCGTTTCCGTACAGGGCAGACATAAGAAGCAGACCGGCGGCCACGGCCAGTTCGGCGACGTGTGGATCGAATTCTCCCCCTGCGATGCAGACGGCTTGGAGTTTGCAGAGCGCGTTGTCGGCGGCGCAGTGCCGAAGGGCTTCTTCCCCGCCGTTGAAAAGGGTCTGCGCGAGTGCATCGCAAGAGGTCCTCTCGCCGGTTATCCGGTCGTCGGTCTCAAGGCGACGCTGTATGACGGCTCCTATCACCCCGTAGATTCCAGCGAAATGGCGTTTAAGACCGCTGCTTCCATTGCCTATAAAAACGGCATGCCGCAGGCGAACCCCGTTCTGCTTGAGCCCATCGGCGAATTGAAGGCTACCGTGCCGGACGCTAACATGGGCGATATCATGGGCGAAGTCAACAAGCGCCGCGGCCGCGTGCTGGGCATGTCCCCGGCAGAAACCGTCGGCTATCAGACCGTAGACGCCGAAGTACCGATGGCCGAAATGTACGATTTCAGCACCTATGTGCGTCAGGTCACGCAGGGCAGAGGCAGCTTCACGTTTGATTTCGTGCGCTACGAAGAAGCCCCGCAGAATGTTGCGCAGAAGGTTATTGAGGCCGCGAAAGCCAACGGCGAGATTGACTGAATAAAGCCATGACAAAAAAGAGACAAAAGATACGATCAATCTTGATGTAATTCTCTTTAAATGCAGCAATAGCATACGCGTGGTACGTAATCCATTCTAATTTCACGAATAAAGCTAAGGCACAACCTACGGATTTCCCTCCGTAAGTTGTGCCTTTTTCTCAACTGTATCGTTCAAATGCTTCTTTACATAGAGTTAACCGCGTTTCGCCTCAAAATTGAAGCGGAACGCGGTTGCTTACTCTACACTGATTTTCAAAGGTGCCTGCATCTCTTTCCAGTCACCGTCACTCTTCGCCTTTGGAATTTTGCTTAGAGTGATAACCATGTGCCTTTCTCTGCGGACTCTACAATAGCATCCAGCAGGTGCTGGTTTGCCTGTCCATCCTGAATATTGGCAGCAAGACCATCACCGGTGCCATTCACAATGTCTGCAAAGGACTGCATCTGATCGGAGAAATACTGCTGCGGAATAGGCAGATGGTTGAAAACATGGGCATCGGCATTGATGTCTCCGGAGCAGACTTCAATTTCGTCAATTCCGGCAGGTGTGGCATCCAAGCTGTAGACAATGGCGCCCTCACTACCGTAAATCTCCATACGCTGATAGTTACCGCGGCCATAAGCAAATCGGGTAATCTGGAAGCTGACAGAAATCTCATCTTCCATATCCGCCATGTAGTTGCTGAAATCGTCCACATCTACTTTTCCTACGCCTTTGCCGTCCAGCAACGGACGCTCGTGTACGTAAGTACCGGTATGTCCCACAACGCGTGTATATTCTTTGTCCGTCACAAATCGTACCAAATCCAAGGCATGGCTTCCCAGATCTCCCAGAGCACCTGTACCGGTTCTGCTCTTGACATAGCGCCATACTAAGGGGCAGTTGGCACGGGGCAATCCCCACGCCTGAAAATACTGCATATTCACGTGATAGACACGCCCGATCTTGCCCTGCGCAATCAGATCCTTGGCATAGCGGGCAGCAGCCTTGAATCGGTAGGAGAAGCACACCATATTCTTGACATTCTTCTCCTGAGCCGCCTTGGCCAGTATGTCTGCTTCCTCTGCGGTCAGGGTGATGGGCTTTTCCAGGTTAAACGGCTTGCCGGCTTCCACGGCAGCCATTGCCACCTTGAAGTGGGCGTCATTAGAGGTGCAGATATCCACTGCATCTACAATGTCACAGTTAACCAAATCTCGATAATCCGTAAAACGGTACTGCGGAGGAATCCCATACTTCTCGCCAACGGCTTCGAGCTTTTTCTCATCAATGTCGCAGATGGCCACCAAGGTCAAATCGGGACTCTTGGCAATACCGGGCTCGTGCACGCCGCCCCAGATGGCTCCTACGCCTACAGATCCTACGCGAATAACTTTCTTTTCCATGTTGATTACAACTCCTTTAAATTAAATTATAAATTAAATAAAATTAATTTATTTTTTCCAGAATCATTGCAGAGAAGGGAGGAACTTCCACCACGGTGGCATTCTGAGTCCCTTCAAAGGCCTTTTCACTTAACAAATCGCGAACGTGATTTCCCGACAACGTGTAGTTTTGGGGACAATCTGTGTTGTTGATTACCGTCACCAGAAGCTCTTCCTGCAATTGGCGTTCCATAACAAACAAATCTCCCTGAGAACGGAATCTAACGGTTCCCTCCTGCAGTGCTTTTCTGGTTTTTCGCAACCGCATCAGCTTCTGATAGTGCGTCCGCAAATCCGTATTCCAATGAGATTCCTCCCAGTCGAACGCCTTACGGCAATCCGGGTCGTTCTCACCCGTCATACCAATTTCCGTGCCATAGTATGTGCAGGGCATACCCACAAAGGTGAACAGGAAAGCCGCCGCGTTTTTCAACCGCGCCGTATTCCCTCCGCTGACCGTAAGGAAACGGGCAGTGTCGTGGCTGTCCAGCAGATTGAGCATAGAATCATTGGCCGCATCGGAATAGCGCATCAAATTTTCCGTGAGAATCTCCTGAAAGCGCTGAGGAGCCACTGCGCTCTTGGCAAAGTACTCCACTGCCGCGCGCTGAACACCATAGTTCATTACGCCATCGTACTGATCCCCCTGAAGCCACGCTTCCGAATTGCGCCAGAACTCTCCGATAATCAGTGCGTCGGGATTGATTCCCCGAACGGTCTCTCGAAACTCTCTCCAGAAATGGGAGTCCACCTCGGTGGCTACATCCAGTCTCCAACCGTCAATACCCATGCGGGTCCACTTGGCCACGGCTCCCAGAAGATATTCCTTCGCCTGAGGATTTTCCGTGTTCCACTTGGGCATACAGGCCGTTCTCAACTGTTCTTCAGATAAATTTTTCAAACCGGGATGCCTTGGGGCATAGGGAGTGTCTCCGAAAGAATCAAAATTCAAAGGATCAAAACTCACCGGAAATTCTCGAATGTAAAACCAATCCCGGAAAGGGGATTCCTCTCCGTGCTCCACCACATCTTGGAACTGCCTAAAACCTCCGCCACAATGGTTGAACACGCCGTCTAAAATCACTCGGATGCCACGCTTATGAGCCTGATTAATCAGCTCCACCAAATCGGATTCATCGCCAAAATGAGGATCGATGCGCGTATAGTCCACGGTGTCATACTTGTGGTTGGAAGTGGCTTCAAAAATCGGGGTCAAATACAGGGCGTTCACTCCCAATTCTTCCAAATAGGAAAGCTTTTGGGTAATACCCGGCAAATCTCCGCCCATAAAAATCTGTCTGTCCGGCGCGGTGCCCCAAGGCGCCACATTCTCCGGAGAAAGCTTAGGGTTTCCGTTGCAAAAGCGCTCCGGAAAAATCTGATAGAACACCGCACTGTTGACCCAAGATGGCTTTTTATGGATGTCAATGCGGTTGATAAACGGAAAATGGAAGTTAACAAAGGCTGAAGATTCATCCTCGTCTATGTTGACCAGTTCCGGCTTTGCGAAACCGCTGTCCCCATACAGCCACTGTTCGTCCCCCTTTTCCAAAAGGAAGTAGTAGGCAACGCGAGGGTCATCTACCGGATACACATAAGAATAGTAATCAAACAGCTCGTCTGAACCTTCCACCTCCATGGGAACTTCCTTACGGGTATGCCAGAGGTATTTATTTCCAATGACCAAAGTCACTCGGTCCAAATCGCCCTTCCCTGCACGCAAACGAACCTTGAACTTTTCATAGGAAATGGGAAACGCATAATTGCTGACCGGATTGTGAAATATTGCCTCTCGATTCATGGAATCACTCCTTTACAACAGAATTTTAATCTGATCGGATTCTGCCAGCCGCGTGAACACACAGTCATTTCCGAAGGTACGCTCCGGCAGCAAGATCATTACATTGACGCTCTGGGAATCCACGACAAACTGGCGGCCGTGAAGCACACCGGGATTCAGCCGGACAAAGGTACCCTTGGGAACACGGAACGCCTCAATGGACGCAGGATTCACCTGAAAACTGGAAGGTCCCACAAATATATCAATGTCACCGTCCAGAGGAAGAATTCCCTCGCTGGTAAATCCATGGTATTCCACAGCGGTGATGATTCTCTCACACTGGGACACCCGTGCCACGCATACCGAGGCCTGCATTCTTTCATCTAAACGGAGTGTCGTCAGGTCCGGGATGAAGATATTATCCGCTCCGGCCATAGCATCCATCTGCTTGATATGGAGCAAATCCACAAAATCTCCATAGGGACGAAACGACTCCCGATCCAACGGTTTTGAAACAATCTCTCTCATGGCAGTTTTTCCTTTCTAAGATTACAGGCTATACACGCCCTGTTCGTCCGCATCATCAAAAATCATTCCCAGATAACGGGCGGCTTCCCGCAGCACCTTTTTGTAGTTTCCGTAAATTCCACCCACATGATGGATATAAGGCCCAAACATCAGCTTCTCTTCCCACATCTTCCAGTTGTTCGTTTCGAACCACACATAGGTTCCGTTGGTTTCGGGTCCGTCTACTCCTTTGCCCTCACCGCCAAACAGATAGTACTTTCCGTCCACATCGTCGAAACGGCATACCGTAATGGGGCCCTTTTTCAGTTCAAACCGTTCCTGTCCCTGGACAAGTCGGGCAACACTGGAAGAATCCTTCAAGGAATACGGGAAGGGACCGCAATGCCACAGCAGCTCCGCGTTGTCGTTCTGCGGATGGCGAATGGTCAAATCCGCAAGGAAACAGGCCTCTTTGCCCAAGGTAACCGCCTGCAACATCGCCATGGTCACCGCTCCGTTGACATCCGTCTCACAGGAAACCGGCAATCCCTCATCAGACAACTCGCCCAAAGCCATGCAGACAGGTGCGCCTAAAACTGTAACCGCGCTCCAACACTCCATCGCTCCGGCTGCACAGTGCTTTTCCTCCATCAAATCCTGAATGGCCAGTTTAGCTGCTGCGGCTCGCTCCACCGCCTCTTCCTTCATACCGGAAGCATCCATACGTTGCTTTACATCCGCCACGTAGTCTTGTAATCTGGGAGAATTTTCACCGATCAACTGATCCATACGGGCTGCCACTGTGTTAGGAGATATCGGCACCACAGTCACACCCAATTTGGTTGCCAAATCTCCCTCATTGGCCGTCACACTCATAAACGGTTCCGGTCTTGCTCCAAACTTGGCGATTCGCAGATTTTTTACCGCCTTTATAACGGACACCACACGGATAAAGCTGTCAAAGCCATTGCGGAAATCCTCGCTTTCGGTCTCGCAGTTCCAAATATAACTATACTGCACTCCGAACCGGCGCATCACCTTGGTGCAGGCAAACATGCCGCACTGCGTATCTCTTCCTCGGCTTTCGTCGGTGTTAGGCCGCTCATCTCGAGCACCCCATACCAAGGTGGGTACCTTCATCGCCGCCGCTACTCCTGCGGCACACTGCTCTTCACCAAAATCGCAATGGGGGGTAAACAGCGCGTCAATCTTTGCCCGGCGGAATTTTTCCACCACCTGCGTTATTTTTTCCGTTTCGAACAGTATTCCGTTTTCGCATATGTCATCAATATCCACCAGAGTGACCACATCCGGATGAATACCGCGAATAACAGCCATAAACTTTTCCTTTTGCCGCTTGGCCTCCTCCATGCTCAAAAAACTGCGCTTAGTAGGCGCTACGCCAATCACAATGTTCTGCTTTTTCATATCTGCAACTTCCTCCTATAAAATTCTACACGCTGATCAATTTCCGTATAGTCGATTTCCCCGGTGCGCAAAAAGCGCTGCACCGTATTCCAATCGGGAATGCCGGCTCTGCCACCGATTCTGGTACACTTGATGCAAGAAACTCCCGTGGCAAGCCGAGCGGCTTCTTTGGAAGAAAGCCCGCGCAGCAATCCTACGGTATATGCGCCGTGGAACACATCTCCGGCCCCCACTGTATCCTGCACATCCACTGCAAAGGAGGGCATCTGAAAAAAGCCATCCTCCTCGCTGTACCCTACGCAGCCTTTTGCTCCTAATGTAAATACCACAATAGAAGGGCCCATTTTTTGGACCTCCCGGCAATTTGCTTCAAAGGCCTCCTCCTTCCCCCGGAAAAGCACCTTATAGAAGAATTCCGAAGCAATAAAAACGTCGATGATGCCGATATTCTCCATCATTTCCGATGAGTAGGAATCGGCGTCCACGATGATTTTGGCTCCCGCTTTCTTTGCCCGCTTGGCTGATTCCATTGCCACATGTGTGGCATGAGAGATAAAAAACCACTGACACCCCGTCAGAATTCGTTCCTCTATCTCCTCCAACGCAGGGGGACTTGCCGTGCCGGATCGGTACACGATACTCCGTCCCTGCGTTTCGCGGTCGCTGAGCACTATGGAGAGAGATGTCGTTTCTCCTTGGCGCGTTTTCATTCCGGATATGTCAATTCCATGACGTTCAAAATCCCGTAAGCAAAACTCGCCGTAGTCATCGCTTCCCACTGCACCTATCATGGCGCATTTAGCTCCCAATCTGGCTGCCGCCACCATGCCGGTGGCCACTTTTCCTCCGCCCTGCCAGCTCATAGCGTTTATCCCGGTTCCTCCGTTTGGCTTGGGAAACACATCCACATTCACTGCCAGGTCTACACAGGGCATGTCATAGCCCGCTATTTCAAATTCTTTTAACACAACTCTTCCTAAAGCCTCCTTTGCGTTAAGTCAACTAAAATGTAAACTTATTCGGATTAAGCAAACGCATTTTACCACGTACAAAATCTATAGCGTTTTCGGAAGTCTCCATCATCAGTCGGAACATGTCCCCGTTCTTTTCAGCCGGATCCCCATGCTGTACCACACCGTGATAGCAAGCCCGAAAATACTCAGTGGCTATGTTGAACTTGCTCATACCCAGGCGTACACTCTCCTGCAACTGCTCGGGAGGAATATCCGAACACCCATGCAGTACCAGCGGAATGGGCAGAGCGCTACGCAAAGAAGCAATACGATCAAAATCCAGATTCGGGGTTTGCACGTAAGCACCGTGAGCATTGCCCACAGCCACCGCCAGAGATCCGCAACCCGTGCATTTCACAAATTCCACAGCCTGCTTTACGTCGGTATAATGATCGCTGTTGACGATGTCATCCAGATTGGCTCCCGAGCCCACATGACCCAGTTCGGCCTCTACGTCTACGCCAAACACCGCTGCTGTTTTCACAACCGCTGCTGTCAGCGCCATATTTTCCTCATACGGCAACGCTGAGCCGTCCACCATCACAGACGGAAAGCCATCCCGCACACCGCTCACTGCTATTTCATAGCCGGCAGAATGATCCAGATGTACTCCGATGGGCACTGAAGATTTTTCTGCAAAATCTTTGGCGATAGCCGCCACATGTTTTAAGGCGATGTACTTGTCGAAGCCGGGATAAAACTGGATAATCACCGGAATTCGCTCCCGATTGGCCGCCTCAGCCACCCACTTAATCGTCTCGTAGTTGAACACGTTCACAGCAGCTACTCCGTAACCGTTTTCCGTGGCGTGGTGCAGCAGCTCATTTACTTTAACCAATGGCATTCTCTTTTCTCTCCTCTCAGTTTGTTGTCTCCGTATTGAAGAACAGTGTGTAATGGGGTAAGCCCTCCATAAAGCGTCTGCTGGCTCGGTCAATCACATCGTAGTCTTCCTTACTGAATTGCCAACCGGCGGCTTTCAAATTTTCCTGAGCCTGTCTTCCGTTTTTCGCTCCGACAATCGGTGCCGTAATCCCTTGGGTTTGCAGCAGCCAAGCAATGGCGCCTTGGGCCGGTGTTTTGCCATATTTCGCACTGATCTGTGACAGTACGTCCGTCACTTCCAGACACCTATCGTAGTTTTCCGGCTGGAACAGAGCCGCTCGAGCGCGTCCGTCCGTGAACACTGCGCCTTTTTGGTACTTTCCCGTCAGCAATCCCTGAGCCAGCGTGCTGTAAGGAATCACCGAAATCTCCTGCTTTCGGCTAAACTCCAGCAAGGCTTCATCGTATCTCCACAACAGGCTGTAGCAAGGCTGAATCACATCTACCTGTCCAAATCGCATAGCCGCCTTCATCTCTTCCAGAGAGAAGTTAGACAACCCGATCGCTCGAATTTTGCCGGCCTTTTTCAGTTCTTCCATGGTCTCCATTCTTTCCTGAATGGTAACCTCTTCCTCCGCTACCGGATAGTGTAAAAAGTAAACGTCCAAGTAATCGGTACCCAAGCGCTGAAGGCTGTCTTCGCAGGCTTTAATCATCTTATCGTGGGACATTGAGGGCTTGAACACCTTGGAGATGATTCGCACCTTGTCCCTGCCAATCCGGCGGGCAGCCTCGCCCACCACTCGCTCGGAACGGCCATCGCCATAAATCTCGGCCGTGTCAAAGGTATTCACACCATTCTCATAGGATACTTCCAACGCCTCCAAAGAGCTTTTATCCTCTGTTGCGCCAAAATAATCTCCTCCCATGGCCCAGCAACCCAGAATGAGCTCCGAGACCAGTACATCACTTTTCCCAAGTTTCTTATATTCCATTTTAAAGTTCCTTTCTCAAATATGCTGTCTATGTTTTGGCAAAATTCCGGTTAGCCGTCTCGATCCTGTTTCGGTGAGACATGATAGTACTGCTTGTACGCCCTGGAAAAGGTATACACGCTTTCATAGCCAACCAGTTCTGCCACCTCTTTTATTTTGATTGCGGGATCTTCTTCCATCAACCGCTTGGCCTCTCGCATTCGGACGGACAGAACATATTCCGAAAAGCTTTGATGAAGCTGCTCTTTAAACACACGGCTAAAGTAGCTGTAACTCATGGAAACCATCTCGGCCACTTCGTCCATGCTGATATCGCGGTTGTAATTATTCTGCACATACTGCTTTGCTATGGAAAGAATATGGGCATACTTGTTTGTAGCGGTCTGCACAGCCGCCTCCATCTGCTTCAAAACCTTCTGCAGGTATTCTTGCATTTCATTTAAACTGGCAAATCTGCTAAAGTGGGGAAACGCTTCCAATTCCAGATGATACGCAGAAGCCATCTCCTGAACCTGAGACTCCCAATACACATAAAATCGTCGAATCTCCTTAGGAAAGGGCTGCTCCTGAAAAAATCCCGACAGAAGATTTTTTGAAGCAACTGATAAAGCTCAGCAAAATTTCTGCTCTGAAAGGCCGAATGAATCCGGGCTTGAAACCGCGGAAACCGGCTTTGCTCCGTAGCCGCTTGAGCAGAGGAAAACCGAAGGTCGAACGGCTCCAGCATGCGATAGGCCATGGTGTACCGTGCCTCTTTATAAAACACAGGATACTCCTCCAAACGCGTAAACGGTCGACTCACTGCAAAACAGGGCCGTCCCGCCCCCTGCCTGACACAGGACTCCTGACACGTTTCGATGTACGCTTTTACAATGTCCTCCCGGCTGCTTTCGGTATTCAACAGCACAACTGCGTCTTGCGTTACGTTGCGAAAAAAGAATGCCGCCACATCCTCCGACGATTCCTCGGCAAAGACTTCCTCAGTCCGGAAACCGGCTTCTCCTTCTCCGCCAAAAGGCCATGCAACCCAGAACACCGGATGGGGAAATTCCACCGGGGGCTTGCCGGTTTTACCCGCGAGTAAACCGTTGAGCCAGTTTTCCAGTACCTCCCGGTCGTTGCCGTTTCGGAGAGATTGCGCCTTCCGGCGGCGAAGATTCTCCTGACACTTGAGCAGCACTTCCTGAATTTGCATCAGCTTTACGGGCTTGAGCAGATAATCCACCACTCCGCTGCGGAGAGCACTCCGCATATACTCGTAATCGTCATGGCCGCTCAGAATCACCACCTGAATCTCCGGGAAAGCCTCGTTTACCTTGTCCGCCAGCTCCAGACCCGTCTGATAGGGCATTCGAATGTCGCTGATCAATATATCAACGGACTTTTCCTGCAAAATCCCCCATGCCTCTTGGGCCGAGTGGGCTATCAGCGTCTCTTGAATTCCTAACTGGTTTTCCCTGTCAATCATCTCTATCTTTCGTCGCATGGCTGTGCACAAAAGGGGATCATCATCCACTACCATCACTGTAAGCATCTGCATCCTCCGCTTTTCTGTCAAACTCTCCGTCTTACTTGGCCAACACCGGCGAAAAGCACACCCGTTATAAGACAGCTTTTTGCGTTTACCTTTTCTAAAAAACTGCTATAATGTTTGTAAAATAAACATACTGGTATACTTTCCCTCCCGACTCCTCAGTACCAAACGATCATTGGAATGAGAAAAAATCTGAAGTCGATCATTGATATTATCCAGCCCAATTCCATGCTCTTTCTGATGACGCAGAGCTATGGCATCATAGGGCTGAGAGAATTTTTGATTCATCTCCTCCACTTGTTTCAGACTCATTCCCCTGCCGTTATCCCGTACACGAAGAATCATTCGATCCCCCATCTTGCGGGCCGTGATGATAATTTGCCTTTTCTCCTCCGGAGCCATCCCGGTAAACCCATGCTCAAAGGAATTCTCCACAATAGGCTGAAGCAAAAAGCGAGGAATTATGATCTGCCGAAGCTCCTCCGGGACATGAATCCGCAGCTCCACGCTGTCTCCATACCGGCACTTCTCCAGGTTCACGTAATTAATCACATGCTCCAGTTCCTTCTCCAAAGGAAGCTCTGTGCTCGTCATGGTGTTATAGCGGATCATCTGGGCAAAGTCGCAAATGTAATCCGCCGTTTCAAACTCTCCGTCCAAAGTCAGCTTTCCGGCAAACATGTCCAAGGTGTTGTAGATAAAGTGAGGATTGATTTGAAGCAGAAGAGCCTTTAACTGAGCGTCTTTATATGCGGTTTCCTTTTGGATATTCTCCTGCATTAAGACGCGCATTCTGCCCAAGACACGGTTGAATTGATTTCCAATCACTCCAATTTCATCCTGACGTTCCACCGCTAACTCCCCGTTGAAACCGGATTCGGCAATGCGCTCCATCTCATCTCCATACCTCTGAAGACGAGAGTTGATGGAGCGAATCATGGAAAAGAACAGAGACAAAAACAGTAGCGAAAGAAATCCCACGAAGATTAAGATGAGCAGAGAACTCTGCTGCAAATATCCGTGTTCCGACACTGGCAGCGCCACACCCACGCGCAGAGGGACCCGCTGAATCTCGGTGGAAAAATACCGCACAGATTCTTGAGAACCTGCGGTTTGCGGGAAACGGAAATCAGAATTCAGAGTTACATTGCTGAGTTTAGGTCGGTTTTCCTCATCCAGTAGGAATAGGGCCACACCATTCTGTTGCGGCATTCCGAACTCTGGGAACAACTCGTCCACGCGCATTTTGGCCAAAAGATACCCCTGATTTTTATATACCGAGGAAACAATGGGACAAAGGTAGTACAACACATCTTTTCCGTCTATCTCCGCATGATACCAAGTGGCTTCCCTTCCGTTCTCCAACAGCTCTGTGGGAATACTCTTCGGAACAGAATCATAATGGTACACTGCGCTGTAGCCCTCCGGGATGGTAGTGTTTTTCGTCAATAAATAGACGCGTTCCAGAGGCGGTGACACCGCGTTGCTCGCTCCCTGCAGCAACGGCATCACAGTTTGCGTGTACTCCTCGTGAGAGACGGCGCCATTGTAATCGTGAGACAGAAAGGCAATCAGATTTTGATTGCAGGACAACACCTGCATCAGCATTTCCACATGATCCATTTTTTCGTTCACATCACTGACTACCATGTTCAGCATATATTGCCCATCCTGCGCCAGCTGATGCTCATAGTGCGACGCAACCGAGGCAAAACTGAACACCGACAGCAAGGTAAACGGTAGAGCGATGAGTCCCAAAAATCCAAGGACCATTTTGTGCGCTAGTTTCATCCGACTCAGCCACTGTTTCACTTTTTTCTCCTTTCCTATCATCAAAAAACCGGTATTAAAATCTCAAACTCGGTCTTTTATAAAACTTACATAAAAAACCTCTGGACATTTTGAGATTATTGGCTTATTATGATATAGTATAACAAGTATAGCAAAAAATGTCAATTTTTCCTATCGACTCGTAGTCGACACAGCTATACTCCAAAAGAAAGGAATTGCCATGGATACTCCACACAACGATAAACAGCGCAAAAGCTTATTTCCCTATAAGCTTGCTCAAACGCTTGTCGGGTTGATTGCCGTATGTTTTCTTATTTTCTGTATTCGCTCACCCTCAACTTCCAGTCCCTCTCCCTTTCAGACGACATCCTCCGAGAAAGAAACCGCTTTGAAATGGATTTTCATAACCCCTTATGGCGAGACGGATTCCTCCTATGCTAACCTGTTTCTCTCCCAAGAGGATTGCACCGAATTGGCCGGAACACCTGTGGAACGCTCCCTTTGCACCATTGAAAAATATTTGAACATGACAGCATCGGGAATCTCTGCAGATGTGGTCACCTGTTGGTACACCGATTCCAACTTTAAACGATTGGAAACAACCGGAACTACCTGGGCTCTGCAGGACTTGCTGAACAAGGAAATTCCCGGCTTTACCCTGCCCGAAAACTTTATCCGGTGGTGCGGAAATTTTCAGGGAGATGTTTACGCCTATCCGCATACCGGAACCATTCTCTCTGAGGATACCTCTACCAAGTCTGCCGCCGCTATGATTGGTCGCAAGGACATTCTGGAAAAAATCCACTGGGATAGTCAGCAGCCCCTGTCCAAAGCGTATTGCTTGGAACAGCTAAAAGCCGTTCGGAAAGCTTATCCGGAGTTGATTTCCTGCTACGTGGAGCTTCCCAGTCTTCAACAGATGTTTGGCGTCACCGCCGATACCGGCACTGCGTGGGAGGATCCTTTTTTTCACCCCGGTACTTTGGAGTCACTGGAGTTTATGAACACCCTGTTCCGTGAGCGACTGCTTTCCCGCGATGTATTCACCCTCAGTCAAGAGTCCCTGCTCAGACAGCTGCAAAACGGTGAAATCTTTTTGGCGGCTTCCCCCTCGCTGGGCAAGCTGCTCTCCCTGCTCCCGGAAAGCCACCCAATTTGGGAACAGTATGAAATCCTCTCGCCCATCCTCTCGGATTCCGGACGGGAACCGGCACTCAGCAACAATTTCGAGGAACAATACGTCTCCACCCTGTTTGTTAAAAGCAGCACACAAAGCCAATTTCAAGCCAGACTGTTGGCAGCATTTTATCTGCAAAACATGGAGCCTTCTCCCGAACAGAAGAATGCTTTGGAGCGCTCCGGGCTTGGAGATTTGCTCAAGAATGCAGAACCGATGAAACCTATCGGCATTGACAGCCAGTACACTGTTCCGATCATTCACTACGAAATCCTGTTTTCCCTCTACTCCAACACACGTCTGGCTACGGCAGACGAACGAAAACAGAAATTTCTGGAAAATCAGATCGTGAATTTGGTGGAGGATTGTTCTGCCGATGAAATCGCGCCGACCTACGCTCGTTTGGTCAGTGAGTTGCAAAGAGGAGACTATAAGTTGCTGGACACCTGGAAAAAGCAGCAGTACCAAAAAGCGATATCCATTTTGCAGGAGTGAACCTGATTTTTTCGAATCGCAAATTGCAAGTTCAAGTTGGACACCCAGCGGTAGAAAATTGGGGCTTCCGCA